>Ga0272441_10011330_pt1 | contig 13261 bp, 6 predicted proteins | sample SSMProp6N_FD_193582 | JGI IMG/M metagenome (GOLD analysis project Ga0272441, IMG submission 193582) | Marine sediment archaeal communities from Little Sippewissett salt marsh, Falmouth, MA, United States - SSM-Prop-6N | ecosystem: Environmental > Aquatic > Marine > Wetlands > Sediment ... | reverse complement strand
CTGAAAATCGGTGATATCCATTTCATCTGCTATCGAAGCGACAAAGGCGCCCACCCTCTCGTGATGGCCCAATGGGTAGCCGCCCTTGGTTTCGATGGTTTCCGAAATAACCGATATTGCGCTCTTGAGGGTTTTTTCCAACATGTCGCGGCTTTTTTTAAGTGTCTTTTCCGACTGGCGGATGCGCAGCAACGCCCTGATGGTGGCGCTGAGCACAAGCGGCTCCACGGGCTGAGTAAGGTAGGCGTCGGCTCCTCCCTCAAGACCCTGCGCCCTCGATTCTGCTTCCATGAACGTAGCCGAAAGATGCAGTACAGGTATATGGGCCGTTTCCGCGTCAGCTTTCAGTTTTCTGCACATTTCGAATCCCGTCATATCGGGAAGGTGGACATCCAGAATTATCATGTCGGGCTGTTGTTGCGCCTTCTCGAAAGTCTCCGCTCCGCATGAGGCGTTTTCGATATCGAACTCGGCCTGGAGCATCTGACGCACCGTATAGCGTGTAATTTCGTTGTCGTCTACGTGAAGAATAACCGGTTTGACCTTTTCGGACATAATGATCCCCCCGAGTATCTATAGAGATTATCAGGATATAGAACAGGGCCGTTGTTGATCCGGCCCTATAGCCCTGTTCAAAACACCTACTATGGTCTCACTCGAAAACTTGCCTTTTGCTATGACCGCCACAGTATCCATGGACAGTTTGGCTGATTCTTCTTTGCTCAGTTTTCTGGATGTAACCACTACTACCGGGATATCCCTGGTTCGGGGATCTTTCTTCAGTGATTCCAGAACCTCAAACCCGTCCATAACCGGCATCAGCAGATCCAGAAAGATCACCTGCGGTTTGTCCTCGATCGCGCGTAGAAGCCCCAGTTCTCCGTTCTCGGCTTCAATAATGGACAGTTCCATTCCATTCAAATGCGATTTCATCAGATAACGGGCCATGGGGTCATCGTCCACGATAAGGATCCTGGGGTCCCCCTTGCGCCTGTCCGCAGGGCCTTTTCTCCTGTCGACATTAAACCTGGTAGAATCCTGATCAACGCTTTGGGGCCTTGCGGGCGACTGTGGTCCCCTTAGTTCACTCACGCAGTATTGCAGCGGGAATGTCACCACAAAAGTAGTACCCGCGCCAAGTTCGCTCTGCAGTGAGATCTCTCCCCCCAGCAGTTCCGTCAGGTTTTTCGAAAGAGGCAAACCCAGGCCCGCCCCCTTGTGCTGCCGCTGCAAATGGCTGTCTATCTGCACAAAATCGAGAAAGACGCTTTTCTGGTCCCCGGGCGCAATACCTATGCCGGTGTCGCTGACGGAAAAGACCATTTGTTGCTGGTCGGCCGAAAGCATTGCGGAAACCCGGACTACGCCCTTTTCTGTGTACTTGAGGGCGTTGGATACAAGGTTGCGCAGTATCTGGGCGAGTTTCCCCTCATCGGTTTCAATGGGAGGCAGATCCCTGACGTCCTCAAAGACCATGTCTATCCGCGCGTCGGCAACTAGCGGCCTGAACATCCTTTCCAGAGAACCAAACAGCTCCGACACCTGGACCATGGCGCAAGACACCCTGTTGCGTCCTGTTTCTATCTTGGCTATATCCAGAAGGTCGTTTACAAGCTGCAGAAAATCCTCACCCGTACGCCTTATGTAGTCTACCTGTTTCCTCTGTTCTTCTCCCATATTTTCGGGATCGCCCGTCAGGAGCAGACGCGACAGCGACACGATGGAATTTATGGGCGTGCGAAGCTCGTGGCTCATGTTGGCCAGAAAAGCCGTTTTCTGTTTGTACGATAGCTCCAGTTGCCGGTTCTTTTCATCCAGTTCCGTGTAAAGAGCCATAATACCGCGATTGGTCTCTTCCATTTCAAGGTTCAATTCAGCCAGTTCTTCCTGACGCTGCTGAAGCGAGTTCATGGCTGCAAGCAGATCCTGGTTTCGGGTTTGAAGTTCCTCGAAAACGCTCTGGGCCGGTAGCCGTGACATCTCATCCTTAAGCAAGTCGATATCCTTATCCGTAAATCTGGTGTTGGAAGAGAGCGTTTTTCTGAGATCAACGGTAGCGCCTTCACCGGGGGTGGAAACAATGGACAGGTCGTCCATCAGCCGCCTCGCGCCGACTATACCCATTCCCATACCGGTATATGACGAATGCGTTCCTTCCATTACCGTATTTATATCGGTAATCCCTGGTCCGTCATCCGAAACGCGGATCAACAACCGCTGGGGGCCTGAATCGTCTTCAAGCATGTATTCCACTTTACCCCCGCCGGCGTACATAAATGCGTTACGGGCTATTTCCGAAACAGCCGTTGCGATACGCACCTGATCCTGTTCGTTGAAACCAAGCCTTACGGCTATGTCTTTTGCCCTGCCCCGGGCCGATACGACATCGTCTTCGTATTGTATCCGGTGCATCAGTATGATCCTGTAGTCATCACCTTTAGATGCCTGGCGTCTCATTGTCAGGGTCTCCCGGCAGTACATACATACATCCGTGAGCATGGTTTTCTATTCATGGCGAAAACACGCCTTCCCTCGCAACCACAACGGTAATATCGTCGTTTCCCCTTTTCCAGTCACGGTAAAGGACACCGGCGACAAGGGAGGTGTCTTTGGCCGCCAGCCCCGGATAATCGTCCATTGTCCATCGCGTCGCCATTCCGTCGGAGTGCATTATCAAAAGCGAACCTTCCGGCCATGGATATTCGTACTCCTGTATCTTGCGTACATCCAGCCCGACTATTCCGTTGTGCGACACCATGTTTCTGGCCTTTCCCGGGTTGCAGATGCAGCCAGCTATATTACCGCAACCGACATAGCGAACCACCGCATTGTCATGATCGACTTCGGCCACAGCGACAGCAGCTCCTCTGGTTTTACGGAGGCCGTTGTGAACATACTGCATTATCTCCGCAGGAGTTGAAAGATGATGTTTTCTGAAAAGCCTTACCGCCTCGGCCGACGCGGCCGCGGCGTCCGGGCCGTGGCCCAGCCCGTCGGCTACAAAAACAAGGCTCTTGCCGGGTTGGGCCAGGTGCGCCCAGGCGTCCCCGCAGGCGGTCTCGCCCTGTTTTGGAAGGCAGACCGCTCCCGTAGAAAAAAACCGCGGATCCGGTTTTATGCCGTTTTTCCAGACACGGCTGACGACCGCAACGCCCTTTCCCTGTTGCGAAAAAAAGTCGAACTCGGAAGACAGGCGCATTACGGCTCCGAGGCCCTGCCCCTGTCCGCCATAAGTTGAGTATCCATCTCTTATACACTCGCTGATATTTCTTATGCCGGGTCCCCGGTCCAGGGCCAGGATCTCGACACCCGGCCTGTTTTCATTCTCCAGGAGGCGGATGACAATTTCGCCGCCCCCGGCGTGTCGAGCCAGGTTGGCGGCCAGTTCGGTCACGATTATGGCAACCTTGCCGTTTTCGGTACTATCCATTTCCAGTTGACGGCAAAGGGTGGCCGAAAGGCGGCGCGCGGCGCTCACCCGGGTTTCGTCTTCAACAGATATTACAGCGTTGTCGGGCATGTTATTTCCACCTTATTATCATTACCTGCGTGCCTTCTCCGGGACGGGAGTCTATCTCGAACTCATGCACCAGGCGCTTTGCGCCGCCCAGTCCTATCCCCAGGCCTTTTCCCGTTGTGTAGCCGTCCTTCAGGGCCAGTTCAATATCTTCGATACCGGGCCCACGGTCCTTAAAGACAAGCTTGATACCTGTTCTACCCGCCGTTTGCAGAACGTCTATTGCTACGGCGCCTCCTCCTCCATGAACCGCCACGTTACGCGCCAGTTCGCTTGCCGCAGTCACCAGTTTGGTCTGGTCGACAAGCGAAAAACCAAGGTCCCTGGCTATGTTTCTTGCGACGCATCGAACCTGCACCATATCATCGTCATTGTTTATATCGATAACACGCTGTGTGTGGGGGTTAGACCCCGAATAGCTGGCGTTCAACCTTCAAGACGCTTCATCGACGTCCGAAGAAGCTCCATCCCTTTATCGACGTTAAGAGCTGTTCGAACACCGGGAAGAGTCATACCCAGTTCCACCATCGTTACGGCTACGGCGGGCTGCATTCCGACAATAACCGTTTCGGCGTCCAGGATTCTGGACATGGCCGCAATTTCACCGATGACCCTGCCGATGAAGGAATCGACGATCTGAAGTGACGAAATGTCGATAAGAACACCGCGCGCGCGCTTTTTTACGATCTGTTCCATAAGATCGTCCTGCAGCGCCATGGCCATACGATCGTGCAGATCCACCTGAATGGATACAAGGAGGAATTCCCCCATTTTAATGATGGGTATATGTTCCATTACGGCCCCTTTCCGCGTTATTCCCGAGGCCTGACGACTTTGTAATCCGACAGCGCCAGCGCCTGTTGAAAGGCTTCCGCCATATTGGCCTTGGTAGCCACATCCGCGAGCGACACCCCGAGATGTACGATAGTCTGCGCTATCTGGGGACGGACGCCGCTGATTATGCAGTCGGCGCCCATAAGACGCGCAGCGCTGACGGTTTTGAGTAGATGCTGCGCCACAAGCGTGTCCACTACGGGGACACCTGTAATGTCGATAATAGCGAAACCCGCACCCGTTTCAAGTATCTTGTTCAGAAGCGATTCCATCACCACCTGGGTGCGAGCGCTGTCCAGAGTGCCTATAAGTGGCAGGGCGAGAATTCCATCCCACAGTTTGACAACCGGCGTGGAGAGTTCCATCATGTCGTCCTGCTGGCGTGTGATGACCTCTTCGCGTTTCTTTTGAAAAACTTCCGTCGTGTAGAGTCCCAGCTTGTCCAGAAGGACTGTAGCGGTCCATATTTCATCCGCCAGCACCTGCGCGTTGTCGCCTGCTTCCTTTTTGAGCCTGGTGAACAGCGGCTGCTTGAACGAGAAAACAAAGGTAGCCGTTTCCGAGGGCGTAAAACCCCTTGCGATGCGCTGGTCTGTGATATCGATCAGAAAGGAACGCATGGGCTCCCATTCGGCAAGTTCGATATCCGTGAGGTTGTCCTTTTGGAGCGCGTTTTTCAAGAGGGCAAGAAACTCACCCGACTGATGGCGCAGTTCTGATTCCTTCAACAGATCCGGCCTCAGATTATCGGATTTTAGCTGAGTGTTTAGCCATTCTTCAAGAATTTCCTTTTCGTACTTGCCTATTACCGCGGGGATTTTGCTTTTTGTTTTGGCCATTCGCAGTTCCTCCTCTGATTTCGCTCCTGGGTTTGCGTGTCCGAAGTATGCATTCTGAAAGTCGATTTGGCAAAGATAGTTAAATTTACTGTAGCATCCCCGCAAAGGATTGACCAGTATTAAATCTTACCACTCCGAAACGAAAAGAGTAGTGACAGACTTTTGCTTGTCATTTCGAGAAGCGAAGCGCCGAGAAATCTCGGGCTTTGGTTCAGTAAGGTGTAAGGAGTGAGGTGTAAGGTGGAAAAGCAAGCCCGAGACCCTTCCTCCTTTCAGTCGTCAGGGTGACAAGCTTTTGCTGTCTTCGAATCCGCCGGCGGCATGCCCCGAGCGAAGCTGAGGGTAAGAATCTCGGTTTGGGTGTTGACTTCCCCCTCACTACTTACCCCTTACCTCTCACGTCTCCCGTCTCACGTCTTGCCGGGTTTCAAAAGGCGAGATTCCTCGACATCGCTACGCGATATCTCGGAATGACACCCAGATGCTTTTGCTTCTACACAGAATAAGGTTTGGTAGTTCTCTGTGACCTCTGTGCCCTCCGTGGTGAATAAAATTTGGCCCTTGCCCTTTCTGTATGCTGATCGCTGCCAACTGTTCTTTCCCTTACCATTTAAACGACGACAGCACCTTTTCGATCGTCGCTTTCGACGCGTTCCAGCTCCTTGTGGGAACCAGTATCCCCAGGCCCTGTCCGCCGACCCTGCCGCAGTTGATCATCATGGTGCGAACACCGTCGATGGTGGAAGTTACCTGCTGGAATGTCCGACCGCCCACGGTAACCTGCCCCACCGTACCCTGCGACTTTTCACGATTGAAGTCATCCACCAGTTCTTCGTAGTCTCCAAATCCAACGGCTACGCCCTCTTCGGGGTTGTTCATGTCGCCCTTCCAGGCTATGACCATTTTGCCCTCGGAAATCGACATGGATTTGGTCTGCCAGTCGGGCGGGACCTGGAAGGTCACGGGCCCGTTGGTAAGCGTTTTCCAGCCGGAGTAGCTTTTTGCCGCTGCGGGTTCCGTCTTTGCGGCGGTCGTCTGTTGCGTTTCCCCGGAGACTTTTTTCATGGTCAGCCTGATGTCTCCGGCGTCGAACCATCCGTGCCCCTTGAACTCCAGCCTGAAGGCCTTTGCCCTGATGGGCGGATCTATGCTCTTGCTGTAGGACGGTATGGAGTTGCCCACGTTGCCGCCTGAAAGCTGGGTCCGGTTGATGTTGGTGTCGCGCAGTTCGTCAACCGTCACCCACTGGCCGTTTTCCTTTTGCAGTTTCAGGGTCAGGCGGAAGCCGTCGGTGGTTATGTCGGTGCTTGCCCTCGCTATGGATATGCGGCTTACTTCCTGCACGGACCCCAAGTCTTTCTGTATCCAGTCGGACCCGTTCTTGCCGCCCGCCCAGTGCCCGCCGTTGAACACGTCGCCGCTGCTGTTGGGCGTGTAGTTTGAGCTTGTGGACGTTACCGCAGGAGCGGGTTTCTCGTTGCTTGGGGCCGCCTGCTGCTGTTGCGCTTTCTGTTTCGCTGCGGTTTCCTTGGCCTTCTGGCTTCGGATGAATTCCTCCAGTTTCTTTACGTGAGACCGAATTTCCGGGTCCTCGAATATCTTGAGCCCTTCGTAGTATCTAGACAGGGCGTCGCGATATTTTTTGGCGTTCTGGAGTTCGGCAGCCTGGTTCCATATTTTTTCGGCCCGGTCGCGCGCCTGTTCCTTTTCGGCCGCTGCCTGTTCGGCTTCGGCCTGTTTCACCTTCTGTTCCCTGATGAACTTTTCCAGTTTGTCGGCGTGCTCGGCCACCTTGGGGTCGTTGTATATCTCAAGTCCCTCGCGGTATTTGCCCAGCGCGTCTTCGTACTGTTTCGCGTTCTGAAGGTTTGCCGCTTCCGTCCATATGGCTTCGGCCTTTTCGCGGTTTGCACGGTCCGCGTTTTCGGCTGCGATCACCGCCTCAAGCCGTTTGGTGTGCTCGAGCACCTCCGGGTCCTCGTGTATTTCCAGGCCCTCGCGATATTTGTCCAGAGCTTCCTCGTATTTCTTCTGTTTCTGGAGTTCGGCCGCCTGGTTCCATATCTTTTCGGCTTCGGATGTTTCCTGCTTTTTGGCCTCGTTTTCCATGCGGGCCAGTTCTCGCTGTATGGCGTCGTTGCCAGGGTCAAGCGACAGGGCCTTTTTCATGGAAGATACGGCCGATTCATACTGTTTGCTGTTCCAGGCGTTTTGAGCCGTAAGAAATTCGTTTGCCGCCTGCGCCTGATTTTTCGACGTGTTCACGGGAAGTTCTATTGCGGCCCGGCCGATCTCCTCCCCAGAATGCATGGCTATCGCCGTAACGGAAGCGGTTCCCGTCTTGTCTCTATAAACGGTAACGGATTCTCCCCCGGCCGAGCCCTTGAAGGATGTTCCCTGATTCGCCTCCCATTTCCACGTTACGCCGTCGGCGCTCGACTGCGGAACGGCCTTAAGGCCGATGGTCTGGCCCTCGGTGTATGTCCCGGTTTCCACGTAATCGACCTTGCCGTTTGAGTGCACTATCTTCGACGGAGGCGAGCAGATTCCTACCTCTATTTTGAGTTCCAGCGGCTTTATCTCTATGCTTTTCTTCATTTCCGCCAGTTTTGAACCAGTAGACCTGTCGGCGATCTTCAGCGTTACTTCCACTGGCTTGAGGCTCCTCGCCGGTCCTACCGACGCGGTCCTGGAGCTGTTTCCGTCGCTGGTCGAAATCGGAGCCGAAGCCGACCATTCGAACCGCAGAAGCGATGGATCGAGTCCGCCCGGGAGCACTGCTTCCACACGCCCCGTTTTACCGGCCGGTATGCTGTCGGGGGTCTTCAGGCTGAATTCGGGCGACGAAACGGATATCGCATGTTTATTCGATTTCCCCAGCAGATCGCCCCTGCCGTTTTCAACCTCGACCCACAGATCGAATTTGCCCGGCCGGTTCGCTGTTACGGTATTCGTTTTACCCGCACCCGATTTTGAGGCCATCTTCACATCCGGTTCCGCCTTCCAGTAGATGTTCGGCGCGGGCTTTGTGTTGACGTCCGACCCCGAAGGGCTTACGGGGAACTCCACCCTGGGTGTAAACGACTTGCCGAACGGTATCTTCGAAGGAACATCCAAAAGGGTCACCTCGAATTCCGCCGCGGCGATCTTGTGGGAGGCGGAGGCGGTCTTTCCCGCCTTGTCGGTCACCGTAACGCTCACTGTGGTTTCGCCGGGGGTCGCCGCTACGAACGACGCGCCGCCTCCCTTTGCTTCTACGTTGCCGCTCCATTTCCACGTGTAGGGCTTGGTTCCTCCCGAGGTTTCGGCCGTCAGCTTCACCGAGCCGTTCACCGTGGTTTTACTGTCGCCGGTAAGTTCTATCTTCAGGGGCTTCGCCTTGAGCTCCGGAGGCAGGGCCACTACCGGGAAGCTCACCGAGCCCTTGCCCAGCAGCATGTCGTCCCTGTTTCTGGCTTCAACGGTCGCGGTCGCGGTTCCGGGTTCATGGCGCGACAGCGTCGCCTCCTGCCCCGAACCGGTAGACGCCATGGATGTTCCGTCCGCCGGCGTCCATTTCCACCCTATGTCCTTTGGAGCGTTTTTGTCGGTTATTTCCGCTTTTACCGTTACGTTTTCGTCGGCCAGGAAAGTGCCTTTGGGCACGTCTTTGAGGCCTTCGCCTTCCTTCCATTCCTTGGGCCTCGGGCCTGCTGTTCCAACGACGGTAGTCTTTACCTCGAATCCCGAGACTTCGACGAGCATTTCGGCTTCGCCCATGTCTTCGCCGTCTTCGCTTCTGGCCGTGGCCGATACGGTGTACTTGCCGGGTTCGGTGGCGGTAAAGGTGTATATGGTCGAATCAGCGGCCTTCGCCCCCGCGTTTTTGGCTTTGCCCTCGATCCGCCACACAACAAAAGCTCCATCGGGCAGTTCTGGTTTCGCGGCCGCCTTAACGGTTACTTCGTCGCCCACCTTTGCGGGTTTTGGCGAGGCCGAAAGCGACAGCGCCGAACCGGTGACTTCCACTTGTATCTGCTCCGATGTGGCCGCCGTGCTGAGGGTTTCGCCCTCCTTTTTGAGAAGTTCCACCCAGAGCGACACCTTGCCCGGTTCGGTGAATACGGCTTTTGTCGAAGGATCCGAACCCTCGAACGGTTCAAACGTCACATCAGGATGCGGCTGGAATCTGAACACCCATCCGCCTTCCGGGGTTTCACCCTCTACTTCCGCCTTCAGGGTCAGCGTACCGCCAACGGAAACCGGCCCTTCAGCCGGTTTTACCCGCACCAGTTTTACCTTGATGTCCTCTTCGGCTTTTATTTCGGGCGCCGACCAGGGGGTAGTGGTTCGTTTCGGGTCGGGGGTTACGGTTATGCTGGAAACTATGCTTTTCAATTCGGCGAACCCCTGTTCCATATGAGCCATCAAAAAGAACCTGTCGTTGGTGGCGGGGTTGTTCCTGTGGTTCTTGTCGCCCATTATGTCGCCGCCGCCACCGACTACGCCCGAGAACTCAAGCGCCAGGCCGCCCTTTGTAACGATGCCTATCACCTCGGTGGAAGCCGTGATCTGCACCCAGTCGGCGTAGGACATCTGTCCCCGCACGGGCCCCACGTAAGGTTCCTTCAGCGTCATGTATCCGTGGAAATCTCCTATGGATATCTTTTCAACCTTCCAGCTGCTGTAACCCATGGCTGTTACGGCTTCTTTCACTTCTTCGGGTGTGCGGCGGTTGCGGTCGATCTTTAGCGTGAAGGAACCGCTTACTGTTGCGCCGCTGGCCTTGGGGTTCGCCTTTTTCTGTACCTGCCGCTTAAGTGATACGCCTTTTTCGGTGGGACCGCCCTCCCATACAGAAGGCGCCGAGACCGAAAGCCCCATAGGCAGGATCTTTATTTTCACCAGACCGCTGGCCAGCGCCTTTCGGTCCGCGTCCTGCGCCGTCACGGAAACCTGGCCTTCGTGTGTGGGCTCGGACCATCCGTAGGAGAACTGGAGCTCAGCCGATGGCGAGTCGGTAGTTGCGCGGTCTCTAAGATATTCCTTGAACTTGGACGCCACGTCGGGGCTCCAGCTGTAGTATCTGGTTTTGGCCGCTATGTCCGAAGGGACGTCGGCCGTTACGCTGAAGATGTCACCCGTCATAGCCTTGTCGGGGGCCTTCAGGGCTATTCTGTGTTCGTTCCATGCCGCTTCGGTGTCCTCGGGCTTGGTTACGTTGCTTTCAGCGCCTCTATCCGAGGCGGAGCCCTGGGCGTCGTCCTTGCCGCCGTCGTCTTTTTCGGCCGCGGTCGGTATTTCCTCTTCTTCGGGTTCGGGGGTGTCCCATTCGGGTTCGGTAACCTTTATGTCGCCTGTTTCGGCTGACGCGGTGCGTCCGTTAGAGTCTACGGCCACGACCTTGTAGCGTACAATCTGCCCCGCCAGGCCCCGCATGGACGCCGCCATTGCGGGCCCCGTGGCTATGGGGTTGGTGCTCCAGTATCGGCCGCGCCACTCGAACCACTGGTACGACAGTTTCTGATCGGGGTTTTTGACCCTTACACGCAGGTTCTGCGTGTCCGAAACGCTTGCGGGCCACTGAGCCAGTGATACGGAGACTTTGCTTTCACGCACCACCGATATCTTGCGGGTCGTCTGGCCTTCGTAGACTATGCGTCCGTCCTTTACCTGCTGCGAGTAGAGGCCCAGAGTAAAAGTCTTGCCCTCACCGGGGTCGGTGTCCATGATGAACATGTCGCCGTTGGCGACGGCCCTGTCGTCGACGCTCCACTGGAACCGCAGGTCGCCTTCCGCCGCGCGGCCCAGGACCACAGCCCTGAAAGTTACGCGCTCGCCCGCCTTTATTTCGCTGGTTTCGGGCGTTATCATCACGCGGAGCGACTCGCCCGCGGCATTGTTGCCGACAGTGACATCAAGCGACGACTCGGCGACATATCCGTCCGATGTTCGGGCTTTTACGGTAACGGTGACTTTCTGGCCCTCGTAACCGCGTCCGTCGAAACTGAACAGGTTTTCCGCCGAGGCGCGTATCTGCCTGCCGTTGACCAACCAGAAGTAACGCTCGAAACCCTGGCCGTTGAGCCCGAAAGCAGCGGTCACTGCTTCGAGAGGCAATATCTCCCCGGCACCTATTTCCGTTACCGGCGCCGTCAGTTTTACCACGGGTCTGGGGCAGTCTTCCGGGCTCAGGACCGTTACTTCCTTTTTGGCCCACGTCCATTCGGCGTCTGCCTTGTCGAGCTTCGCGTAGACGGTCAGGGTGAACCTGCCTGCGGACGCCGGTTTCCACGTGGCCGTGGCCGACTTGCGTTTTTCAAGTGTTTCGCCTTCGGCTGCGGGTTCAAACTTCCAGTCGTACTTCACCGACTTCGCGTCTCTGTCCAGAGCGGCCGAAAAGCCAGCAGCAGCGCCCTGGCACACCACGTCCGGGCCTATTATGCGCACCGCAAGGTCTGTGGCGTTCTTCCTCAACGTATCCAGATAATCGCGGTATTCCTTTATGTACTCTTTACGCTGGTCGCTTCCCTCGGGGTAGACCACGGCTCCTATGCGGGCCTTCACCGCAGGCTGCAGCGTAAAGTGGTCGGTTTCCGAGCGGCCCACTATTTCCTCTACTCCTACGGTAGCGTCCTTTACGGCCTGTCTGGCCGCAGCCAGTTCCGCCGTTGCTTCTTCCAGGGTTTTCTTTATGGAGTGCGCGGAGCAGACGGGACGGTGTTCCCTGAGGGAGAAGGCGCTCCACTCCTCACGGATCTTGAGTAGTTCCGCGTTGACCTGCTTCAGTTTCCCGTACATGGAAATGAGTTCCTAGAAATTCTTGCGGTCCTCGGCTACGTCGCCGGTAGGCTCGAGAACGGGTTTGTCGCAGCCCAGTTCGTTTTCTATCTCCTTCAGTTTCTTGGCGGTTTCGCCCTGTTCGTAGTCGCGGCGCTTTTCAAGTTCTTCTATCACGCCGACGAAATAGCGCTGCGTTGTCCGCGTTACGGCGTCGGCGTACTCGCGCCACAGTTTTTCGCCGTATCTGCTGAGGTTTTTGTATTTCCGCGGCCACACGGGTATGTCGCTCCGGCCGTCCGAAATAGCCTTGTTGACCAGCAGTTCGTGGTACATCACTATGCCGGGGTCGTCTTTGACCTGCGGCTGCAGAATGTTGGAAATGGCAGGGCATTTTTCGGGCAGCGTCCATGCGGTTTCGGCCGAAACGCACACCGTCCCCTTGCCGGGCTGGTTGTAGGCTATGGTGTCGACCTTCCACGAATCGCCCGCCTTTTTGAACGTCGTTCCCTCGTACAGCTCTTCCACCATTTCGTCGTATTGCCATTGTTCCCAGCGGCCCACGCCCCACGTTGCGGCCGCCATGCTCAGGCCGTATATGCCTTCGGGAACGGCCGTCACGGGAAACAGCAGGTACACCACGCCGATGGCCGCACGGGTGTAGTTTTCCATCACCACGGCTTCCACGATGTCTCCTCCCGGAACGTGCGTCCGGAAGATCTCGGTGGAAAGGTTGGTGAACGACTCGTTCCAGTCCTTGCCGCGCATTATGGCGTCGACGTAGGCCTGCCCTTCCTGGAACAGGTTGACGGCCTTGAAGGGCATGGAGTTGCCTATGGTTCCGAGAATGGAGGAGTTGAGCCGGTCGTTTATGGCTCCTATGGGTATGGGTACGGTGATGTTTATGCGGTTCCCCTCGCCTCCGAACCTGAACTCCGTGTTCAGGGCGCGCAGCTTGTCCACGGTCACCGTGTCCAGCGTGTCGAGGAGGTTGTTGAATGCGTCTATCTTGTCGTTAACGGCGTCGTAGTACTGGCCGGTCTTCTCCCATGCCAGCGCCATCATCAGGCGGGTGGAGTCGGGGTTGTCGGCCGCTTTTTCGAGCAGTTCCGCCAGACGGCGCTGCTCGCTTATGGGTATGTGGAACGCCTTTTTCTTGAAATGCTCCGCCAGCGATATCATGGCTTCGTATGCCTTGGGCGGGTAATCCACGCCCTTTTCGCGGTAGGCGTCGTAGGTCTGTTCCAGCTCGTCCAGCAGTTTTTTGCGAAGTTCGTCCTTTTCAGTCTCTTTGCCCGCTTCGTCTATCGCC
>Ga0272441_10011329_pt1 | contig 13261 bp, 8 predicted proteins | sample SSMProp6N_FD_193582 | JGI IMG/M metagenome (GOLD analysis project Ga0272441, IMG submission 193582) | Marine sediment archaeal communities from Little Sippewissett salt marsh, Falmouth, MA, United States - SSM-Prop-6N | ecosystem: Environmental > Aquatic > Marine > Wetlands > Sediment ... | reverse complement strand
ACTGTCGCCTCCACGGTTCGGATTCCCGGCAACAAACCCGGAAGCGGAGGTGAAACCATGTATTTGGCCCATTTCAAACTGAAGGAAAAGCCGTTTCAGCTCAACACCGATCCCCGCTTTTTGTGGCTCGGCCGGCAGCATCAGGAGGCGCTGGCGACGCTGCATTACGGAATCCAGGAGAACAAGGGGCTGCTGCTGCTGACCGGCGATATCGGAACCGGTAAAACCGTGCTCATCAGCGCACTTGCCGACCGTCTCGTCGACGACAACCTCGTGGTCGCCAAGCTGCCCGACCCCGGCTTGGTCTGCAACGATTTCTTTTTCCTGGTGTCCCAAAGCTTCGGCGTTCACCACCGGGTGCAAGACAAAGAAACCTTCACGGAAGCATTCGACCACTTCCTGGAACGCACCTGCGAACGGGGGCAAAAGGCCCTGCTCATTGTCGATGAAGCTCAGATCATGAGCACGGAGGTCATAGAAGAGGTTCGGTTGCTGTCCGACATGGAATGCCGGAGCACCAGGCTGCTGAACATCATCCTGGTGGGGCAAATTGTGTTCAATCAGCTGCTTTATAAACCGGAAAACAGGGCCATTCGGGAAAGAATCACCATCAGCTACAACCTCCAACCGTTGACCGAAGCCGAAACCGAGGCCTACATTGCCCATCGCCTGAAGATTGCGGGGGCTGAAACAAAGATTTTTACCGATGGCGCCGTCCGTGAAATCCATGCTTTCTCCAACGGCTCTCCGCGACAGATCAATATCATCTGTGATCTCGCCATGTTGCTCGGGTTCGGAAAGAATGCAACGGAAATCGACAGTCGGATGATCACTGCCTGCAAAGAGCGCATGCGCATACCGAATATGTCGGGATCACCGCTGCCCGGCGAGGATCTGCCGGCAAGGGTCGTTTCGCCGTCAAAGACCATCATTTTGGCAGACACTCCCCCTGCTGGCGACCGCCCGACACCACATCCGCCGGGAAGTGAAGCACTTCCCATACCTGCGGTGCCGCCCAAACAGTCCAGCCGCATCGGATTTCACATCCTTCTGGTGCTGCTGATTTTTGTGCCGGGCAGCTATCTTCTATACTTAGACTTGAATCTTGGCCAGTCCCCGGAGAAGCTCTCGGCTCCGAAAACGATTCGGGTGCCCGCCGGGCAAACGGCCCGGAAAGCGGCGGTCTCGTTGGTCCCCCTGCCGCAGCCACCGCCGACTCTGTCTTCCAGCGTGGTGAAAACACCTCCCTCAGAGAAGGTCTCTGAAAAGGCCGCGGCAAAGGAAACGCCCGCAGACGGTGTTGTCGTTTTAAGGCCGGCACCGGAGGCCATGCAAACGCAGAAACAGGCATTGCCGCAGGATGCCGGACCGCCGCTCACGAAAAAGAAAACCGAAATCGCTCCTCCCGAAAAATCCGCAAGTCAAATTGTGGCCGAACAGCCGCCGGAAAAACCGATCCGACCGACGAAATCGCCCACCGCTCCCGCGCTTGCTCCAGCGCCCCTGCAAACGGAGCAGATGCGTGAAGTCAACCGGCCGGCGTCGGAGAGAAAGTCTGCCGGTCCGAAGGTGGCCCCGCAAACATTGCGGATCCCTTCATCCGAAACGCCCGATCCGGCCGACATCGTCAATTGGCTGCTGCAGGAAAAGCGCAAGGGCGGCAACCGACCAAACCCGTGAAGAGAAATCACACGATTCAATCTTGTCAGTTACGATTTTCCACGCGACGTTATGGTCCCTGTATCGGCAGCGGGATTTCGATGCGATTTGTTGCGCCGTCTTGGGCATAGTCGACGACCAGTGCCTTGGGCCTCGTCATATTCGGCAAGAAAGCACTGCCCTCCAGCTCCCCGGCGGGCGCAAGTTCGACATTTTTCAGCATGCGCAACCTGAAGACTCGTCTGGCATGCTTCTTTGTCCCGGCAGACCAGGCCGATGCGGCGCTTGAAAACACGCCGAAGATTGTCCCGCCGTAAGGAATCATCTGTCCCGCCGCAATACCTGCTGCGCTCTGGGCAACATCGCCGGCCAGTTCGGCACCGACATCTGGTGGTGCGGTAATTTGTTCATAGTCCGAGGCCGAATCCACGTAGCGTCCGTCCTGGTTCAACAGTTTGACGTTCTGAATTGTGAGGGCATTCGTATTGAGATTTTCGATTTCGATAACATATTCACGCCAACCGGGATCCTCGACCAAGGTTTCCTTATCGCCCTTCTCGGCAATTCTTATCAGCGCTACGGCCAAGTCGGCCGATTGCACCCGGATGGGGCCTTCAATTGAGTTGACGCTTGGCGCCTTTGACATCTCCGGCCCTGCACAGCCGGCAACAGTCAAGGTCAAGACAAGGAGAGGCAGGAGAAAATAGGAAAGCAGCAGCATAAGTGGTTTGATTTTGATCGTTTTCAACTCGCCTTCTATCCTTATTTCAGAATGAATACGATCAACTCCTTGGGACCGTGCACGCCGAAAGCCAGGGTCATTTCGATGTCGGCGGTCTTGGACGGTCCCGAGATCAGGATCACATTGGTGGGCATCTTTTCCGGCCAGCTCTGCGTCTGGATGATTTCGCAGAAGGAATTGTAGATGGTGGCGGATTCCACCACGGCGATATGAACCGAGGGCACCAGTGACATGAGTCGCGGCTCGGTGGAATCCGGCCAGAGCACCACCGCACCGGTTTCGGCGATGGCTCCGACGGTGGTGGTAATCGCGGCATCGGTCTGAAAAAGCGTCTCTTTGAAGGACTCGATGTCGCCTTCGTAGACAACCAGCTCGGGCAGCCCTTCGGAATCGTTCTGCCAGGCCTTTTCCAACTCCGGTCCGAGGGCGGTTTCGGGGGCGTAAAGCAGCGTCTTGAGCTTCCGCTGTCTGAGAACCGATTTGACGACTGTCGGCCAGTCTTTTTTCGAGACCACGTGGACTTCCGTTTTTACGGCTTCCATCAAAGACTTCAGGCGATCGATTTTTTCCTGCGGGCCGTAAGTTGCGATGGGCAGGCAGGCCGTTGCCGGCGCTTCGCCGCCGTCGCCTGCGGCCGCACGTATGTTAGACATTATTCGATCTCTGGCGGCGCTACTCACGGTTCACCCCTCTTTCCTCAACCCTCTGATGAAGGGATTTGGCGGCGAATTTCGGTTTCGATCGCACGCTCGTCCAGGCCTTGAGCGGGCCGACCTTCGGAAGTAGACCGCCCAGAAGACCCAACATTCTTGAATTGAGCGAATTCAACCAAGGCTTGGTGTTCATTTTGGCCCACGATTTCCAGGCGGTCGACTCCAGGAAATTGGCCTTGTAGCCGTGGCCCTTGACGGTTGCGGAAGAATCTTTGGCGTAGCTTTCGGTGCGCATCCTGCGGATCAGACGCGGAATCGGAATCATTACCGGGCACACTTCTTCGCAGGCGTTGCACAAGGTGGAGGCTGTGGCCAGTTCGCCGGCGGCATCCAGCCCCTCGATTTGGGGAGTCAGTATTTCCCCGATAGGTCCCGGGTAGACGAATCCGTAAGCGTGGCCGCCCAAACGGGTGTAGACCGGGCAGTGATTGAGGCAGGTCCCACAGCGGATGCAGTAAAGAGTCTGGCGCAGCTCGGCATCGGCCAGGATTTTAGAGCGACCGTTGTCCAGCAGTACCAGGTGAACTTCCTTGGGACCGTCCTTCTCGCCCGGTTTGCGTGGGGAGGTGATCATGTTGACATAGGTGGTGATCAGCTGCCCCGTGGCCGACCCGGTCAGCAAGCGCAGCAGCGGCGGGACTTCCTCCATTCGTTCAACCACTTTTTCGATCCCCATTACGGCAACGTGCACCGGCGGCACAGTTGTACACATGCGGCCGTTGCCTTCGTTTTCCACCAGGCAGAGGGTGCCGGTTTCGGCCACGGCAAAGTTGACACCGCTCAAGCCGATCTGGCCTTCGAAAAATTTCTGACGCAGGTTTTTTCTGGCGATGCTGTTGAGCTCCTCCACCACTTCGGTGTAGGGCGCACCGGGAATCTTCTCGTGAAAGGTTTTGGCGATCTGATCCTTGTTCTTGTGCACGGCCGGCACGATGATGTGGGAAGGGGGTTCGCCGTCCAACTGGATGATGAATTCACCCAGATCGGTCTCGATGGCTTCGATGCCAATCTTTTGCAGGTATTGATTGAGGTGCATCTCCTCGGACACCATCGATTTGCCCTTCAACAACCGCGAAGCGCCGTGCTGTTTCATGATGTCGAGGACAATCCGGCAGGCCGCGTCGGTGGTCTCGGCCCAGTGAACCTGGATGCCGTTTTGGACGCACTTTTCTTCCAGCTGATCCAGAAGCTGCGGCAACCGGTCAAGGGCCCTTTTCTTGATGGCGTTGCAGAGAATTCGGAGTCGTTGAAGTTCGTCGTCATCTGCAAAGACGTTGAGCCGTTTGGCTTTCAGGCCGTCCATGGCCGACTTTAGATTGGCGCGCAGCTGGCGGTCCCCAAGGGCTTTGGAGATGTTTTTTTTGAAGTTGAAGGCTGTCTGTTCAATCATGGGTTCTCTCCCATATGAATTCGGCAATATGTCTCCCCTCCACCGGCAGCTTTAGTTTTTCGGCTGCCCCGGTGATGTGGAGCAGGCAGGCGCAATCTCCCGAGACGACCACCGGCGCCCCGGTGGCCTGGATGTCGTCGATCTTGTCACGCACCATGCTGCCGGATATTTCCGGATGTTTAACGGAAAAGGTGCCGCCGAAACCGCAGCACTCTTTTTCGTTCTGCAGTTCGACCAGTTCGACATTTTTCAGCTGCCGCAGAAGCGATTTGGAATCCTCGATGACGCCCATCTCCCGCAGCGCATGGCAGGAGGAGTGCCAGGTCACTTGCATGGGGGCTCCGCGGTCCTCGAGTTTTACCTGCAGTACGCGGGTCAAAAATTCCGTCAGCTCGAAAACCCGCCCGGCAAATTTTTCGGCGACCGCCTGAAGTTCGGTCCCCTCGAAAAGTTCCGGGTAATGGCATCTCATCATCCCGGCACAGGAGCCGGAAGGAACGACGATGGGATAATCCCGGTGAAAAACACGGATCTGTTCCCGGGCCACTTGCCGGGCTTCATCCGGGAAACCGGAATTGAAGGCCGGTTGCCCGCAACAGGACTGGTCCTGGGGAAAAATAACTTTAAGGCCTTCCCTTTCCAGAAGTTGAATGGCCGCCATGCCCGCATCGGGGTAAATCAGATCGATGACGCAGGTGCCGAAAAAATAAACTTTCTGCGGTTTGGGGGGGTACTGCCTTTTTTCTTGCATCATGATGGTTCCGTTCGAAATTAGGAATATAGCTCTTTGGTTCTTTTTTTAAAAACATGGAATATTTTGTCGACCTTACCGCTTGTAAGCAATCTACTGCTGTGTAGGATCTGCTCCATTAACACCGGATATCCATCTGTTTTAATAATTATAATTTTGTATAATAATCATTGTTTCCGGTATTTGCACACTCCTCCTCTACTATTCCCATCTTAGCGGTGAATTCAGCCGGTGATCTTGACCGACATGCTGCCCTGTAATTGGCTCCAACTGATGTCCCGCAACGCAATAGTTGTCGGCCGATGACGTCCGCTGTTTTCCCTTTTGGCAACGCCTCGCATAGCCGGATCACGCGCAAGGCAAACCGCTTCGTCCGTTCTTTCAAATCATTTTTCATTGCGTACCCCCCATTCCGCATTCCCCATTCCGCATTCCGAACTTTCCATTCCAAACTTTTTCATTGCGACTCTAAAATTCACCGGTGTCACGGAAAATGGTTGCTGATGGCATCCCCGCAGACATCGCGGCCGTCCTCGGGAAGCTTGTTCAAAATGATCCACTGAATCGGCACGACAATGTAAGCGGTGAGGACACGGATCGCGGTTCCGATCAGGCCACCGGGAGCAAACCCGACACCGAAATCCGAAAACTTTCCTCTGACCTCTATTGGCGTGGCCAGGCTTATGAACTGCGGCCGCTTTGGCGTGGGGGTTAGCTTCAGATAGACGGTTTGTTGTTTGAAATCGACATGGGCGCTTCCCCGGACCCGTATTTTCGACGTATCGATCACGATCGATTTTTCCTTCATGATGCCGTCAGCCATGACCAGATCGGCATCGATGCAGTTGATTTTCGACGCGTTATCGGGGTTGAGCACCGATAGGGTGGCCGTCAGGAGATTGGCGGCCCAGAAGTCGAAAACCCTTGCCCGGATGTTTTCGGGCTGAATCGACACGGCGACACGACCGTTTGCCTGAGCCAGAAGAGCGTTCCTCGAATCTGCCGTGGATTCCAGATCGATGACCAGGCTGACCCGGCCGCCGTTTTCGGTATTCGGATCTTTCAGCCGCAACAGCGGTCCGTAGTCCAACTGGTGGATTTCCACTTTCAACGTCCCTTGGACACCGCCGTTTATACGGCTCAGGTCTAAGGTGCCATTCACGTCACCTCCCGGAATCGACAACACAAGTGGTGAAACGCTGATTTGGTTTGCCTTTCGGGTCATCCGCAACTTTCCGCTTCCCAGTCGATTCGTCCCAGCGAGCACCTCTGCGACAGTAATGGAAACGTGGGCGTCCACCGGGCTGGCTGACGACGGGTCAAGCAGTTGACGGAGCCGCCTCTGGTGTTCGTTATCGGCCGAACGGCCCGGCTGGCGACCTGCGGTCGCGGGTCGTCCCTCACCGAGCGCAGAAGATTTCCGCTCAAAGTCCGTCAGCTGAAGGGTCGTCGCCTCGAGATTTGCCGTCACCTTGGGGCGTGGGCCTACGGTTTCGATGTAAAGCTGGCCCAGAAATCGGCTGTCGCCGATGGAAACGGTTGCGTCTGAAAGGGAATATCCCTCCGGTCGAGCGCTTATGACTCCGGTCATCTGGTAAGGTCCCCACGGTGGCAGTGAAACGTTCAACAGCGGCTCCAGGCTGTCCAGCCGGTCACCGCTCACGGACAGTCGATGCGTCAGTCCTCTTTTTCTCAGCGGAAAAACCATGCGACCGGCGAGCGCAAGGCGGGTGCCGGCCGTCTCGGTCTCGAGCTGGTAGGGAAGTCCGTCGCCCAGAGCATCATTGGGGCGCTTCTTTTGTATTTCCAACCGCATGGTCAACGGCGTATCCTGGATATGCCCCCCAACGTCCAGGTGAAACGGATCGCCAGGCTTGTCCGAAAACTCGGCGCTATCGATTCCGATGGCAACGGCGGCACCGGTATTCGCATTCGTTAGCACCCATTGCCCCTGTTGTACGCGAACGGATATCTCCCGCTGGACAATCAGTTCGGCGAGCCTTCTGCCGCTGGTGGTCACAATGACGTCGAAACTTCCGGCTCCGGCGTCTATTCCATCGGCCACGCCGAAAGCCTCGAGCAGCTGACCGAGATCCAATCGGTTCGCGGAAAACCGCAGACCCAGCACCGGCGGTTGCCGGACGAGATCTAAGAAAGCATCTCCGTTGAACGCGCTCTCCTCAAGAGCGAACTGAAAACGAGACGCGGTTGTTCGATCACGACGGATGGTCGCCTTGAGCGAACAGCCATCATAGGAGAGTTTTTCGGTCAAAACACGACGGACGTACAGGTTGAGATCCATTTCGGGCAGATGGAAATCCTTGGGGAATATCATCGTATCCAGAATGCGGGCGAAATCTCTTTCGGCCGGGTTTGGCTGCTTTGACGCGGTCGCTGATCGGTCACCGGCATCGGGTAGAAAGAACAGTGTTTTTAGTTGCGCCACATCCATAGTGTCTGAGTGAACCGACAGAAAGGTCTTTGGCTGTTGGTTCGCGGATAGTTTCCCGCCGATCGACCCCTTCAGGGTCGAATTCCCCAGGGTGAGTTTACGGACCTCGAGGTGCCACCGGTTTCGATGCAGAGAGCCGGCAGCATCCATGGCATAGGGCATCGTCGCCGAAGGTGAGATCCCGGTCCAGGCGGCCAACGCCCCGATTCGATCGCCGGACAGGCGGATCGATAGTTCGGGACCGACGGTGTCGCCCAGGGGGGAAAAGATTCCCGTCAGATTCAAATGTGCACCCGAACCAACGAATCGGAGATCGACCGGCCATCGGGATTTCTCTAAAATGTTCCTCATCCCGCCACCGGTGACATTCAGTGAAAAGGACTCGCCGAGCAGTTTGCCGGTGAAGACTCCTTGCATGTCGCCGCCCGCAGGCAATGCCACCGTTGCCGAGTTCAGAACAACCCGCATCGGTCGACTCGCCGATTTGCCGTCAATCGACAGGTCCACGTTGCGGATGTCAAGCCTCGCATCCAGATTTTTCAGCAGCGCGGACAGGCTCGCACCGGATGCCGATGCCGACAGCTTCAGTCCGTCCAGTCGCCCGGTCACGCCCGCCCCGCCGTACCACTCACCAGCCACGCGCCCGAGGTCGGTTTTGTCTGCAGCCAGATCAACGGAGAACTTCATCGTTTCTTCCTGCCGGTACAAGATGGTCTCGCCGCCGACGGTTGTTCCGAGAACGTTCAGGGATACGGGAAGGTGTAAGCGCCCATCGCCAAACACAAGACGAGCGGTGGCGTTACGAAGATCGCCGGGAACACCCACGATTTGTTTGATGGCGATGAGTACATCGACATCGAGGCTGGAAACGGTTTCGGACAGAAACAATTCATTGCCTCCGTCCAAAAGGGTCTCGTTCACCGGTTTCCGTTTCAGCCCGTCGGTGGGGTCCACGGTACGGATCAGCGGCTCGAGGTCAAGCACCGCCACGTTCACGGCTCCGGTAAGGCGCCTGCGCCGGCCGGTCGCATTCCATTCGCAATCTCCGGTGAACCGTGTGGTTCCAAGCTTTCCGTCCAGGGCGGACACGCGCACAAGCGAATCGCCAAGGGCAAGTTGGAAAGCGATGCGGTAGTCCTCGAATGCGTCAACGTCGGCCCCCAACAGGGCTTCCAGCTGGGGGTCCACCCGTCCGGAAAGCCGAACGTCGAAGGCCGCACCCCGTTCCATCGGATAGATTTGCCCCCCCACGACGAGTTCGGCACCGGCGCCGCGAGCTGAAAGCCCGAGGGGCCAGGAGGCGGAGCGTGCCAACAACGCGGTGAGGCTGTTTCCCTCAATGGCCAAATCCCAGGGTATATTTCTGTAAGTACCCTTCACGGAGAGCTTGAGGCCGTCCTTATCTGTGGCCGAGCCGGAGATTTCAGAGAAAACGACGGTATGGACCGGCTCCTTCCGGCCAATGGCAACCGCTGCGTCGCGAAGATCGATCCGGTTCACCTCTATCATCCGAATCGGCGGCTTCTTCGTGGGGGCTTCGACATCGCGGTCCTGACGGGTCTGTTTTTCCGCTTCGTTTCCGGACCCGGCGCGGGAACCATCTGATCCATTCAATTCTATGACAAGTCCCCGGGCGACGACTTCCTTGATGCGAAGCTCCCGCTTCAGCAGCGGCATCATCGCGACGCCAATTTTAAAATGCGCCAGGCGCAGCATCTCGGGGAACGCTTCGCCGGAGGGGCGCCACAGCCGAAGCCTTCGAATTTCCACGGCCGGCCACCGTCCGAGAATCAAATGCAGTTCTCCATCGATAGCGACGCCGACACCGAGCGTCTCCTGCGCCATCGCCGCGATGTCGTCTTTAAACGGCGACAGGTTGAGAGGAACGTTCAGAGCAAAGACGACGATAACGGCACAAACCAGGGCAACAGCCGCTGCAGCGACAATGCGCATGGTTTTGCGTAGAAGCCCCGTACCGTTATGATCATCAGCGTTCGTCATCCCCAACTCCTTCCGCCTCGAGGGTGCCCCCCATCGTCTCCGTGCACCACATCATCTTCACGCGCCATATCGGTCCGCAGGCTGTCGGGCTTTTCTTGATATTGCTAATAAATTCAATAACTTTTTTATCGTTTTTTACGATAAAGATATTAAAATTTTCTTGACACAGATCTGATTTGGAGTCAATTTATAATCAAAACGTAACCATTACATGGGGAAGTGGTATGGCCAATGTCACTGTTAGAAATATACCTGATGAATTGCTAAATAAATTATCGAAGAATTGCGTGTAGAGAATTGGATCAGGTGATTTTCGTCGGTATCCCTCTATGAAAAATAACCTCTATCAAAAGATCTCAAGGTCCGGCCAAATTTAAACTTGAAATTTAAATCTGGCCGGTTTTTTTATTCTGCTTCCTCTTTTTTTGCCTCCTTAATTATTCCGATAATACGATCCGGATAATCCGGCGGAAATGTCCAATAGCGCAGACCATGCTCATTGACATTTTCCACCAGTCCGCGTTTTAACGGGTCGGCGTGAAATAAAAACTGGACCAGAACGTCGCTGCTGATCCACGGATGGGCATACCAGAAGTCATGTGCCCCGGATGACATACCAACAACGGTGTTTTCGTCCACACCGATGATGTCGAACCCGGACCCGGCACTGGCAGTTCGGGCCCATTGAGCGGCCTCAGGGCTGAGGTCCTCGGCTCTGGGTCGTCCGGCCCGGGACACACCGTGATGCCATTCGGCCATGGCCAGAACCGTGTCCTTGGAATTAATGGTGAGCGTAACACTGTGGGGAATATCCAGATAGGTTTGCAGGTTCTCCACAAAGGTGTCGATACCAATGTCGGCCCCGGCAAAGTATACCTCTCCCAAGCGCAATCGCCGGCGCTTTTCTCCTTTTGTCTCCTGTCCCAGGATGGCCAACCCAGGGCTTGCGATCTGGGAGCCTGCACTATAGGCAAGGATGTTGATGTATTCCGCGGTGGTGTAGTCGTTCAGCACAGTGATGAGGCGCTTGAAGGCCGGTGCCGACTTTGCGGCATGACGGACATCGGTCCCATAGGCAAGTAAATTTTCGGCAGATGGCCACAGGAAGGCAAGGACCATTGAATTGCGGCCTGTAAAATGATGGTACTGGGCCGCTTGGGCCGCCGCACGATATATATTGGAATTGGCGCCGTGGACATAAACCATGATGTCCTTGTCAAGGCTGTCGGCGAGGACATCATTGACGGCAGCAGCAAAGGACTCAACCTCTTTCGGTAACGGAGCCGTTTCGTCGTCAAGGGGGACTACCGCCAATTCTTGAAGATCTTCCAGATGTAAGGCCGGCCGATCACGATCTTCATCAGAGGTCGACAACTCGAAGACCTGTCTCCAGTCCGTTGCCTCGCCGCCGATCGTAAAATGAGCGATGCCTAAGCGCAGTTTGTCTCCCGGAAAGATGGTATAGCTTCTGCTATCATCACCTCCAATGGGCTTGCGGTTCGTCGCGAAGAGCACGTCAACGCGATTGCTTTCTTCCAAGTTGGGATTGATGTTGAAGGGGTTGATCTCTCCCGTAGCCATTATCGCAGGTGTCGGCATGAGGTAGACCGTCGGCTGACATCCGAACGCCGCGATGTTTAACAGTCCTATGATCAGATATAACAGTGATCGATAATTGGCCGTAGCATTCAAGGTATCTCTCCATGGTTACCTTTTTATTATCTCGAATTCGTTTTCTACCGGGCCAAATGCTCCTTCATCAATTTTTCTTTTTTTTCTAACTGATTAACAACCATGCGGTAGGCAATGTAATACTTGTAGATATTGCTCACATATTGAACGGTTTCCCGGCCGATTTCCTTGGCGGCGACCACCTCCACGTTGTGGAACCAGACGTTGGGGTCCAGCCCCATCTTGGCGGCTTTATCGCGCAGACTGATGACCCGGGCCGGCCCCGCGTTGTATGATGCAAAGGCAAAGAGCATCTTGTTGGCATCATCCATCGCCTCGTCCTTGAAATACCGATCGACAATAAACCGCAAATATTTGGTCCCGGCATGAATGTTTCTGTCCAGCTTTTCAATATCAGGAATGCCGACATTGGGATCGGCAGCCGTGGACGGCAGCATCTGCATCACACCGACAGCCCCTGCCGAACTGCGTTTGCTATGGTCAAGGCCGGACTCCTGATACGCCTGAGCGCTGATCATCAGATAATCGAAGTCGTACTGGCCGGCATATTTTTCAAATAGGGTGACCATGGCCTCAAATTTTTCCAATTCCTTTTGCTCAATCGAGTTTTTGACATATTTTGTGTCGCGCAGGTAACGTTTCAGGAGAATATTGCCGAACAGGGTTCCTTTCTTGTGACCCTTGACGAATTCATTTACCACCGCCTTCAGCTTTGGGCTGGCCTTGCGAAACGCCCAAGCTATCTCACCCCCGCTTCTAACGGCGATGTCGGGATGGACCTTGATATGGTCGAAGATCTGCTCCCAGAACTCTGCTTTGTGGCTGTCCATGACGATCATGGGAATCAATCCGGCATTGACCATCTCCAGCAAATCCTCGTCCTCGAAAATTTCATCGGCTATAACCAGATTCATTTTCGGCTTGCCGGCCTGCTGGAAAGATTGGTTCAACTGCATCAGGCTCTCGAAGTAACTGCTCGAGCGGCGCACGTGAATCTTTTTACCGGCTAAATCGTCCAGGTTTTTCACTGCCGGCGCAGCCGATCCGCTGACCAGCAGCTCTTTGACGCCGGCGGCCAACGGATCGGAGAAATCGACCTGCTTCAGTCGCTGCGGCGTGATGGTCAGATTGGCGGCCGCAATATCCCCCCGGCCGTCCACCAGCCAGGGAATGAGCTGATCGCGCCTGACAGGAATAAACAAAACCCTGAGTTTAAGAGTCTTGGTCTTGAGTTTCTTGTTGATGAATTTTTCAAACTGCTTGAGCAGTTCGTAGGTGGCCCCGCGCTGCCGGCCTTGATCCATAAAATAAAATGTTTTGCTGTAAACCACCAGCACACGGATCTCACGCCGTTTGGCCATACCTCCAAAATCACCCAGCCACTTTTCATCTAAAGATATAAATTCGTCCTGCTGGGTTTTTTGAGCGGCAGCCGCAGCAGCCGTCAGGCATAACAACGCAGCAACAAACATGATGGCCGGCCAGAATACAATTAAATACGAGCGCCGATAATTGATTCCTTCCATGGAGCATGCCTTCTTTTAAATGACTCATCAATTCGTAGCCATTGGAGGATCTCATCAAAAAATGGTAACCGCTCACAGGGTTGCAAAGTCCGATGCGCTTGAAACCACCTAATTGTAAGCGTTTACAGGGTGCCGCAGATGCAAGGCGTCGGGCGCGTAAACATACTTTTGTACTTCAAGTTCCCGACAACAAAGCAGATGCGGTGCCCTGTGAACGCTTACAAAAAATGAAAGTTCAGCTCAGCACCGAATCCTGTCCCTATTTTTTTCGCGTCGCTTCAAACGAGATGAGAACATCCACGTCTTTGCCGATTACCCCCATTTCGTAGTACTTG
>Ga0272441_10011328_pt1 | contig 13262 bp, 13 predicted proteins | sample SSMProp6N_FD_193582 | JGI IMG/M metagenome (GOLD analysis project Ga0272441, IMG submission 193582) | Marine sediment archaeal communities from Little Sippewissett salt marsh, Falmouth, MA, United States - SSM-Prop-6N | ecosystem: Environmental > Aquatic > Marine > Wetlands > Sediment ... | reverse complement strand
GCCGCCGAGGTTCCGGACGAGGTCGCGCGGTGATTCGAGACGATCCGCGATGCGATCGCGGCGGCGGCGGCGGCACTACGTCCGGGAGCGATCGGCGCCGACGTCGATGCGGTCGCGCGTGAGTTCGTCGTGTCCGCGGGGTATGCGGAGTACATGAATGCGCTCGGACATCAGGTCGGACGAAACGCGCACGACGGCGGGACGCTGCTCGGCCCGCGATGGCGCCGCTACGGCGCGTTGCCCGACGGCATCGTCGAGCCCGGGAACGTGTTCACGCTCGAGCCGAATCTCGCGACGGACGGCTACGGGATGATCAGTCTGGAAGAGGACGTCGTGGTCACGCAACGAGGTTGCGAGTTCCTGTCGACGCCGCAAACGTCGCTGATCTGCGTGACGAGCTGATCAAAAGTCCCAATCCGGGTACGGGATCGGCAGGCGTAGGACTTGGTCGAGCGCTTGCAGAAGGTCCTCTGGAGCCTGTACGTCGTCGCTCCAGGAAAGGCGGGTCGCAGGGCGGACGCCGAGCCACAGTCGCGAGAATGCATTGACGCTGGCACGCAGGGTCGGCAGCCCGGACGTGGCTCCGTCCGTCACCGACGAGTCGGGACCCAACGTGACGGTGTACTCGCCGGCGACGCCACCCCACGCGGTGGCGTCCTTCACGTAATCGGCCACCGGGTCGGACAGAACCAGGTTGAACGTGATGGGCTCGCACGAACTCCGCACCGCGGACACACACGCTTCGAGGTCGAGGATGCGGATCTGCCAGTACGCGTCCGCGCTCATCCGGTGCTCGTGAGACGACCGTTCGGTCAGCCTGCGCCACTTGAACGGCTGTCGGATGAAGTCCTGGATCTGAACGCCAGCGGGCTCATGTAGCCGGACGGAGTGCACCTGCTCCCCCAAGCTGTGAATCAGTGCGAGCAACTCAAGGAACTGGTCGCGGGTTCGATACGCCATCCATTCGACGCGATACGGCCCGTGCTCTCCCTTGGCGGAACACCAGATGTGGTGGGATACGTCGCCGTCGCCGTCCAAGTAGCCCAGCCCAAACCCGTTCTCCGTCCACAGCGTCTCGGCACGCGTCAGCCCTGCCGGCGTCAGCGAGCAAGCGCCATGCGTTTGGAATCGTCGGAGACGGTTCGAGTGCATCGCTTGCCAATCCTCCGACGTGAGGCGAACGGGCGTCCTGGCCCGCACCGCAACCTGCAGTGCGGCCGGGTCGAACGTGCACCAGTGCTCGTACACCCCGGTTCCGAAGCCAAGCTGGTTGTAGAAGCCTTGCTCGAACATCCCCAGCATCGCGACCGCCTCGCCTCGTTCGGCTGCATCTGCCAGCAAATGGGCGGTCAATCGTCCCGCCAACCCCTGCTTCCGGGCGATACGGCTGGTGGTCACGCTGGTCACCGCGCACATCGGCAGCGTGCCGTCGACGTAGCGGATCGTCCCCGGGCACGCCGCCACGAAGCATTCGGCGCTCCCGGCGACGTCCTCAACCCATCCGCGACTGCAGGCGAGCAACTCACGCGCGGCTCCCTCATGGGCGGTCTCGGAAACCCACCCGACTTCGCGGTAAATGCGAACGACGGCATCTGAATCTCGTTGTGTATCGATGGGTCGAATCATCGTGTGTGTCCTCCGCGGATACGATACTCGACAAGTTGGGGACCCACCACGTGGTTGGCGAACGTGTGGCTAGAGGTGTTTGATCGCTTCGCGTGCCACGTCGACTCGCCGGTCGTCGTCGAGCCATCGAGACAGCTCGGGCCGAATGATGTCCGGCCGCCGCCGCCCCAGCTTCCATAGCGCCGAAGCCACCGCCCGCCAGACGAAACGGCGTTCGTCCAACGAAAGCTTGCGCAGCACGATGAGCGCTTTCTTGGCCAGCGGTGCGGCCGGTGCGCTCGAGAAGGCCATCGCGACGTTCCACAGCGTCTGCGCATCGTTGGACGTCGACCACTTGACGAGGTACTCGAACGTCGGATTCGGGTAGTCGGCGAGCAGGGAGTTGCCGATGGCCGACGGGCCGAGATTGCGACGGACGATCGGCTCGCTCTCCGTGAGGAGCGGTTCCAGAAGCTTCAGCAGCGGCTCGGCGCGCTCCAGGCGAGACGCGTCCGAGGCGCGGACGGCGGCGACGAGCAGCGCACGGTAGACATTGGCAGTGCCGCACGCGCGCCACGCAGTCAGCGCGGCAAGCATATTGACGAAATCCTCTTTGAGCAGCCGGCCCGTGACTTCGCACGCAGCGTCTCGCAACGTCCAATCCTCGGACTCGACGAGCGGAAGTAACGTCTCCAACGCTCGGTCCCGGTCGACGGCATACACGTGGGGAACGAGCTGACAGATGAACGGCGCCGCACCGTCCGTGGCGGACCACCGGTCGATCTGGTCGAGCAGGTTGTGACCGTTCGCATGGGCCGCATCGGCGAGGCGATCCGCCGCATAGCGAAGGCTTGGGACGTCCGTGTCGTTGAGTAGGGGAAGAAGTGCATCCAATTCGCCCGACTCCACCAGCCCGTTGATTCGATCGCGCATGGACTCTCCGAATCTCGTGATGCCTTACTGTAGCCGCAGGCTTCGGGTTTCGTCAAACCTGCGAACGGTTGCTCGTTCGCGCGGATTGACCTACCATCACGACACGTTCCACGTTCAAGGGGAGGCTCGATGAAACGTTCGCGACCCAATGAGAGGCGCCGATTCTTGACGCGATCGAACGCCGATCCGCTCAGACTCGTTCGACGGAACATCCCGCATCCTCCGTTCCTTTCCGTTTCGCTGCAAACGTAGGAATCCGACTGTCACGAAACGCAAAGGAAGGATGATCTGATGCACAACGAAAGAACCCGTCCCCCGTATCGAATCAAGGTTGTCGAACCGATTGCCGTGTTGTCTGCCGACGCGCGGCGCGCGCGGCTCCAAGACGCGGGGTACAACGTGTTCCATCTGGCAGCGAAGGACGTCTACATCGATCTGTTGACCGACTCCGGAACCGGCGGCATGAGCCAAGAGCAGTGGGCGGCGATGATGCGCGGCGACGAATCGTACGCGGGAAGCCGGAGCTACGAGCGCTTCCGAACGTCCGTGGACGAGATCTTCGGGTTCGAGTACGTTCTGCCGACCCACCAAGGTCGCGCCGCGGAGAACGTCCTGTTCTCGGCAATCGTACAGCCCGGCCACGTCATTCCCAACAACATGCACTTCGACACGACGCGGGCGAACATCCTCGCCAACGGCGGCGATCCGGTGAATCTGGTCATCGACGAAGCGTTCGACCCCGCGAATCCGCATCCGTTCAAAGGGAACATGGATCCGAGTAAGCTGCGGCGCCTGATCGCCGACGTGGGGACGGAACGGATCCCGCTGGTGATGATGACGATCACCAACAACAGTGCCGGCGGACAGCCGGTTTCGGTCGCCAACCTCCGTGAGATCAGTGCGATCGCCCACGAGCACGGCCTTCCGCTGTTCATCGACGCGTGCCGATTCGCGGAGAACGCGTTCTTCGTACGAGAGCGTGAAGACGCCTACGCAGATGCGTCGCCGCTGGACATTGCCCGGGAGATCTTCTCGCTGGCCGACGGAATGACGATGAGCGCGAAGAAGGACGGACTTGCCAACATCGGCGGCATCCTCGCGATGAACGATGCTTCGATGTACGAGGCCGCGCGCGAGCGGCTGATTCTGATGGAAGGATTTCCCACGTACGGCGGCCTGGCCGGTCGTGACCTCGACGCCGTCGCCGTCGGACTCCGCGAGGCGTTGGACCTCGCCTACCTCACCGATCGCGTCGGCCAGACGCGCTATCTGGGCGAGGGACTGAAGGCGGTCGGCGTGCCCATCGTCGAGCCGATCGGCGGACACGCGGTCTACATCGACGCGCGTGCCGTCGCGCCGTCCATCCCGCAGCATGAGTTCCCCGCCCTATCGGTGACCAACGCGCTGTACCTTGCAGAAGGCGTCCGCGGTGTGGAAATCGGGAGCGTGATGTTCGCGCACGAGGACGAACACGGTACCGTGACCTACCCCGAGTTGGAGCTGGTACGACTGGCGATCCCGCGTCGGATGTACACGCGGGAGCACTTCGACGTCGTCGTTGAGGCGGCGCGATCGGTCGCCCGCAATCGCAAGGAGCTGCCCGGGTATCGGCTGCTCGAGGGTTCGGGCCCCCTGCGACACTTCGTTGCGCGGTTCGCGCCGCTGTACCGCACCTAACTCGACATGATCGCGGCGATGCCGGGAGAATTCGCGGCCCTCGGGACCGCCTGCTGCTGGGCGGCGAGCTACATCCTGTTCACGCTCGCGGTCCGAGTTGCAGGGCCGAAGTGGCTGAACCGATGGCGTCTCACCGTTGCTGCGGTGCTGCTGCTCGCCGTGCATTGGATCGCATTCGGCCGTCCGCTTCCCGTTGATTCCGGATGGGCTGCGTGGGGCTGGCTGATGCTGTCCGGCGTGATCGGCTTTGCCATCTCCGATGCGTTCCTCTTCCGTGCCCTCTATCACATCGGCGCGCACCGAACGTCGCTCGTGACATCGCTGATTCCGGTGATGAGTACGGCGATGGCGTGGATTGTCTTCGGAGAAACGATGTCGTGGACCCAGCTGCTTGCCTCCGCCGGGGTGGTGGCGGGGATTGCCCTCGTCGTGTCGGACCGATCACCGCGGCGGCGAGACGTCGCGAACGTGCGGGAAATGACGCTCGGCATCTTGTACGCACTCGGGACCGTCGTGACGCAATCGGCGCGCTACATTCTGTCGAAGAAGGCGTTGGCCGAAGCCGTTCCGCCATTGTCCGCCAACGCCGTGCAAATCGTGGCCGCCGCCGTGGCGGTTTGGATCGCCGCGTTCGTGGGAGGCCGTTGGAAGAACGATCTCGAGCCGTTCTCCGATCGGCGCGCGGCGGGAGGGATGATCGGCGGTGCCGTTGCCGGCCCGTTCATCGGCGTCACCCTCTCCATGGTTGCCCTGTCGTACGCTCGAGTGGGTGTCGCGTCCACGCTCATGGCACTGCAACCGGTGTTGCTGCTTCCGTTCGCGGCGTGGGTGCTGAAGGAACACGTCGGCGTTCGAGCGGTTGCCGGAACCGCACTTGCCGTTGGAGGCGTCGCGTGCCTGTTTCTCTTCTAGGCGTTGCTGCGGATCGGCGACCTCGGACAGGATACGGAGAGTCGGGAGGTGTGACGTGAATCTCGTCGCCGCCGGCCTGGCGGTCGGCGCCACGCTCATGTGGGGGCTGACGATGCTGTGGATGAAGCTCGGCGTCGATCGGTCGAACTGGAGAGTGTTCGGCTTCCTGCGCCCATGGATGGGATTGCCGTTCATCGCCGTCTATGCCTGGGCGACGGGCGGGTTCGAGTTCGGATCTCCGTCTCTCGTGTGGATCGGGCTCGCCGGCGGGCTCGTCAACGCGTTCCTCGGTACCGCGTTGTTCTACATCGCGCTGTCCAAGGGCTCGATGCACGAGACGAACATCCTTGCGAACACGAGTCCGTTTTGGGGCGTCGTCGGCGCGATCGCGGTCCTCGGAGAGCCAGCGCGATGGGCGACGTTCGTTGCAGGAGCACTGGTGATCGCCGGGACGGTCTTCCTCGTGCGCCGACGCGCGGAGAGGAAGGAAGGAGCGAGCCGGCGCCCTGCGCTCGCGGCCGCATTGGCCACAGGGATCCTTTGGGGGATCACCACCACGGTGCCGACGAAGCTCTGCATCGACGGCGGGATGAGCCCTGTGACCTACCAGTTGTTGTTCACCGTCAGCGCCGCGGCCGGATGGTCCGGGCTGCTCCTCCCGCAGCTACTGCGGGGGCGGATCCGCATCGAGCGAAAGGACCTCGGGCTCGCGTTTCTCTCCTCCTTCTTCGGGCTGTTCGTCGGCTGGGTGTTGTGGCTGGCCGCTCTCGGCCACGCCGACGCAAGCACGCTTGCGCCACTCAACGGGTTGTCGCTCTTGTTCGCGACCCTGCTCGGCGTGCTCGTTCTCCGCGAGCGATTGACGGTTCGCATTCTGATCGGAGGGGCGTTCACTGTCGCCGGCGTCACCCTCGTAGCGGTGCTCGCATGAGACGCACGGCGGGTCAAGGTCCGGAAAGGATGCGCAAGAGATCCGGCGGTACGGTGCCGCGAGCGACCTGAACCGGCGTTACGGTGAGGTCAAGGATCGCTGACGCAGTTCCGCAAACGGAACCGGTCAGGATCAGATCCACCTCGGTGAACGTTTCGATGATGGCAGCGATGTCGTTCAACGGCGGCTGTCCGCGACGATTGACCGACGTGGCGAACACGGGCTGGCGAAGCACGTCGCCGAACAACGGATGATCCGGCACGCGAATCCCGACAACGCCGTTCGAAACGGTCGCGATCGGGGCGGCGTCGCTGGCGGGCAGCAACAGCGTGTACGGTCCCGGCAGGGCGTGGCGGATCTTCTGGAACAGAGTCTCGGAGCACGTTGCGTATCGCGGGATCTGTTCGGCGTTCCACAAATGCAGCGTGAACGGCTGATCCGGCAGCCGGCCCTTCAGTCGACGAACGTGGTCGAGCACGCGGCGGTCCCAGGGATTGCCGCCCAGCCCGTACACCGTATCGGTCGGGAAGATGACGGTCTGCCCCGTTTCCAGCGCCAGCGCCAGCGCCTCCGGCGTCGCACGGTCATCGTACGAAAGCACCGTCGGAATCATGCGCAGATGAAGTGAACGACGTCTCCGTCTTCGATGACGTAGTCGTGTCCCGCCCGGCGGACGTGCCCCGCGTCGTGCAGCGTCTTCTCGGACCCGGCGTCCACGAGCTCCTCGAGCGGCATCACCTCGGCCAGCACGAACCGCTCGGCGAAATCCGAATGGATCTTGCCGCCCGCCTCGGGGGCCGTCGTGCCCGACGGCACGGTCCACGCACGGACCTCGGGTCCCTCGAACGTGAAGAAGGTTACCAGATGGAGCAGGGCGTACCCCGCCTGAACGAGCAGGTTCAATCCGGTCGAAGCCATCCCGTACTGCGTCAGATAGGCGTCACGCTCCTCAGCCGACGACGAGACCTCGCCGATCTCCGCTTCGAGGCGGCCACGGACTGCAATCGCCCGCGAACCCTGCGCATCTGCGTATGCCCGGACTTCGGATGCGTGCGGCGATTTGCCTTCATCGTCGACGTTGGCGACGTACAGACACGGTTTCGCCGTCAGCGGAGCCGTCTCGGCGATCAGGGACTCGATTGCGTGGTCGATCGGCAGATTGCGGATCGGCGTTCCCTGCGCGATTCCGTCGAGCAACCGTTCCCACGCAGTCCATCGAGCGGCCGCTGACCGATCCTTCCCCTTCACTTCCTGGCGAAGGCGCTTCGCAACCCGTTCGAGGGTCTCGAGGTCCTTCAGCAGAAGCTCGGCCTCGACGATCTCGATATCGCGGATCGCATCTAGCGAGCCGGTGACGTGTGCGACGTTCGGATCTTCGAAGCAACGAACGACGTGGATGATCGCATCGACGGCACGAATTTCCGATAGGAACTGATTTCCCATCCCTTCGCCTTCGGATGCGTGCTCGACGAGCCCGGCGATGTCGATGAACTCGAGATGCGTCGGCACCTTCTTCTTGTCGGGGAAAACGTTCGCGAGGCGGTCGAGGCGCTCGTCCGGCACGGACACCGTCCCGATGTTGGCTTCAATCGTGCAGAACGGGTAGCTCTCGACCCGAGCGCCGGCGTTGGAGAGCGCATTGAAGATCGTCGACTTCCCGGCGTTGGGAAGTCCCACAAGGCCGCAGGTGAATCCCATCATCCCTCCTTGCCGTTATCATACTCCCAACGGCGATCTGGGGCCCACGGACGTGGAACATGACGCACACGGGCGAATGAGCTAGACTCCCCGGCACAGGAGGGGAGACGCGATGGCGACCAACGAAATACTTGTCACCATGCCTGATCTGGGCGACGTATCCGAAGCGTGCGTCGTTCAGTGGTTGTGCTCGGAAGGCGAACGGGTGAGCGAAGGGGACGACCTTCTCGAGGTGGAGACCGAGAAGACGACGTTTGTGATCCCCGCGCCCGAGGACGGCACGCTACGGAAGATCGCCGCCCCCGAAGGAACGCACGTCCAGGAAGGCGCTCTGCTTGCGGAGCTGGAGCGGGCATAGCGTGATCGTACACGTCGATCTGGGAACCGCGGACTACGCGGAGACGCTCGCGCTGCAACGTCGCTTGCATGCGGAGCGATGTGCCGGCGAGATCGGGGACGTCCTGTTGTCGGTGGAACATCCGCCCGTCCTGACGCTGGGCCGGTCCGGATCTCGCGAACACGTGCTCGTGCCGCCGGCGACGCTGCGCGCGCACGGCATCGAGATTCACGAGATCGAACGAGGCGGCGACATCACGTATCACGGTCCGGGACAGCTGGTGGTGTATCCGATTCTCGACCTGCGCGACTACGGCAAGGACGTCCACCGGTTCGTCTGGACGTTGGAAGAGGCGATCCTTCGCGCCCTCGAGGCGTGTGGAGTCGACGCGAACCGGCGAACGGGATATCCCGGCGTCTGGGTCGGAGAACGAAAGATCGCATCGCTCGGGGTCTACGTCAAACGGTGGGTTTCGTATCACGGGCTGGCCGTCAATGTGGCAGTCAACCGCGAGCATTTCGAGCTGATCCGTCCGTGCGGCCTTCCCGTCGAGACCGTGTCCGTGAACGATCTGCGCCCCAGCCCGATCGATCTCGATGCGGTGCGCGATCCGCTCATTCTCGCGCTGTCTGCGCTGTGGAAAACCGACATCGAGTCGACCGATCGAGAGGAGTGGATCTAGCCGCATGCCTCATCACCCATCATGGATCAAGGTCCGCGTTCCGACGCCGGCACAGGCACGCGGGATGCGGGAAATGCGGGAGATCCTGGCACGTCACCGACTCGAGACCGTCTGCCAGGGTGCTCAGTGCCCGAACGCGGTCGAGTGCTGGAGCGCAAGAACGGCGACGTTCATGATTCTGGGTCGGACGTGCACGAGAAGCTGCCGCTTCTGCGACGTGCCCACCGGGCATCCCGGTGGCGTGGTCGATGACGAAGAGCCGGACCGGCTGGCGAACGCCGTACGTGAGCTGGGCCTTCGCTACGTGGTGTTGACGTCGGTGGACCGCGACGATCTTCCTGACGGCGGCGCCGACATCTTCGCACGAACGATCGAAGCGATCGAACGTCTCGATCCCGAGATCACCGTCGAAGCGCTGATCCCCGACTTCTCGGGGCGTCGTGCGTCATGGGAGCGGCTTCTGTCTGCGCGTCCGGCGGTCGTCGGCCACAATCTGGAGACGGTGAGACGATTGACGCCCGATCTCCGCGATCGGCGCGCGAGCTACGAGCAGTCGCTGCGCGTGCTCTCGTTCTATGCTCAACGCGGCGGGTCCCGCGTGAAATCGGGGCTGATGCTGGGATTGGGCGAGCGAGACGACGAGGTGCGCCGCGCGCTTCAGGATCTCCGCGCCGCCGGCGTGGAAGCGGTCACGCTCGGGCAGTACTTGAGACCGTCCGCGATGGCCGTTCCTGTGGTGCGCTACGTGCCCCCCGACGAGTTCGACGCATTGGCGACGTACGCGCGCTCACTGGGGTTCCTCAGCGTCGTCGCGGGGCCGCTGGTGCGAAGCTCGTACCACGCGGCCGCCGCTTTCGAGGCGTTGTGAGGCTGCTGGTCGATCTCCGACCCTGCCGCCCCGCGGACGGACTCGCGTTGGATGAAGCGCTGTTGGATTCGCTCCGGCACGGAGGGGAGGAGGCCGTCCGGTTGTGGGTCAACGATTGCGCGATCATCGTTGGTCGGTCTCAGCCGGTCGACACGGAGGTAGACATCGAAGCGGCGGAACGATGCGGTTTTCCGATCCTGCGGAGGGTTTCCGGAGGCGGCACTGTCGTTCACTATCCGGGGAACCTCAACGTGTCCGCCGTCGTGTCCGAACGCCCGGACTGGGCGAGCGTCGCCGATGCGTTCGCACGGTTCGGCGGTGCGCTGGCGGCGGGACTCACGAGCTTGGGCCGGGCGTTCCGCGTGCTGGACAATGGAATCTACGCGAACGAGCGGAAGGTCGGAGGGGCGGCGCAAGCCCGGCGAGGGCGCGCGATTCTTGTCCATTCGACGGTGATGGTGCAGCCGTGCGGGGTCCCATTCGACGTCCTGCTGCGCGCGATGCGCCCCGGCTATGAACCGGTCGTGCCGGCCTCCCGCCCGCGGCCGGTGACGTCGGTGAGTGAGGTGTTGGGACATCGAATGGACGTGTGCGCAGTGACGGAAGCCGTGCTCAACGGGCTCCGCGGCGAGCTCGGTTGGACCCTGTTTGACGGGACGCTGACCGCCGCCGAGACGTCGTCGTCAGCGGCGCTGAGGGACGGCAAGTACGGGAGGCGCGAATGGAACCGCAAGACCTGAGTGATTCCCAAATCGTCGCTGCGCAACTGGGACGAGCGCCGCAGGGGCGATGGACGGTCGTTTGCCGCTGTCCGTACGGATACCCTCAGGTGATTCGCGTGGCTCCCGTGGTGGCTGGTCGTCCGTTTCCGACGCTGTATTGGCTCACCTGTCCGTTCCTGCGAACCGCGATCAGCCGGCTGGAGGCCGACGGATGGGTGAAGCGGCTCGAGGCGCGGATGCGGACCTCGCCCGAGCTGGCCGCGGCCATGGACGACGCCCACGACCGCTACCGGCATGAACGAGATGCGCTGTTGTCCGGTGAGCAACGCGAAGCCCTTGCGTCGGGATTCGAAGGCCGCGGGATCGGAGGGATCGCCGATCGCCGCTATCTCAAATGCCTCCACCTGCACGCCGCCCATGCGCTGGCGGGTGAGAATCCCGTCGGGACGATCGTTCTCGAACGACTGGCGGAGCAGTCCTGCGACCGGAAAGAAGTGATCTGCTCCGCCTACGTCTAGGCGGAGCAGATCGGACGGTTCAATCGTCGGAGGTTGCGTGCCTACGGATCCGCGTGAACCATTGGAGGCTGGTTGACGTTCTCGATTCGAACGAGAACTGAATCCGTAGCCGAGAGCCCACAAGGATCGGTGACAGTGACGGTGATCGTCACTGTCTCTCCTTCGCACTGAACCGTTGATGGTGCAGTGAACACGGCAGCTGCCGAGCAGGTGCCGTCCAGCGCGCCGCCGGTGACCTGCCATCTGTACGTCAGCGGATCGCAATCCGCGTCGGCGACTGCCGGCGTAATCAGCGTGCTCTGACACTCAAGGATGCAGATGTCCGGTCCCAGATCGATCGTCGGTGCATGGTTGACGTTGTTGACGTGGACGACCACCGAGTCGGTTGCGGTCAGACCGCAGGGATCGGTCGCCGTGAGCGTGAGTGTGAGCGTCTCTCCGTTGCAGCATTCCGTCAGCGGAACGCAGAATGTCGGCGCGAGCAGCGTCGGATCATCGAACGATCCCTTGGTGGCAGTCCAGCAGTAGCGGAGACTGTCGCAATCCGGATCCTCGACGACGGGGTTCATCCGAATGACGAGTCCCTCATCGACCGAGAAATCCGGTCCCAGATCGACGATCGGAGCCCGGTTGGTGTCGCGCACGTGGATGCAAACCGTATCGCAGGCCGTCGCGCCGCACGGGTCGGTCACCGACAAGGTCACCATGACGTCGACGCCTTCACAGACATCGATCATCGGGGCAACGAAGGCACCATCTTGGATCGTTCCCCAGTTCCCGTTGACCGACCAGCGATACGTGAGGACATCGGAATCCTCATCGTATACCTGCGGTTGAAGCATGATGGTCTGGCCCTCGTCCACGGCCAGCGACTCGCCCAACTCCAGGACCGGCGCGTGATTCACGTTGAGGATGTGGAGGATGAACGCATCGGAGGCGGACGCTCCGCAGCTGTCGACGGCGATCAGGGTGACCTCGACGTCGAGGTTCTCACATCCGTCGATCATCGGCGCGGTGTACACGGGGTCCAACGAGACCGGATTGTCGAACGTTCCCGCGGACGCTCGCCAACGGAAGTCGACGATGTTGCAGTCGGAATCCGCGACCGTGCCGTGCAACTGGATCGATTCGCCCTCGTTCACGGTCTTCGGGCTCGCGGGGGCGGGACACACCGGGATCTCGGACACGGGAGGTGCACACGTGGCCGGCGGGCACGGAGCCACCGCGGGTGCGGGTGGGCATTCCGGCTCCGGTGGACACGTCAGGCAACAGATCGGACACGCGGGACTGGTGCCGGATACGATCGTCCCTTCCATCATCAGGTCGGCTGCATCGGCCGAGTACAGCGTATTGCAGCCGGAGCCACCAAGAAGAGTGTCGGTGCCTTCGCCACCGTCGAGGATGTCGTCTCCGGCTTCGCCCTCCAGCGAGTCGTCGCCGTCGCCGCCGCAAAGGAGATCGTTTCCGCTTCCGCCGAGTAGCAGATCGTTACCGGTGTCACCGTCGAGACGATCGTTACCCATCACGCCTTCGAGGATGTCGTCGCCGGGGCCTCCGCACAAAACATCGTCGCCGTCGAGCCCGATGATGAAGTCATCGCCGCCCAAACCGAGGATCAAGTCGTTCTCAGCCGTACCGTACAGTACGTCGTCTCCCTCGGTTCCGTAGATGACGTTCGTGACGCCAAGCCACGCATAGTCGGTAGGGACCTCCTGAGCGACGGTTTCAACCACGTCGAGTGCAGAGAACAACGCTTCGAGCAGTCCGGATGCTTCGTAGACGGACCAGTAGCTTCCGCCGGTCGCGAACGCCATCGCGGTGAGTGCATCGCGTGCGCTTGCTTCGACGTCCAGCCCGATGACGTGCAGCATGATCGGCGGATCGAGTGTCGCCAACATGGCGGCGGCTACGTCCGCTTGTCCACCGCAATTCCCTTCGCCATCACTGACGAGAATGATGGCGCTCTCCCCGGACAGGTCGGTCAGCGCATTGGCGGCGGCCACCAGCGAGTCAGCCAGGGGTGTCATCCCCTGCGCCACGATTCCGCTCAAGGAGCCGAGCATCGCATCGCCTCGGTCGGCCGAGAACGGCTCCACACCGTACATCAACTGTATGTCTTGGCAACTCTCGACTTCGTTGTCATGATCGATGCGGTGCCCGTACACCAGCAGACCGACGTTCTGCCCTTCGGGAATCGAACCGAACAGCGCCGACAGCGAATCCTTGGCGACCGCGAGTCGTGTCGCCTCCCCTAACGTCTTGTTCATGCTGTTCGACGCATCGAGAATGAAGACGATGTTGTCGAACGCGCTGGCGGTCCATGCCATCATCGAGGCAATACAGACCACCAAAAGAATGATCTTCGTACGCATCCTGTTA
>Ga0272441_10011327_pt1 | contig 13263 bp, 9 predicted proteins | sample SSMProp6N_FD_193582 | JGI IMG/M metagenome (GOLD analysis project Ga0272441, IMG submission 193582) | Marine sediment archaeal communities from Little Sippewissett salt marsh, Falmouth, MA, United States - SSM-Prop-6N | ecosystem: Environmental > Aquatic > Marine > Wetlands > Sediment ... | reverse complement strand
GAGGACAAACCATGACCCCCTGTGAACCACCGAACCAGAAAACCAGACGTAGTGCCAAGAGCCACTGGCCAAACCGTAAGTCCCTTTCGCAAAAGGAAATACAATTTCATGGTGTCGAAGATGGGCTATGCTGACGTATCCTGCAGGCGGCTCGCCAGATGCGCCGAGGCCGGAGGCGATGTCCGCGCGCGGGTGTGAGGAAGGCAGATTTGCTGGAGGCAGCTCATGCAAACGCGACTTTCAGTCAATGCGGTCGCCCTTCTGTGGGCGGCGGGCGTTTCCGTGCTCTGTGCACTCTCCGGCGCCTCCGCGAGGGCTGGGAGACATACCGTTCCGGCGGGACATCCACGGCTTCTCGGTTCCCGGGACCGGCTGGAGCAACTGGCCCGGCAGCGTCCCGAGGCGTATCTCCGGATCGTAAGGGTCGCCCGCGAGCAGGACGCCGACGATCACAGCAAGATGATCTCCATGGCGCTCGTATGCGCCATCGAGGCGGATGCGCAGCTTGGCAGGGATGCGGTCGGCAAAGCCATGGAGTACGTCCGGGGCCCCGTCAAGAAAGGCCACACGCCCTTCGCCCACGACCTGGCTCGCTGCGCCATCGTCTACGATCTGTGTCACGAGTACTGGACCGCCGCCGAGCGGCAGGCGTTCCATAAATACGTCAACCGGACGGTGGACGCCAACGTACAATCGGAGACGCACGTCTTTCACAACGGCTGGTACGGTTACAAGCACTGGGGCATCGGCCTGGCATGTTATGCCACGTACTACGAGAACGAGCGCAGCGGCGCCATTCTCGAGGCGCTGGAGCAGGAGTACCGAGCGCGTGCGGCGCCGGCCTTGAACCTGGCCGGCGCCGGGGGCGGCTGGGCCGAAGGCTACTACATTCACTACTGGCTGTACGAGTGGCTGTTCTTCTGCGAAGCCGCTCGCTGGTGCGAGGGAATCGATTATTACGAGGATACACGGGCCTTCTTCGCCCACCGCGCCGTGGCGAGCATGTTCGAGATGTATCCCGGCATCGTCATATACCATTCCCGGCGGCCCATGCCCATGGGCGACGGGGGAGGCCGCGTCTTCGGCGGTGACCGTGACAAGGCGCTGGCCGCCCGACGCATCCTCGTCAACCGCTTCCGCGACGATCCCAACCACCAGGTGGTGCATGCCTTCAACGAGACAACGCCCCGCTCCAGCGTGGGAGTGTACGCCTATAAGGATTTTCTCTGGCGCGACCCAACCGTGCCGGCCGGGGACCTGGAGCAGTTCAAGCTCTCCCACATCAGCACCGGGCCCGGATACGTCTACGCCCGCAGCTCGTGGAACGAAGACGCGACGTATTTCTTCTTCAAGTGTGGAGATCGCTTCACGGCCCATCAGCATCTCGACGTCGGCCACTTCCTCATCTACAAGTACGAGGAGCTGGTCGGCGACGGCGGGCACTACGACGCCTTCGGCTCCCGGCACGACGTGAACTACCACCTCCGCAGCATCGCTCACAGCACCATCCTCGTCCACGATCCGGATGAGAGCTGGCCGCAGATGCGCGCCGGGCCGGTCTCGGGCAACGACGGGGGCCAGTGGCATCCCTGGCCGCATCACAACGGCGCGGTCGTGGATCCGGCTGCCTGGGAGCAGGGACGCGAACTCTACGACATCGCCGACATCCTGGCTTTTGAAGATCGAGGGGACTACCTTTACGTGGCCGGCGACTGCACGCGGGCCTACTCTCCGGACAAGCTCTCGCTCTTCAGCCGGCAGATTGTTTTTCTTCGGCCCGATACGTTTGTGGTCTTCGATCGGGTGCGTTCCACGAACGCCGTGTTCCGCAAGACCTGGGTCTTGCAGGCGATGAAGGTCCCCGACCGAACGCCGGAGGGCCTGGTCGTCACCAACGGCCGGGGACGATTATTCGTCCAGACGCTGCTGCCGGAAGAACCGAATGTCCGGCTTGTTTCCGGTCCGCAACTGTACCACTACGGGAGCCAAACCTACCCGCCGGCGCGGGACACGGGTCCCGCTCCCGAATGCCGCATCGAGATATCGCCGTCGCAGCCCGCCGAAGAGGACTGCTTCCTGCACGTGCTCACGGCGACGGATTCCGACACGGACTCCGTGGCCATAGCTGCCGTTGAGGTCGAGGACGCACAGATCGTTGTTACCGTGGGCACCGCGACCATCAGGTTTAAGACAGAAGCTCAGGGAGGAGATATTCTCCTCTCGCGACGGCGAACGGAATTCACCGGCGCTGTCCAACAGCGACAATGATTCATCCGACGATTCGGAAAAGACCGGGCAATCTGCTATACTGAGAGACGATATGATTGCCGAAGTCCGGCGTCCGTTGTGAGGAGAGCACCATGACCAAACGTCGAGCCCGCAGCATGTTGTGCCGCATGCGGTTGTGTTTCGTCCTGTTCCTGACGGTATCGTCGCACGTTTCCTCCGGCGCCGCTCGGGCGCCCGAATCGAAAGGCAATGAGAAACCACCATCAGCAAAGGCGTCGCTGTTCCAGGTAAATGCCAGCGCGGACCGCCTGGCGCAGTTGGGTGTGGGGCAGGTCGTCTTCGCCACGAGGCTCAGCTACGATGACCCGCACTGGTACGCCAACATCGCGTACTACTGTGACGATCGGAACCACAAGGCCTACGCCGGCAACGGCAAGCCCGACGAGAGCGTGCTCTACCGGCTCGACACCAGGACACGGAAAATCGGCGTCCTGCTCGACGCCGATGGAGGCGGGATCCGCGACCCGCATCTGCACTACGACGGCAGCACGATTCTCTTTTCCTATCGCCGGCGCGGAACCGATTATTACAACCTCTACGAGATCCGCACCGACGGCAGCGGGCTGCGGCAGGTCACCGAAGGACCGTTCGACGATTACGAGGCCGCGTACCTGCCCGACGGTGATATCGTTTTCGTCTCCACGCGCAGCCAGCGCTGGGTCGGCTGCTGGAAGACTCAGGTCGGCACGCTGTTTCGCTGCGACCGGAACGGAGAAAACCTTCGTCCGCTCTCGGTCAATCTCGAACACGACAACACCCCCGCCGTCCTGCCCGACGGACGCATCCTCTACACGCGGTGGGAATACGTGGACCGGTCGCAGGTGGGGTATCACCAACTCTGGACCATGAATCCGGATGGAACCGCGGTGATGACGTATTTCGGCAACCAGGAGCATTATCCGCTGTTCATCGAGGCCAGGCCGATTCCGGGCAGCGACGAGTTGCTGCTGATCGATTCGCCGGGACACGGGCGGTCCGATCATCGCGGATTCGTCTGCACCGTCACGCCCGACTATGGCCCCGACGAAAACCGGGGCTATTATCGCATCACGCCCAAGCCGGCGTTTAACGATCCCGCTCCCATCGACCGCGACTCGTTCATCGTGGCGTCACACAAGCATCTCTTCATCGGCACGCGACGCGGCAATCTGGTTCCCTTCCTGATGTACAAGGGCAATGCCAACGTCCACGAACCGATCCCCGTGCGCCCGCGCCCGCGCGAGACCATTGTCGTCGAGCGTACCGACCCCGCGCAGCCAACGGGGCAGATGCTCCTGGCCGATGTATACAGCGGGCGAAACATGGAAAGTGTCCAGCGGGGCCAGATCAAGAAGCTGCTGGTCCTGGAAATTCTGCCCAAGCCCGTGAATTTCAGCGGGGGAATGGACCTGACGTCCTGGCTCGGGACCTTCATCCTCGAGCGCGTCCTGGGAACGGTACCGGTGGCCGAGGATGGCTCAGCTTTCTTTGAAGTCCCCGCGGGCCGGCCGGTCTTCTTCGTCGCGCTGGACGCCAACGACATGTCCGTCAAACGCATGCAGAGCTTCACCAACGTGATGCCGGGCGAGACGCTTGGCTGTGTCGGCTGCCACGAGCCGAGAACGCAATCGATGCCGGCCGCCATGAGTGGTGTTCCGCTGGCCCTGAAGCGGCCGGCCAGCAAGATCGAACCGTTTGACAACCTGCCCGACGTGCTGGACTTTGGCAGGGACGTCCAGCCGATTCTCGATGCGCACTGCGCGAGCTGCCACAACTACCAGGACCCGCAGGGTCGTGTCGTGCTGACACGGGACCTGGGCCCGCGCTGGTCGATCAGCTACTACACGCTTCTGGCGACCGGCCAGGTCGCCGACGGGCGCAACGGGCTTGGCAACCAGAAGCCGCGCACGATCGGCTCGGCAGCCAGTGCCCTGATGGCCAAGATCGACGGATCGCACTACGATGTCACTTTGTCGCCGCAACAGTGGCGCACCGTGTGGATGTGGCTCGAAAGCGGCGCCCCGTACGCCGGAACGTATGCGGCCTTGCGCAACGCGGAAGAGCAGAAACGCGAAGGCTTGCTCCACTCGGTCTTCTGGTCGCCGGTTCTGAACCGGCGCTGCCGCCGATGTCACGCGCCGTCCAGGCAGGCGCCGCCCCTTCCGGTGCGCATGTCCGAACAGCAGCGGCGCGACCTGGTAAAAAAGCTACACACCGCTCCCCACGAGCGCCTCGTGCAGGAGAACGATTATCGCTTCTCGCCGCACGTTCTGCTCAACGCGTCCCGCCCGGAGCATTCGCCCTTGCTGTTGGCCCCGCTGCCGAAGGCCGCCGGCGGCTGGGGCACGTGCCCCCATCAGTTCACCGGGACCGACGACCCCGACTACCGGGTCTTGCTGGCGCTGGCGCAGCAGCGTAAGAAGCAATACGATCGACCGCCCCGCTTCGGCATGCCGGACTTCAAACCGAACCCGCAATACGTCCGCGAGATGAAGCGATTCGGCGTCCTGCCTGCTGATTTCAACGCTGCCACCGCCCGCATCGACCCCTTTGAAACCGACGACCGCTACTGGCAACTCTTTTGGTACCACCCCCAAAACCCGGCCCAATGGCCTTACCTGAGGCAGTTCCTCTCGCCGGTCGGGAAATGAGCCACCCAAGAAACAATCCGGGTGCTTGGTTTTTTCTGCGGTTTTTCATCTCCGGTCGCTCGCGCCGTGCTATAATAATATTGGAATGAAGGCGGACCGCAACCACATATCATAGCTTTCTGCCACCATATTCCGCGGTTCCTTTCATACAGGTCCCGCCTTCGCAAGCTCAATCGCTTTCGGCATTGGGAGAGACGTTTCTTTGAGCGGATCGTGATTTCCGGCCGGCTGTGGTTCGTACCCGCCGTCGGTAGCCACGCGAAAAAAGGCACGCAGTGTGCCTCGTACCGTTATCATAACGTCATCCAGAAGCGGAAGGAGACAGACATGGCAAAGTCAAAAACTCATCCGGGCGTGCCCCTCGTTTGCGCGTTCTTTGCAGCCCTGGGATTCAGCGTGTACGCAAGAGCCGTCGATTTCGCCGGCGGCACGGGAGAGCCCGACGACCCCTACCAGATCGCCACCGCCGAACAGCTCATCGCCCTCGGCCAGGACCCTAACCTCTACGACAAACATTTCGTCCTGACCGCCGAGATCGACCTCGGAAACGTAGAGTTCACGAATGCCGTCATCGGCACGTTCAAAGGAACAATCAACGGCGCCGGCCACGTCATTGACAATTTGACTATCCATGGGGAGGCTCGATCCGATCACGTGGGTCTTTTCCGTAGCGTGGATCGCAACGCGCGAGTCGAGAATGTCCGCCTCGAAAACGTCTATGTGGAAGGCGACGACGAAGTCGGCGCACTTGCCGGGGAGAATCTGGGAACCATCGCCCGCTGCCACGTCGCGGGTATCGTACGAGGCGAGCGAAATGTCGGCGGCCTGGTGGGCTCGAATGGAGCGCTCAGCATCGGCCGAGCCGGAACCGACGTCCCCGTACATGAGCTTCCCCCACCTGATGCCATCGCGGGATTGATCTTTGCCTGTGCCGCGGAGGTTGAAGTCAGTGGTGAGTTAGGCATCGTGCGGGGCCGGCCCAGGAGCAGCATGATAGGAGGCCTGGTGGGCCTGAACACCGGAGGGATGATCTACGCGTGTCGGTGTGCCGGCGAGGTCTGCGGCGAGATGACCATCGGTGGGTTGGTAGGGGCCAACGCGATAGGCTGGATCCGTTCCAGCTACGCGGAGAACCGCGTTCGCGGCGGCTCCTACATCGGCTGTCTGACCGGCGGGAACGATGGAGACATCCTGTTTTGCTACGCGACCGGCCCGCTGGACGTCGATGTCGAAACAGAAGCCGGCGGTTTGTCGGCAATGTGTTGTGGTTCGACGTACCTTAGTTACTGGGACGTGCAAACAACCGGCGCAACCACGAGTTACGGCGGCAAACCCAGGAACACGGATCAAATGAAGAACAGAAAAACGTTTCGGGGTTGGGGCTACGACCATCAGTGGGTGCTGGCGGACGGGCAAGACTACCCGCGTCTGGCCTGGGAAGAATCGCCGGGCGTTCCTCTGGCGGATGACCCGCTGCCCTTTGAATCGGGCAGCGGGATGCCGGAAGACCCATACGAAATCTGGACGGCGGATCAGTTCCTGGCCCTTGGGTACACCTGGCCCCTTTTTGGCCATCACTTCGCTCTACGTGGGGACATCGACCTCAGTGAGCTCGATCCCAACGCCACCGCACCCATCGGCACGAGGGCCATCCCCTTTTCGGGATCGTTCGCCGGCGACGGGCACACAATCACAAGCTTCCGTCTCCACAGTTTTTTTGAGGATGACATCGGCGTGTTCGGGCACATCAAGGCCAATGGAGTGGTTAACAATCTGGTGGTCTCCGGCGCAGACGTTCGTGGACACTGGCACGTGGGAGCAGTAGCCGGATACAACCAGGGGAACATCTGGAACTGTCGCGCTGATGGCTACGTGTGGGGAGATCGTCAGGTCGGCGGTATCGCAGGCGCGAACGAAGACAGCGGCACCGTCATCTCGTGCATGTCGGCCGGAGAAGTGGTCGGTGAGTCCGACGCCGGCGGCCTCGTGGGCAGCAACGACAGCGAGATCACCGCCTGTTGCTCATCGGCGACAGTCACAACAACCACCGGGCATGCCGCCGGTCTCGTCGCGATAAATGGCGGGATCATCTCCTCGTCCTGTGCCACCGGCACCATCAGTGGCAGTTACGGAGTCGGCGGCCTCGTGGGGTGGAATGAGATCTTCCACAGGATGAGTTACGTTCGGATCGGAGAGGTACTGGACTGCTACTCTACCGCAAGCGTCACGGGCGAGGTGAAGGTGGGCGGTCTCATAGGGAGCAACGTCGGGACCGTTCGCCGATGCTACTCGGCGGGGATCGTATCCTTCATCGAGACGGGCGGAGGGTTCGTCGCCTTTCAGGACGACGACCCGTATCCTCCGATTGTGGAAGCCTGCTATTGGGACACCGAAGCGAGCGGCGCAGAAGTGAGTGCGGCCGGTATCGCCAGGACCACCGAGCAGATGTACCAACGGACTACGTTCGGTGGTTGGGACTTTGACACCGTCTGGACCATCTGTGACGGGAACGATTATCCCAGGCTGTGGTGGGAGAAGACGCAGTGCCAGGGGTAGCCCGCCGGCCGCTCTCGAATCGTCACATTACGTAAGTTCGAGGCAGTACGCCTGGTCGCAGCGGGGTGAGAGGTGCTCGGGTTCGTGGGGGGTGAAGCCGTAGGTTTGGTAGAGGGCGATGGCTTCTTTGAGGACGGAGGCGGTTTCGAGGACGACTCTCGCGAAACCGCGCTGGCGCGCCCGGGTCAGGGCGTCTTCGAGCAAGCGTTTGCCGAGGCCCTTGCCGCGATAGTCACGATGCAGGTACATCTTACGGAGCTCGCAGGTGCGCTCGTCGATCCGGTACAGACCGTAGGCGCCGATGATGAAACCGTGTTGGCTTTCGAGGACGTAGAACGCGCCGCCGGAGGCGAAGTAGGCTTGCTCGATATCTGCTAAATCGGCATCGGTGGAGCCGGGGTCGGGTTTGAGGCCGTATTCTTCGAGGACGGCGTAGACCAAATCCCTGATCCGCTCGCCGTCGGCATTGGTTGCCGTTCGCAATCTCGGCCACGTCGCCATATCGCAAAATGAAGGAAGTCATCCCGGCGCGCCGGGATTCCAGAATTTCGATCTTTGCTATTTGCTCTTTGCTATTCTCTTAATGAGGTCGGGGTGGAAGGTCCCCTCGAACGTTCCTTCGACCGGTCCGGTCATGAAGACTTCGCCATCGTCGGCGATTTCGATATGCAGCTCGCCGCCGGGCATGTGGACGGTGATGTCGTTGTCGACCAGCCCGAGCTTGTGCGCGGCGCAGGCGGCGGCGCAGGAACTGCTGCCCGAGGCCAGCGTATAGCCCGCCCCGCGCTCCCAGATACGAATATCGATGTTGGCCCGGTCCACGACCTTGAGGATCTGAAGGTTGATGCGGTTGGGGAACATCTCGTGGTTTTCCACGAACGGGCCGACGGCCCGGGCCCTCTCCTCGGTGACTTCCTCCATCGGAATCACGCAATGCGGATTGCCGATGGACAGGCACGTCACCTTGAAATCGACGCCGTTGACGTCGAGGGCCTCGTTGACCACCTCCCGGCTGTCGCCGGCGACGGGGATCTCGTTGCTGATAAACGTGACCTTGCCCATGTTGATGCGGATCAGGCCGGCGGTATCGTCCTTGACCTGGACGTCCACAATGCCGCCCAGGGTCTCGATCTTGAAGTTCTTCGACGGGACGTATTTCTTCTCGAAGAGGTATTTGGCGAAGATGCGCAGACCGTTGCCGCTTTTTTCGGCCTCGCTGCCGTCAGGGTTGAGGATGCGCACGGAAGGCATGTCACCCGTAAGGTCCGGCCCGTACAGAATGCCGTCCGACCCCACGCCGAAATTCCGGTCGCAAATCAGCCGGATGTTCGCCTCGCTCATCTCGAAATCCCGCACGTTCGGATCGATCACCAGATAATCGTTGCCCAGCCCGTGGTATTTCTTGAAATGTACGCTCATTATTGCCTGTCCGAAAAACCATACATCGACTTCAGTGGAAACGCTGCGCGGGGCATACCCTACGCCTTGCGGACTCCGTTATCGTGCGGAGCCGCATCAGCTTATACCCGATTTGGTGGGTTTGCTCAACGGCGAGCCGTCGCTTCCTGCTCCCGGGCGAGGTACCGCTGGGTCCAGGGGCAGGCGTTGATGCAGATGCCGCAGATGGTTGCCTCGATTCCCTCCCGGTCGGAGAGCTTGCCGGCCATGGCCCGGCAGACTGGCGCCCGGTAGATCGATTCGCGGGGCGCGCCAAGTTCCCAGTTGTCCCCGACGATGGCCCCGGCCGGACAGCGATCGACGCAGTTACGACAGGCGCCGCAGTGGGAGTCGTTCACGGGGGTGTCCGTCGCGAGGGGGGCGTCGGTGAGGACGGAGCCGAGCCGGACGGCCGGCCCGTACCGTTTCGTGACCAGCAGGGCCGACTTGCCGATCCATCCGAGGCCCGCCCGTGTAGCGACGGTCTTGTGCTGGAGCGGCATCGACAGGGACACCGGATCGAAATGTTCACTGGTCGTCTGCGCGGGATTCGCTCGGTGTCCGGCGTTCGCGAGAAGGTCGGCAGCTCGGTCGCACAGCTCGGTCAGGAGCGTGTTGACGCGCTGGTACTCGGCAAAGTAGCGCTGGGTCGGCCCGCTCGCGATCCCCTGGATCACGGTCGGGTCCAGACGCACGGCGATCGAGATGCCCCGAGGCAGTCCATCGGTCATTTCCCTACGCAACCCGCTGGTATCCGCAAAGCCGACCAGAGCGGCGCCGCTGGCGGCCAGTTGTCTCTTGAGTTCGTTGCATAGATCTGTCATTTGCTGTTGCCACCAAAACCGGGTGCACCGGCTACAGGAAGCAGCCGCTGGCGACCATGACGACCCGGCCGCCGATGTGGACGTTGATCGCGCCGGCCTTTTCCTGGGCGCGGTGGTAGATCAGGGAGGGGCGGTCGATTTCGTAGCCCTGTTCGGCCCGGAGATCGATCTGCACAGCGTTGAAATAGCGATGCTTGACGAGGTAGCCGGCCAGGCAACCGTTGCCGCTGCCGGTGGCCGGGTCCTCCTCGATGCCGTAGTAGGGGACGAACACCCGCACGTGCAGGTCGTTCCGCCGGTCGCAGGTCTCCGGGCAAAACACCAGAATCCCCTGAGCCTGCCTGTCCCGGACGAAGTCGAAGTACGCGTCGCGTGCGACCCGTGCCCGCCTGACCGCCTCCAGGCCGACGAGCGGAACGATGGCGAACCATAAGCCCGTCGAAACCTCCTGCACGGGAAACCGGGCATCGATCTCGGATGCGTCGAGCCCCAGGATCCCGGCCATCTTCTGCGCCTCGGCCGTCGGGCCGAATTCGGGCGTTTTCTGCTTCATCCACAGGATCTCACGTTCCTCATCCTTGGCGAACGTCACCGGGATTTGCCCGACCTTGAGGTTCAGGTTGATCCGGTCGACCGGTTTTTCAATAAGGTCCCGGGCGATGACGTACGCGGTTCCCAGCGTCGGATGTCCCGCGAAGGGTACTTCTTCTCCCGGCGTGAAAATGCGCACGTCGTATCCGCCGTCGCGCTGCCGGTCCGACAGGATGAAGGTGGTTTCCGAGAAGTTCATCTCCCTGGCGATCTTCTGCATTTCCCCGTCGGACAGCGCGTCGACGTTTTGGAAGACCGCAAGCTGATTGCCCGCGTATTTCTCTTCGGCGAATACATCGACGATGTGAAAGGTCGGTCTCGTCATGCTCATTCTCCTATCGGCCGCCTGGCCCACACCAGCATCAGATCGCTGTATTCGTGACCGGCTGACGTTTCAAAATGCGGGAGAAGCTCGATCTCAGCGAAGCCGAGGTCCTCCAGGAGGTCGTGATATTCCTGGTCCGTGTACGCCTGCATCGTGTCGGCCATCCGGGACACGGCGCCGGTGGCGGCGTCCACGATAAAATACCGCGTCGTCGCCGTCCTGCTCTGATCGTCCCAGAAGCTCTCTCGTAGCCACAGATGAGGCGCATCGGAAAAGAGCCCCGCCTCGGCGCTCTGCCAGAAGGGCGCTTGCCTGCCGATCCTCTCGATGGTGTCGAAGCGATGCGGCTCGAGCAGCAGCGTCCCGCCCGGCTCCAGTGCCGCCCGGGCCTTTTCCAGAATCAGTCGGGCGTCGCCTGGACGAAACACGTTGAGCTCTCCGTACAGGAACATCACCAGGTCGAACCCTGAGCCGAAGTCCGCCTTGCGGACGTCGGCCTTCACGTACGTGCAGTTGAGCCCTTCCCGGGCCGCCTGCTCTCCGGCGTACCGAACGGAAGCGGGCGAGAAGTCGATTCCCGTGCAGGTGTGTCCCCTCGCGGCCAATCGGCCGGCATAAAGCCCCGGGCCACAGCCCAAGTCCAGAATGCCGGACGGCTTGCCCCCGAGCACACGATCGTGGATCCAGTCGACGTGGGCGTCGATGGTGCTCGACCGCCGGCTGGCCAGATCGTGCTCCTGCGACAGATGCTCGCGCAGCATCCGCTCGCTGAATGCGGGTTCATTCCAAGGAATCTTCTCGCCCTCGCTCCACGGCTCCGGCGGCGTCTTGCGCCTGATGAGTTCCTCGATTGTCACGATGAGCTCCTGTGGTGATCCAATCGCTCTTTGATGATTCGCCCCAATCGGCGAATGCCTTCCCTGATGGTCTCTTCGTCGGCGTTGGAGAAGTTCAGACGCATGTTGCGCTGCCCGCCGCCGTCTACGAAGAACGGCGTCCCCGGAACGAAGGCGACCTTCTCCCGCGCGGCACGCTCGAACAACTCCACGGACGAGAGCTCTTGCGGCAGCGTCACCCAGAGGAACATTCCGCCTTCCGGCCGCGTGTACGTGACGTCGGCCGGAAAGTGCGCTTCCATCGCACCCAGCATCGCGTCCCTCTGGCTCTTGTACGCCGAGACGATCGTGGCGATATGGCGATCGACGTCGTTTTGGGCCAGGTATCGATACAGGATCCGCTGGCACAGGGAATTCGAGTGCAAATCACTTGCCTGCTTGGCGACGACGAGCTTGTCCATAATGTCGCGCGAGGCGCAAATCCACCCCAGCCGCAGTCCCGGCGCCACGATCTTGGAGAACGATCCCAACAATATGGCCCGGCCTTTGAGCCAGGTCCGCATCGAGGGGGCTGGGGTTCCTTCAAACCGCAGCTCGCGGTACGGATCGTCCTCGACGAGCATGGCGTCGTGTCGTGCCAACAACTCGGCCAGCTCCTTTCGCTTGTCCAGGGAATAGCTGATGCCGGACGGGTTCTGGAAGTTGATCACGGTGTGGAAGAACTTGATCCGGCACCGACCGAGCACCGCCGCCAGGGCGTCGAGGTCAATCCCGTCGTCCTGCAAAGGCACCGCACAAAAGCGCGGCTCGTACGCCGAAAAGGCCTGGATGGCGCCCAAGTACGCGGGCCGCTCGATCGCGATGGTGTCGGCCCGGTCGAGAAAGACCTTTCCGATCAAATCCAGCGCCTGCTGCGATCCGTTCGTGATCAGGATTTCCTCGGGCGAGACGTCCAGGCCGCTCCTGTCACGGTATCTTTGGGCGATGTACTCCCGCAACGGCGGGTACCCTTCCGTGGTGCTGTACTGCAAAGCCGCCACGTTGCCCGCCTCCAACGTATCCGATGCGGCCGCCGCCATCTCGCGCGCCGGGAAGAAACGCGGATTCGGCAGACCGCCGGCAAAAGAGATGACCGCCGGGTCCTCGGTCACCTTCAGAATCTCCCGAATGAAAGATTTCGGAATCGTATCCGTCCTCGATGCGTACATAGAACCCATCGTATTTCCTTCTGTCCGGATATCCGGGTCTCCCTTTCCTCACAATTCCTTCGCCAGAAATCCGACGACAAACGGCAGGTGATCGAACCGTTTCGTTTTCGTCTGCTCGAACCCGAATCGCTGGTACCAGCCTTGGAGCGGCGCGTCGTCGGCTATGATGCCGATCTCCACGCGGCGGGCGCCGAGCGCTTTGGCCTCGGCCAAAACGTGTCGAACGAGGGTGCTGCCATAGCCCCTGGCCCTGCGCTCGGGCACCACGCCGAGTCGCTCCAGGTAGACGACTTCGGGTTTGGCATGCTCCAAGGCCACGCAGCCGCACGTCCAAGCCTCGGCATGAAGCAGGTAGTACCGCACCCCCCTGGCCATTTCCTCGACGACGCGTTCACTCGTGGCAAACGCCGGGCTGCGCGGGCAGTTCTCTTTCGTCAACGCGAATCGCTCCGCCACGGTGGCAAAGGCTCGACGCAGAATGCTCGCCGCAGTGTCCACGTCGCCGGCAATGCGATGCAACTCTCGAATTCGCACTCCATCATCCTTTGGCATTACCAGGACTCCACT
>Ga0272441_10011326_pt1 | contig 13264 bp, 11 predicted proteins | sample SSMProp6N_FD_193582 | JGI IMG/M metagenome (GOLD analysis project Ga0272441, IMG submission 193582) | Marine sediment archaeal communities from Little Sippewissett salt marsh, Falmouth, MA, United States - SSM-Prop-6N | ecosystem: Environmental > Aquatic > Marine > Wetlands > Sediment ... | reverse complement strand
CTGCTGTCGCCCCCGGTAAGGTTCCCGGCGTTGACTCCAATTGAACCGCAAGCTTCACGCCTTGTGGTGCTCCCCCGCCAATTCCTTTAAGTTTCAGCCTTGCGGCCGTACTCCCCAGGCGGCGAGCTTAATGGCTTCCCTGCGGCACTGAAGTGGCACGTAGCCACCCCAACACCTAGCTCGCATCGTTTACAGCTGGGACTACCCGGGTATCTAATCCGGTTCGCTCCCCCAGCTTTCGTCCCTCACCGTCGAGCGCGTTCTAGTCAACAGCCTTCGCCACTGGTGGTCCTCCCGGGATTATAGGATTTCACCCCTACCCCGGAAGTACCGTTGACCTCTCCCGCCTCCTAGCCTAGTAGTATCTCCCGCGGGTCAACGATTAGGTCGCTGAATTTAACAGGAGACTTGCTAAGCCGGCTACGGACGCTTTAAGCCCAATAAACATCCCTACCACTCGGAGAGCTGGTATTACCGCGGCGGCTGACACCAGTCTTGCCCTCTCCTTATTCCCCTGGCTTGTTACACCAGAGAAAAGCTTTCCTCAGCGGAGAGCACTCGGGGTAGCCCCGTCACACTTTCGTGCATTGCGGAGTTTTCGCGACTGCTGCGCCCCGTAGGGCCTGGGTCCTTGTCTCAGTACCCATCTCCGGGCTACCGCTCTCACGGCCCGTACCGGTTATAGGCTTGGTGAGCCGTTACCTCACCAACAACCTGATCGGACGCGGCCCCATCCTCAGGCGACTTGAAAGCATGTTTCCAAGGTCCTTTGAGCGAAAAACCATTCCAGGCATCCTCGCCTATCTGGTATTAGCCCCAGTTTCCCGGGTTTGTCCCTGTCCTGAGGGTAGGTTAGCCACGTGTTACTGAGCCGTCTGCCGCGTCTCAACATAGCTAGAGACGCTCGACTCGCATGTCTTAGTCCCACCCCGATAGCAGTAGGGTCCGGCAGGATCAACCGGATTTAATTTGCTATTAGGAGTATTGTTGCCACAAAACCAACTGGAATTGCGGATAAAGCGCCAAAGCCCACTTCGGATCTGACCAAAATCAGGTCCTCATCTTTGTCGCCGCAACCGGAGGTCAGACCCATCATACAGGGGCGTTGAACGCCTTAAACGTCAGGGTTGAAGCCGCCAAAGGTCACGGCTATGACATACACGTCGTCCAGAGAGTGTCTGTGACGATAGTGCATCCTACCATGTTTTCCATCGTCTTAATTAACCTTTCTGAAAGCTTCAAAATTTGGGGTCGTGTGGCTTTTTTGTTGTGATTTTAGGTGTTCTGTGTCTTGTGTTGTGTGTGGATGCAGGATGTTTACTGTTGATAATGATTTTGGGGTCATAAATTATAATGGTGCTTGTTTAGTAGTCAGGATTCTGGTGAATGATAATGAGTGAAGTTGTTCTTGCAGCTTGCAAAGACCTGATTGACGATGCAAAGATTGGATGCGCAGACACGGTTTTCAAGGACGTATGTCTGGAAATTCTAGCAAAGGCACGATTGGTTCTAGACAACGAAGATTTTGAGGACCTTACAGCATTCGTGGTTGAGAGAATGAAAGAGGAACGATTCTCTGGCTCAGGAAGAAAAATTAGAATCAGATAAAATAAATCTCCTGTTTGTTGCCTTTTCTTTTGTCTTCTTCATTTGACATGATGCTTGGTGTCAAAAAAGCTAAGTTCTGGCAGGACAGATTAGAAGCTTGAGATGGGTATGTTGGCATCGTTAGATTATGAGCTCAGTCTTCTTTCAAGGTTAGTCGAGATTAACACTGAATCAGTTCCCAAGAAGGGATACAGTGAATGCGCTTCGGTAATTGTTGAGGAAGCCGAAAAAAATTCGTTAACAGCGGAGATAGTGGATGGAGAAAAGGGCGCTAACGATGGATTGTCACGTCCAAATGTTATCGTAACCCTTGATTCGGGCTCCGATACGACCGTACTTCTTGAATCCCACTTCGATGTTGTCCCTCCGGGAACAGGATGGAAGTATCCTCCCTTCAAGCTCACAGTTGAGGAGGGAAAAGCTTACGGAAGAGGCACCGCAGACAACAAAGCAGGCATAGTCGCGGTCATGGGTGCCCTTCGGCAGTTAAGTAACGAGAAGTTGGATGTTAACCTCAAGCTTGTTGCTGGAGTAGATGAGGAAATTGGAGGAAGATATGGCGTAGACTATGTAATGAGTGATTGGGGACTAAAAGGAGACGCAGCCCTGATTGTTGATGCGGGTCCAGAAAGCCTCTTTTTGGGTGCCAGCGGAATCATCTGGGGAAAAGTCACGGTCAAAGGTAAACAGGGGCACGCTGGTTATCCCTTTAAAGCCAAGAACGCCATTGAAGAAGCCATGAAGCTGATTGACTGTTTTGAGGATTACGAGAAACTTGTTGAGAAAAAAGAGTCAACATTATATGCGCCTGTTGGGGCTCCAAGAAGGTTTGTTTGGGGCAGATATTCAGTTACTATGATTAGGGCAGGAGAAAAAGAGAACGTGATACCAGGCGTATGCGAGTTTCGGTTTGATCGTCGGCTGTTGCCTGAAGAGTCGCTTGAGAAGGCTGAAAGAGAATTGATGGATTTCTTCAATAATGCCTTAGATGAGACAGGTTGTGAGGCGTCATTGGAGCTTGTGAACAGGCAGCATGGCTACTGTACGTCGTCGGATTTGGTTTTTGTACAAACAGTGTCTGAGGTTATACAGAAGACGACAGGTCAACGGTTGTCTTTTGCTGCTGAGCTTGGGGGAAATGATGGAAGCTTCTTTGCGAAGAATGGAATACCTGTAGTTTGTTATGGACCCATCAGAGCTGACACACGCTATCACGGGGTGGATGAATTCGTTTATCTTCAGGACATAAAAAACACGCGAGACATGGTAGTTAACTTGGGTAAGGTTTCAAGAGACAAAATTGTGTAAAAGATTTGGAATAATCTTAGTTAAAGCGTTTTTTTACTTTCACTTTTCTCTCCCCTTAGCAGGATGTCGTTTCGTCGAGAAACTTAAATGCTCGCCCAAACATCACAAAAACGGATTAACCATGGCAACATTAACTAAAGCAGCAGAAATCTGCAAAAATCCGTGGAATGGAAAATGCAAAAATTCAGACATTGAAGTTTACATCTATTACAAAAACAAGCGTGTTCCCATCTGTAGAAAATGCTGGAGCAAAATCGCAGAAAAGGACATTGACTGGTAAAATTGTGAGATAACCAAGAAGGAACTATGTTACTCGCACTTGGCAGGTAAGAGTTCTTCTTCAATTTTTGACTTGATAGTGTGTAATCTTTCAATTTCTTCTGTTCTCTTTCGTACAGCCTCTGCCACAAACTCTGTTACACTTCTATAACCTAGGTCAGTTCTAGTCTTAACTAAGTTTTTTACCTTATTGTATAACCCTGAAGGCAGATTTACTGAATCGTATCCTTTTACAGGCAAATTACCGTCACCACAAGGATAATTGTGCCCACTACCGTTTATTCATTTTGTTGTTCAATTATTCAAAACACAGATTGGGCAAAAAATAATTGTGGATCCAAACTTTTACTAGTGATTGGTCTTATATATTTAGTTCAATCAAAATGAAGACGTTAGCTGCCACAGCAACAGGTAAATTAACTAATAAGAGCAACACCTGGAATCTCATGTTTAAATGCTTCAAGGGAAATGAATTGGTAATAGAAGTAAAAATTGATTATCACCGTTGCATTAACTGCAAAAAATGTGTTGAATCATGCACTTTTGGTGTTCTAGAATGGTTTGAAGACCAACCTATTGTCACAAACCCAAGCAATTGTTCAGTTTGTTTAGAATGTAAATCAAGTTGCTTAGTTGACGCAATTAACATAAAAGCAAAATAATTTCTCAAACCGTCAAATATGTGCATTCAATCAGCAAGTTAGACTGTTTGAAAAGAAAGAATAAACATAAGAGGAGTGGCGGGCCCGCGGGGATTTGAACCCCGGGTCTCCGGCTTCGGAGGCTTACGCGTCACCTTCTTGAGATGACTCGGCGCCTTAATCCAGTCTGGGCTACGGGCCCTACGTTCCAATCATCCAGCGCCTTTGTATAAATTAAGTTTTTTTGCCGTGTCTTTGGAATAGCGTGTATTGGGAGTTTTAGATTTGGGGCATGCGTCATGATTCAGCGAGTTCTTCTGTTATCCACCAGGCTTTTCTTTTCCCAGCTTTTTTTCCCGAACAGTATTCGATGACGGCTTTTCCAAGCTGTTTTTTGGATGTTTTTTCGATTTTCCTGAGTCTGTTTAGGACAAGCCAGCGGTTGGTTTCCAGAGCCTCCGCAAGTTCGGTGGTTGTGGCTCCTCTATGGTCAAGGAGATAGTCCACGATTTTTTTGTCGGTTTCGTCGATGCAGAAGGCGTGGGGGTTTACTTTACCTCCTTCATAGGTGAGAATTTCAAGTTTGGTTAATCCGTCTTTTATTTTGTTGACTTCGTTTGTTAGCTGCTTAACTTTTTGTTCAAGTTCTAGAATCTTGTCTGGTCTGGGAATTTTTTCCAGTTTCTCTAGTATAGCTTCTCTGATGAAGGAGCTTCTTTCGCCTTCAGGAATTCGCAGAGCCAGTTCCTTGTACACTTCGCCAGGTATTTTAGCAGAAACAACCGTAAATTTGCCCATTTGACACTTTCCCATCCCAGAATACATTAAGCAGGTTAAGGCTAAAAGCGTTTAACATACTGTCCTGACCACAAACAATCGCTCCTTTCAAGCAGAAATGTTGCAACTTGGTGTTCCCGAGGTTTTTCTGAAAAAAGACTGTTTTCAACAGTTTACCTCTATTAGTTTCCTAATATGAAGTAGCGGGTCGCCCTGGTTTGTCGCCCAGTTGACGTCAGTTTTCCCAATCCCTGAACTCGTATCCGCAATCCCCTAAGCGCTGAACGTCCAAACTTAGGTTGCTCCCTCCCGGGCCTGACCAGGTTCGCCTGGTAAACGCGGTCAACAGCCTCCCTACGGAAGCTGCTCCACGCCCGCCAGCCTAAAGGGACGGATAGTCACTGTCAGAGGACTGAGAATACCCGGCGCTCTTTGACGCCTCACCAAGGCATTCAGCCCGTCATTTAGAGGGTTTACGGTTCAGGGGACCCCTAGCCCCCCGCCTAGACCCGCCAACCAAAACAGATACCAATGAAGAATTAAAAGTTTATCACAAAAACATAGTTTGAAAGCGGAAAGTACGAGAAATAGATGATGGTTGTTTGTTCCCTGATAGTGGCGCTGTTATGTTTTTTATAAGTCCTCTGTTTGAAGTGGGTATTGTGAAAAGGCATATATTTTGAGTTGCCAAATGTCAGTATAGGGGAAAGGGGTTTGTTTGAGAAGATTTTGGTTCCCTTAGATGGGTCTGAAAATTCGTTACAAGCTTTGGAAAAGGCCATTCAAATAGCCAAACGGTTTGATGGCGAAATTGTGTTGCTTCATATGTATTCGATTACAGTGTTTAAGCTAACTCCTTCACAGATTAATTCCTATGTTCTGGAACTTCGTAAAGCGGGTGAAAAAATTTTGGCGGAAGGAAAAAAGATGGCATATGCTGAAGGCGTTAATGTTGAAACTCGGCTAAAAGAAGGACATATTGTTGAGGGTATTGTTGAAATAGCTAGAGAAAGAAATTTTGACTTAATTGTTATAGGTGCAAGGGGACTAAGTAAACTAAAAGAAATTTTTCTTGGAAGCATAAGCCATGGCGTGACATTACATGCCCCCTGTCCAGTTCTAATAGTGAAATAACTAAAAAAACCTTGACCAGATAGGTTCGTGTGCTTGTTTGCCTATTTGGCTCGAGCGTACGCCTCTACTAGATCCCGTGCCGAAAGGATTCCTACCAATGTGCTATCTTTGATGATTGGCAATCTTTTGATGTGTTTTGATGTCATAACTACGGCGGCATCGTGAATGCTACTGTTTACTGGTGCGGTGATAATAGGTGATGAGCAGGCTTCGCCCACGGCAATCTTCAATGATTTGTCTTGTGCCAAGAATTTGGTAAGAAGATCTCTTTCAGTGAATATGCCCAAGGGTTCTTCGTTTCTGGTGATGATGACGCTGCCAATGCCTTCCTCTCCCATTATCTTTGCTACGGCTTCAACGGATGTTTCCTCGTCGGCTGTTATGATGTGTTTCCTCATGAAGTAATCAACTTCAAACCACGGATGCATATTCTCTGAGGATTCAGGGAGACAGCGAATAAGGTCTGCGGCAGTTAGTATACCCACAACCTTTCCGTGTTCACGAACTGGAAGCCGACGAATTCGGTTTTCAATCATCCTTTGGGCTGCTTCTTTTATGCTGGCCTTTATAGATATTGTAATGAGGGGGTATGTCATTGTTGCCTCGACTGTTTCTTCTTTGATGCTCACACCGCCAGCCAACCAATCCTTCTCAAAATCAAGCTCGTGGTCCACAACTACCCGCAGCAGGTCCCTTTCAGTGATTATGCCCACTGCAGTATCATACTTCATCACTATCAAGCTTCCAATGTGTTTTTCGCCCATTGTTCTGGCAGCTTCATACAAAGTGTTTTCAGGAGTTATGGTTACGAGGTTAGAACTCATGATTTTTGCTATCTCACAGTGCCCAGTGGCACTCTTGTTTTGGTTGTCCACAGGGTCTTGAGAACATGAGCCATTAGACATTTTCATTCCCTTAGTATTATGCACATAATTGGTAATTAAAGTATATACAGTCACTTGAGCATATTTGTTATTCTAGGAAGAAATAAACACTGGTTAAACTTGTCTAATCTTGGAACAATTGCCCAACAAAGAAGATTTTCGAATCATCTTTTGAGAAAACAGGTTCATAACATAGAAACTCTACTGGAAAAAGAGTGTGGAGTGATGTTGTGGTATTCAACTCTAGAACGTAGATTCACCATTTACTTCATGAAGAACTTCTTTTGTCTCTTTAAGATGTGGTAGGTTGCTTATGATGAATGTTGCAAAAAGTAAAGTAATTAGCATGCATACAGCAGCCAAAATTACTATTTTTCCGTCAACCAGCAATTTTTCTTCATCAATATCGTTGCACAAAGAGAGACAAAAGATGCTTCAGAACATCTATTTGAATCAAATAAGTATGTAAAATATCCCCAAAAATTCAAACCCAACAATTAACCCGCTTCAGCACACGGAGATACATAAATAAAAAAGATTATGATAACTTTACGGGAGGAGAACAGACTTGGCTTTTTTCTTGGGCAAAGAACGACGAACAGAAACTCCAGTTGAATTACCTGCAGAAACTCTTCATCGCCACCTTATGGCATTAGGAGCCAGCGGCTCAGGCAAAACAGTCCTCTGCAAATGCTTGATGGAAGAGGCTGTTCGCCACGACATCCCCGTAATCATAGTTGACCCCCAAGGCGACATCTCCTCCCTCGCCCTAAAAGGAAACCCTGAAGAAATAGAAAGCCACGGAATCCCCCTGACGATGCAGGAGGAGTATTTTGAGAAGGCAAGGATAGCAATATTCACTCCCGCCAGCAGCAAAGGCATTCCCATCAGCGTAAACCCTCTTTCGTTTCCGTCAAAGGACACGCCCCATGAGGAAGCAATCTTAGCTCTTGACTTGACAGCTACTTCCCTCTCAAGCTTTCTCGGATACGACGTAGGTTCAGATGCTGGAAGAGGAGCCAAAGCATACCTGTTTACACTTTTAGAGAATCTGTGGCGAAAAGGAGAAAACATCAAGGACATGACTCACATGGCTGAACTAGTGCTGAATCCTCCCCAAGAAATCGCTGAGATGCTACAGAGCTTTGTTACACGGAAGGAGCCACAGGAGATAGCCCGTAAACTAAGGTTTCTTACTGTTGGAACGCCATCTCTGATGTTTGAGAAGGGCGTCCGAATCAACATGGACATGTTCATGGACAGGAGTGACGGAAAAGTGCCCCTCAACATCATCTACCTAAACACTCTCAGCTCCAGAAACGACAAACAGTTTTTCCTAGCCACCCTCCTAAGAGAACTTTACTGCTGGATGCTGAAAAATCCCTCAGAAGACGTCCAACTGCTTTTTTATGTAGACGAAATTGCACCCTACATTCCGCCGTATCCACGGAATCCACCCCCCAAAGAGGCGTATGCCTTTCTTTTCAAGCAAGCACGAAAATATGGCGTTGGGCTCGTCGCCGCCACCCAAAACATAACCGACATTGACTACAAAGCCCTTGCCCAAGTCAATACATGGTGTTTAGGTCGCATGATGACACAACAAGACATTGCGCGCGTAAAGCAGATTATCCAGTCAATTGACCCTACCCATGCCGAAACGGTTCTGCAGAAGCTTCCAAGTCTCAGAACAGGCGAATTCCTAATGCTTTCTCCAGACGTTTATCATGATGTGGTGAATTTTCAGGTTCGATGGCTAGTGACAGACCATCTGACTTTGGATGATCAAGATATTCCAGCTTCCATGTTGCCTGAAGCAAAACAGTTCTTCGCCAAGTATCAGATAACAGAAGAAAAAATGAAGAAGAAAAAAGTGCAGACTGTTTTGGCTTCTCCGCCTCCAGAGAAGACTCTTGCTGAGCGAATCAAACTGTTCCTGAATTCTGTTCGGAAGAGTGTTTCGGCGCAGTATGTTGCAGAAAATCTTGATGCCCTTGTTAAGGATGTTGAAAAAGCCCTTAATTCCCTTGTAAAATCAAAGGTTGTGAAGCGGAGCCGAGCGGGAGGCGACGAAGAGTATCTGTATTGGTTGTCTAAATTCGGCTTTGAACCATCCAAAAACGTTTTAGGAGAGGTTCTGGCGATTCCCACAAGAATAACTCAGGTAGAGGCATTCAACCGCGCTAAATCGTGGCTTGAAGGCGGTCTCTTCAGCAAGAAAGAAGAATTTTATGATGCAAAGTTTTCTCATATGCCCATCTGGAAGGTTTCAGCAACCCGCGAAGCAAAGCGTCTACTGTTTTTCAGCAAAGAGGAACTTGATACATACTATGTCAGCGCAGTCACTGGTGCCCTCATTTCTCTTGAGCGGGGCGCAATGCTGTTTCACACTGTGACGACAAAGAGTGCTGAACAACTCAAAGATTTCGATGATGACGATGACATCACCTTTATTCCAAGGCTTCCTATAGAAGTGCCTAGGATTCCTAAAGTAAAGATTGGGATGAAAAAGATTTATTCAAAATTGAAGTTGACTTTGGGCGTCAAGCCAGTCTATTCTGAGCTTGTGCTTTTGCCTGTTTGGACTCTTAAGGTAAAACATAAGAAAAAGAATAAGAAGCGCTCAATTTTCATGGATGCGGCTACAGGACGCAGGCTGGTTGGTAATTTTAAATCAAAAGCCCGCTCTACCCGAAAACGCTAAAAATAACTAAGCCGCTTATGTTGTGCAGTTAAATTTAGGGTGCAACGGAGTTGGGAAAATGAATGCAGAAGACGAATTAATTTCCAAGCTTAAAACAGAAATAGGCAAAACTTTACCCCCCATGGTTGCCGGAATGGCAGAGAACATGCTGGACAAAAACAAAGAAATAATCATCAGCTGGCTGAAAGAAAACAAGGATTTGGTCAAAGAAGTAATCAAAAAATAGCTCCTTTTGCTTTGAAGTTAAAATTTAATCCCACACACAGATGTACTCCTGTTCGCACCGACGTGGGTAGACACTCTCGTGTGTACGTACGTGTACTTGTGTGTTTTACTTCAGGTTCATAGCTAATTTTAACCCATAAACACAAATCATTTTTACACGAAAAGCATGTTCATATCTTCATAACTAGTAGTTGCCTAACGGGAGTGTAAAAAATAAACACCATCGAAGTTAAGGAGCTAACAAAAGTCTTCGACAAGAACATCAGGGCAGTGGATAACATAAGCTTCACTGTAAAAGAGGGCGAAATCTTAGGATTTCTGGGACCAAACGGAGCAGGCAAAACCACAACACTGAACATTCTGTCAACATTACTGCGACCAACCAGCGGCACAGCCACAGTAAACGGTCATGATATACGCACAGAACCTGATGCAGTCCGCCGCAGCATAGGTTACGTGTTTCAGGATACTACCCTAGACATAGACTTAACCGGTAGAGAGAACTTGGACTTTCATGGGCGCCTATACGGTCTTGAACGAAACACACGACAGCAACGAATAGAGGAAGTGTTAGAGATAGTTCAATTAACTGACCGTGCAGACAATTTCGTGAAAACATACAGCGGAGGCATGAAACGGCGGCTGGAAATCGCCAGAGGACTGCTGCATCACCCAAAAGTTCTCTTCTTAGATGAACCAACATTAGGTTTGGACCCGCAGACTCGCCGTTCCATTTGGGAGCATATTATGCATCTAAACCAAGAGAAGGGCGTCACCATCATCTTAACAACCCACTACACAGAGGAAGCCGATTACCTCTGCAAACGCATACTCATCATAGATTTTGGCAAGGTTGTGGTTATGGATACACCCGACAGCCTGAAAGCCCGCCTAGAAGGAGACGTAGTCACATTACTCTTCAAGGACCCAGCGGCAATAGAAACTTTCCGTCCCCTTCTGGAAAACAAAGAATGGATACGCCGAATCAACATTGTTGCTTCTGGCAACAATTACGCCGCAATAACCCGCATGATGCACGCTCACTATAATCCAAAACATCCTGTGGCAGACAAGGGTGCCCAGTTTGGAGGGGAAACATGCTCAAAATGCTTGAATCTGTTGGTGGACAATGGCGGGCATAGAATTCCTGAGATTGTTAAGTTGGCTGATGAAACGGGTGTTGTGTTGGAGTCTGTGGAACTGCGTAAACCAACCCTTGACGACGTTTTTCTGACAGTTACTGGACGTAACATACGGGAAGAAGAGGGAAGTATCGTAGATATGGTGAGGCGCCATAGAATCATGCAGCAAGCCCGCGGACATAGGGGCAGATGATAAAAAATGGAAGGTGAAACATGAAATGGTACAACCACTATCTGGACAAGCAATATATGTAGTTTTGATGCGGGAACTGAAACGTTACTGGCGAGCAAAAGCCCGCGTCATCTCGTCGGTAGCCCAAAGCTTTTTCTTTCTAGTCATCTTCGGTTTGGGACTTGGGGGTTTCGTAGGCGGATTTGAGGGCGTAGACTACCTCTCATACATGGCACCGGGCGTAATTGGCATGGGGTTACTCTTTGGTTCCGTCTTCTCTGGCGTTTCGGTTGTCTTCGATAGGCAATTCGGATTCATGAAAGAAATGCTAGTTTCGCCAGTCAGCAGAACCAGCATCATCATCGGGAAAATTCTTGGCGGAGCAACTACAGCAACAATCCAAGGTATAATCTTGATGGTCGTCGCAGGGTTTTTGGGCGCCTTCACTCCATCATTTGCATTCCTAGCAGGCGCAGTTGTGGGAATTGGTGCAATGCTTCTCATCACCTCAGGCTTTGTTGGTCTTGGTGTGGCAATTGGTTCGACTCTGAATGATTTTCATGCCTTTCAGTTGCTGTCAACCTTTGTGATGTGGCCATTGTTCATGTTGTCAGGTGCGTTCTTTCCTATCGATGTGGCGCCTCTTCCTCTTCAGGTTGCAATGCTGTGTGACCCCATGTTTTATGGTGTTGAACTGTTACGTTGGTGTCTCCTCGGCACGGGAACACCGCTGCTTGGTTCAGTTGGGTTGCTGGTCAGCATAGGAGTGGTTGCTGTCTTCGACGTTTTGATGATTGTCATTGGCACCTTCCAGTTCTCTCGGGCACAAATCTGATGAAACAGAATTCTAGGACACTTGGAACAAAAGTTGATTCCTTCTTTTGCCAGTAACCGATATTGTACCCATTTTTTTTAGACAGTAAGTGATTTTCTGGGCTAATGCAACAGAAATTCCCAGTTTAGAAGCCAAAACTTTGTTGGTGAAAGGTCCATCAAGTTCAGCTGGTAAAAACTTGAGGAAGTCTTGACGGTCTTCCAAAGTAATTTTGTCAAATACATTCAACAGCTTTCTGTCTTTTACGCTGATTCCTCTTTTTCTCCAGCTTCCTCTTCCATCATTGCATCTTATTTCCTCTTCTTCAATCAGTAAAACTTCAAGGGAAAAGTTCCTGTCTTTGATCAGGCCGGGGGCATGAACCAGTTCATAGAATAGGTCAGTTAACTTGCCCTTTTTAGGCGACTTTCTCCGTCTGACGAACTCGCCTGAATCCGTTACGTGGACTATCCATTTCAGTTTAGCTATGGGATAAACAAGTTTGACCTTATTGTTGTTTTGGAGCAGTTTTGTTAGTTTCTTTTTGATGGCTGAAAAGTTTCCTGTTTGGATTTCGATTAATAGGTTGTCTCTGAGAACGTCGATTATGAAATCGTCTACTTTGGTCTCAAGTTGGTCTCCTGGAGACATGTACCAGTCTTTGATTTCGGAATGTAAAGAGTATTCTGTCATTGATTATCAGAAAAGCAAAATGAGATAATAATGTTGTTCAGTGGCTGCAGGTCTTGTAGCATATCATCTTTTTGATTGAAATTATGGATTGTTGTCTAAGAGCATTGCATAGTAAGGTTAATAGGTCGGCTTTTCGTCTAAAGCATGCTAGTTCACATTATCCCAGTGCAGGGTTTACATTCATAATGTGACAGAAACACATTAACAAGAATTTAGGAGAGAAAAAATATGGGAAAAATCGTGATTGCTTACAAAATTCTTCCGTCCGAATCGACAGTTGACCTTGAAGTGTTAAAAGAGAAACTCAAGGCGAAGCTGGCACATGTTGCTGCTATTCAACGCTTCGCTGAAGAGCCTATAGCTTTCGGTCTCTCTGCACTGAAAGTTAACATGGTTCTGCCAGAAAAAGACGGAATTGTTGACGAAACAGAGAAACTCATCATGGACATTGAAGAAGTCGGTCAAATACACACTCTGGGAGTAACTAGACTCTAAGTTCGTCAAAGTTTAAATATGAATAGTCTCCCACGAAAAACGTGGAACTTCACAATCACACACAATGGATGGAAGTTTAGATGAGTGAAATCCAGCTTAGAGTAGAAGATGCAAGACAACGTGACGTTTACAGAGGAATCGCCCGAATCGACCAGCAGACCATGCAAAAACTTGGCATATCAGCTGGAGACGTAATCGAAATTGTTGGAAAAAGAAACACAGCCGCCATAGCTTGGCCAGCATACTCTGAAGACCAAAACAGAGAAATCATCAGAATCGACGGATTCACCCGCAAAAACGCGGGAGTGGCAATGCACGAACTGGTCATAATTCGTCCAGCAAAGGTGACCAACGCCACAACTGTGGTGTTAGCGCCAATAGATATGAA
>Ga0272441_10011325_pt1 | contig 13264 bp, 10 predicted proteins | sample SSMProp6N_FD_193582 | JGI IMG/M metagenome (GOLD analysis project Ga0272441, IMG submission 193582) | Marine sediment archaeal communities from Little Sippewissett salt marsh, Falmouth, MA, United States - SSM-Prop-6N | ecosystem: Environmental > Aquatic > Marine > Wetlands > Sediment ... | reverse complement strand
GAAACACAGAAAAAAAAGAAAAAGCTCGATTCTGAATATATTAACCAACTGAGAGAAAAGGCAGAAATAATCCCAGGAACAAATGTCAGGGTTGTAACAGCCACAACAGAATTTGAATCAACGGCAACTGCAGGAGCGATAATTTCAGAACCTGATTACGTGGCCCATATTTTTGACGGTAAAAAAATCACTTCGGCTGCTTCAGAAAATGTAGATATCGATTTGACAAAAGAAATCGCCCCAGTGGTTGGAAAAATACTTGGTGGAAGCGGTGGGGGAAGACCAAAAATTACTCAAAGTGGCGGTCCAAACAAAGAAAAGGCAAAGGAAGCATTGGAAAAGGCAAAGGAATTAACAATCGCAGCATTCAATTGATATCTATTCAGTTTGATTTATTCTTTTAAGTTCGTCTCCTTGGCAAGGTAAATACTCGCCTGTTAAGTAATAATGTTGAAAGTGTGTCAGCCATTTCGGTTCGTGATTAAATTTTTGAACAAATTCCACAAACTTTGTGAAACGTTTCATAGTTTGAGGATGTGTAATGTGTTCGATTTTACATGCATCTTCATCAGCAATATCTTCAGATACCCCTAAAATCATGAGAAAACTTTTCAAGGTGTCGTGTTTGCGTTTCGTATCAACAGCAATTTTTTTACCCTTGGGAGTTAATCTTACCCCGCTGTATTTTTCGTAATTGATGTAACCTTCCTCATTAAGTTTCTGGAAAATTTCAGTTACACTTGCAGGCGAGATGTGTAACGCATTTGCAACATCATTTGTGTGAACTTTGCTCTTTTTCTTTTCCAGAATGTATATGAGTTCAGCATAATCCTCAATCGTCTTTTTTCGCATCTATATTCACACTCCCAAAAGAATAAGTCTTAATAAGATTCCAACAAAACCCGCTGCACAAATCATAACAAAAGCTGCCTTTATCATATCTTTTATTCCGAGTTCCTTAATCATAATAGCAAAAGTTGCGATGCAGGGAAAATAAATAGTTAACATTGTTGCAACAATAACAAGTTGCATAGGAGAAAATGTTCCAGTTGGAAAACTTAACAGTGTACCCACAGCCAAGTCTTTTCTAAGAAATCCACTTAATAAAATTACCGATGTTTCACCAGGTAAACCAAAAAGAGCAGTCATAAATGGTTCAAAAAGAGCAGCAAGAAAGTCGATTACTCCAATCGTGTATAAAATATTTATCAGAAAAACTCCAAAAAACATCCATGGGAGGGCATCTTTGAGAAACCATCGAATCCTCATCCAAGTTTTTTTCAATGTGGTTTTTAGATGTGGAACTCGATAATTAGGAATTTCAAGAAAGATTTCAGGACTTTCTCCCTTAACAAATTTATTTAATAAAAATCCAGCAACAAAGTAAAGGATTAACAGTGTTGTGAATACAATTAAAATGTAAAATATTGGAGCTAAAACCAAATTCTGTTGTTGTTCAGGATTTGAAAATATTGCAAAAATTAGCGAAGTTTGAGCCATACATGGAACAGAAATAGATAACAAAGTGGCTGCAATAAATCGTTGTTTTCGGGTTTCTAATGTTCTTGTTGCCAGCATTCCCGGCACATTGCAACCCAGTCCAAGAAATACAGGCACTATGCCATAACCATGCATTCCTAATTTATGGAAAACGTTATCTAACAGCGTTGCTAGGCGTGGAAGATAACCTGTATCCTCGAGTAAGGATAACATAAAGTAAAAAGCAACAATATATGGAAGAACCATACCAACCGGCACATATAGACCCGTTGTAAGCATTCCAAGAGATTCAACAAATTCAATTTCCCCATAGGTTTGACTTATTAAAAAATTATATAAAAAACCAGGACCCAGGATTTCCCCAATTTGTAATACTATGGGCCTATAAAGTTCCTCAAAAATTGGATTGAATATAAAATTTATCAGATTTTCTCCAATGATTCTTACAACCCAAAATGCGGAAAAAATAATACCAACCGCTATCGGAAGACCTGTAATTGGCCTAATAGATAAATCAGAAAACCTATCTCTTAACGTATGATGACGATGCTCAATAGTTTCAACTTCTTTGATAAGTTGACCAATTTCAATCCATCTTCCCTCATCACTAGTTGGTTTGATTTTTTCTGGTGATGAAGCATTTTTAATTTCTGATACAAGTTCTTTTATACCCTCACCGGTCAATGCAACTAACGGAATAACCGGCACTCCAAGCAAACTCTGTAGTTTTTTTTCATCGATGTGAATTCCAAGGTGTTTTGTTTCATCCCACAAGTTCAACGCAATTACTACAGGAATGTTTTGTTCTAGTAGTTCCAATGTCAGGTAAAGATTTCTTTCAAGATTTGTTGCATCAACGACGTTAATCACGACATCAGCTTCATGAAACATCTTTGATGCTACCCCCTCAGCCTTATTGGAAGAAATAAGAGAATATGTTCCAGGCGCATCTATAATATCAACTTTCTTTCCATCTAGTCTCATCGATCCTTTGGAAAAATCAACCGTTGTTCCAGGATAGTTTGATGAAATTACATTAGCACCGGTTAGTCTTGAAAAAACGACACTCTTTCCAACATTAGGATTTCCCATTAAAACAATTTTTTTCATCATAGCTCCTCAACAACAATTTTGTGAGCCATTCCCATTCCCATAGTCATATGACAATTTCCGACGGCAATAGTAATAGGTCCTCTAAGAGGCTGTTTGGTAACAATTCGTAAAATTGAACCTTCCCTTAGCCCCATTGTACACATTTTTCTCTGAAAATTAACTCCGCCCTTAATTTCGACTATTCGGGCCTTTCCGGATTGATTTAGATGTGCAAGAAGTGTTATTTTTTTAGAATGTATTTGACCACCTTCCAATTTTTAGGTATGCCTAAATATTAGTATGTGTCTATTTCCTATATATAATTTTTGGTATGCCAAAAAATTAAAGTCTAATTATTTCCAATTTAGCTGAGAAATTTAGATATTTAAGTGGCAATGGTTATCAACTTAATACTAAAATTTTATGTTTATAAAGGAAAACTATTTGAATCAAGTCTTAATTATAATATTTGGAGGAGAAATATGAAAATAACCTCCCAAATAATCGGGATTTTGATAATTATTGGAATATTTACAAATAGTATATCTCAAATTATTGCAATAAATAATACAGAACCAGTCATTGAGACAAGTGATGACGAAACAGCTAATATTCAAAAGAGTATCGGATTTAATATCGAAGAAAGAATTGAATTAAGTCCGAATGAGTCGGCACATCTTACTTTAAACGAAATTAAACATGAATTTTTCCCTATTTTTGAAAATACGTTTGAAAATAGCCAGGCGGGACCCTTAGCACAAAATATTATCCTAAAGGGTTTTATTACAGATAATTCAACTGGTTTACCTTTACAAAATGCAAATATTTTCAATTATGAGGCGTATTATATGAGGTTTAATTACTCTATTGTTTCGGTAAATAGCGATCCAAATGGATATTATGAATTAAATATATTAAATTATTATAACATATATTATAATACAATAATTGTTAGAGCTAATAGTTATTTCACCGAATTAGAATATTTAAATAATTTAAATGAGGGAGAAAATTGGTTAAATTTTTCCTTGAACCCAAATAGACCTGTAGAAAATTCCAGTGTCAATATTGAATTATATGATAATCTAACACATGAATGTATTGAAAATGCAATAGTCATTATGTATAAAATAGATGAAGATGAATATGTAATTAAAGATTGGAATTACACCTGTCATTATTCGAATTGTTTATATTCTCTAAACTGTAATAGTGGAAACATATATTTTTTGATATTTGCACGTAATTATTTTTACCTAGATACAAATTTATATCAAATAAATAATAGTGAAAACAAAACAATTAAACTTTATCTTAATCCCATACCACCTGAAACTTCAAAGATTTTTGGATCTATAAAAGATTATAAATCTGGAAAACCGATTGATAAAGCTATCATAACAGTGTCTTGGTGGGATTTTTTTTATTCGAATTATTATTGGAATTATACTTTTTCAAATGAATCTGGTTTTTATTCATTCAATATTGCGCCTGGAGAAATAAGAATTTATGTTTCAGCAGAAGGTTATTTTGATGATTCCTACTCCTATTTCGATGTTAATGAAAATGAAATAAGACAGATTGATTTTTATCTCCATCCAATACCTGAAGAAAATGCAGTGATTTATGGACTCATAACAGATAATGAAACCGGTAAATCTATCGGTAACGCTCAAATTGAATTAACTTGGAGAGATGCACATTACAACTATATGTCAAATGAGACATATTCAAATTCATTTGGTTTCTATTCAATTAGTGTTGCTGAAGGAAAGGTCAGTCTGGATGTTACTGCCGATGGGTATTTCAGAGAAAGTACTAGTTATTATAATGTAAATCAATACGAAACTATTAGAATCGATGTATATCTTAATACTCCTCCAGAAGAAAATTCAATTATTTTAGGGTTTATTAAAGATATAGAAAATGAAGATCCCATATCCAATGCCGAAATAAGTATAACTTGGAAAGATGGTTTAGGCCATTATTATTCAAATTATACACATTCCGATTCAAATGGTTTTTACACGATGAATGTCGCCGAGGGAACCATTCGTTTATTTGCAAATAAACAGGGTTATTTCTCCAATAATACAGATTATTTTTATCTAGGGGAAAATGATGCAATAAATATTAATATTTACCTTGCCCCAAGGCCAGAAGAAAATTCAATTATCTTTGGTTATGTTAAAGATTTTTTAACAAATGAATCTATTGAAAACACTGAAGTAAGGTATTATTGGATAAATTCACATTATATTTCGAATAGAACCTTTAGCGATGGCTCCGGTTTTTATATGATGAATGTCCCAGCAGGAACTTTTAGTTTATCTGCACGTAAGAGTGGTTATTACGACGAAGATTCAGATGATTTAATGATTGATGAATATGAAGCGTTACGTGTTGATATTTATCTTCACCCAGAAGCTAATGAAAATTCAGTTGTTTATGGATACATAACCGATTTTTTAACTGGTGAACCAATTTTTAATGCGTCGTTATCTCTTGATTGGGAGGATGAATATGGCCACAGTGATTGGAATCGGAATCGTACTTATACAGATCCTAATGGTTTTTATAGGTTTAATGTCCCTGCAGGTTTAATTGATCTTTATGTTAGTCAAGGTAGTTATTATTCTAATCAAACAAATCAATATTCTATTAATGAATTTGAGGATTTAAGAATTGATGTAACCCTATATCCAAAGCCTTCTGAAAACTCAATTATATCGGGTTATATTATAGATAATAAAGATAAGTATCCAGTCACAAATGGAGAAATATGGCTAAATTGGGAGGATGATTTTGGACATTATTTATATAATTACACATATTCTAATGAAAATGGATACTACGAAATGAACGTACCGTCAGGATGGTTTGATCTCAGAATATATGCCGATGGATATTTCAGTGGACACACAGAAGACTTCTTAATAAATGAAAACGAAACGCTTTGGATTAACATCTCTTTATATCCAAAACCAAAAGATAGTGCTACCATTTATGGATATATTGAGAATAATATTACCAATGTAAGAATTATAAATGCATCAATAAGCCTACATTGGAAAGATAGTTTTGGACACAGCAAATATAATCACACGAATTCTGATGAAAATGGGTACTACGAAATTAATGTTCCAGAAGGAGAGCTCTATCTTGATCTATCCGCCAATGGATATTTCAGTGGACACACAGACAGCTACGTAATAAATGAAAACGAAAAAAGGTGGATCAATGTCTCTTTATATCCTGAACCATCGGATAATGCATTAATTAAAGGGCACATAACCGATGAAAAAACCAATGTGCCTGTATCGAATGCAGAAATAAGACTACATTGGAAGGATAATTTTGGACACGGCAAATATAATTACACAAATTCTGATGAAAATGGGTACTACGAAATTAATGTAGCTGAAGGAGAGCTCTATCTTAGCATATATGCCGATGGATATTTTAGCGAATCCACAGAAGACTACAAAATTAAGGAAAATAAAAAATTATTAATTAATATCATTTTAACCCCCAAACCACCAGAAAATGCATTGATTAAAGGTTTTCTAACTGATAAAAATACAGATAATAAAGCATCAAATGTTGAAATAAGACTTCGGTGGGAGGATGATTTTGGACATTATTTATATAATTACTCATATTCTAATGAAAATGGATACTACGAAATTAATGTAGCTGAAGGGGAATTCGATCTTAGCATACATACCGATGGATATTTTAGCGAATACACAAATCATTATGTTATAAAGGAAAAAGAACAACTATGGATCAATATCTCTTTGTATTCTATACCAAAAGATTGTGCAGTCATCCAAGGATATGTAATTGATAAAAAAACGAATATGCCAATAGTGGATGCAAATATTGAGCCTGCATGGAGAGATGGGTTAAACCGTTACCATTCTTACAACCATACAGAATCAGATCAAAATGGATACTATAAAATGAGTATACCGTGTGGTAAGTTAAAGATATATTTTGGCGCTTATGAATATGATTCAAAAAATAAAGATATTCAAATTAAAGAAAATGAAATTAAATGGTTAAATGTGTCATTAAAAGAATATCAAATATCCGTTAATATCGAAAAACCAAGAAGAGCAATTTATATCAACAACCAGAGGTATTTATTTTCCTTAATTCCCATTGTTGTCGGTGACATAAAAATTAAGGTTTATGAATCACTTTTTGTTGAGTATGTGGACTTTTACATTGATGGTGTATTTAAGTACAGGGATGACGATTATCAAATCGAATTTTTATACAATGATAAATGTTACTTGAATCATTTACATACAATAGAAGTAATTGGCTATTCAAAAACGGGTTCCACGACCAAGGATAAAATTACAATATTGAAATATTATTAAGGAATATAACAGAAACAATTGATAAAAATCTAGAGTTTAAATATTAGGTTAATTGCAGTAATAGCAACAATAGTAGCAACACAGAAGGATATAACCATCCAGGGTGGGATCTTCAAAGATGTTTTTTCTTCCGCATCAAAATATCTAATTAATCCCGCTGATGAATGAAATCCTTCTCCTTTCTTCTGTTTGGCCATATTTGAAACCTACCCGGCAGTATACTCACTAGTTACATATACTTTTATTATTTTAGTGTTTCTGTCGCCACTCAGGATAAATTCTTATTGGAAACATCTAAATATCGATGATATATACCTTGCGGTAGGGTGTAACCGTATGAAGGAAATAGAGGCTCTTATAAAAAAAGCATTGAAGTATAAAGAGAGCGGACTTACCGATCATGAAATTGCAGAAGAGCTCAACGTCTCCAAGGAAACGGCAGTTTGGCTTTTAAACAAGGCAAACGAGAAAAAACCTGAGGGAGATGTAAAAATCGGTTGGCGCTCTATTGGAGTTTATCCGTCAAGAATTTCCTATATCTCTGATGCGTTATGCGACGTTCTTCTGGAGGAAGAGGAAAAGAAAAATCTCGAGATCGAAACTGTTGTAGGCATAGCAATTAATGGTTTACCATTCGCAACATATATAGCTGACAAACTTGGACTCGAGCTTGCTGTTTTTAGACCGCATTACGAAAAATCGGGTGCATTCTCCTCAAATTATGCAGACGTCGAAGGTAAAAATGTCGTACTAATAGATGATGTCATCGGAACTGGTGAAACTTTTAGAAGTGCAATTAAAACAACAAAGGCAGAAAAGGGCAAACCAGTTTTATGTTTAGCAATATTAAACAAAAGAACTCAGAATGAAGTTCAAGGCGTCCCCCTACGAGCGCTAATCCGAGCAAGGGTTATCTAAGTTCACTAGTTTTTCCGGAGGAACAAGATGCATTGGGCCGATGTACTAGCAGAGGAACTCTTTACTCAGAAAAAAAAACATGTACTTGCAACGGGGATTACTCCCTCAGGCCCTATCCACATCGGGAATATGAGGGAGATTCTGACCACTGATGGCGTGTATAGATCTCTTGTAGAAAAGGGTGCCAACGTCGAGTTGATTTATGTTGCAGATGATTTTGATCCATTAAGAAAGGTTTATCCCTATTTACCAAAATCTTATGAAAAGTACGTGGGCAAACCAATATCTGATATTCCATGTCCTTGCGGCAATCATAAAAGCTACGCAGATCATTTTCTGAAATCTTTTTTAAATTCACTTAAGGAAATTGGTGTTAAACCACGAGTTTATCGTGCCAGTGAAATGTACAAGAATGGCGATTATACCGATGCCATTCAGATTGCTTTAGAAAATGTAACAAAAATCCGTAAAATTATAGAAACGATATCAAAAAGACAACTTCCAAAGGACTGGCTACCTTTTAACATCCGCTGTGAGAAATGCGGCAAAATGTCAAATGCAAAGCCCACTCTTTACGAGTTTCCCATTATCGAATACAATTGTGATTGTGGATATGAAGGAGAAGTTGATGTAAGAAAGGGGGGTGTTGGAAAGCTTCCGTGGCGTATCGACTGGCCTGCACGGTGGAAAATGCTTGGTGTAACTTTTGAACCCTGTGGAAAAGATCTTGCAACGGTAGGCGGAGCAAGAGATACCGGAAAAGCTATTGTTGAAGAAATTTACAATTATCCTCATCCGGCACTAATTGTTTATGAGTTTATCATGTTAAAAGGCAAAGGGGCAATGCACAGCTCCAAGGGCACTGCATTAAGTTCAGAAGAAATGTTGCATATGACCCCTCCCGAGGTACTAAGATTTTTGATAATGAATAACCAGCCTGGAAAACATATTGTATTTGACACAGGACTAGGTGTATTAAACCTGGTAGATGAGTATGACAGAGAAGAGCGAGTGTACTTCGGTGAAGAAGAGGAAATCAAAGGAATGAAAGATCTTCGTAGAACATATGAGTTATCTCAACCTTATCTTCTTCCAACAACAATTCCTTATCAGATTCCATACAGACATTTGGTAACACTCGTGCAAATTGGTAATAAGTGGAATGAAGTTAAAAAAATACTAATAAGAACAGGACAAATTCCAGAAGAATTAAAGGAACAGGACGAAGTCCACATTAAACAGCGAGCGGAACATGTCAAATATTGGCTAGAAAATTTTGCCCCAGATATGGTTAAGTTTAAGGTTCACGAAAATCTTCCATCAATAAATCTAGACTCCGATCAAAAAAAGTTTTTATCTGCGGCAATTAAAAAAATGCAGGATATCGATTGGGAAGCAGAAAAAATTCATAATGTAATATATGATGCTTCCGAGGAAGTTAAAGTTACAATTAAGGATGCATTCAAGACCATTTATCAAATTTTACTCGGTCAAAACAAGGGACCTCGTGCAGGATATTTTTTGTCAAATCTTGATAAAAAATTTGTAATGAAGAGATTGGAACAATCAATTAAATAATTTCTTTTGATGAGTTAATTATGAGGGTTTATCTGGAAGTCTATGGCTGCACTGCAAATAAAAGTGATTTGTGTTTAATCAAGGGCGAGTTAATAAAAAATCGTCATGAAATTGTTAGTGAAGATGAAGATGCAGATGCAATTGTGATTCTAACATGTACAGTAATTGACACAACGGAACAACGAATGTTGTCAAGGTTAAGATTTTTTAAAAACTTTGAAAAAAAAATTATAGTAAGCGGCTGTATGGCATCTGTACAAAAAGACCTTGTAAGAACAATTCTTCCAAATTCAATATTGCTTCCACCTGAATTCATTTATCACATTAATGATTTCTTAAATGACAAATTTGATAATTTTAAAACCAGGCAGAAAACTGATTTTTCAAAAACGTATGATGAAGTTACTGCCCCGATTATGATTGCCGAGGGATGCATGCTATCTTGTTCGTATTGTATCACAACCATGGCAAGAGGTAAACTTCGTAGCTATCCGATGAATGGCGTTATTAATGATGTTAAAAGTGCCCTTGATCAGGGATGCAAAGAAATTCAAATAACTGCCCAGGATACTGCATCCTATGGATTGGATTCTGGACATCACTTAGGAGAACTTCTTGAAAATATTTGTGAGATTCAAGGCGAGTTTTTTGTTAGAGTTGGCATGATGAATCCGTTTACGGCAATGAAAAATGTAAAATCCATTATTCAAGCCTATAAAAATCCAAAAATTTACAAATTTTTACATCTCCCAGTTCAATCCGGAGACAATATTATTCTTGAAAAGATGAACAGAAAATATACAGTTGAAGAATTTCTAAGTATTGTAAAAAATTTTAGGGAAAAATTTCCTGAAATTACAATTTCCACTGACATCATTGCTGGTTTTCCCACTGAAACAGATGACCAATTTTTACATTCCGTTGAGCTTTTGAAAAAATTAAAACCAGATATTACAAATATAACCAGATTTTCCGCTCGTCCAAATACGGTTGCAAAAAAATTGGATGGGCGCATTCCTACAGAGATCGTTAAGCAAAGATCAGTGATGCTTACCGATTTATGTAAAAACATTTCCAGTAAGAAAAATAAAAATCTCATTGGAAAAAAATTTAAGGTGCTAGTTACAAAAATCAGAGAGGACGAATTGCACACCGGTCGGACAGAAACTTATAAACCTGTTTTAATAAAAGAAGATGTAAAAGTCGGCAATATTGTCAATACGAAAATTACAGATGCATCATCTACACATCTTTACGGAAAGCTTATATAGACTCTGGGCAATTTCCGGCTTGTGGAAGGGATGATTAAAGTAGGTATTAACGGTTTTGGAAGGATAGGAAGAAACGTTTTACGTGCAGCATATGGACATTCATTGTATGGCAAAAATTTCGAAATTGTTGCCGTAAATGATCTCGGTAACACCGAAGTGCTGTCACATCTTTTAAAATACGATTCAATCTATGGAAAATTCAATGGATATGTAGCACCAAGAGATGACGGAATCGATGTAAATGGACACTTTATTAAGTTTTTCTCTCAGGTAAACCCCACTAAACTTCCCTGGGGAGACATGGATATCGATGTTGTCGTGGAATCTACAGGCATTTTCCGAAAAAGAGATGACGCATCAAAACACCTTGAGGCTGGTGCTAAAAAGGTAATTATTTCTGCACCTGCAACTGATCCAGATATCACTGTAGTCTTAGGTGTAAATGAGCAAGAATACGATTACGAAAAACATAATATTATATCAAACGCCTCCTGTACAACAAATAGTTTGGCACCACCTGTCAAGGTATTAAACGATTATTTTGGAGTGGAACGGGGATTCATGACCACCATTCATTCATACACAGGTGATCAGAGAATTCTTGATTTTCCGCATAAAGATCTAAGAAGAGCCCGTGCGGCAGCTGTATCAATCATCCCGACCACCACGGGCGCTGCAAAAGCAGTAGCCCTGGTTATTCCTGATCTAAAGGGTAAAATGGATGGTATGGCGGTTCGTGTTCCAACCCCCGATGGTTCCTTGACAGATCTAACCTGTACCTTGAAAAGAGAGGTAACAAAGGAAGAAATTAACGGTGCTTTTAAAACCGAAGCCGAGGGAAGATTGAAGGGAATAATGGAGTACACTGAGGACCCAATTGTATCTGTTGATATAGTCGGAAATCCGCATTCTGCAATCATTGATGGACTAAGTACCAAAGTCAGCGGAGAAAGAAGCAACTTTGTGAAGATACTTTCTTGGTATGACAATGAATGGGGATACTCTTGCAGATTGGTGGATCTGATAAACTATGTATGTACCTGCAGGCCGAACCCGCAGGAAAACATTGAAGTGGTACATCAAGTCTCTAACTAAAATTTCGTTTTATCCTATAATTTAAATAAGCATTTTTTGATAGGGGTAGCCGTGGAGGCTTTTTGAAATGAGGGAATTCAACACATTGGATGATTTTGATGTAGAAAGTAAAACCGTTTTATTGAGAGTAGATTTCAATATGCCACTTGATAAAACTACATATGATATTTTGGATACAACCAGGATGAAACTTGTTCTTCCTACAGTAAAGGAGCTAATTGACAAGCATGCGAAAATTATAATTCTTGCACATCAGGGAAGACAGGGAAGCTGGGATTTTATATCTTTAGAAAAACATGCAAAAACATTTGGTGATCTTCTCGGACAGCAGGTCAAATTTGTAGATGATATTTTCGGAGAAAAGGCAAAAGATGCAATAAAACAACTCGGTTTTGGAGAAGTACTATTTCTAGACAATGTAAGAAAAATTTCCTATGAAACTGAGAAGAAATCTGCAGAAGAACATGCAAAAACAGAATTTATTCAAAACCTCTATCCTTTAGCAGATTTTTTCGTAAACGATGCTTTTGCCGCTGCACATCGTAAACAGTGTTCATTAATTGGATTTACCGAGGTACTTCCCTCTTGTGCTGGTAGGCTTTTGGAAAAAGAACTTACAACCCTGGAGCAAGTTGTAAAAAACCCTGAAAAACCATGTGTATTTCTTTTTGGAGGGGCAAAGTATTCAGATGTAATTGTTACTATTGAGAGGGTGCTTAATAATAAAACAGCAGATAAAATTTTATTAACAGGACTTCCTGCAAATGCGTTTTTGAAAGCCGAAGGTTTCTACCTTGGGGGAAAAAATGAGGAAGCATTACTTGAAGAAGGAAAACCTGAACTATTTGAAGAAATAAAAAAGGTTCTTGATAATTACCGTAATGATATTTTCTTGCCCGTTGATTTTGCTGTTGAAGAAAATGGCCAGCGAAAAGAAATTAGTCTTCGAGAACTTCCAAGTAATTACAATCTTTTTGATATCGGCGAAAATACAATTAACAAATTTAAGGAAATTTTAAGTGATGCAAAAACGGTCTTTTTATCAGGTCCTTGTGGTGTTTTTGAAAATCCTTTGTTTGACAAAGGAACCAGAGAAATTTTCGCTTATGTTGCAGGCTCTGATGCTTTTTCAATTGTTGGTGGCGGACATACTGTAGCGGCAGTTGAAAAAATGGGATTTAGAAATCAAATATCACACATTAGTACTGGTGGTGGTTCACTTGAGAAATTCATGATGGGTGAAAAACTACCGGTTGTTGAGTCGCTAAAAAATGCAAAATTAAAGCTTGCAACGCTTAAATAAGTGAGAAACACTCATATATTCTACTCTTTTTCCTTTTCTTGTTTAGGGGCTGGTAGATCAGTGGAAGATCGCCACCTTCGCAAGGTGGAGGCCACGGGTTCAAATCCCGTCCAGTC
>Ga0272441_10011323_pt1 | contig 13265 bp, 12 predicted proteins | sample SSMProp6N_FD_193582 | JGI IMG/M metagenome (GOLD analysis project Ga0272441, IMG submission 193582) | Marine sediment archaeal communities from Little Sippewissett salt marsh, Falmouth, MA, United States - SSM-Prop-6N | ecosystem: Environmental > Aquatic > Marine > Wetlands > Sediment ... | reverse complement strand
GCCGGGGGGGTGCTACCCCCCGCGGGGGGCTACGCGTCTTCCGCAACGACCGCGTGACGGTGGACGAGGTCCGCGCGCTCGCGCCCGACCGCGTCATCCTCTCGCCCGGGCCCTGTACGCCGAAGGAGGCGGGCGTCTGCGTCGAGCTCGTGCGCGCGCTCGCGCCCGAGCGCGTGCCCATCCTGGGCGTCTGCCTTGGGCACCAGTGCATCGGCGAGGCCTTCGGCGGCGAGGTCGTCCGCGCCGGGCGCCTCATGCACGGCAAGACGAGCGAGATCGAGCACGACGGAAAGGGCGTGTACAGGGGGCTCCCCAATCCCTTCACCGCGACGCGCTACCACTCGCTCGTCGTGCGCGAGGAGTCGCTGCCCGACTGCCTCGCCGTGACCGCGCGCAGCGCCGACCGGGGCGAGCTCATGGGCTTCCGTCATATAGACCTCCCGGTCGAGGGCGTGCAGTTCCACCCCGAGAGCTTCCTCACGGCCGAGGGCCCGAGGCTCCTGGCGAACTTCGTCCGGGGCAAGGCGTGAGCGAGAACTTCCTCGCACTCCTCTCCGGAGGGCTCGACTCGACCGCGGCCGCGTGCCTCGCCGCGCACGACGCGAGGTGCGCCCTCGCCGTCACCTTCGACTACGGCCAGGCCGCGCGCGCTCGCGAGCTTGCCGCCGCGCGGACCGTGAGCGCGCATCTGGGCGCCGAGCACGTTGCTATCAGTCTGCCCTGGCTCGGCGAGCTCCTGCCCGGGGCGATGAGCGGGGAGGCCGAACCGCCCGCCGACGAGGGCGCGTCGGGCGCGCGCGCGGTCTGGGTGCCCAACCGCAACGCGGTCCTCATCGCGTGCGCGGCCGCGCTCGCCGAGGCGCGGGGAATCTCGCGCCTCGTCGTTGGGTTCAACGTCCAGGAGGGGGAGCACTTCGGCGACAACACGGCCGAGTTCGTCACGCGCACGAACGCGGCGCTCGCGCTCTCGACGGCGAACGCCCTTCGCCTCGAGTCGCCGACCGTGGCGATGAACAAACGCGAAATCGTCCGCGCCGCGCGCGAGCTGGGCGCCCCGCTCGCGCGCATATGGAGCTGCTACGCCGCAGAAGAAAAGCACTGCGGCCGCTGCGCGAGCTGCCGCCGCGCGGAACGCGCCTTCCGCGAGGCCGGCGTGCCGCACGCCGAGTGGCCCGCCGGGCTCGGGCCGGAGGAAGCCTAGTGCCGCACGACCACTCGCACGCCCACGATCACGCGGCCGACTACGCCTCGGGCGCGCGCGGCGCGTGGGTGGGCATCGTCGGGAACCTCGCGCTCGGCGCGGGCAAGCTCGCGGCGGGAATCGTGGGGCACAGCGCCGCGATGGTCGCGGACGCGGCGCACTCGATCTCGGACTCGTTCTCCTCGATCGCGGTGCTCGTGGGCTTCCGCATCGCGCGCGCGCCGCGCGACGCGGAGCACCCCTGGGGCCACGGCAAGGCCGAGTCCATCGCGGCCAAGGTCGTGGCGCTCCTGCTGCTCGGCGTGGGCGGCGCGATCGGGTGGAACGCGGTGCGGGGCATCGCGAGGGGCGGGACCGAGTCGGCGCCCGGCCTCGTCGCGCTCCTGGCGGCGGCGATCTCGATCCTCGTCAAGGAGGGGATGTACCTGTACAAGATTCGCATCGCGCGTCGCATCAAGAGCACCTCGCTCGCGGCCGACGCGTGGCACCACCGCTCCGACGCGCTGAGCTCGGCGATCGCGCTCGCGGGCATCGGCGCGGCGCGATTCGGCGGGCCCCAGTGGCACGTCTTCGACCACGTGGCCGCGCTCGGGGTCGCCGGGCTCATCGTCTGGGTCGGCGCGAGGAGCTTCCTGCGCGCCTCGCGCGAGCTCATGGACGCGATGATCCCCGAAGAAGGCGTCGCCGAGATCCGGCGCGTGGCGCTTGCCGTCGAGGGCGTGCGCGAGGTCGAGAAAATCCACGCGCGCAAGAGCGGGCTTGATGTATTGGTCGATATCCACGTCGAGGTGGACGGCGACCTCCCCGTGCGCGAGGGGCACGCCATCGCCGGGCGCGTGCGCGACGAGCTCACCGGGCACCTCACGCACGTCGAGCGCGTGGTCGTTCATATCGAGCCGTACTGCGGGAAGGAGCACGGGCCGGATGCCCCAGACGTTTAGGGCCGCCCGCTCCTTCCCTGAACGTGCTCCTCCATTCTGCGAACGTCGTAGCGGAAGTCTGTTCCCGTTATCTTCGCCACGGCTTCCCATGCCTGCGGATAGTCACGGTAGTTATCCGTCCCCTTTATCAGATTGACCAAGGGCACAAGCGCGGCCTCGTCGCCTATCATGCCTAGGGCCAGCGCGATTCCTTCCTGACGTCGCACGCGCTTGCTCTGCGAAGGACTCCCGAGAGTTGCGATAAGCCTCCCCGTCGGAGCCGGATCCATCTGCGCGAGCGAGCACGCGCAGTGATAGACAACGGAGAAATCGTCGTTCCCAAGTTCGGCGATCAGAGGATCGACCGCACTGGCTCCGATTCTCGCCAAGGCTAACCCGACTCGCCGGCGAGGCTCCAGAGAATCGGCATTCAGCAACACGCGAATGAGCGGCCGCACAGCCCGTTCATCGCCGAGCTTGCCCAATGCGCCGATCGCATTCCATAGCAGCATGTCGTAGGTAGAGGACTCGACACACGCGAGGAGAGCCGAAACAGCTGACCTGTCCCCCAGTTCGCCGAGATGCTCCGCGGCAGTCGCCTTCATCGATTCCGTAGCTCTCAGCCGGCCGTCAAGTAGCAGGATGAGAGTTAGGACCGCTCTGGCGTCGTCGCTCCTGCCAAGACACCTCACCTCTATGAGGCCGGCCTCGCCGGTTTCCAACCTCCGAATCAGATACGAGACTCCTGGTCGCCCATAGTGTAGGATCCGTTTCTCAAAGGGCGCTTGATCAGGAATCCAGGAAACCTTGTGGGCCTCCGCAAGGATGCGGCCAATCCTCCTAGGCACCCAAACCCGGGCGTAGAGCAGCAGTCCCAGGGCTGCAAGGGCCGCAAGAAACGCCCCGAGATATAACAAGAAAAGAACAACATTCAGCCAGCGCTTGTTCTTCAACAGCAACATTGTTTTTTCATCTTTCGATCAGCGTTTCCTGCTCCGAGCGCCTTCCTTCTCCCCGCGAATCTTCGCGAGCGCCTCCTCGATCGCCGCCCGCGCGCCGGGGCTCGCGTCCTTCCCAAGCGCCTCGAGCGCGGGCACGGCCTCGCGCGCGTCCGGGCCGATTTTACCGAGCGACCGGATCGCCCAGGCGCGCACGCGCGCGTCGTCGTCCGCGAGAGCGCGCACGAGCTTGCCCACCCCCGCCGCGCCGCACCCCCCGAGAACGTCGGCCGCGTGGTGCCGGTGCGCGGCGAACCAGCGCGGCAGGCGCAGGTAGGCGCCGAGGCGCCTCGCGGCGCGCGCCGGCCCGCCGAGTTCCTCGATTGCTGCGCGCGCGCGCCGGTCCTTCCAGACCTCCTTCTTCCCGGGCGGCTCGTAGAAGTGCGCCTCGTACCAGCTTTGGCCGTCCTCGTGAAAACGCTGGACTACCCCGCGCAGCTCGAGCGCGGGGAAGGCGACCAGGAGGCACGCGAGCCAGAACGCGGCCGTAATCGCGGCGAGGACGGCGAGCGCGATGCGCCTGCGACGCCTGTGCGCGCGCGAATCGGGGGTGGAGGGCTCGTTCCCGCTCATGCGGCCAGAATACCCCGCACGCGCCCGGCGCGTCAAGCGGACGGCCCCGCACCCTCGCGCAGGGGACGCCACCACTCCGGATGCTCGACGTACCACCGAACCGTGCGCTCGAGCGCATCCGGCCAGGCCGAGCGCGCCGGCTGCCAGTTCAGCTCCTTCTCTATCTTGGACATGTCCATGGCGTAGCGGCGGTCGTGCCCGGGCCGGTCGGGGACGCGCTCGATGGACTCCTCCCCGCGGCCGAGGGCGCGAAGGATCCCGCGCGCGAGCTCGAGGTTCGAACGCGGGTTCCCTGCGCCGATGTTGTAGGCCTCGCCCGCGCGCCCGCGCTCGAGCAGCGCGAGGAGCGCCTCGCACAGGTCCTCGACGTGGAGCCAGTCGCGCACGTGGAGGCCGTCGCCGTAGAGCGGGAGTGTGCCGCCCTCGATCGCGTTCGTCGCGAAGAGCGGGACGGCCTTCTCGGGATACTGGCGCGGGCCGAGCGTGTTCGACGGCCGCGCGACCACCGCGTCGAGCCCGTAGGCCGCGCACCACGCGCGCACGAGCTCGTCACCCGCGGCCTTGCTGGTCGCATACGGGCTCGTGGGCCGCAGCGGCGAGTCCTCGTCGAACGGCGCGCCGCCCCCGCCGGGCGCGTCGCCCTCGAGCGGCAGGCTCCCGTAGACCTCGTCCGTGCTCACGTGGAGGAGGCGCCTGCCTCCAAGCGCGCGCACCGCCTCGAGCACGGTGCCCGTGCCCACGACGTTCGTGCGCACAAAGGGACGCGCGTCCCGGAGCGAGCGGTCCACGTGGCTTTCGGCCGCGAGGTGAACGACCGCGTCGCATGCGGAGGCGAGCTCGCCCACGACCCGCGCGTCGGTCACGTCCCCGCGCACGAACCGGTGCCGCGGTTCGTCCCCGAGCGGCTCGAGGTTCTCGAGGCGCCCGGCGTAGGTGAGCTTGTCCAAGGTCACGACCTCGGCGTCCGGCCGCCGCTCGAGGAGGAAGCGGACGAAACCGGACCCGATGAACCCCGCGCCGCCGGTGACGAGGACCTTCATCCGCGCTTCCGCCTCCCACTCCGGCCGGCCAGTATGCGCCCGGCGGGCGGGGAAATCAACGTGCGGGGGGCGGCGGGGACGGGCGGGGGGCGGGGCGGGGCCCCGGGCCGTCCCCGGATGCGCCCCGGGAGCGCCCCGGGAGCGCCCGAAAGCGGCCGCGCTCGCGTGATTTTCTCCTTGACCGGGCCGAACAGGCAACTTACGATGAACCGGTCTCGGGGGGATGGGCGTCAAGCGCCCGATGGGGAGGAAAGCCATGCGCCGCAAGTGGATGTCCTTCGGATTCTTCGGACTCCTCGCCGCGACGGCCGTCGTCGCAGCCCGCGCCGGCGAGGGGGCCGCGCCGCCCGCGCCGGAGGCCCCGGAGCCGGTTGTCATCGGCCCGATCGAGGGCACGGTCACCGCCGACCGCGTGAACCTGCGCACCGGCCCGGGACGGACCGCCGACTGCGTCATCCTGGGCCATTTCGCCTCGAAGGGCGACGCGGTCACGGTCTGGCGGCAGCAGGGCGAGTGGTACGAGATCAGCCCGCCGAAGGCGATGCCCTGCTGGATCTTCGGCCGGTACGTCTCGGTACCCGAGGGGACGGACCTCGCCGCCGGGGCGGCGGTCGGGGCGGTCAAGGGCGACAAGGTGCGCGCGCGCTCGGCCGGAGACCTGCACGGCCACATCCTCGCCGAGCTCCCCGCGGACACGCCGCTCGCGGTCCTCAAGGAGGCGAACGGCTGGTACCAGGTCGAGCCGCCCGCGCCGGTGCGCGTCTGGGTCTTCACCAAATTTGTGGAACTGGGCGAGGCCGTGGCGGTCGCGCCGCCCGACGACCCGACCGGGACGACCGACCCGGCGCCGGGCGTCGAGCGCGCCGAGCGCGAGAAGGAGGCCGAGAAACTCCTCGGCCGGATGAAGTCGCTCATCGCCGACGGCAACCTGCGCGGCGCGCGCGAGATCAAGGGACTCCTCACCGTGGACTACGCCGATACGGCCGCGGCGGCCGAGGCCGCCGGCATCGAGGTCCCGGCCGAGGGCGTGGTGGGCCCGGTCGCGCCGCCGCCCGCCGCCTCCGAGAAGCTCGAGAGGGCCGAGGCGCTCTACGCGGAGTGGGTCAAGGGCGAGGTCGTCGGCACCGGCGCGGGCAGGACCGTGGACCTCGTCAAGCTCTACTTCGACGTGATGCAGGCCTCGGCCGAGGGCGAGCCGGCCCACGAGAAGGCCAAGGAGCGCCTGGCCGAGATTCGCCTGCGCCTCGACGGCCAGACCAAGGCGAGCCAGGCCCAGATCGATCGCCTCAAGGAGCGGATCGCCGAGATCCACGAGGAGCACACGAAGGAGCTCGCGCGCACCGGCAACTTCGCCGGCAGCGGGCGCCTCGAGCGGATGCCCGAGCTCTGGGGCCGGCCCGGAACGCACCGGCTGCGCAAGGGCGGGGTCGTGCTCTACTACCTCAAGGCCGGCCACGCGGGCCTGAACCTCGACGAGCAGGTGGGACGGCGCGTGGGCGTCTACGGCGAGGTCTCGCTCGGGCCCGCGGGCTGGGGCGGCCAGGTCATCGAGGTGACAAAGGTCGTCGTCCTGAACCAGTAGCCCCGGTCTCGGCCGTGGCCTCGCGCTGGAAGGTCCGCTGGCAGCGATTTCTCGCGCGCCTCGGTCTGGCGAAGATCCTCTGCGATACCTGTCAATATGACTGGCGGGGGGCGTGCGAGCGCCCCGAGCGCCCGAACGCGGTCGTTTGTCCCGACTATCAGAAGAAGCGGAAGAGCTGATCATGGACGACCCGGCGGTTGCCGACAAGAAGAACCCGCGCGACCGGATCATCATCGGCGCGGCGCTCGTCGTCATCGCGACCGTGCTGGCCGGCGTTCCCTTCATCTTCTGGGCCTCTGAGGAACGCCGGGAGGCGAACGAGTCGGCCGCCATCGCCACCTGCAAGGAAATCGGAGCCGCGCAGAACATGTACCACCGCACCGATTGGGACAACGACAGGATGCTGGAATACGCTCCCAGCTTCCTCATCCTCTACTCACAGCGCGACGCGGAGGGAAAGGAGGCCAAGCTCATTTCGAAAGAAATCGCCCAGGCAACGCGTCCGGGGAACGCGTACTGCGGCTACTACTTTGTGGACATAACGGGAGACGGGGCCGGGGCCTACGTGCCCGGACCCTCGTCGTTGGAGGAGTACGGCGTCTGCGCCGTGCCGGCGAGCTACCCCCGCAGTGGGCGGCGGACGTTCATCATGGACACGACCGGCACGGTCTACGGGAAGGACAACGGCGGGGTGCCGCTCACGGTCTTCCCGGCGAGCCCGCGGGCGGCGGGATGGATGATCGCCGAGTAGCCGTCGCAGGATTGAAGAATCCCGGCGGCCGGGCCGTCGGTTAGAATAGAGTGGACTGCAGGGCAGGGTCCGCTCGACGAGGAGACCCGATGCGCCGGAGCGCCCTTCTCGCCGCGATGCTGCTCCTCGCGCCCGCGCTCGCGCGCGGCGGCGAGCCGAAGGCGGCGCCTACCTGGCCCGACGGCGTGCGCGCGACGCGCATGAAGCTCGTGCGCGCGCTCGGCCTCGGCGCGCCGGACACCGGCTACGCCGTCTTCGAGTGCCCGAACTGCGGCCGCGACCTCGTCGCGCCCGCGACCTTCCCCGGCGCCGAGGGCCCCGACAGCGTGCTCGACGTGCGCCTCGCGGTCGAGCGTTTCTTCCTCGCCGGGCACGAGACCGGGCGCATCCGGCCCGCGCCCGAGTGCCCGCACTGCCGCGGGCCCGTGCCCGGAAAGAAGCTGCCGCGCGCGATCCTCTTCGGCCACGTCTCGGGCGAGGCCGGCGGTGACCTCCAGCTCCTCGGCGAGATCGAGGCGCACGCGTTCAAGAAGCTGCGCCTCGCACTCGTGCCCTTCGACCCGAAGCTCCCGGTCAAGACCGTCGATTATCCGAAGGATTCCGCCGCCTTCCGCGCCGCCTTCGGCTGCGACCTCGCACTGCGCGAGGTCTGGCGCGCGCTCGTACGCGAGGCCGAAGAGACCCAGCGCATCGGGGTGCACCCGGTGGGCCGCGGGTACGTGCTCCTCGCCACGCCCACGGGCGGCAACGACGTCGCGCGCGCGCGCGTCGAGAAGGAGTACCCCGCCGCGCACAAGCGCGCGCGGGAGGAGTTCGGCTGCACCGAGACGCTGGGCCTCGACCTCCTCTCCGACAGCTTCCCGCCGGGCTCCTCCCTGCGGCCCGACGCCTGGCTGGGGAAGGGGCTCGCGGCGCTCGTCGTCGAGGGGAAGGTGATCGCCGAGGTCGCCTTCAGCGACGAGGTCTTGCGCGAGCGCTGGCGCGCGGAGCTCGTGCGCGCGGGCTACGCCGTCGCGTTCGAGGGCGAGCGGCGCAACGAGGCCGTCGTCTCGAGGGGAGGGATCGAGTCGCACGCGCGCCTGGAGCCCGTCGTCATGGCCACGCTCGCCGGCGGTGACACCTTCGGCGAGGGCCTGCGGCAGCACGGCTGGGTCGCGGCCGCACGGGTCGAGAAGCTCGCGCGCCTGGTCCGGACGGTCCGCGCGAAGCTGCGCGTCGAGAAGGTCCAGGCGCTCGGGGGCCGCGTCCTCGTCGTGCACGACCCGGAGGCGGGCGAGCTGCGCGCGCCCTTGGCTCCCGTCGCCGAGGCGGCCGAGGCCGGCGGGGCCGCGCTCGAGAAGGCGCTCGCCGGGGTCTTCGCCTTCGACCCGGCCACCGGCCGGCTGCGCGGCGCCTCGCGCAGCCTCACGCGGTGCGCCTGCGGCCGGTCGGTCTACCTCGCCCGGCGCCTCCGGAGCGCCGCGTGGCTCAAGAGCTACGGCGCGGGCCTCCTGGCCGAGCGCTTCGGCGAGGGCGAGGGGGACGCAAAGGTCCACGCGGTCTACACGCTCGGCTGCGGACAGCACGAGCTTTATGTGGGCGAGAAGAACGCGTGGGGCCTCGCGCGCGAGGCGGCGCGGAAGCGCTTCGGGGCGGACCTCGCCGGGCAGGTCTACGTCCTCGCGGGTGCGAAGCAACTGGCCGAGGGAACCGTCGTCGTCTACGGGCGGGACGTCGCCGGCGTGCTGACGCACCCGCGTCTGGCGAGCGGGCTCCTCGCGAAGATGCGCACGCCCGAGGCGTGGAAGCGCATGCATCTCTGGGCGCCGGTGACGGACGCGGTCGTCGTCTCGCGCGAGCCCGTGCCCGGCACGGACAAGCCGCGCCTCGCGCGAAAGATATCGCTCGACGTCTCGGCGATGGGCCTGGATGCGCTGGAGATCGACGCGGAGGTCTCGATCGAGCGCGCGGAGGAGCCGGCGGGCATCTTCATTCAGGCGCGCGCGGTCAGGGAATAGCCCGAGGCTCGCGCAGCCTCGCGAGCTCCTGCTGTGCGAGACCGCCCTTGCCCACGAGAGGCCAGTAGCTGTCCGGCCGGCCATCGTAGGTTGCCGCCTTTTCGAGAAGACGGCCGGCCTCCTTCGTCCGCCCGCCGCAAAGGTGCCATTCGGCGAGATACAGGTTCACGACCGCGCCGAGGCGTGCCCGGGCGTCCGCGTTTTCAGCCTTCTCCTGAGCCGTCGCCAGCGCCTTCTCGCAGGCCTCGGCCGAACCTTTTGCCAAGAGGAGCTTGGCAACCGGCTCCATCCACGCCGGCCGGACCATCTCAGGATTCTCGACCAAGTAGGTGGCCAGCGCCTCGTTCGAGGCGCCGGCACGGAGGCGGGCGATGTGCGCCCAGACCCGTGGCTCGATCCCCCAGTCGTCCACATCGTTCTCGAACTCGAAGTCCGCGGCTGCCTCTTCGAACTTGCCCCGCGCAAAGTTCGCGAGTCCACGCAGATAGTAGGTAGGCAGGATCGCGAGGTCCTTCTCGACGATCCGCGTGAGCCCCGCGATTGCCTTTTCGTGCTCACCCGCAAGGAAGGCCGCACGCGCGCGCCTCTGGACGGTGATTTCCCAGATCCCCTCGTCTTCCTGCTCCGCGTTCTCCACGCGCCCGGCCGCGGGAGGAGGCGCCTGGGCGTCCTCCGCGTCCTCCCGCGCGGCCGCGGGGAGGGTGGTCGCGCTCGCGCCGATGAGGGCCGCGGTCGCTGCGAGAAGACCGAGCCGCATGCTGGTTTCAGCCAAGGCCTTTCCCTCCGAGCCTCTGTACTGGTTCTTGTCCGGTTTTCCCGATGTATACTACCGCCCGGCGACCGTTGTATTCCGCGGGAAGCCGCGCCCGCCTAGCCCGCCCGGTCGATCACCAGCCCCTCGAGCTCGATGAGCCGGCGTGCCCAGTCGGTGAACTCGTCCGGCCGCAGGCGGCGCGCGACGCAGTAGCTCGGCGTGCCCGAGGCGTCCGGCACGGTCACGGCCACGTCGTGGGTGCCGTCCTCGGCCAGGAGCGCGAGGCGCACCGGGCTGCCCGCGGCCGCGAGCGCCTCGTTCGCCTCCTCGACCTCGAGCTCGAGCTGCGCGAGGCGCTCGGGCGTGAGCGCCTCCCCGCGCGGCTCATCGCCCTCGCCCCCGTCCCCGTGTCCCGCGCCGCGGCGGCCCGCACCGCCCTCGGTGCCCGGATGGATCGGCCGCGCCGCGGCCGCCGGATCGGTCGAGTGGACGAACCCCGGATTGACGAAGTCCTCGGCCACGGCCGCGCTCTCCCTCCTATTCCTTCTCGGCCGCGGACGCGGTTTCCTGTAGGAGCCGCGTGGCCTCGCCGGCGAGGTCGCTGTCGCGGTGCTCGCCCGCCACGCGCGACCAGGCCGCACGCGCGGCCGCCAGTGCGCCGGCCTTATGCCGGATGCGCGCGAGCGTCATGAGCGCCTCCGGCGCGTAGGCGCTTTCGGGATTGACGCGCACGAGGATCTCGAGCTGCTTGGCGGCCTCCTCGGGCCGCGCCCGCGCGCGCTCGAGCCGCGCGCGCAGGAGCGTCGACTGCCCGCGCAGCTTCTCGGTCGGGTACTCCCACTCCCAGATCTCGAGCGCGGTCGAGGCCTCCTCGAGCTTCCCGCGCGCGAGCGCCGTCGAGACCGAATGCGCGAGCGCGCCCGCGCGCACGAGCGTCTCGCCCTTGCGCACGGTCGAGGTGCGCATCGCCTCGGCCGCTTCGTATCGCCGCGCGGCCTCGTCGTACTCGCCGCGGTCGCGGTGGATGTCCCCGAGCCGGATCTTCGCGACGCGCTGTAGATGGGGCTCGACCCCGCGGAAGCCGGTCACGATGCGGTCGTAGGCGACACGCGCCGCGTCGAGGTCGTCGAGATAGTAGTACGACGCGTCCCCGATCTCGCGCAGGAGCTTCGCGCGCGCGCGCTTCGCCTCCGCCCCTTCCCGGTCGCGCAGGTCGAGCTCGGCCTTCTCGAGAAGCGCGCGCGCCTCGAGCGCCCCCTCCGGAGAGCGCTCGCGCAGGACGTGCGCGGCCGAGCGCGCCGCATCGTGGAGCGCGCGCGCCTTGATCCCGGCGCTCCGCGCGAGGAGCGCACGCGCGGCCGCGAGCGCCTGCCCGCCCGTCCCCTTCTCGCGAAAGAGGCGCGCGGCCACGGTGAGGCCCGGCGTGTCGAGCTTCGCGAGGTCGTAACGCGCGGCCTCTGCGAGCGCGAGCTCAATGCGGTCGGTCCGCCGCCGGATCGAGCGCTCGGGCAGCGGCGCGACGCGCACGCGGTTCGAGGCGGTGTAGCCCGAGCGCGTGGTGAAGGACACCGCGTACTCGCCCGGCGCGAGGTAGCGGTGTTCGGTCTCGCTCCCCTCGGACGAGAGGCCGTCGCCGAACATCCAGGTGCAGCGCTCCGGCCGGCCGGCCGCGTCCACTGCGCGAAAGCGCATGCGCACGAGCGGCGTCTTCTCGTCCACCCACGCCTCGCCCGCGTTGACCGGCTCGAATGCCGGGCGCGCCTTTCCCTTCACGGCGAAGCCCCTGTGCGATGCGGCGCGTACGGGCGCGAAGGACTCGGCCGGGATGGGCTCGACGCGCCTCGCGCCCGGCGGCCTCCAGGCCGCGACCGCAATGCCTTGCGCATCGCCGTTCACGTGCCAGTAGTCGAGAGGATAGAGCCCCGGGTTGAGCTTGATCTTTCCCGCGTGGCGCGCGTCGCCGACCGCGCCGTGCCAGCCGGGCCACGAGACGATGGGCTTGCCGTCCACAAGCAGGAACGATGCGTCGTCGCTCGAGGTGACGAAGGTGTACTCGCCCGCCTCGGTCGCGACCAGCCACCCGCGGTATCGGGCGACGTAGCGCGTGTCCGGGCCGAAGGGGTTGTAGCCGAAGTAGATGCGCGGGACGAAGTCGCGGCCGTCCATGGGCCCGGCGCGCTTCCAGATCTCCTGCATCTTCGCGAGCGAGGCCGGGTCGCCGCCGCGGTAGCGGCGGACCTCGAGGAGCACGCCGCGTTGTATTTTAAAGCTCGCGAGGCTCGCGTCCGAGCGCTTCGCCTCCGCCTTCCCGTAGTAGACATCGTAGCGCGTCTCGTCCTTCACGAGCGGGAAGACGAGGCGCAGCCGATCGCCGGGGCCGGACTGGAGCACGCGGAAGGGCCGCTCCTTCCGGTTCCCGGCGAGGACGCGCACGTCGGCGGCGTCGGCCCGCGCGCGGCCGTCCGTGTAGAACTCGACGACGCCGATCTCGTCGCCCGGCAGGGGACTGCGCGTGCCCGTGATCTTGAAGGTTCGCCGCGCCTCCCAGCCGGGGAGGGCCCAGGGGTCCGTGCCTGCGGCGAACGCGGGCGCGACCCACGCGACGGCGACACATAGAGACACGACGAGTCGGCGCACGGCGCCTTCCCTCCAAGGCCCAGGCATTGTAGGCCCGCGCCCCCGGAGGTTTCAACCGCGCGCGGGCGGGGGAGGTCTCTAGGGAACGGGGCGGCTGTCGAGCGCGTAGACCTGGCCGCTGGCCGGGCGCAGGGCGGGGAGGTCGGCGATGAAGCGCGCGGCGCGGCGCACCTCGCCCGTGCGCCCGAGCAGGCTCTCGGCCGCGGCGCGGCGCGCGAAGGCGTCCGAGGCAGAACGGCCCATCGCGCTCGTCGGGAGAAAGCCGGGCAGGACTACATGCACGCGCGCGCCGGACTCGCCCCACTCGGCCGCGACGCTCCGCGCGAGGCCCGTGAGCGCGGCCTTGGCCGCGGCGTAGGCACTCGCGCCCGCCGCGCCCCGCGCGCCCGCGTGCGAGGAGACGAGCACCGCACAGCCGGCCTCTTCACAGAGCGGCCGCCCGGCCGCGCGCAGCAGGCGAAATGCGGCGTCGAGGTTGACCGCCTGGACGCGGTCCCAGTCCTCCTCGCGCGTGCGGAGGAGCGTCTCCTCGTGCGCGACGCCCGCGCAGTGGACGAGCACGCTCAGGCGCTCGAAGCGGCGGAGGAAGTCGCGCACGACGTCCCACGCCGCGCCGCGCTGGGCCAGGTCCGCACCCAGGAGGTGCGCATCCTCGATCTCGTCGGCGAGTCGCTCGGCCGCCTCGCGATTCCTGTGGAAGGCGAGACCGATCGCGTACCCGCGCTCGGCCAGCTCGCGCGCGACCGCGCCGCCGAGCGCGCCCGAGGCCCCGGTCACGAGCGCGGCGCGCTTCACGGGGCGTCCTCCCGAAA
>Ga0272441_10011322_pt1 | contig 13265 bp, 9 predicted proteins | sample SSMProp6N_FD_193582 | JGI IMG/M metagenome (GOLD analysis project Ga0272441, IMG submission 193582) | Marine sediment archaeal communities from Little Sippewissett salt marsh, Falmouth, MA, United States - SSM-Prop-6N | ecosystem: Environmental > Aquatic > Marine > Wetlands > Sediment ... | reverse complement strand
GGGGGCGCTGCTCGCATCGGGCGCCTACGCCGATACGTGTGTGCGGACCACGCAAGCCGTCGGGAAATCGCCCGATGGCAGGTTCGTGGTCACGGCGGCGTGGCTGGCGAGCAGCACGAAGCCTCGGGCGGGGCATTGGATGTTCGTGTGGCAGGATACCGAGACGAAGGCGACCGTCTCGGGGAAGCTCCAGGGCATCGAGGAGCACGCCCATCCGTCCGTGCTGGTGACCCCGGATGGGCAGAGGTTCGCGGTCTTCGACCCCTCGGCGGGGCATCGCCGCACGGATCGCCTGCTGGTCTATGGCCGCGACGGGAAGCTGGTGAGGAGCTTCGGCCTGGCTGATCTCCTGAAGCCAGGCGAGCGCGTCGAGAGCAGCAAGAGCCATCTTCTCTGGCTGGGGTACGACGCCGAGAAGAAGCGCTCGTGGTGGCTCGAGAAGGACCGCACCACCCTCTCGCTCCTCACGAAGGCGGGACGCCTCGTCCACGTGTCGCTCACCGATGCGAAGGTGCTGCGCCAGGCTGCCGGGAAGCCGTAGAGTCTCCGAGGGTGCCCTGCGCGCGTCTTGCACACAGGGCGTGGCGGCGCGCCATGCAGGGCATTCAGGGGTTCGGATGCTCCCTGGACCCGGCTCACTCCGTCACCCACTGGAAGTCGGTGAACACGATGTCCTTGTCCTTCCACGGGCCTGTGAGCTGGAGGGCCTGGCAGTGCGAGAAGTCGGCTGGCGCGGCTCCCGTCGCGCCGCCGCGCTTCGTCTCGTGGAAGTCCGCAGGGAGCAGCGTGACGGTCTGCCAGCCGGGTTGTGCCTTGATGGCGATGGTGGTCTCGTAGGTCTTCTGGCCCGGCCAGAAGTAGTTGTCGTGGAAAGCCACTCTGAAGGACTCGCCGGTGGCCGTCGCGATCCTGAAGCGGAGCCCGGCTCCATTCGGCGCGCGCCATTTCGGGTCACCGGGCTGATAGGTCATCGGCGCCGCGTGGGTGCTGACCGTGAAGCCTGCCTTCCCACCCGGGCCGGTGGCCGGGCGGATCGGGACGGGGATGTGCCCCGGCGGCACCGGGTCGGTGCACGGCGAGCCGGTGGCCCACATGCCCGTGCCGTCGGACCCGTCGTAGAGCACGCTCGAGCGGCTGTCCGTGGCCCGCGCGGGGCCGAGGGCAGACGGGATGACGGCCGCCTCGTTGCTGGACAGATGGACGCCGGACGCATAGCGGACGTTGGCGAAGGCGAACAGGCGGGCCTCGGCATCCAGCATGGGGAGCACGGCCTTCCAGGCGCCGTGGTCCCGTGTGGCCGAGGCGTTGCGCCAGTTGCGGCTCATGGGGCGCGGGTTCGCGACGGCGTAGTAGATGGCGACCCGTTCGACCTCGGCGGGCCGGTCGGCCGTGAGCGTGAGGACAGGCACGCCGTCGGGGCCAAGCGAGACTTCCGCGACGGGGGGCTTCGGCCATGCCGGGCCGTCCTTCAGCCAGGTGTCCATCCACAGGAAGAGGTCCTGGTCGAAGTCCGCCCCGATGTGGTGGCAGAATCGGGGTGTGAATGCCTGGCGGCGTGCGACCGTGGCGGGCATGCGGTCGAGAGTCTCGTAGGCGCGGTCCATGTTGCCGTGGTTGTCGTTGGTGCCGCTCAGGAAGAGCACGGGGCACTGGATGAAGGGTGCGCAGGCCTCGGGCGCCATGCCGGCCAGCCAGGCGCGATCGTCGTCGGTCTTGTCGGGCATCTTCTTCGGCGGGGCGTAGCGGGGGATGTGGCGGTAGTATCGGTTCCACCCGCACCCGTAGATGGCGCAGGCAGCCTTCAGCCGCGGGTCGAGCGCGAACGACCAGATGGTGGTGCCGCCCATGGAGACGCCGAAGGCCCCGATCCGGGTCCCGTCCACCTCCGGCTGCTGGCGCAGGTACGACAGGGCGCGGCGCGCGACGGCGGTCCAGATGTACCACGATGAGGCGCGGACGCTCGGCACCGTGGCCATGGCCTTGCCTGCGGCGTGTTTGTGGTTGCCCTGTCGGAGCGCCTGGGGGTAGATCGTCACGCGCTCGCGGTTCTGCCATTCGCCGTGGTAGTTGCAGGTCAGCGCGGCATAGCCTCGGGCGGTCCAGGCCTCCAGCCACCGCGTGTTCACCGTCTGCCCGCCGCCGTGGAGGTGCATGACCGCAGGTACCCGGCCGCCAGGCTTCCCCGCGCGAGCGGGTGCCGCGTAGATGCCGTAGACGCGCACGTGCTGGCCGTGGACCCAGGCGGAGAAGTAGGCCTCCTTGTAGTCGGCTCCGCTCTGGGTCCAGCGCTTGAGGACCTCCTCGTCAAACTCGCCCGCATCCGGGTCATACGTGCTCCACACCTGTGGGGGCGTCAGCATCTGGGGGCTTTCCCCTTCACGTTCGGCGGCGCGTGCCGCGCGGACCAGCGACAGGACACACCAGGAGGCCCCGATGCAGAGCCACAGCGTGCGCGTCACTTCGTCTCCCTCGGGGGAACAGCGATGGCTTGGCCCCGCGTGATGAACTGGACTTCCAGCCAGGGCGCGGGCCGGGCGGGGCTCGCGACCGACACGTCGCTGTAGCCGCGGGGCATCACATACTCCGTGGCGGTTGCGGGCAGGCGCTTGACGGGGCGCCAGTTGGCATCGAACACGCCAGCCTCGCTGCCGCCGTCGTAGGCGAGGTACTGGCCTGTGGCCACCGTGCCCTTGACGGCCAGCCGGCCGCGGCCGACCGCGATCACGGGGTCCACGAGTTCAGCAGGCAGCTCCTCGAGGATCTGCGGCTCCTCGATGGCCACAGCCACCTTCTTGCGCGGAGGCAGCATGCCGAAGCCGAGCTTGAAGCCGCTCACGGCGTCGTAGCGCGCGGACTTCCAACTGCCCCGATGCCAACCCCACAAGCCATTGGCCCAGGCGGCCTCGCCGTTGGGGATCACCACGTAGCGGCGCCCCGTGAAGTCGAGGGGCACGACGTAGTCGCGGCGATGGATCCTCAGCAGGAGAATCGCGCCGCTGCCGTCGCCCGTGACCCACATGCCCACGCCGCGATGCCGGCTCATGTCCACCTTGTGGGTCCACGACGCCAGTCGCTCGGTGTCCCAGATCGCCTGGTTCCGGGGATTGTTGGCGGCAAGGGTGAGCTTCGCCCCGTCGCGTGCGATGGTCGCGTCCGTCGGGTTGCTGATGCGCGCCTTGGGCGGCAACAGAGGGAAGTTGCCCTTGCCCTGGGCGTCGAACGCTGCCAGCACGCGGATGCGGAAGCGGCACGGCTGGGCGCCATAGGGGTTGTTGAGCCGCAACGTGTCGCCGGGCACAGCGTATTGCTTCGGCACGATCACCCCGTGCTCCTGGCCGTAGCGCCACGCCGCGTCGCCGCGCGGGCGGGTGAGCACCTTCGTGGGCACGATCCGCCAGCCGTCCCCGGCCGGCTCCACGACGTGCACCACGTCGGCGGCCGGATGGTGGCCCGCCTGGGGCAGCGGGTACCTGGGGAAATCCGCGGCGCGGATTCGCTTTCGCTGCTCGGGGGAGAGGAGCGGCCCGACCTGGCGCCAGTGCCGCGCCGCCGCGACGATCGCCTCCATCTGGCCGTGCGTGCGCAGCGTCTCCACCGTCACGCCGCGGTCCGCACTGTGGATGCAGTAGTTGCTCACCCCGTCGGCCGCGATCTGACTGAACATGAAGTGGGCCTCCAGGTCCGTCGTCGCGGGGCGGGAGGGGCTGTCGAGCAGCACGGTCGCTCCGTAGCGGTGGTCGCTCCGGCCCTTGAGCAGGCCATTGCGGACGGCGTTGAGGCGGTACTCGATGCAGCACTCGGCGGCCCGGCCGTGGCTCGAGTTGCACAGGCACGGATGGTCCACGTGGCGGTAGACGAGCGAGGCGAACTTCTGGAACCCCCACTGCCGCCCGTTATACATGTGGATCTCGGCGCCGTCGAAATGCATCTCGGGGCTCTGCGTGGCATTGAGCAGATCGGCGTAGGCCCGCGCCACTTCCTCGAGCAGCGTCGAATCGTTGTCTGGCACGAAGTTCTGGCCGTAGGCGAGGATGAGCCCCGCGGCCTCCGTGCCGGCCGCGTGGGCGACGGCCCGCGTGTCGTAGAAGCCGCGGCGGCAGCCCGTGAGGGTCCAGACCTCCGTGTCGGTGTTCTCGAACGTTCCCACGCGGACGATCTCGTCGCCGATGCGCATGGCATCGAAGCGGAAGAAGTGCTGGAGGCCGGGGGGACGCATGCCCTCGGCGGCGCTCAGCAGGCTCCGCGGCAACTGGTAGGCCACTTGCACGCCCGGACCGGGGCGGAACTGGAGCGTCGTCGCCTCGGCGGAGGCTGGCTCGGCGAGCGCGCCCGTGCCCCAGGCCGCCAGCCGGCGGTCGGGCCGTGTTCCGACGTACTTGGGGTCCCACGGGCCAATGCCGCCCGCCACATAGTGGAACCGCAACGACACGCCCAGAGCCCGCAGCTTGTCGGCGCACGCCTTCAGGTCGGCCAGGCCGCGGGGGAAGATCGCCCGGTTGATGCCTGCGTTGGTGCTCTTCTGCGGCCAGTACTCGCCCCGCCAGACCCACGGCATAATGTACAGACCCGGAATGCCCGCCTTGCGAGCGTGGCCGGCGGCCTCGACCAGGTCCGCCACGCTCTCCGCCTCGACGGTCATCCGGCCGCGGTCAGCGAATGTGCCCACCCAGTTGGCCACCCAGCGTCGAGCCGTCTCGATGTCCCACTCCCCATCCACCTTCGGGTGCGGCAGGTGCTCCTGGACCCAGATGCGCAGGATCGTCTCGTCCTCGTCCGCGTCGCCCGTCCGCGTGTACAGCGCGAAGCCGCCGAGGGGGTTGCTCTTGTCGCGGTTCCAGAGGAACGGCCAGCGGATGCGCACCTGCCCGGGCCGCCCGCCGTCGATCGTCATGTAGTCGAGCGGCATGGCCACCACGGCGTCCGAGGCGTTGAGCTCGAAACGCAGCGCATACAGGCCGGTGGTTGGGATGCCAATCAGCCGCTCGATGCGGAAGGCAAGGCAGCGCTCGCGGCAGGTGACGCGGAAGACGACCCGTTGCGTGCCATTCTCGCTGGCGGCGGTCAGACGGCCGTCCCCGGCCAGTGCGAGGCGGCACAGCGGGATGTCGTGAGTGGGGCTGTGAGCCAGGACGAACCCGCCGCCAGGCTGGTCCGCCCGCAGGAGTTCCTTCCCGCCGACCGTCTCGTGGAGCGCCCCTGGGCGGCCGTCCGCCGAGAAGCGCAACGTGAACCGGCCGGCCTTCAGCTCCAGGGGGCCCCCAGCACCATAAGCCGCCATCGCGCACAGCGCCAAAGCGAACACGCACGTCAGCCAACTGCTCAACAACAGCCCTCCTGTCAACCTGGGAGTGCGACGCCTGAGCCCGCGGGGGCCATGGAGCCGTGGAAGTCGAGGGACACCACCTGCCGCCGTGGCCAGCTCGAGTTCCCCTTTTGGGTTGCGGCCGCAGGCCGCGTCGGGAGACAGCGTAGCACTGCCGTGCTGACGCGTCAAGAGGCTGTTCCAGGCGTATGGAGCGGGTTCCCTGCACGGCGGTGCGCAGTGCTCTGGGGCCGGTCTTGCGGGGCCGTGGGGTGCGGAGCGCATTCTACGCGGGACTGGGCGGCTCGTTGAGCTTCCAGCGTTCGCGCTCGATGAACGGCGTGCGGTAGGTGGCCTGGATGCGGCCGCGCTTCTCGAGGTGGTCGAGGCAGGCACGCAGGCAGCCGCGGCCGACGCATACGGCGAGGTGGCGGAAGCGGTGCTGGCAGAAGCGGCTGTAGCTCGGGCCTTCGCCCTCCTTCTCCGTGCCGTTCCAGAAGGGCGAGAAGCGGGGGTCGTCGCCGCGGTGAACCTTGGCGCAGGCCCCCGCGTCGAAGGGTGCGTGGGCGAACTCGCGGTCGCCGATGCGGAAGGTCACGTCGCGCTGCCGCCCGATGGCGCCCGCCTCGCACTCGCGGACACACAGCTGGCAGCCGTCGCAGATCTCGCCGTCGAAGAGAGGGGTCGGCTCGAGCTCGGCGTCGGTGAACACCGCGAACACCCGCTGGCGCGGCCCGAACTGCGGGGTGAGCAGGAGCTTCGAGTGGCCCAGCTCCCCGAGGCCCGCGGCCACGCCCACGATGCGCAGCGAGATCATACCGTCCGGGCCATGCGGCTGGTCGGCCCGGATCTGGCGGCCCGTGTGGGGGTGGAAGGGATTGTGCACGGGCACGCTCGTATAGCCGTGGCCCTCGAGGAACAGCACGATGCGTCGCAGCACGGTGGGTGCGACGACCTCATTGAGGAACCAGTAGGAATCGCAGTTGTAGGCCTGCCAGTAGCAGCCCTCCTCCACGGCCTTGAGCGCCCCGCGCGGCTGGCGGACGGCGATCGCCACCACGGTTCGCGTCTGCGGGAAGATCGTATGGGGGTGGAACTGTGGCGGCGCATGGTCGAACCGCCCGATGGGTGCGAAGCCCACCAGATCCGCCCCTGCATCCTGCGCCGCGGCCCGCACCTGCTCCGTGAGGGTGTCCATCGCGATGTCCTTGTGCTGTGGTTGCCGGTCCCCGCTGAACGGGTGCACTCTACCGCTTTCGCGCGAGGTGCGCAAGGGGGGGGCGTGGGAGGCCGCGCTTGACTTGCGGGCTCGTTTGGTCTACACCCGTCGGTACGGGTGTGAACGCAGCGTCGCTGAGGGGTAAGGAGGGCAGCCCGATGGGGTCATCCGGGAAGAGCACGAGAAGGTGTCGCTCCGCTGTGGGGAACCTCTGCTCCGCCCTGGTGGTTCTGGTGTGCGCGGGGGGGGCTGATGCGGCGGGCCAGGTGGGGCGACTGCCTGTGTTCCCGGCCCCCGTTGCGGCGGAGGCTACTGGGGGGGCGCTGGCCGTCGATGCGAGAACTGCCGTGGTGGTGCCTGCGGGAGATGAGGGGTTGAGGTGGGCGGCTGGGTTGCTCTCGGAAGAGCTGGGCCAGGCACTCGGCGCGCGGGAAGGCCGGCTGGACATCGTGGCGGAGAAGACGCTCGGAGCGCACGGCTCCGAGCGCCACATCATGCTCGGCACGACGGAGAACGGCCGCCTGGCCCGCGAGGCCGCAGGCGACCTGGTGAAGCGGCTGGCCGAGAAGCGAGGGGCGTATGTCCTCCGCGTAGGCCCGGCCGGTGTGGCCATCTATGGCCGAGATGCCGCCGGCGCTTTCTACGGGGCACTCACCCTGCTTCAGTTCTTCACTCCGAGCGAGGCGGGGAAGGGCGAAGTCCTTCAGATGAGCGTGGCCGATTGTCCCTATCATTTCTACCGCGGTATGCGGTCGACCCTGCCTCGGGGCAAGCCGCGCGAAGGGGAGATCAGCCACGCTTACTACCGCGACTTGCTGCGACTGATGGCCTTCTGTCGGCTCAATCACGTGTGGGTGCAGGGCTGCTCGTGGTGCGTGCCGATGCGGCGGCATCCCGAGTGCTCGTGGGCCGATGGTCTCACCATCGAGCAGGCCCGGGAGATCGCGGCCTTCGCGGCCCGCCACTTCCTGAGCATGGACGGCTCACTCGACTGGCAGTGGGTCTACTACGGGCACAAGCACCTGGCCGAGCTGAGGGACGGCGAGACGTGGGAGGCGATGACGAAGGCAGTGCGGAAGGCGTCGCGGGTGAACGTGTGCCCGTCGAACCCCGCGACCTGGCAGATGCTCTTCGAGACGATGGAAGACCAGATGGACGTGCTCGCGGGCGACCACTACGCGGTGTCGCTCGACGAGATGTACCAGGAGTATCACGGCTCGCGCTGGGCGGCGTGTGTGCGGTGCAAGGGTAGGGATCCCGTGGAGTTGTGGGCGGCGATGGCGAGTCGGCTCTGTGGCAAGGTGCTCGAGCGCGGCAAGGTCCCCATTCTTGGTGGCGGGATGTTGATGCGCGAGCACCAGGGTTGGTACAAGGGCATTCATCAGGCCATCGACCGGGTGGCGCGCCGCGAGGAGATCGTGGTCTACAACTGGTCGGAGGGCCACATCCGCCGGGGCGCAATGCGGGTAAACGGCGTGCGGCTCCAGGTCCCCGACTTCAGGGCCACCCCGTTCTTCCGTTCGCACGGGTACAAGGACGTGGTGCACCTGTTCGCTGGGAGCAGGTGGCAGGGTCGGCCCGAGATGCGGGAGGTCCGAGGGAAACTCGACTGTTACGGCGGATTCGTCTCCTACTACCACGCGATGGACTACGAGTTGATGAAGCAGAAGGGCACGCTGGCTCGCCTGGCCTTCACGGCCCAGCACCTGTGGAGCCCCGATGTGCCGGCGATGGACTCGCGGGATGACGAGCGCGCCTGCCGCTACGCAGAGGCCATGGCCGAAGCCATCCTGCGCGGCAGAAGCTACGTGGAGGCCATCGGGCAAGCACGGCGCGTGTGGGCTGCGCCGAAGGACACGCTGGTGCTCGAAAGCGGCGCGCTCGGCCGGAGCTTCGAATCGAAGGACCCGCAAGTGAACCTGCTCGGCAACGCGCGGGGCGACCGCACGGAGGGCTTCATGCGGGTCGTTCTGCCAGTCGAGGAGGCAAACCCCGCTTCGGCTTACCTGGTGCTGACGCTCAACGATTGGGACCAGCGGGGCGAGGGCGAGATCACTCTCAATGGGCATCGCGTGGCCCTGCCGACGTCGCGGCTCAGCAATGGCCGGGACTATCGCTTCCCGCCGGTGGCCGTGCCGGTGGAGTGGCTGAAGTTCGGTCCCGAGCCCAACGTCCTGCGGTTCGTCTACACGGCCACCGCTGGCTTCATCGTCCGCAAGGCCCAGATCCTCATCGCCGACGCACCCGCGAAATGAGGCAGGGCGTGCACGCGACCAGGGAGGCCCCCGCCGCATGGGGAATCGAGGTCCTTGCGCCTGGTGCGCGGGGTGTGGTATGATCGGGCGACGTGAGGGCTGTGTGGCTCTGGCGAGCGACGACGCGGGTTGCAGGTGAGGAGTTCAGTGATGAAGTGGCTCAAGCGGATTCTGATCGTGGTCGTGGTGCTGGTGGTCATCGCCGCCGTGGCGATCTACTTCGGCGGAAACTACGCTGCCAAGAAGGGCGTGGAGGTCGGCGGCACGGCGGCGCTGGGCGTCGATACGAAGCTCGACTCGGTGTCGATCGGCTGGTTCAGCTCGACCGTGGGGATGCGCGGCCTGAGCGTGGGCAACCCCGAGGGCTACAAGACCGACCGCCTCATGGCCCTGGGTGAGGGGAAGGTCTCGTGCAGCATCGGTTCGCTGATGAGCGATGAGGTGCAGGTGAGCGAGATCCTGATCGACCAGCCGGAGCTCACGGTGGAGCTCAAGATGGGTCTTCCTCCGAAGAGCAACCTGGGCGATCTGCTCAGCTCGCTCACGGGGGGCGAGGCCGCCGAGCCCGCGGGGGCGGAGACCGCCGCCGACAAGAAGTTCAAGGTCGACCTCATCCGCATCAACAAGACGAAGGTGCGGTTCCACATGGTCGGCGGGAAGACGGCCGACTTCGTGCTGCCCGACATCGAGATGAAGGATCTGAAGAACGCGGACGGCACGCCGCTGATGCTGGCGGACATCTTCCGCCAGGTGCTCGCCTCGATGGCCGTCTCGGTGGCCAAGAACGGCAAGGGTGTGCCGGGGAACATCCTGGGGCAGTTCGGCGACACGACGGCGATGGCGAAGGAGTTCCTCGGCGACGGGATGAAGAACATCAAGGGTCTGGGCGACGCCGGGAAGCTGCTCGAGGGGGCCACGAAGGGCCTGGGCGAGGGCGGCAAGGGTATCGGCGACGCCGGCAAGAAGGTGGGCGACAAGCTCAAGGGCCTCTTCAGCAAGGACAAGAAGGACGACAAGTAGCTCTGCGTCCGTTGAGAGGATCCATCTACACCCTCCCGGGGCTCGCGCCGCGGGAGGGTGTTCCATGGTCTGTGGCGCGTTTGAACGCGGGGGGCGTTGCCGCTATCATGGGGACACATGTGCCGGGAGCGGCAGAACGCCGCGCGAACTTGTGCCCGCCGGGGTGCCCTGGGTCGGGCGCACGCATCATTTCCGAAGGAGCCGTGCCGTGAATGCGAAGCGATGGACTCTGGGTCTGCTGGCCGCGGCGATGGCGGTGGGTCTGGCCGCGCCCGATGCCTGGGCGGGCGAGAAGAAGACCGTGCTGATCTACAGCCTGACCAAGGGCTTCCGCCACGGGGATGCCATCCAGAAGGGCAACCCCATCATGGAGCAGATCGCCAAGGACCTCGGCTACGACTGCGTGGCGAGCGAAGATCCCGCCGTGTTCGACGCCGAGAAGGTCAAGCAGTGGGATCTGATCATCTTCAACAACTGCACGGGCGGGCTCAACCCACAGGAGCCCGAGCGACGCCAGGCCCTCATGGCGCGCATCAAGGCCGGCGCCGGGTTCATGGGATTCCACTCGGCGACGGACTGCAACTACCAGTGGCCCGAGTATGGCCAGATGATCAACGGCTACTTCTCGGGGCACCCGTGGCACCAGGAAGTGCGCTCGCGGGTGGAGGAACCCGACCATCCGCTCATGAAGCCCTTCAAAGGCGGCCCGTTCGTGATCCGCGACGAGATCTACCAGTTCCGCAACTACGCGCGCTCGGCGGTGAAGGTGCTCATGAGCATCGACAACTCGAGCGTGGACGTGAATCGCGGGAACCGCAAGGACCGCGACTACGCGATCTGCTGGATCCGCCCGTGGGAGAAGGGACGCGTCTTCTACAACGCCCACGGCCACGCCGGCAACGTGTTCGAGGACAAGGTGTTCCAGGAGCACATCAAGCTGGCGATGCAGTGGGCGATCGGCGACATCGAGGTGGACACGACTCCGAGCAAGGAACTCGACCGCACGGCTCTGGGCGCGGAGGCGATGAAGAGCCTGGCGGCCGCGAAGACGGACGAGGAGCGCATCGCGGCGCTCCGCACCCTCTCGTGGTGCCCGGCCACCGGCGCCCTGGACGCGGCCGTGGCTCTCTTCGACCACAACCAGGCCGTGGCCGCCGTGGCCGCCGACACCGCGCAGTGCATCCTGGCCGAGGCCGAGGACGTGGCGAAGGACAAGAAGGTCGGGATCCTCAGGCGGGCGCTCGAGCTGGCCACCGACCGCACCGCCCGCAAGTCGATCCGCGCTCAACTCGTCAAGCTGGGCGTGACGAACATCCCGATCATGGCGCCGCCCGGCTACATCACCCGCTGGTGGGTGGCCGGCCCCGTCGCGGGCGCCGACGGCAAGCTCTTCGAGACGGCCTTCCCGCCGGAGAAGGGGGTCGACCTGAAGAAGGGCTTCGAGTGCGGCGGCAAGGCCCTTGCCTGGAAGGCCACGCTCAGCGACGACGATGGGATCGTGGACCTCAACAAGGCGATCAAGCGCGCGAGCCAGGTGGCGGGCTACATGTACGCCGAACTGAACGCCGAGGCGGCGGGCGACATCGAGGTGCGCCTGGGCTCGGACGACGGCTTCGTGCTCTGGGTGAACGGCGAGCGGATCGGCGGCAAGAACGTGAACCGCGCCCTGAACCCCGCCTCGGACAAGCTGAAGGCCAAGCTCAAGGCGGGCGCCAACACGGTGCTGATGAAGGTGATCCAGGGCGGCGGCGACTGGAGCGGCTGCCTTCAGATCGTCGGCCCGAAGGGCGAGAAGATCGCGTTCACTCAGCCCTCGAAGTAGCCGCGCGCCGGCGTGCGAATCCCTCGGCCCCCCGGCGTGCAGTCGGGGGGCCGCCTCATGCAGGGAGCGAAGACGGCCGTGGACAGGATGCTGCGCGTGCTTCTGATCGTCTCGACGCTCTGGCTTTCGTGGCTGGCCATGATGGTGGTTCACGAGACGGGCCACGTGCTCCACGCCTGGTGGAGCGGGGGCACGGTGCGCGAGGTGGTGCTGCATCCGCTGGCCATCTCGCGAACGGATCTCGGCCGCAACCCGCATCCGCACTTCGTGGTGTGGGGCGGCCCGCTGTGGGGCTGTGCGATTCCGCTGCTCGCGCTCCTGGGCGCCCGGGTGCTCAGGACGCCCTATGCGTTTCTATTCCGCTTCTTCGCGGGCTTCTGCCTGCTGGCGAACGGGATGTACATCGGGGCGGGGTCGTTCGTGCGGGCCGGGGACGCTGGGGACTTGCTGCGTCTGGGCTCGCCGCATTGGCTCCTGGTGGCGCTGGGCGCGGTCGCGAGTGCGGGAGGGCTTGCCCTGTGGCACGGGTTGGGGCCGGCCTTCGGCGTGGGGCAGCCGATAGGGCGCATCCAGCGGCGAGCGGCGATCGGCACGGCGGCGGCGCTCGTGGCCCTCGTCGCAGCGGAGTTGCTGCTCAACCCAGCCTGAGCCATGGTCCTGACCAGCTCAGCCCCACAACGGCCCGTAGCCGCATCAGACGGCATGCTCTACGAAGAGGGCGGGGTGCAACCGCGCCAACGGGAATGCGCCAGAACCAGCAGGGGACGCGTGGCCCGGGTGCTACCAGACGACCTCTACGAGACCACTTGCCTCGATCGCTGTGTCTTTGGTGATCAATGCTGTCCGGCGGCCCAGAGCGTCTCGGAGCACGATGGCCGTGGCGACGATCACAGCATCGTGGATGTCCAGGGTGGTGGGAAGCCTCTCGACGACGGCCTCGTCGAGAGGATAGATCGCGCAGTTCGGTGCACTGGCGATATGGGCGAGCACCCCGGGAAGGTCAATGGCGATGCGCTGGCGAGCGTAGAGGAAGGCGACCTCGGCGAGCACGATGGTTGGGATAACGAGTTCGGCGGCCGGATCGCGCAGGGCGTCGCGCGCGTGCGAGCCCAGGCGAGGGTTGCGCTCAAGAAACCACACCAAACTGTGGGTGTCGACGACGTAGGTCACGGCTCAGCTTCCCCTCCGTCGTCCCACTCGGCTCGGTACTCCGCGTCGTCGAGCTGCGCTTCCGTTGACTGGGTCTTGTCGGCCAGGATCCCCTCGAGGTCTGCAAAGGAGGCAACGGGGTGCACCCTGCCCATGCGTGCCATCTGTGTCTTGAGCACAGTCAACTGGAGTTCGAGGCCCTTGACTTGTGCCAGGAGCGTGTGGGTTGCCATGCCTGAACACCTCCTCTCGGCCTCCCAGGAGGAATTGTAGCAGCTATCCTGGGACTTCGCCACCCATTTCGCGTTGACCACGCTGTACGCGAAGGGATCTTCAGTTGGGCGCACGACTCATCTGTGGCGAACGGGCTGGAACTCGACCCAGTCCTTGTGGCGGGCGGCCCAGTCGGCGGCGAGGGCGTGGAGGTCGCCGAGGGTGGGCTGCATCGCCGGGTCGCGGGCGAGGTTGTGCATCTCGAGGGGGTCGGCCGGGAGGTCG
>Ga0272441_10011320_pt1 | contig 13268 bp, 6 predicted proteins | sample SSMProp6N_FD_193582 | JGI IMG/M metagenome (GOLD analysis project Ga0272441, IMG submission 193582) | Marine sediment archaeal communities from Little Sippewissett salt marsh, Falmouth, MA, United States - SSM-Prop-6N | ecosystem: Environmental > Aquatic > Marine > Wetlands > Sediment ... | reverse complement strand
CGTACCCGCCGCGCCGGGCTACGGTACGTGTGCGCGGTGGGTACGGAGACCCACCGCGCACGCCTCGTGTTACGTTGAGCCGTCGGCCGTAGGTCGACGATCGTTCGAACGGCCGGCGGCGTGCCGCCGCCGACTCGGGCGGGCGGGTGCCAAGTCGCCACCTCCCCAGCCCGCCATTGTGCCCGACGCCGCACGCCGTTTCAAGGCGCGCCCGCACGGCGGACCAGGATGACCCAGTCCTCGCCGGGGTCGGCGGGCGGGGCGCCGAGGTCCCGTTTGCCGCCGCCCTCGACCGTGCGGACGGACCCCGCTTTCAGATTCCCGCCGTGGCGCGGGTCGTACCAGCCGACGGCCAGCGTGCCGCGCGCCGCCGAGAGGTCCAGCGCCGTCCGGCCGCCGTGCTTCAGGTAGACGACGTACACCTCGCCGGGCTTGGCGAAGCAGTAATCGTCGTCGGTGGTGGTCAGGCCGTCGTTGCCGGTCATTTCCCAGAAGGGGATCTTGTGTTTCTCGAAGAACTGGAGCATGTAGCGGCAATAATCCCACCAGCGGTCGCGGCTGCGCCAATCCTCGCACGTCAGGTCCGACTGGGCGTGCTTGTAGCCGAAGTACCACTCGGTGCCGGCGCCGCCGGCCATGACGTTACCCCACAGGCCGTTGCGCCGGCCGTCCTCGTGTGAGTTGCCGGCGTCGGCGTCGGGACGGAGGGCGCGGCTGGCGTCGCCGGGCTCGTCGCACGCGACGACCCACGGCTTGCCGGCCTTCTTCGAGCGCTCGATGTAGTTGCGGGTCTGCCGGTGCACGTTCGCGAAGTCCGTCTTGTTCGTCTGGAGGGAGAAGCCCGTGAGTTTCGAGTCCGGCCCGAGCAGGTCGTAGTGGTTCGCCCCGTTATGAATCACGATATGATGGTGATACGGGTCGTGGTCCCAGAGGTAGGCGGCCCAGGCCTTCTTCTGCGCGGTGGAGGCGTTGTTGATCTCCTCGCCCAGGTTCCAGTTCAGCGCGAGGTGATGGCCGTAACGGGCGATGAGTTCCCGGTAGTACAGCCGCCGCTCCGGGCCCAGGTCGCCGCCGTCGAGGAGCAACTCGTTCTCGGTCTCCAGGGTCTTGAAGTGGAGGTACAGGCCCAGGCGGTCGGCGTGGGCGAACACGATCTCCCACTGGGCGAGTTTCGAGCAATCCATCCGCGTGAGCGGGCCGTCCGGCGCGAGGTACGGGAACACGTTCTTGTCGTCGCCGTGAATCGTGATGGGGATGAACGAGAAGACGTTCATCCCCTCGGAGGCCAGGTAGTTGAGGGCCCCGATCATCCCCTTGCCCTTGCCGCCGCGCCACGTCGGGTCGCCGGGCCGCCAGTCGCGCTCATGGGGCTTCCAGGATTTTCTCCGTCCGCCGACGTTCGTCGTGTTGTCGAAATCCTCGTAGGCGAGGAAGTTCTCCGGGGCGTCGGCGCCGCACTTCAGGAACCACTCGCCGGTCTCGGCAAACCGCAGGTACCGTCGGCCGACGTACTGGAGCAGGCCGCGGCCGCGGAAGTCCCGGCCGGTCTTGTCGGTCGGGCCGATCGTCAGGGTGCCGGACTTGCCGTCGACGGACTTGAGCGGCTTGCCGGCGCTGGCGTCGTCGCTCGTGGCGACGCCCGGCCCCGCGCGGAAAGAGGCCTTCCAGGTCCATCGGCCGGTCCCCGGCGGGGCGAAGTGGACCATCCACACGTTGCCGGCCGCGGCACCGGAGTCGGCGGCGTTGCCGTCGGCGGCGTAGTAGCCCGGCACGACGTAGGTCGTGTCGCCGCTCTGGAAGGCGACGAGCAGACGGTAGTCGGTGAACGGGTTGGGGTCGGCGGTTTCGCTGGACGCCGGGCCGCCGAACGCCAGGGTCACCTTGTGCCACTTCTTCATCTCGCCGAGGGTCTTGACCGTGCCGGGCTTGAGCGTCTCGGCGGGGGGAACCTTCTGGAGTTGGGGCGGCTTGGCGCGGGCGACGGGTCGGGCCCCGCCGCCGGCCGCCTCGCCCTTGAGGGTGAAGGTGACCTCCAGGGCCTTGCCGGCCCGGCCCTTGGCCCCGCCCTCGGCGTAGGGCGTGGCCTTGAGCGTGTGTCGGCCCGCTCCGACGGACCACGTGTTGTAGTTGCCGTCGTTGTCGCCGGCGAGGGCGAACGGGGCGGTGCTCTCGGTCTGGACGGTCCGGCCGTCGACGTCGAACCGGACGCTGCCCACCTGGCCGGCGACGTCGGCCCGGACGTTAAGGGCGGCGCCGACCTCGGCCCGGTCCACCGTGGCGCCGTTCTTGAGGATGGCGATGGGCCGATTCGTGCGGGCGTCGATGAGGGTGAACGAGCGGACCTCGCTCGCCGCAGCCGCCGTTGCCGGCAGGAGCAGGGCGAGGGCTATCGCAGCCGCTTTCGCGTGTGTCATCACAGGGTTTCCTTTGCGTGAGCCGCGCGGAATCGCGGCTCGACCGGTTGGTCATCGGGGGTGGCATGGCCACGCTCGCGTGGCCATGAGGCCAATCGTAGCACATGGCCACCCAGAATCGGGTGGCCATGCCACCCGGCGCACTGGCGGGCAAGCCGCCAGTGGCACCCGGCGCGATGTCGTTTTGCGTTTCCTTTGTCGTTGGTCATTGAGCATTGGTCATTGCCGTTCTACAGTTCCCACCCCTTCCGATACGTCCGAGTGAGCAGTTTGTTCGCCTCCGGGGCGTTCGTGAACGCCATCTTTTCGGTGTTCCAGAGGAGTTTCTTGCCGCAGCGGGCGGCGACGGTGCCGAGGAGAATCGTCTCGGCGAAGGGATAGACGTTCTCGAAGCAGGCGTCGGACGGCTTCTCGCCGCGGATGCCACGAATCCACTGGTCGAGTTCGCCGATCGGCCGGGGCAGCCGCTTGGGCGGGGGCTGGAACGCCTTCATCGCCGACTCCGGAATGAGACGGGGCCCGCCGCCCGTGAAGCCGGCGAGGATCGAGCCCTTCTCGCCCACCAGCAGCATGCCCTCGCCGGGGAGGTCCTTGCCGTCGGCCTCCAGGCCCTTCGGCAGCGGCGGGCGCATGCCGCCGTCGTACCAGGTGAGTGTGACGGGCGGCTTGCCGTTGCGCTCCGGGAACTCCCACCGGATGACCTCCGCCCGCGGGAACGAGACCATGTTCACCTGCTTGTGCCAGGTATAATTCTCGATTTTCCAGAACTGACTTCGTCCGGCGTCCACGCTGACCGGCGCGGGCAGGTCCAGGAGGCGGAAGATCTGGTAGAAACTGTAGTGGCCCATGTCGCCCAGCGCCCCCGTGCCGAAGGCGTACCACCCGCGGAACACCGCGTGCGTGTACGCGGGATGGTACGGCCGGTGGCGCTCCGGGCCGAGCCAGAGGTCCCAGTCCAGGCCGTCCGGGACGGGCGGCGTGTCGGCGGGCGGCTGGGTCATGCCCTGCGGCCAGAAGGGACGGGTGGACCAGTTATGGACCTCGTGGACGGGCCCGATGGCGCCGGCGTCCAGCCATTCGCGGATCGTCGGCGTCGAATCGTTCGAGGCGGCGCAGAAGAGGGCCGTGGCGGCCCCGGTCTCGCGGGCCGTGTCGCGGGCCAGGCGGACCTCCGCCAACACGTTCGCCACGGGCTTGTGCGTGATGGCGTGCTTGCCGGCCCGCATCGCCCGGACGACGACCGTCCCGTGCAGATGGTCGGGCGTCATGTTGTAGACGGCGTCGAGGTCCTTCTCGGCCTCCAGCATCTCGCGGAAGTCCTTGTAGGCGGCGCAATCGCCCTTGCGGTTCTGTTTTGCATAGTATGTGGTGACGACCTTGTGGCCGACCTCGCGGCCGCAGCGTCCGCCGACGGCGTCCTTCGCCCAGCCGGGGTCGCCGAGGAACTTCCGGACCTTGCCGTTGAGTTCGTCGCGGCCCCACTGGGGATAGTCGTCGCTCTGGCGGTTGGGGTCGCAGACGGCAATGACGCGGATGTTCTTGTTGGGCAGGGCGTCCATGAGGTTCCTGAGGCCCTGTGTACCGCAGCCGACGTATCCGACGTGGATCGTCTCGCTGGGCGGGACGTGCGGCGTGCCGCCGAGGACTCGTCGGGGGACGACCGAGACGGCGGCGCTGGCTGCGGCTCCCGCGGCCGCGGCCGCGCCGAGAAAGGTGCGTCGGTTCATGGCCATCGCGTGCTCCTTGCCGGGTTTCGAACACGAGTTTGTGCGCGGCGGGTCTCCGCACCCGCCGCGGTGCCGCCGTCTCTCCGATTCGGGCGCGGTGGGTCTCCGTACCCACCGCGCCAAGCGACGTTGTTGCGTTGCATTGTGACGCCGGGGGAGGGGGTCTGCAAGCGTTCTGTGGGTGGGAAGGAGAAGGGCAGCCACGGCCGGGGAGGCCGCCGCGCTCCAACCGGTCAGGAAAACGGTTCCGAGGTTTGTGTCCCGCGGGCAGCGGGATGTTTCGTCCTGCCGCCGCGCCTTAGCGCCGCTGGCGTTTGAGCATCACCCCCGCCGCCCCCGCGGCAAGGAGGGCGAGGGTGGCGGGGTCGGGGATGGTGTAGATGTCGACGACGTTGCTGTCATATCCCGTACCCTCAACGTCTCTGTAGAAACCCCCACCGAAAATGGCCTTGTCGCCGACAGTCGTTCCGCAGAGCCAGTAGCGGCCCTGCGAAAGTGTGTCAGTGGACCACTGTCCCGTGTCGGCATCGTAGATGTCCACCACGTCGCTGTAGTCAGTGCTGTCAGCGCCTCCGGCGAAGAGAGCGAAATTGCCCACCCCTGTTGCGGACAAGAAATACCGTGCCGTCGAGAGCGTGTCGGCTGACCACAGGCCTGTGTCCGCGTCGTAGATGTCCACGACGTTGCTATAGTTGTTACCGTCGTATCCCCCTGCGAAGATTGCCTTGTTGCCCGCGCTCGTTGCAGACAGGTGAGAACGACCCACAGAAAGCGTCTGGGTGGACCAAAGGCCCGTGTCGGCATCGTAGATGTCGACCACGTCGCTTCTTACGGGAGGCCCTTGCCCCCCTGCGAACATCGCTTTGCTGCCAACTGTCGTTGCGGCCAAGCGATATCGTGCCTGCGTAAGAGTGTCGGTTGACCACAGGCCCGTATCGGCGTCGTAGATGTCGACGGTGTTGCTGGGGGTCGTCCCGTCCCACCCGCCAGCGAAGATCGCCTTGTTCCCGACCGTGCATGCTGACAAGCCATGCCGTGCTTCCGAAAGCGTGTCAGTGGACCACTGCCCCGTGTCCGCGTCGTAGATGTCCACAACGTTGCTCGCGAGACCGCTACTGTCCCTGCCTCCGGCGAAGATCACCTTGCTCCCAGCTGTTGTCGAAACGGGGCCAGATCGTCGTTGCGAGAGCGTGTGCGTGGACCACAGGCCCGTAGCGGCGTCGAAGATGTCCACCACGTTGCTGCGGATATCCGTGCCGGTAAGGCGGCCCCCGGCGAAAAACGCCCTATCACCCAGGGCGGTCGCGGTGAGAGAATACCGCGCCTCTGTGAGAGTGTCCGTGGTGTGAGGAAATTCCGACGCAAACACCGGCCCAGCGGCAAGGCATGACAGGACAACAGGAATCCCTAGCCTGACCGACCATGTGGCTCTCATCGCTTGCTTCCTTGTCTGATGCTCTCACCGTGTTTCCGCGATCGAGATTTGCTACTTCAAGACAAAAGGGCGACGCCGGAGTTCCCTCCAGAGATGGCCCTTGTCGGCTGCTGCTACCGCCCCGCGGCCCGATCCCTCAGCCGGGCCTTCCAGGTCGGCCGCCCCTGTATCCCCGCAACGGCGGCCCCTCGGTTTTTCTCCTCCAACGAAACGGGGCCGGCCCGCCTGTGGCGGACTGACCCCGGGTGCACCCTCGTATCTACTCACCAGAATCCTACCTCATAATTCGGGAATGTCAAATGCCTTGTGGCTTCACTGTGCCATCTTCTGCTGCGCAAGCCGACCCGCGCGCATACCGTGGCAGCGATTTGTGTCGTGAAGTGTCGTCCCGGGGCCGCTCATCTTGCAAAGGCCGCCCGCCGCGGTACAATTGCCGCCGAACGCTACCGGATACGGCAGACGACCATGCCCGCAAACCTGACGCCCGATTATCTGAACGCTGAGAAGGCCTTCCGTGCGGCCAGGACGCCCGCCGAGAAGATTGCTGCCCTCGAAGAGATGTACGCCACGATCCCCAAGCACAAGGGGACCGAGAAGATGCGGGCCGACATCCGCCGGCGCCTCTCGAAGTTCCGGCAGGCGGCCCAGCAGGCCCGCGGCAAGGGGGGCGTCGACCCGTTCCACGTCGACCGCCACGGGGCGGGCCAGTTCGCCCTCGTCGGGGCGCCCAACGCGGGCAAGAGCGCCCTCGTCCACGCCGTCTCGGGCGCCCACGTCAAGGTGGCGCCGTATCCGTTCGCCACGCACGGCCCGGTGCCCGGCATGATGCCGTTCGAGGACATCCAGATCCAACTCATCGACCTGCCGCCCGTCACGCGCGACGGCCTCGTGCCGGGGATGCTCGGCACGGTCCGGGCGGCGGACGGGCTGCTGCTGGTGGCGGACCTCTCGGCCACGGACCTGCTGGAGCAGATCGACACGGTCCTGGAGGTGCTGGCGGCCCGTGGGGTCGTCCCGGCTCCCGCCGAGCCGCCCGAGGGCGGGCAGGCCAGCGTCACGCTCCTGGTCGGCACGAAGGTGGACGTCGACCCGGCCCGGGAGAACCTGGAGGCCCTGCGCGACCTCCGGCCGGACCTGCCGCCCATCCTCGCCACCAGCGCCGAGACCCGCGAGGGCCTGGATGACCTGGCCCGCCGATGTTTCGAGATGCTCGACGTCGTTCGCGTCTACAGCAAGGAGCCGGGCAAACCCGCGGACATGGAGAAGCCGTTCGTCCTGCCGCGCGGCAGCACGGTGCGCGAGATGGCGGCCGCCGTCCACCGCGACTTCGCCCAGGACCTGAAGCGGGCCCGCATCTGGGGCGAGGGGATGTACGACGGCCAACCGGTCCAGCAGGACCACGTCCTCTCGGACACCGACGTCATCGAACTCCACGTGTGACGGCGCGGGTGCTGCGGAAAAAGACTCCTGGAACCTCTTTCCCCCCGCCCCAACGGCCAAACATATTCCGCTTGCAGTTTCCCGAGGGGCTCGCATACTCGACCGTGGGCGCCCGCGGCGCGGGTCGCGGGCCGGGGTGCTGCCGCGTGCTCACCCATTGCCGACGCTTCAGCAGAAAGGGGGGACTCATGTTTGCCCGACGCCTCGTCGTGACACTTCTCTTGGCCGGCCTCGTGGCCGGCGGATGCCAGAAAGAGGAACCGGCCCCCGCGCCGCCGCCGGCGCCCGAGGCGGCCCTGCCGCCGGCCGAGCGGGAGGCCCTGGCCGGCCTCCTGGCGGAGGCCCCCGCCGATGCCGTTGTCCTCGGGGCCGTCCGGAGTCCCCGGGCCCTGGTCGACGGCGTGAATGCCTTCGCGGGCCCGGAACTGGCCACGCTCATCTCGGTTGGGCTGGCCCAGTTCCCGTCCGGCGCCCTGGAGATGGAGAAGCCGATCGCCATGGCGGTGTCGATGGCCGGCGAGGGGCCGCCGCACCTCGTGTTCCTCGGCTACGTCCGCGACGCCGCCCCCCTGGCGGGTCTGACGGTGGAGGAGGGGATCAAGCGGCTGCCGAAGGCCGGCGAGAACCGGCCCCAGTGGTTTGCCATGACGATGGGCGACCGCGTGGCCCTGGCGCTCGCGCCGGAGGCCCTCGCGGCGCTCAAGTCGGCTGAGGCCCGCTTCGAGGCGACCGACGCCGTCCTGGACCGCATCGGGTCCGACCTTCTGTGGATGCACGTGGAGGCCGAGCCGCTGGCCAAACTGGTCCGGCCGCAGATTCTCGAGGCCCGTGCCCAGGCCGAGGCCCGCGTCGCCCAGCAGGCGGAAGGCAAGGACGCGGGGCCGGCCAGAGAGGCGGAGTTCTTCGCCTGGCTGGAAGACCTCCTCGGCCAGGTCGAGCACCTGGAACTCGCCATGCACGCCGCCGAGGAGGGCGGACGGTTCCGCGCCGGGCTGACCTTCCGGGAGGACGCCTCGGCCCTGGCGGTGGCCCGGTCGCTGAAGCCCATCGAGACGTACGAGATGGGCCTGCCGCCGTCCGAACGTGTCTTTTCGGCCGCCTGGGTCCGGATGGACCACGCCCAGGCCGGGGAGCGGATGCGAGAGTTCCTCGGACCGCCCGTCGAGATGCTGCTCGGGAAACTCGACGAGATCATCGCCGCCGCCGCCCAGCAGCGCGAGATGCAGCCGCCGGGGCAACCGGTCGAAGGCGGGCCCCCGCAGGGGCTCTCGGAACTCGGCAAGGCCGTCAAGGAACTCTGGTCACTCGTCGACGAGCAGGGCGACGCCCTCGGCGAGCGGACCGCCAGCCTCGTGGAAATCCCCGAACCCGGCCAGGGGCTCTACGCCACCACGACCGTCTACGAGGTCAAGGACTCGGCGGCGTTCGACGTGGTGGTGGAGAAAGGGGTCTCGGCCGTCCGGGAGATCGTCGGGTTCGTGCTCGGCGAGGCGGCCAAGTCGCCGGGCGGGCCGAAGATCGAGATGGGGCTCCAATACGAGGAGGATGCCGAGACGATCGAAGGCGTCTCGGTCGACATCATCCGGTTCGACGTGGCCATGCAACTGCCGTCCGGCGGCCCGCCCGAGATGGAGGAGATGTTCAGCAACCTCATGGTGCAGATGTACGGGCCGGAAGGCCTGACGGCCCGGGTCGCGGTCGCCGAAGGCCGCGCCGTCGTGACCCTCGGCCCGAAGGACGTGATGGCCCGGGCCCTGGCGAACCTGAACAGCGGGGGCGCCGCGCTGGCGAGCCAGCCGGCCATCCGCCGGGCCCTGGCCCGTGCCCCCAAGGGCAGCCGATACGTCAGCCTCGTCTCGCTGCCCGCCTACGCCTACGTGATGTCCGGTATGTACGGGACGATGTTCTCGACGATGTCGGAGGAGATGGGCGGCATGTCGATGGAGCACGTGCCGTTGCCGGAGGTCGAGATGCCCGGCATCGGCGAGCCCGTGCTCATGGCCGTCGGCGTCGAGGGCCGGACCGTCCGGCTGGACGTGGACGTGCCGTCGTCCGAACTCTCGCGCGCGATTCGTCCGTTCCGCCACGCCATGGCGCAGGCGATGCTGTTTGGGTTCACGGTGGCCATGAGGAGCGCGGTGGGCGGGGCGATCGACAACGCGAACCATGCGGCATTCACGAACAACATGAAACAGTTGGGCCTCATGGCTCATACTTGGGCCGCCAGCCATCGGCAGACCCTCCCCCCCGGAGACGCGTGGATCGAGAAGTTCCGAAGGCTGGTTCCTAACCTTGATGATATTGCCGGCCACCCGGAGGAGCCGGGCGAGCGGGCCGTTGCGATGAACGCCGCCGTGGCGGGTCCCGCGTTCGCCGACATGGCCGACCCGGCCCGGACGGTCCTCTTCTTTGAGTGTCGGGCGGGCGCACCGCCCACCGGCGGGCGGGACCTGCTCCCCGACCGCCCGCGCCATGCCAGCGGCTACGTGATTTGTTTCTGCGACGGCCACGTGGAATCGGTGCCGCCGGAGCGCATCGACCAACTATCCTGGGAGCCGAAAGAACAGTAACGGGCGCCGGCGGCACGGGGCGGCGCCGCGGTTGGACCGCACGAGAAAGGGGAACGGTATGGCCGCGCCGCGCCTTGGCGTGCTCGTTGTCGTCGGTCTGCTCGTTTGCGCCGTCGCGACGAGTGGTGGCGAACAAGACGCCAACCTCGTCCGCAATCCCACGTTCGCCGAGTCGGGCGCCGAGGGCGCCCCGGCCGCCCACTGGTCGGCCATCGCGCCGGACTGGGCGCCCGCTGCCTGCCGCCTCCAGCGAACCGACGACGGCCTGCGGGTCGACGCGCCCGACGAGCCGTACGCCGTCGGCGGCATCGAGCAGACGGTCACGGACATCGAGGCCGGCCGGGCGTACGCCGTCGAGGCCGAGGCCGAGTGCGCGGGGATCGCTTCGCCGGCCCGGTCGGTGATGGTGCGGCTGGCGTGGCTGAAGGGCGGCCGGCGGCTGCATCCGGCGGGCTGGCTCGTCCGGGGACCGGAGCGCGCTGGCCAGCAGGTGGCCGACGTTCTCGTCCGCGTCCGGTTTCGCGACGTCTTCGTTGCCCCGGAGGACGCCGACGCCGCCTGCCTCCGCCTCGAGGTCAAGTGGCCGGGCAAGGGACGCGTCCTCTGGACGCGCGCGAGCCTCGTCCCGGCGAACCCGCCCGCGCCGCGCAAGGTGACCATCGGGACGGTCTACTTCCGGCCGCGCAATTCCACCGTGGCGAAGAACCTGGACCTCTGGTCGGCGAAGATCGACGAGGCCGGCCGCCGAGGCTGCGACATCGTCTGCCTGGGCGAGGCGATCCTGAAGGTCGGCACCAATGCCGGCGCGGACGAGACGGCGGCGCCGATCCCCGGCCCGCATACGAAGCGGCTGGGCGAGGCCGCCCGACGGAATCACCTCTGGGTCGTCGCGGGCCTGGCGGAACGGGCCGGCGGCCGCGTCTACAACACGGCCGTCCTCCTCGACCGGGCGGGCCGCCTGGCCGGCACGTACCGCAAAATCCATCTGCCGCGCGAGGAATGGAAGAAGGGCGTGACGCCCGGCCAGGCGTATCCCGTGTTCGAGACGGACGTCGGCCGGGTGGCGATGATGATCTGCTACGACTGGTTCTTCCCGGAGGCGGCGGAGGCGTTCGCCTTGGGCGGGGCGGAGATTCTCTTCGCCCCCACCTGGGGCAACACGCTGCCCGACTCGGACGACGGCCGGGCCGAGGGCGAGACCGTCTTCCGCGTCCGGGCACGCGATAACGGCCTGTACCTGGTGCCGGCGGTCTACGATGGCCGGAGCATGATCATCGACCCGATGGGCCGCATCCTCGCCGCCGGCAAGACCGAGGGGGTGTACACGGCCACGGTGGACCTGGCGCGGCGCGAGCGGCTGCCGTGGGTCGGCCACTGGCGGTCCATCGGGCCGCGCGACCGCATGCCGGAGACGTACGGCGCGCTGACCCGCCCGCCTGCCCGGGAGTCGCTGCCATGAGACGCGCCTGCCGCTGGAGCCCCGTGGTCCTGGCCGTCCTGGTCCTGGCATCGGCCGGGGCCGAGGCCGCCTGCACGGCCACGTTCACGGCGGACGATTCGGGCACGTTCCCCGAGACGGTCCGCTTCGACCGCCAGACGCGCCGGCTGACGGTGGACCTCTCAGGCCTTCCGGCGGGCGCGACGGTCTTCCGGGCCGAACTCATCCTGAAGGCCGCTCCGCCGCATCGCCAGATTCCCACCGCGCCGACGACGGTCTATCCCGTCGGCGCGCCGGAGCGCCGCCTGGCGTTCGCCGGTCCGCTCGACCGCGGCCTGGAGTGCCTGGCGCCCGTCCGGAAGGCGCTGGCGGCCGGCGAGCCGCTCCGGCTCGTCGCCGAGACGACCCTCGCGGGCGCCCGGCGGCTGGAGGTGTCGTACCTGGAGGGTCGGCCCCGCTGCCGTCTGCCGGCGGTCACGGACGTGGCCGTCCGCCACCGGGCGGGACAGACGTTCGTCACCTTCCGCGAGCCGCCCCTGGCCGCGGTCCCGGCGCTTGCGACGGGGGCGGACGTGCAGGCGCTGCGCGAACGGCTCGCCAAGGCGCATCCGGACGTGCGGTTCCGCATCTGGCGGTCGCCGAAACCGATCGCCGCCGAGACGATCGCCTCGGCTCGTCTCGTGGGCGAGTGCGGGCCGCTCTCCTGCTGGAACGACACGTACCATCAGAACAACACGAAGGCGGAGCCGCCCGTCCGGTACCGCGTCCGGGACCTGGGCGATCCCCTTCTGTGGGGCACCGGCGTCTGGGTCCACAACCCGGAGGCTGCCGGTCCGGCACACTACGCCGTCACGGTGGCCGTGGCGGGGGAGGAGGATTTCGACGGCCTCACGCCCGCCGCCGTCGCGGGCCCCGTGGACGAGGCCGTTGGCCCGGGCGAGCCTGTCCTCCAGTGGGTGGAACACCCGGACCGGTGGATGTACCGCCGCGGGCCGCTGACGCGGCTCATCTACACGCGGTGGGAGGCGCCGCCGCGGTCGTCCACGCCCTCCAACCCCATCGACTACCTCGTGGCGATGGGCGACGACCCGCCGCCGCCCGAGGGCAAGCAGCGCGAGCCGCAGTACCACGCCTGGCGCGTCGAGCCCGCCCCCGTCGGCCTGCACCTGCATTGCTGGGGCGGGAGCCTGAACGGCGGGTACGGCTGGTGGTACAACGCCCATCGCGGGGCCGTCCTCATCGCCTCCAACCAGATTCCGTACGACTGGTGGACCGGGTACCACGAACGCCGCGGCACCCGCCGGACGTGGGGCGACGGCGGCGTCCACCCGTACACGATGGACCGCCTCCTGGCGTTCCTCGACTGGGCGATGACCCAGCACGCGCGGGCGCCCGAGGCCGTCCGGAACCATTGGCGCCGGCTGGACCCGCACCGCGTCTTCGTGGCGGGCAGCAGCATGGGCGGGTCCGGGGCGCCGATGTTCGCCGTCCGCCGCGGCGACCGCGTGGCGTGGGCCCTCGGATGGGTGGGCGTCCACGTGCCGGCCGAGAGTCCCCAGTTCCGCGGGTCGTACGAGCACTGCTACGGGCCGGTCGATGCGCCCATCACGATGGCTGGCCGCGACGTGAGCCCGTGGGACTGGTTCTCCGACGTGTGGTGGCTCAGGCACCACGTGGCGGCGGAGACGGGCCTGGTGATCACCTCGAACGGGAAGAACGACGGCGGCATCGGTTGGCCGCAGGCGCTCGCCTTCGCCCGGGCTCTCCAGGAGACCCGCCGCCCGCACCTCTTCAACTGGGATGTGCAGGGGCACGGGACGCATACGCGGGTGGGGGCGAATTTCGACCTCGACGTCCGCACCGACCGCTCACTCCCCGCCTTCACGCGGTGCTCGCTGGACGACGATCCCGGCACGGCCACGCCGCGTCCGAAGGAGGAGGTCGAGGCCGAGCGCGAGCGCCTCCGCGCCCGGGCCAAACGCGACGGCAAGAACCCCGACCACGTGAAGGTCGACCCGTTCGACGGCGAGCCGCGCGGGGCGCTGAACGCCCACTTGGCATGGGAGACGGAGACCATCGTGGACGAGCCCGACCGATGGGAGATGACGGTCCTCCTCAAACCGTCCGCCCCCGCCGACCGGTGCACCGTGGACCTGACGCCCAGGCGCCTCCAGCAGTTCCGCACGCCCGAGGGCCGGCGGTTCGCCTGGACGGTCACCGTCCCGGACGGCGGCCGGACCGTGG
>Ga0272441_10011318_pt1 | contig 13269 bp, 12 predicted proteins | sample SSMProp6N_FD_193582 | JGI IMG/M metagenome (GOLD analysis project Ga0272441, IMG submission 193582) | Marine sediment archaeal communities from Little Sippewissett salt marsh, Falmouth, MA, United States - SSM-Prop-6N | ecosystem: Environmental > Aquatic > Marine > Wetlands > Sediment ... | reverse complement strand
GTGCTGGCAAAGATGCCCTTCCTCTCCGGGGCCGGAGGTTTTTTCAGGGCCCTGGAACCCGCCGAACGGCTGATCAAGGAGGCAGGCGCCCGGGGTCTGGAGATCGAAGGGGGGCGGGAGATTCTGACCGTGGTCTCCGGGCTGGTTCAGGCCGGAATCCCGGTCATGCCTCACATAGGCGCAACCGTGCAAACGTACCTGCGTTCCGGGGTCTTCAGGACTCAGGCTAAGGACGCGGTCGGGGCCAAAGATCTGCTGGATCTGGCTCTGGAGCTGGAGGCTGCCGGCGCCTTCGCCATCATGCTGGAGTGTGTTCCCGCCGAGGTGGCGGGGGCTATGAGCCGGCGGCTGAAGATTCCAGTGATCGGGATCGGCTCCGGCCCGGACTGCGACGGCCAGCTCCTGGTTGCACAGGATCTGCTCGGCCTGTTCGAGCGTTTCGTGCCCGGGTTCGTCAAGGTGTACAGGAAGCTGGGGCAGGAGGTCCTGGCGGCGTTTCGGGAGTTTCGGGAAGAGGTGGCCGGCGGGGCTTTTCCCGCCTCCGAACACAGCACCTCCATGGAGGCCGAGCAACTGGAGAGCATGAAGCGCATGCTGGAGTCGGAAAGCTAAAATGGCAATCTCCGTGAATCCGGCGGTCGCCGCCATTCCCTATGGGGACCGAAAGCGAATCATGGAGCTTTGTAGAGGCCGGGAGGATCTGGTCGATCTGATGTCCGGCAATCCCTATCAGCAGATGCCAGAGTGGATCCGTCGGCGGACCACGGAGCTTTTCAATTCCCGACCGATGCGCTATACCCACTACTGGGGGATGCCGGAGCTGCGGCAAAGGCTGGCTGAAAAACTCCGGGTCGAATGCGGGATCAGTACTGATGCGGAGAATCAGATCCTGGTTACCCACGGGGTGCAGGAGGCTCTGTACGTGGCGATGCGCACCCTGCTGCGGCCGGGGCAGGAGGTGTTGATCCCTTCCCCCCACTACGCCAACTACCTGCTGAACACCGTGGCCTGCGGTGCGGAACCCGTGTTCGTGCCTTTGCCGGAGACCAATGGATTCCTGCCGGATATCGGTGAGCTGGAGGCGGTTGTAAGCGAGAAGACCCGGCTTCTGGTTTTTTCCAACCCCAACAATCCCCTGGGCGTCGCCTGGCCGGATAGCACGATCGGGGATCTCGCCGATTTTGTCCGCAGGCACGATCTGCTGATCGTGGTGGATGAGATCTATCGGGATTTCGCAACTCCCCGCCCTCCCCTGAGCATCGCCTCCCTGCCGGGGATGGAGGATCGGACCTTCACGCTTCAGGGTTTCTCCAAGAGCTACTTCATGATGGGCATGCGGATCGGCTATATGACCGGCCCGCCGGAGGTGATGCTGCACGTAAGGCAGCTGCACTACCTGATTACGCTCTGCCCTTCCCGGATCGCCCAGTACGCGGCCCTGGCTGCTCTGGACTGTCCGGCGGAGTATCTGGAACCGATGCACGAGGAATATCGAGAGAAACTGCGCATTCTCTATCAAGGGGTTTCCAGTATGCCCGGGGCGCGCTGCGTCGAACCGAACGGTTCATTCTACGCGTTTCCGAATTTTTCCACCTTCGGATTGAGCTCCATGGATCTGGCTACGAAGCTGATCGAGGAGGCGGGGGTCATGACCCTTCCCGGAACCGAGTTCGGTCCGGCCGGGGAAGGGCATCTGCGCCTGTCCGTAGTCTCGGATCGGGATCGCCTGGAGGAGGGGGTGGAGCGCCTGCAGCGTTTCGCTCGGCAGAGGAGCAATCATCGTGGAGAATAGCAAGGCGGAAGAGAAAGTGTCAGGAAGTAGTAACGAGTTCCTGGAAAAAGCCTTCGACAAACTCGAGGCCTTGCGCTCGATTCGCAGGGACATTCATAAGCATCCCGAGCTGGGCATGCAGGAAAAGCGTACCGCGGCTTTGATCGCCGAACAACTGCGGAATCTTGGCATCGAGGTGCAAACCGAGGTCGCAGGTACCGGGGTCGTGGGACTGCTGCGTGGCCACGGGAGGGGAAAAACCGTGGCCCTTCGTGCCGACATCGACGCCCTTCCCATGCGGGACCTGAAAAGTTGCACCTACGCATCGGAGAATCCCGGGGTGGCTCATTCCTGCGGCCACGACGCCCACACGACGATCCAGCTGGGGGCGGCTATGCTGCTCGCCGAACGGAGAGACGCGCTGGCGGGCAACGTCAAGTTCATCTTTCAACCGAGTGAAGACACCCTGCCCGGCGGAGCTCTGCCCATGATCGAGGCAGGGGTGCTGAAGAAGCCCGGGGTCGATGCCATCTTCTCCCTGCACCTCTACCCCAATTTCGAGCAGGGAACCGCTGTGGTGAAGAGCGGCGCGGCCAGCACCTCTTCGATCAGTTTCACCTTGACCATCCGTGGAACCGGCGGCCACGTGGGCATGCCCCACAAGGTGCTCAACCCGATTCTGCTGGCCGCTCTGGTCATGACCAACGCCCAGAGCTTGATGCCGAAAAACCTCGCTCCGGGGGAGCCGCTGATCTTCGAGTTCGCCTCGATCCACGGCGGCACTGTGGGCAACATCGTGCCGCCGGAGGTCGTGTTGAAAGGCAGTCTCCGAGTTTCCTCCCCCGAGCTGCTGGAGCGGCTGACCGGGCGCTTCGAGACCCTGATCCGCGGGGTGGTTGAACCGGCGGGGGGGAGCTGCCACCTCGAGGTGCAGAAAGGCTACCCCACGATCCTGAACGACCCGCAGCTCGTCTCTCTGTTCGAGAAGGCGGCGACAAAGGTGGTCGGGTCGGAGAGGGTAATCGAGTACGACAAGATCATGACCGGCGGGGATGACGCCGCCTATTTTCAGCAGCGGGTTCCCGGCGTGTACTGGTGGCTGGGCATCGCCAATGCCGCGGGGGGGTTCGACCAACCGCTGCACAGCCCCCACTTCGACTTCGACGAAGAGGTGCTGGCCGTCGGTGCGGCGGTGCAGGCTCAAGCGGTGATGGACTTTCTGGAAGCGGAATAGCGGAGGATTGGGGTACGTATGGCGATACGATGCATCAAAGCGATCAAGGTAAAACGGTCAGGATTGACAGGTCCCGGATGCATTTCTATACTGAGTGATCTGTGTACGGCATCGCGGTTTGCAGCAACAAACGCCAATGAGTGAAGAAATTAAAATCCGGATCTCCCCTCTGCACTGGCTGAGGCAAAGAGTGTTCCTCTTCCGCCACCCCTGGATCGACATCATCGAGTACGTAGCGCTGATCGCCCTGATCATCTGGCTGATGTCGATGAGCACGGCTCGGCTCGGCTACTACTGGCAGTGGTTCCGGGTTCCCAAATATCTGTTTCAGATCAAAGACGGGCGATTGATAGTGGGCAAGTTGATCCAGGGTTTGTTCTTTACCTTTCGGATCTCCGGGGTCAGCCTGCTGCTGGCTTTCACCGTTGGCCTGACCACCGCCCTGGTCCGACTGTCCGGTTCATTCATGGGCCGGATTCTGTCCAGGGTGTACCTGGAGACGATCCGCAATACCCCGCTTATCGTTCAGATCTACCTGATGTACTTCGTCATCGGCCCGATCCTGGGGCTGGGACGCTTCGGATCGGCGGTCCTGGCCCTGACGTTGTTCGAGGGAGCCTACTTGTCGGAGATCTTCCGTGCCGGCATCACCTCCCTGCACAAGGGGCAGTGGGAAGCGGCCCACAGTCTGGGACTGAGCGGTTTCTATACATACAGGGATGTGATCCTTCCCCAGGCCGTACGCCGGATCCTTCCCCCTTTGACCGGTCAGGTCATCACGCTGATCAAGAACTCCGCCCTGGTCAGCATCGTATCCTTGAGCGACCTGGCTCTGAATGCGAAAATCATCGCAGCGGATACGTTCCTGACCTTCGAGATCTGGTTTACCGCAGCGGCGATCTATCTGGTGATTACCGTAGCCCTCTCCACGTTAGCCTATTACCTGGAGAAACGATTTAAAATCCTGACCTGATGCAGGAGTTATGGGAATGAGCGAGAAAGAATTGGGTGAACATATCATCACGATTGAAAATGTCAGCAAGATATTTGTTGGGGGGGTCCAGGCCGTGAAGGACTTCTCGACCAAGATCCGCCGCCGGGAGGTGGTGGTGATCATGGGCCCTTCGGGCTCCGGCAAATCTACGCTGCTGCGCTGCCTCAACGGCCTGGAGGAACCGGACAACGGCACGATCATTGTGGATAACATCCCTCTGGATGATAACCGGAAACACCGTCTGGAGATCCGCAAAGAGGTGGGCATGGTGTTCCAATCTTTCAACCTTTTTCCCCACCTTACCGCCTTGGAGAACGTGAATCTGGCCCAGATCCGGGTCAGGAAGAAGAGTCAGAAAGAGGCGACCAAGCTCAGCATGGAGCTGCTCAACAAGGTTGGAATCAGCGAAAAGGCGGGCAACTACCCGGCCCAGCTTTCCGGAGGCCAGCAACAGCGCGTGGCTATCGCTCGGGCCTTGGCCATGATGCCCAAGGTGATGCTGTTCGACGAGCCCACCAGCGCCCTGGATCCGGAGATGATCAATGAGGTTCTCGATGTCATGAAAAATCTGGCCCGGGAGGGCATGACCATGGTGGTGGTCACCCACGAGATGGGATTCGCCCGGGAGGTCAGTGATTGGGTGATCTTCATGGATGAAGGGCAGATCGTGGAGACCGGAACGGCGGAGCATTTTTTCAAGAATCCTCAGGAGGATCGTACCAAGCTCTTCCTGAGTCAGATCTTATAATCTCGAAGAAAGGAGGTGTGGAATCAGCGTTTTTTTCAACTATGGATCTAGCCACTCTACAAAATCCAAAGGAAAGGAGAAGGATATGAAAAAGAGTGTGTTCAAGGTATTGGTAGTCCTCGTAATGATTGTGGGTATGGTTGGCCTGCTGGCCACCTGTGCTCAGGGTCCCAAGGAAGAAGCGGAGGTCGTGCAGGATAACCTGATCGACCGGATCGTCAAGCGGGGTGTCTTGAAAGTCGGGTTGGACATCTTCGTGCCCTGGTCCTTCAAGGACAAGGACGGCAACATGGTCGGCTTCGAGGTGGATGTGGCCACCCAGCTGGCCGAAGATATGGGCGTTGATGTGGAGTTCGTGCCCACCGAATGGTCGGGGATCATTCCCGCCCTGCTCACAGGTAAATTCGACGTGATCATCGGCGGCATGGGGATCACCACTGAGAGGGCCCTGAAGGTCAACTACTCGATCCCCTACGAGTACAGCGGTATGGACTGCGTGGTCAGCTATGACATGCTTTCCGGAGCGGACAGCCTGGAGGACCTGAACAAAGAGAACATCATCATCGCGGTGCGCATGGGAGGAACGCCCACCAATGCGGCCAAGAAGTTCACCCCGAAGGCTCAGCTGCACCAGTTCGACAGCGATGAGGCGGTTATCCAGGACGTGCTGAACGGAAACGCCCACGCCGCGTTTTCCTCCTCCCCCAAGCCGGCGTACTGGGCGGTGGACTATTCCGACAAGGTCTATCGCCCCTTGAAGGGTGAGCTGTTCACCAGTGAGCCCTGTGGTTTTGTCGTTTCCAAGGGAGATCCGGACGCGGTCTTCTTCTTCAATTCCTGGATTACCGACAAGCAGGACTGGTTGAAGGACAGATCCGACTACTGGTACGGCACCAAGGACTGGGAATACCTGCTGCCGGAGTAGAGCTGGAAAGTTCACAATTCAGCAAATCGAATCGAGCCGCCCGCCTGTATCGGTGGGCGGCTCGAGATTCACCGGGAGAATAGATCTTGATCGCCAAGAAAGTCCGGTTTCGACCGATTGATGCCGTTATCATCGTTCTCGTTTTGGCCCTGGGTGTATACGTCTACTGGCGTATCGCTTATGGGCTGGAGTACAAGGGCGACTGGTCGGTTATCCCCCGCTTTTTGGTGCGCCGGGATGCGGAGACCGGCAGGCCGGTGGCCAACTTTCTGCTGATCGGCTTGATAACGACCTTGAAACTGTCGATATGGGCTGCCCTTTTGGCAACGATCACCGGCTTCGTCATGGGCCTGTTCCGCACTAGCAAGAATCTGTTCCTACAACTTGTGGGCCGGACCTACGTGGAACTGATCCGAAACCTGCCTCCCCTCGTACTGATCTATATCTTCTACTTCTTCGTGGTGGACCAGATCATGCCGCTTCTAGGAGTTGAGGCCTTCATTCGCAGCCGCCCCGAGAATGTGAAGGCCATCCTGGCCATCCTGTTCGCCAAGGAATCGCTGTTCGTACAGTTCATTTCCGGCGTTTTTACGATTGCCTTTTTCGAAGGCGCCTACATCACCGAGATCGTGCGTTCTGGAATCGAATCGATCGAGCGGGGACAGAGCGAGGCCGCCTACTCTCTTGGTCTGTCCTGGTTCGACAAGATGCGCTTCATCATCCTTCCCCAGGCGATCCGGCGTGTCCTTCCGCCCCTGGCGAACGAGTTCATCAACACGATCAAGTACTCCTCCCTCGCCTCCGTGGTCTCGATCCAGGAGCTCACCTACATGGGCAAACAGGTTCAGGTAGCCACCCGCTACATCTTCGAGCCCTGGATCACCGTAGCCGTCATGTACCTGGTCCTCACCTTGAGTCTCTCACTTGCCGTAAGCCGCCTTGAAAAGCGAATGAGCCGCAGCGACTAGCGGATCCACCAGTTGCGACCGAAGTGTTTGCTGCCCGGCCATTTTCCGGCGCTCAGAGCCGTGCGGAGAAGGGTATAGGAGGCGCTGCCGTGACGATCGGGATCCTGCTGTCCATCGCGGCGGCCACCGGCTACACCTTCAACACCCTGTTTCTCACGCTTCTGGGCCGCAAAGCGGGCATAACAGCGACCCGATATATCTTCCTCATTGCCCTGGCCGCGAACCTGCTGATTCACCTAGGCCTGTACGGCCGGGTGTTCCCGCGTTTCGAAAATACGGAGATTCTGCTGTATCTGGCGGTCTCCGGCGTCATTGGTTATGTTCTGGGCTACATCACCATGATCTCCGCTTTGCCGTTGATCGGTCCGCGCTTAGTGCTGCTGATTCTCACCTCCCAGACCGTCATGAGTTTCTTTGCCGGCTGGACTATACTTGGAGAGACCCACGATCCTGCCAGCTACATCTTCGTGATCATGGTGATGGGCGGCATCGTCCTGGCGATTTTGAACAAACGTGTTTCCGTGGAAAATCCCCGGCATTTGGCGATCGGGGTCCTGTTAGGATTCGCTCTGGCTGTGCTGCAAACGATCAGCCAACTGCTGTCCAAAAAGGCTCTGCTGGCAGGCATTCCACCTCTGTCGGCAAACGCGACACGCCTGAGCTTTGCCACGGCGGGAATCCTTCTTTTTTCTTTGTTAGCCGGCAAGAGGATTCGGGTGCACACCCGGGATTTCGATACCCGGGTCTGGCTGAAGATCGCCATGGCCTCCCTGATTGGCCCGGTACTTTCGGTATTCTTGAACTTCAATGCCCTCAAACATGTCAGCCTGGGGATCAACTCGGCGATGCTCCAGCTGTCTCCCGTGCTGATGCTGTTTCTGGCCCGCATCGTGTTCAAGGAACAGATCAAGGCGATCGCGATCGTCGGCACACTGCTGGCCGTAGCGGGCACGATTTTACTGATTCTGCATTGATGGTGGAGGAGGCTGATTATGATGCAATCCCGAATGAGATTTTTGACGGAATCCGAGATTGCGGAGCTGAAAGAGAAAGTCGGGAGGTTTCTCTCCGAGCGTGGGGTTGAGCTGCAGCATCCTGGGATGCTCGCGAAACTGGCAGAGGCGGGGGCGCAGGTCGACAGATCCAGCGGGCTTGTCCGCTTTCCGCTGAAGCTGCAGGAGCAGGCCCTGCAATCGGTACCTCTTTCATTCTCCCTCTCCTCACCAAGTTCAGGGGATGCGCCGGGCTCCGGCAAGACGGCTGCGGCTCTGTCCGTGCCGCACCCCAAAAGCGGTTTCTACATCTGCACAGGCACCGGGGGGCGGGGCTACCTGGATCCGGAAACCGGGAAATACAGGCCGTTGACCCTCACGGATGTCCGCACCTGGGGACGACTGGCCGGAGCTTTGGAACATATCGACCTGTGCGCCTTTCCTACGCCTACGGATGCTCCGCCGGAAACCGTGGACGTCCACTCTCTGGCCGCTCTGCTCGGCAGCACGACCAAGCACGTCTGGATCCAGCCCCATACCGAACAGACCCTCCCGTATCTGTTCGAGCTGTGTGCGGTCCGGGCCGGGGGAAAAGAAAACCTCAAAGGCCATCCCCTGGCCAGCATCATCGCCTGTTCCCTTACTCCCTTTCGCTTCAAGTCCATGGACATCGAGGTGATCCTGCAGGCCTGTGACTACGGCCTGCCCGTGCATCTGTCGAGTCTGCCGGTGATCGGCGGTACCTCACCGATCACGACCGTTGGAACGGTCCTCACTGCCGCAATCGAAGTGCTGGCCATGGTCATCATGACGCAGATTGAGAAACCGGGGCATCCGGTGTTTGCCCTGGCCACGGCCCTGGCCATGGATATGCGAAGCGGCCGGGCCGTCAAGGCCTGCCCCGAAGCCTTGCAGGCCAACGCCCTCGGCGCCCAGTTTCTCACAGAGGCCTACAGGCTTTCCGTGCACACTGCGGGGCTGACCAGCGATACCTTCGCTACCGACGGCCAGGCCATGGTGGAGCACAGCCTCTATGGTCTGATGGTCGCTGCCGCCGGGGCGGCTGTACTGGGTCGGGCCGGGGAGCTGGAGGCGGCCAAGACCTTCAGTCCCCTTCAATTGATCGTCGACGATGAGATTGCTGCCGCCCTGGGCAGACTCCGGCAGCTCCAGGGAGAGCTCAGCCTGGCCGAGCAATCAACGGCCTGGGAAGACATCCTGGCCGTCTCCCCCGGGGGCCATTTCCTGGAGACCGAACATACCCTGCGCCACTGCAGAGAGGTTTTCCAGCCCCGGCTGTTTGTCCGCCAGTCCAGGGACGCCTGGACTGCGGAAGGTGAAAAGACTTTGATCGATCGAACGAGGGATCGCTTCAGGGAGCTGCTCGACGGGACCGGCCTGTCGGACCGCGCATCCGCCACGATCGAAGCGATGGAGCGCATCGTGGCTGAAGCGGATCTGGCCCTTGTGCAATAGAAGGCTTCAATGGAACGGGTAATCTGGGGGGTGCCTTCATTCTGGATCGAACGCTTCCCCTTGTACCTTGGGCGACGGCGGGGCTGCTTCGAAAAACGGGGAATAGATCTGCAGATTCGCTACTACTGGGGCGGTCCGGAGCTGGCTCGAGCGGTTTCAAAGGGCGAGGTCTGGATCGGGGAGATGGGATTGCCTCCCTTCCTCAAAGCCTACTCCGAGGGGATGCCGGCCCGGGTGATCGGTTCAAGCACGATCCGGCAGCTGGATCACTACCTGGTGGCCCGCCCGGAGATTTCGAAGATGACGGATCTGTCGGGGCGGCGCGTCGGCATCCTCTCGGTCGGCAGCTGTGACGACTACTTTGCCCGCTCTATGCTCGCAACTTCGGGATTGGACCCGGACACGGATGTCGAGCTTGTTCCCCTGGGCCCGGCCTACGGGGATGTACGCTGTTTTTCATCCTCCTCGGAATCCGAAATTCCCGCGGTGGATGCGGGATTCTTGGTCGAGCCCTTCGTAGCCCGGGCTGAACGGCTCGGTTGGATTCGGATTCTGGCGGTGGTTCGAGACTTCTTTCCCAGCTACCAGTGGGGTATCATCCTGGCCCGAAGTGATGCGTTGGCCGACAAGCGAGACCTGATTCAACGAGCCATGGAGGCATTCCGGGCCTCCTGCAGGGCGATCCGCGAAGATATCGAGGCGGCGTCATCCTTCGGAGCTCAGGTGTTTCGGATTTCCAAGGAGGATTTCCGCCGTGCCCTGCTGCGGGATCTGGAGCATTGGGAGATTGACGCCCTGCTCGACATTGAAGGAATGAACAACTGCCTGCAAGTCCAGAAGCAGATGGGGTCCGTGCCCGCCGATCTGCAGCTCGCAGGCATGATCGAGCAGCTGTGAACGGGATACCACCGTTCAGCTCCTAGATGAATCCGCTGTATCTTTTCTGCACGACCGCCTGGTACACGGCGTTGATGAAGGTGATGAAGTCGAACACCGGCTTGCCCGTGGCCTCCTGAATGTCTGCGGCAAAGGGCGGCAGATCGCTGCACTCAAGCAGCAGTGAGCCGATATCCGGATTCTCCTTGACGAATCCGGAGGCGATCTCCACGACCTGTTTGCGCAGCAGATCGACATCCAGAAACGTTCGTGTTCCCCCCATGAAGCAGGCGTAGAACTCTGTTGATGCCTCCAGACCTTCGACAACGTAGGGAATCGAATCATCGATGCCCACGGGTTCGAGGAACTCCCGGGTGAGCCGCTTCTTGGAGGCTGTCAGGATGCCGACTTTCCGCCGCCTGCCTATCATCCTGGAGATCAGGGGAACCAGCAGCAGGGGAGAGGAGAACACGGGGATCTGAACCTCCTCGGTCAGCACCTCCTGGACCACCGAGAAGAAACCGCAGGACATGACCACGGCCCGGACACCCTCGGCCTCCAGCTCCTTTACCGCATCCACGGTTCGCTGGACCTCCAGGCTGTAACGGCCCCGTCCGTCCCGAACCGGGGCGTAGGGATTGTCGTGCAGTCCCTTGATGATCTTCAACCGTACGGGGAAACCGTAGGTGCTGGCGTTCCCCACGTTGCCCGGGATCAGGGGCTGGGAATGCAGCTGATCGAGCAGGGCGATGCCGATAGCCTCGCCGTAGTAACGCTTATCCCCTCTCACCTTTCCGTTCATAAATTCCTCCCTGCCGCGCGTCTGCGGCGACTGTGTTTGGTTGATGCATGGAGCACCGTGGCCGGCGATTTGTAGAGCACCTCAGTGGATGGCGGATTCGAATGCCTGAATGATCGGGCCCCAGGGCATCATCGGCTCTATCCAGTAGTGGAGTCGCCCCACGTAGCGGATCAGTTCTTCGATAAGCTCCCGCAGCTCCTCCCTGGAGGATAGCTGCTGTACCTCTTCCGCGGCCTGGCGGAGAAGCTCCGTGGTGTCCCTCATGTTGGTCATGCGGAAGTAGGAGACGTAGAGGTCGAGCAGATTCTTGGCGATCCGCCTCACCGTATTCAGGTCCGTGCCGGATTCCATCAGAACCGTGCGCAGGGTCAGAAAGGTATTCCTGGAAGCCACGGTCTCCTCCCAGGCGTACAGGGTTGGGAAGAAGGAGGAACCCCAGGAGTCGGTGTAGCCTTTGGACTTGTCCAGGGCTTCGGCGATCTCCCGAGGTTTTTCGGTCCACATCCGCTCCCTGACCGCGCGGAGCTTTTCGGTCAGGCTCTTGCCCGGGGCTGCGGGTTTTGGGGGAGCGTAGGGCTTGCCCTCTTCGTAGATCTCCACCCTCGCACCCTGGCGCTCCTTGCACTTGCGTGCCTCCCGCTGGATCCCCTCGAGATTCTCGGTGACCTTCCCGATCCAGCTGCACGGTCCGAGCCCGGGCACCTGCTCGCAGAACACGCAGACGTTTTGGGCCCCGGGAACGAAGCAGACGTTTCCCGGCTCCTGGGCGGTGATCTCGTTCTCCCCACCCGTGTCCAGAAAGTAGGGGATCCGGATCATGAGCTCCAGTCCCGCCACCTTGGCGATGATGGCGCTGCTGGCCAGAGGCAGGGCTTCGATCAGCCGTTTGCAGCTCTGCGGGGCCTTATCCTCGAACAGGTTCAGGGTGGCCACCCCATCTCCCACCCGCAGTTTCAACTCTCTTGCCATTTCATGTCTCCTTGCTATAGATGTTTATTACTAAGACTCGCGATGCTTCGACAGCATCCGAGTAGGTCGGCTTCAAGGATTGCCCGCTTTACTGAGCCGTGTAGCCTCCATCCACGATCAGTTCACTCCCGGTGATGAAGGAGGCCTCGTCGGAGGCCAGAAAGAGCACGGCCGCAGCGATTTCCTCCGCCGTGCCCAGTCGGCCCGCCGGATACCTGCTGATCAACGCCTCCCTGACCCGGGGATCCTTCAGAGTGTAGGTCAGGGCGGTGTCCACGTGACCGGGACATACGCAGTTTACGCGAATGCCCTCCGCGGCGAACTTCAAAGCCGTGTTCCTGCTCAGAGCCACCACCCCCGCTTTGGAGGCCGGATAAACGCAGCTCACCGATCCGCCCACCCGCGCGGCGATGGAGGCGATGTTGACGATGGAACCGCCGCCGCTACGCTTCATCTGCGGTATCGCGTACTTGCAGCAGAGAAACACGCCGGTCAGATTCACATCCAGAATCCGCCGCCATTCCTCCTCCGGTAGCTGGACCACATCCCCGTCCGTTCCAACCCCGGCGTTGTTCACCAGGATATCCAGTCTTCCGAAAGCCGCCACCGTCTCCCGGACCATCCGCTGGACATCGCTCGCAGTCCGTACATCCGCTTGTAGCGCAAGGGCGCACCCGCCGATTTGAGCAATCTCCGCGGCCGTGGCCTGTGCTGCACCGAGGTCGATATCCGCCACGGCCACCCGGGCCTTCTCCCGGGCGAAGAGGATCGATATGGCCCTGCCGATGCCGGCGCCCCCGCCTGTGACGATGGCGGTTTTTCCCTGCAGTCTCGCCGAACCCTCGCCTTTGGCTGCGCTCAAAGCGAGCCCCTATCCGAAGCATTCCGCTGCGACCGGAGCGCCTGTGCTTCAACCCGAACCAGCTGCACGGGGATCGAGGTGAGCAGGGGAAAGCCGCTGATCGGATCCGCGATACTGTCGAAGGTGAGGCGGTTCACGTTGCCCTCACCCTCCCAGCCGTGGGTGATCTGTACCAGGCCGGGCAGGATTTCTTTCTCCCTCAGGATTTTCGCCGGCAGGATGATCGAGCCGATCTCCGAGCTGACCCGCAGCAGCTCTCCCTCTCCAACGCCCAGGGCAGCGGCATCCTCCGGATGCAGCTCGATCTCCGCCCGGGGGTGAAGACGACGGAACCTGGGGATGTTGCGGTAGCGGGAGTGGAGGAACACCCGTTTGCGGGCCCCGCTGATCAACAGGTACCGGCGATCCCCGGAGGCGCCTTCCCCGGGATTTCGGCGGTAGTACGGCTGCTCGTAGATCGGCAGGGCCGGATAGCCGAGATCTTCGAGATATCGGGAGGTGAACTCGAACCTGCCGGAGGGGGTGGCCAGGGGCTGATGACGATACTTCTCAAAGCGCACCGCCTTGTATTCCATGCCCTCGGGATGCTGCTCCAGCTGCCGCGCAGTGATTCCGGTGGGTTCGAGAAGCCAGATGTTCAGCTGCTCCTCAT
>Ga0272441_10011317_pt1 | contig 13272 bp, 11 predicted proteins | sample SSMProp6N_FD_193582 | JGI IMG/M metagenome (GOLD analysis project Ga0272441, IMG submission 193582) | Marine sediment archaeal communities from Little Sippewissett salt marsh, Falmouth, MA, United States - SSM-Prop-6N | ecosystem: Environmental > Aquatic > Marine > Wetlands > Sediment ... | reverse complement strand
GGTCGGCGATGCGCAGAATGTTGCGCACCGCCGACTGCTCGGCGCTGATGGGCGCGCCATCGACGGAGACCACGCGCAGGCCGGTGGCGCGTTTGCCCGGCGACTGCCCGCCGGTGGTCATCTCGGCGTAGACGTAGAAGCCGATGTACAGCAGCAGGTCGGCCGACAGCACGATGATGCCGGTGACGGTGGACATCTCGGCCGCGCCGGTGAGCCAGGTGCGTAGCATCCAGGCGACGAAGGCCAGCAGCGTGATGCCGACCACCACGAGGAAGGTGTCAACCAGCGTGGCCAGGAATCTCGAGCCGAGCCCGGCCAGCTCGTAGGAGACCTCGATCTGCTCGGGCACGTGCAGGTTGATGTGCTCGCCGCCGTCCACCATCAGGTTGCGCTCCGGAAGGGAGTGCCGAGGTTGGCAGCCACTGAGCCGCAGGACGCCGCGTCCGAGGATCGCGAGCGCTGGGCGCGGCTGGCGGAGCTGATCGCCATCGCCGACCGCAACGGGACGAGCGCCCTGCGCCCCGACGAGCTGGACGAGTTCGCCCGGCTCTACCGCCGGACGGCCTCCGACCTGGCCGCGGCACGCACGCGCCGACGCGACCCCAGGCTGGTTGCGTACCTCAACGGCCTCGCCGGGCGCGCGGCCGGCCTGATCTACGGCGCGCCCGCCCGCCGGCGCATCGATCCCCTCCGCTTCTTCCTCGTCACCATCCCGCGCACCTTTCGCGCGACGGCGGCGTACACCGCGGTCGCCTTCGCGCTCTTCCTGCTGCCGGCGATCGCCTCCTACGTCATGACCGGCGCCAACCCCGCGTGGGCCGACGTGCTCTTCAACCCGCGGCTGGAGGCGATGGTCGAGGACTTCCTGTCGCGCGACGTCCCGCCCGGCCAGTACTTCGCGGACACTTCGTCGATCATCGGCGCCGACAACCTCTCCGGCTTCGTCCTCGCGAACAACCTCAAGGTTGCGCTGGTGGCCTTCGCGCTGGGGATCACCGCGGGGATCGGCACCGTCTACGCACTCGTCGGCAACGGCCTGATGCTGGGCTGCTTCCTCGGCGTCTTCGCGCACTACGACCGGCTGATCGACCCCATCGCGATCGTCGCGCCGCACGGCTTCCTGGAGCTGTCGGCCATCTTCATGGCGGGCGGCGCGGGGCTGATGATCGGGTGGGCGATCATCGACCCGGGCGATCGCCTGCGCCTCGACGCCATGGCCGACGCCGCCCGGCGCGGCGTCGTCCTGCTGGCGGGCGCGCTGGTCACACTGGGGGTCGCGGCGATCTTCGAGGGCTTCGTCAGCCCGCAGGCCAGCGGGCTCATGCACACGGCCGGGCCGCGCATCCTCGTGGGCTTCACGGCGTGGGTGGCGATGTGCGCGTGGCTGCTGCTGGGCGATCGGCTCGTGCGGGCTTCGGACGCACCTCAGCCGGCCGAACGGCTCGAGGTCACAGCAGCCCCCGGCGCTTGATCGACAGGTAGCGTCCGACCACCGCCGCCGACAGCTCCCCCGCACGCGCATCGCAGACCAGCACGCCGCGTGAACGCAGCCGCGCCAGCGCCAGCTCGCGCTCGGCGAGCGTGCGGTCGGCGAGGGCCTTCTCGTACGCCTCGATCGGCCGCGCCGGATCGGCGTCGGCGAGCGCCTCGACCTGATCGTCGGAGATGGTCGCGACCAGCGGCAGGTGCTGCGGGCGCAGCGCGGCCAGGTAGGAGAGCGCCTCGCGCGAGATGTCCGGGTCCACGAGGTCGGTGAAGGCGCAGATCATGGCGCGCTTGCGCGCCCGCGCGCGCAGGAAGGTGGTAGCGGCGCGGAAGTCCGGCTCCACCAGCTCGGCCCGCAGCGCGTAGAGCTGCTCGAGCATGCGCTCGGCCTGCGCCGCGCCGTGCGCCGGGGCCACGAAGCTCTGGACGCGGTCGGAGAACACCAGCAGGCCGACCGTGTCGCCCATGCGCCCGGCCACGTGCGCGAGCATCAGCGCCGCGTTCACCGCGTGGTCCACGCGCGCCATCCCGCCCGCGTGCGCGGCCATCATGCGGCCGCTGTCGATCATGATGATGAGCGTCTGATTGCGCTCCGCCTGGAACTGCCGCGTGATCGGTGCGCCGCGCCGGGCGGTGGCCTTCCAGTCGATGTCGCGGAAGCTGTCATCCGGGACGTACTCGCGCAGGCTCTCGAACTCCGTGCCCTCGCCCCGCGCGCGCGCCGCCCGCAGCCCCAGCTCCTCGAGCCGCCCGCGCCGCGCCAGCGCGTCGAACTGGGCGAGCTGCTGCAGGTTCGGGTAGACGCGCACGTCCTCGGCGGCCGGGAGGTCGCGCTGCCACCACGCCAGGCGCAGGCGCGACAACCCGCGCACGTGCAGGCCGCCGAAGCGGTAGTCGCCGCGCCGCGTGGGCGTGGTGCGGTAGGTCACGCGCTCGAGCTGCCAGGGGTCGAGGCGCAGCGTGCGCAGGCGCTCGGGCGTGTCGAAGTCGGGCGGCGGATCGTCCTTGACCAGCAGCCGCAGCGGCCGGCCGGAGCGGTTGTGCACCGCGACGGTCACGATGTTGGGCACGCCCAGCGACAGCGCCGGCGGCAGCTCGCGCGACACGTCCAGGGCATCGCGCGCGCGGGACAGGCGGGCGTCCAGGGACGCGGCCAGCAGCGCGCCGAGCATCACGCCCAGCCCGGCGAGCGGCAGCATGGGCTCGTACGCGCCCAGCGCGAACAGGGGCGTGGCGGCCAGCAGCAGGCCGATGAGCAGTCCGCTCGGGACCACGGTCGCTCCCTTCAGCCGGCGCGCGCTCGCGCGCGGGTCAGCGCGGCACGGGCACGGCGGCGAGTGCGCGCGCGATGATGTCGTCGGGGGTGAGGCCCTCGATGTCCGCCTCCGGGCGCAGCACCATGCGGTGGCGCAGCGTCGGCGCGGCCATCTCCTTCACGTCATCGGGGATCAGGTACGCCCGGCCGCGCAGCGCCGCGAGCACGCGCGCGGTCAGCAGCAGCATCACCGACGCGCGCGGGCTGCAGCCGAGCATCACCGCGGGATCATCGCGCGTCGTGCGCGTGAGCGTGGCGATGTAACTGACCACCTCGTCCTCGATGCGCAGCGCCGCGATCTCGGCCTGGGCGCGCGCGAACAGCTCGCCATCCGCCACGCGTTCCATGCCGGCGCCCGCCAGGTCCATGGCGTCGAAGCCGTCGCGGTAGCGCCGCAGCAGCGCGTCCTCCTGCGCCGAGGTGGGGTAGTCCACCACCACCTTGAGCATGAAGCGGTCGAGCTGCGCCTCGGGCAGCGGGTAGGTGCCCTCGAACTCCACCGGGTTCTGCGTGGCGAACACCGTGAAGCCCGGCGGCAGCGGGTGGGTCACGCCGTCGATGCTCACCTGCCGCTCCTGCATGCCCTCGAGCAGCGCCGACTGCGTCTTCGCCGGCGCGCGGTTGATCTCGTCGGCCAGCAGGAACTCGGTGAAGATGGGCCCGCGGCGCAGGTGGAACTCGCCGGTCGCGGTGTCGTAGACGTAGGTGCCCACGATGTCCGAGGGCATCAGGTCGGGCGTCATCTGCGCCCGGCTGAACTCGCGCCCCAGGCAGGCGGCCAGCGCGCGCACCATGAGCGTCTTGGCCACGCCCGGCACACCCTCGAGCAGCACATGCCCGCCCGCCAGCGTCGCCACCAGCATCTCCTGGATCGGCCGCTCCTGGCCGACGATGGCGCGCGCCATCATCGCCTGCATGCGCTCGGCCAGCCCGGCGGCGATGCCGCCACCCGCGCCCGTGTCGGTCATGGTCCCAGCATCCTCTCGTAGCGCGCGACCTCGCGCGCCAGCGCCAGCAGTTCACGCCCGCCGGTGCCGCTCCTGGCGGCGTCGAGTCGTGACAGCAGCTCCGCGACCTCTGCGGCGGCCAGCCCGCGCGCGTTGAGGGCCGCCAGCATCGCCTCCGGCGGCGCGCTGGCGGGAACCCCCGCGTCCCGCACGAGGCGGCGGCGTAGCCCGGTCGCGAGCATGGCGGCCGCGGCGCCGCCCGCCCCCGCGCGCTCGTAGAGGCCGGCGAAGGCGCGCACGTAGTCGGCCGCGCCCCGACGCGCCGGCCCCGCCGCCGGCGCGGGCGCGCCGAAGCGCTTGCCCCGCCCGATGGCGAAGATCACCGCCACCCCGAGCAGCGCCAGCCCGGTGTGCCGGAAGGGCCGCGGGTCCACGCGCGGGCCGCTGAAGATCTCGTCGCGCACCCCGTGCTGGTACTCGTCGAAGTGCACCTGTGCCGGGGCCCCGCCGGCGAACACCAGGTTCGCCGCGAACACCACGTTGTCCGCCTCGCTGATGGTCGCGTTGGCGACCATCTCGGCCTCGGCCAGCGCGATCAGCGTGCCCTCGCCGATCGGCAGGGCGACGGCGCCCGCGCCGGCGTCGTCGGACAGCAGCACCACCGGCTCGCCCACGCCCTCGGGCCGCTCTTCGTTGGACACCGCCAGCCGGTACTCGCTGGGCACCAGGACCTGGCCCACGTCGGCGGTCAGCGCATCGCTGACCTCGGTGGACACGGCGCCCTGGCGGGTCGGGCCGGGAAGGCCGTCGATCCCGAGGTCGCGCAGCCGCGCGTCGAGGCCGTCGGGATCCCGTCGCCCGGTCGCCGACCCCAACGGGCCGAACGAGGACGGGCCGACGACCGCGCGGCCGCCGCCGCGCACCCACGCGACCAGCGCGTCCCAGCGCTCCCGGGTCATCTCGTCGGCGGGCGCGAGGACGACCATGAACTCCTGGTCGGGGCTCAGCTCGGTCAGCGGCCGCTCCCAGGTTGCGGTGGGCACGCCGCAGGCCTCGATCAGCTCGCGCCAGGCGGCGGCGCCCCACGGGTTGTGGCGCTCGCTGGAGTGATCGCGCACGACGTCGAAGGCGGCGCGCGAGTGCGCCAGCAGGCCCGCGGCGACGAAGACCGCCACGATCCCCGCCATCAGCAGCGCGGTGCGTGCGCGCGCGCTCATGGTGCGTCCGCCTCCGCGCGCCACAGCGCATCGACCGAAACGCGGCAGCGCTCGGCCACCAAGCGCGAGGCCGGCGCCCCACCGTAGACCGTGTCATCGACGGCGCGCGCCAGCGCCGTCATGGCATCGCGCACCGCGGGCTCGTCGGAGCGCAGTGCGCGCAGGTTCTCCCAGTTGGTGCGCGCCGCATCGTGGCTGAGCACGCCCAGGCGGTCGAGGCGCACCAGCGCGGCGCGGTAAAGCAGGCGCACCGCCCGGTCGTACTCGCCACGCCGCAGCGCCTCCTCGGCGGCGGCCAGTAGCGTGCGGGGATCCTCGCGCCGCCGCTGCCGGGCGAAGGCACCGCGGCGCACGGACGGCTCGACCAGCGCGCGGCGCACGGTGAGCGCAAGGTGCGCGAGGATCAGCACCAGCAGGGCGATCAGCACCCCGGCGATCACCCAGGTCGCCCACGCCGGCAGCCCGGCCAGCGGACCGGACTCCGACAGCCCGCCCAGCAGGCGCCCGATGCGGCGCAGCAGCCAGGCCAGCCACTCCTCGAGCTGCACGCGCGTGGGCGGGGTCAGCTCGTACCCGGAGGCGAGGATGTCGCGCAGCGATCGCCGCAGTGCCTGCTCGGACGGCCGCTCGACCGCGCCCGCGGCCACGGCGGCGGCTGCTACCAGCGCGGGCAGCGCGACCATCAGGCGGCGAACCATCGGGTGCACGCGATCACCTCTCCAGCGCCGGAGTTCGCCGCGCGCGGCGCCATCTCCTCGCACGGGCGCGGCGGCGCGGACCGATCGGTACACAAAGAAAGCGGGGCCCCATCGCTGGGGCCCCGCCGTGCGGTCGTTGGTGTCGGTCGCCCTAGAAGGGGACCTCCACGCCGGCCTGGATCAGGTCCAGATCGGGGTAGTACGACGACATGCCGGACTGGTGGCCGTAGCTGAACACGACATCAACCGCATCGTTGATGGGCAGCGTAGCCGACGCACAGTACAGCTCGTCGTAGCCGGGCAGCGGGGCGTCGTAGGAACTGACGCTCGGGTTGTTCGGGTTGCTGTAGCTCGAGTTCGTGTCCACGTCGTAGTAGCAGACCTGGAACGGGATCGAGCCGAGCTTGACCATGAGCTGCCCGCCGACGACCTGGAGGTTCGGCGCGACCAGCGGCCGGCGCATCCAGCGCTCCCACGGGATGTAGCTGCCGACGGGGGCGCGGCTGTCCAGCACCTCGTAGTAGGGGTTGATCGACGAGTAGTAGATGTCGTACTCGGCATCCGCGTTGGAGAAGAACCCGGTGAGCTGGAAGTTGGCGCTGTTCCAGACGTCCACCATCGCCATGATGGCGCCGGGGTTCTCGCCGGTCTCGACGCCACGGTCGCCGGGCATGGTCGGCCGGTTCGCGTGGTTGTCGATCATGGCGCCTTCCACGTAGATGTCGCGGCCCCACAGGTTGGCCCAGATGTCAACGCTGTAGGCCTTCTCGTCGTCGATCAGCCACGGGGCGGGGCCATTGGCGCCCGGGCCCTCGTAGATGAGGATGTTCTGCTGCGAAACGCCGCTGAGCAGGGCGTTCGCGCCGATCGCCCAGTTGCCGCCGTTGTAGGACGCGCGGGCCGACAGGTAGCCGTCCGCGTCATCCGGCTCGTCGGCCTGGTTGTCCTCGGTGGGCACGAAGCCATAGAGGTCGCCGACCTCATCCGCCTGGCCCGCGAACCACTCGATGTCGATGGGGAGACCGAGGAAGTCCGGCCACTCGCTGCGCACGCCCTGCAGCGACTGCCGGTCGGTGTCCACCACGAGACCCATGGCATACGCCAGGTTCTGGCGACCGACCGTCCAGGTCACCGGGTTCACGATGTTGGTGTTGAAGCGGACGTAGGCCTCGTCCAGCCACAGCGCGTTGGCGCCATAAGCGTCGTTGGGCGCCATGCCGTCGCGCGCCTGCAGCATGATCGCACCGTACACATCGTCGGTGATGTCGCCGGCGATGCCGATGCGGGCGGTGAGGTTATCGTACTCGTGGTCGAGGTCGATCTCGTCGCCGACCAGACCCATGCGCCAGTCGAGCCAGCCGGTGACCGCCGGGCCGCCAAGCTGCGACTCGACCCAGTTCAGGCGGTCGGACAGATCGTAGACGTCGTTCTGGAGGTACTCGACGTCCTCCTTGAGGTCGGCCAGCTCATCCCGGAACTCATCCAGGAGGCGGTTCACGATCTCAGCGATCGCGGCCTCATCGATGGTTCCGGCCGGGCCCTGCTCGCCCTGCGGGCCGGCGGGACCAGCGGGACCGGCCGGACCGGCCGGGCCCTGCGCGCCAGCGGCGCCCGCGGCACCAGCCGCACCAGCGGGCCCCTGCGGGCCGATCTGCCCCTCACCCACCAGCTCGGGGAGCTGGGTGAGCAGGCGGCTGATCGCCATGGCGAACTCGTAGCGGGTCATCGCGCGGTCGCCCTTGAAGGTGCCATCGGGGTAACCGATGATGATCCCGGCGTCAACGAGCTGCTGCACTGCGTCGTATGCCCAGTGGTCGAACGGGACGGTGTCCGCCGGGCTCTGGGCGAAGCCGGGGACCGCGATGACCAGTGCCATCGCCAGCACGAAGAGTGTCCTCGTCATGTGTTGTTTCCTCCTCAGTAGTTTGCATCGACCCGCCTGCGCGCCCCGATGGGCGCGGCCGGCGAGCCCAGGCCGAACCGGTTTGCTGTGAGAAGGAACCGCCACACGAGAGTTGCCTTTGTTTCCTCCGTGTATGCGGTGCCTCGTGGTGCAACGGGCTTAGCCTGACCCTGCGCGCGACTTCCACACGGCCGTGGCTGGGGAGGACCCTCCCTTCTGTGCCGGGATTTGGCCGGCGGCGCAACGCCGGGATTTCCCGATCAACCGCCTCACCGAAGGTGGGCGGCTGAGTCGCGGTGACTATACCACACGCCCTTAGACCAGTCAAGACGGCGGACGTTTCGCGCGGCGGCGCATCCGCATCGCGCTTCGAGTGGATCGCGCGCGCGGCGGCACCTTAAGCGAGGGTGACGATGTTGGCGAAGCTCGGTGCCGGCCGGGCGAGCCCGCTGTTCCGTCGCGCGAGGTTAAGGCGCCGCCGGCCGGGCCTCGTGCGTGGCCCGGGCCGCAGTCTCGAGGAAGACCGCCAGGTCGAAGTGCACGAACGGGCGTGTGTATGCGGGCTCGGCGTCGGGCCCGGGCGTGGCGTTGGCGACCCACAGCTCCAGGTCGGTGACGTCGTAGTGCACGGCGTGCAGGTTGCCCGTGCCCAGCCCGCGCATGACGGCCTCCATGCCCGTGCGCTCATCGATCGTCCCCACCAGGGGCGCGAGCACGTCATGCACGCGCCGGTTCCACGCGCTGTCCTGGCCCATCGACCAGGCGACCACCTCGGGCAGGGCCAGCTCGCCGAAGTCCTCGGGCGCCCACGCCTCGCAGAAGTCGTGGCTGGTGCGCAGCGCCCGCGCGCCCGGAAGCTTCGCGTCGCCGACGCAGTAGAGGTACGAGCTGGTGCGCTCGGCCGCCTCGAAGATCGCCAGCGCCTCGTCGAGCGAGTCGGCGTCCTCCAGCACCCGGCGCATGAGGAAGGGCATGGGTGTGCCCGCGAGGGTCTCCCCCTCGTCGCCGAAGTGCTCGCCGATCTCGCTCAGCGCGATGTGCTCGGCGTTCATCCCGGAGACACACCCGATGAAGCCCAGCCAGCCGACATTGACGAAGGCATTGCGGCCCTCGGGCTCGCAGACGATCAGCGCGGGGAACTGCTGGATGCCCGCGTTCATCTCGTAGTCCAGCGCGCGGATCTGGTGCAGGTGCCCGTCGGCGGTGGCAGCGCTCCAGGCCGCGAAGAAGGTGCAGTGGAACTCCGACAGGTCCGGGACGGCGTGCGCGCGCTGGACGGTCTGCAGGTCCACGCCCGCGCCATCGGCCAGGCCGCGCATCTCGTCGAGGTAGCGCTGCGGCACGTGCGGCGCCATCTGCGCCCACGCCGCATCCACCATCTCGAGGGTGACGCCGAACTCCTGCACGGCGCCCACCAGGTGCTCGTAGAGGGCCCGCACCTGCTCGCGGCACAGCGCGCCGTGGGCGTAGCCCATATCGTAGGGGCTGCCCCACAGGTGCAACAGCGCGACCCGCTCCCCGCCTGCCTCCAGCGCCGTGAGTTCTCCGCGCAGTTGCGCGGTCGCGGGTGCGCTCGCCGCCTCGGCCGCGTGGGCCGGCGGGACGACCGCCCGGCCAACCAGCAGCCCCGCGATGACCAGGGCGACGGTCAGCGTACACGGCGCGCGCCCACGTCGTGTGCACATGCGCACATCGGCACCTCCCTCGCCCGCGGGGCTACTCCTCGTCTTCAGTGGCCTCGTCGTCCGTGGCCTCGTCCGCCTCGTCGCCCTCTTCCTCTTCCACGAACACGAAGCCGCGCCCGCCGCAGAACGAGCAGCGCACCGCGGCGTAGCTGCGCCGGCCCCGACCGGCGGCGCGCAGGCAGTCGATGCAGCTACGGCCGCCGCTGACCGTGCACGTCTTCTGCCCGCCACAGTGTTCGCACGTGACCATCTTTCTCATCGCACTGTCCTCCCGTGTACCGCGTCATCGCCGCGCGCGGACCGATCACGGCGGGCCGCCCACGGCGCCGTTGACCTCGCCCGACCAGTGTCGCACCACGTCCGCCGGCCGGCGCCAGATGTGATCGGCGCCGGTCACCGGGACCTCGAGCACGCCCGAGAGCGTGCGCGGCGCGGAGGCCTGCAGCAGCTCCGCCGGGACCGCCGCCAGCGCCCGCCGCGCCCGCTCGAGGAGATCGGCGAGCGCGGCGCCGTGCAATTCGCCGCCGGCGGCCGTGGCCTGCGCGGACCGAACCATGCGCACGAGCACCGCCACCGCCTCGGCCAGCCGGCCCGCCGGCGCGTCGGCGCGCAGGTCGGCGCCGTCCCAGCAGGTGGCCGCCAGGGGCGCCGGCGCTCGGGCCGTGGCCGCCAGGTAGAGCCGCTCGCGGGGACCGGCGGGCGACGTGCCGCGCACGATGATGGGCCGGCCCGCCGCGTCATTGCCCACCAGCAGCCCGGCTACCGCCTCATGGGGCGGCCCCTCGTCAATCGCGACCTGGCTCAGCTCGCGCGGGTGGCGGGCCAGCAGCACGTCCTCGACCAGCTCGGCCGGCGTGCGCCGCCGGTAGATGAGCAGGCCGCGGCCGCTCTCGGGCACCGAGTAGCGCTCACCCTCCCGCCAGCCCAGGCTCTCCAGCAGCGGGGTGAGGGCGCGGAAGCTCGGGCGCAGCGGCTGCTCCCAGGCCACGCGCATCTCGCCGTCGGGCGCCAGAACCTCGATCTCGATGGCCAGCTCCCCGGCGTCGTCGCGCAGCCCGCCGCGACTCTGCCAGCCCGCGGGCAGGCGCCACGCCAGGCGGCGCAGCTCGCCGGTCACCTCCTGCTCGGCGGCGGGCGCGGGCCACGCGCCCGGCCGGAAGCTGGCGGCGATCCGGGCCATGGCCGCGTAGTGCGCGTCCAGCCGGCCGCGCGGCGCGACGACGGCGATCAGCAGCCCATCGCCCTCGGCCCACGCCCATGCGCCGGAGATGCGCTCGCCATCGGTGGTCGATGCGGTGAGCAGCGCCGCGGCGCCATCGCTGCCCGCGACCACCGCCGGCCCGGCCGGCTCGAGGGCGTCGAGGCGGCCCAGCGCCAGCCGCAGCACCTCCGCGCCGCCGGGGTCGGGGCCCGCGACCGGCCAGATGAGCACCGCACGGGTCGAGCCCGCGGCCTCGACCGGCGAGACCACGATCACGCCGCCGGTGACGCGCGCCTCCCAGTCGTCGGGCATCGACAGCGAGAAGCCCACCGGGCTGAGGTGCTCGACCCAGGGGGTGGCGGTCTCGACGACCTCCGGAGCCACCGGCGTGCCCCCGTTGCCCGGCGCGGGGCCCACCACCGGCCCGTCGCCCGTCGCCTCCGCGGGCGCGGCCGGCCCAGGCTCGATGGGCGGCGGCTCGACCGGCTGCACCTCGAGCGGGACGATCAGCTCAGGCTCCACCGGCGGCGGCTGCACGGGCTCGGGCTGGACCGGCGGCGGCTGCACGGGCTCGGGCTCGGGCAGTGGCGGCTCCGTGGGCTCGGGGCCGGGCGCGGTCGTGGCCGCCCCCGGGCGGAAGCTGCGCCACATGCGGTCGAGCAGCTCGACGCGCAGGGCCTCGAGGTCGTCCTCGGCGGCGAAGGCGCCCAGCATCCAGTGCGTGTCGCCCGAGGCCCACGCGCAGAAGATGCTCATCTCCTGCAGCCCCGGCGTGCCGGCGCGCCCGAGCACGACCAGCCCGGCGAGGCCGTCCGCGGTCTCGGTCGGCTCACCGACCAGCCGCTCGTACTCGACCGCGCGCCCGAGCACGCCCTCGTGCTCGACCGCGGCCTTCTCGGGCGTGGCGGGGCGATGCAGCGCCGGCCAGGCCACGACCTCCACGACCGGTCCGGCGCCGGGCGGCACCAGGCGCGCGCCCCGGCCCTCGACGCACTGGATCTGCCAGCCCGTCGGTGCCTCGACCGAGAACGCGGGGTCGCCGCAGGAGAGGCGCTGCCAGCGGCCCTGCGCGCCGCAGGGCGCGGCCAGGGCGATGGCGAGCAGCGCCGCGAGGTGCGCGGCGATGATGAGCGGCAGGCGGGAACGCACGCGGTCTCTCATGGATGGGTGCACGGGTACGCGACGGTGGGATGATGGCCGGCGCCTGAGTATTCGGCCCCGGCCCCCCGACGCCCTCCCGTGGCATGAGCGTCGCGTGATGTCCGGCCGCCAAGGTCTCCCCACCCGCGCGGGCGAACTCCCGGGCCGCAGACCTTACCAGACCCAGGCAGGTGACCGCCGATGTCCACGCTCAGCCTGACCGTGCGCTGCCGGCAGATGATGCACGTGCGCGACCCCAACCACGAGGCCAACTTCACCACCGCCGAACGCACCATCGAGCTGCCCGTCGAGCAGACCGGCTTCGTGCTCGTGGACATGTGGGACGCCGGCGACCTGCCCGACGACATCAAGCCCGGCGGGGTGAGCTTCTGCCAACGCGCGGGCGAGATCACCCGGCTGCGCATCGCCCCGGCGCTGGCGGCGGCGCGCGCGATCGGCCTGACCGTGGTGCACGCGCCCACGGCGAACGTGAGCGAGCACTACCGCGATCGCTGCCGGGTGCCCGGCGCGGAGGTGACGCCCGGGGCGCCGCCGCGCGACTGGCCCCCTGCGGAGGCGCGCGCCGCGTGGTCGGACGAGATGTGGGAGGCGCGTTACGGGGACTACGGGCCCGACCTGCGCGCGATCATGCGCGACCGCATGCGCATCATCCCCGAGGCCGAGCCCATCGCGAGCGACTGGCTGATCTTCGGCAGCGACGACATGCACGCGATCTGCCGCGAGCGGGGGCTGCTGAACCTGGTCTACGTCGGCTTCGCGACCAACATGTGCCTGCTGTTCAAGCCGGGCGCGCTCTACGAGATGTCGCGCGCGGGCTACCGCTGCGTAGTGCTGCGCGACTGCACCACGGCCGTCGAGAACGCCGGCAGTTGGGGCGACCTCGGGCAGACGCAGGCGTTCGTGGACTGGTTCGAGATGCACGCGCTCGCGTACACGGCGCGCTCGGACGACTTCGTGGAGGCGTGTGGTGGGTAGCGCCAGGGGTTCGGTTTTCGCAGATCGGCTGGTGGTGCGATCACGTGAAGAGCCAGATGCGCCTTCGGAGGTCGTGCAGCATTTTAGGGAGAGCGCTCCGTCGGAGTGAGAGGAACTCATCCAGCATCTCGCCCTCGTGCATGCTCACCCCACCGTAGGTGACTGCGTCAGTCACAATCTCCTCGATCAACCAGGTCGGCGACTCTAGAAGACGCAAGCACCACTTGTTGAGGAGTCCAGCGTCATAGATCGCGTCTAGAAGCGGGTGTTGGAGTGCGTTGCCGCTGCCGTCCAAGCTGACTACGTCCAGGTTCTCGATCAGTCGCGTGTCCCCCATGCCAACCGCCGTCCCGAACAACGAGCGCTCGTGGTTGAATACGCGGAGGCGCGTGCCACCTTCGGCGGCTATCACCAGCATGTCTTCCGGCGCACGGTCCGGGTTGGCGATGTACGCGTCAAGAACGACAACGCCTGCGGCAACGTCATGATGATAGTCGAGTAGATCATCGACTGCGGGGATTACGACACCCTTCCCGTCAGGCTCAGGCAACATGCAGAGGAAGGAGTACTCCACGCCCGCTCTGCCGAGCCCCCATGGCGGAACTGGCAGGCCCATCGAGCGAGCGATGCGGGCAGCCACAAGCTTCGTTCGCCACCGCGTAGGGGGCCTCCTCTGAATTGAGCG
>Ga0272441_10011315_pt1 | contig 13275 bp, 8 predicted proteins | sample SSMProp6N_FD_193582 | JGI IMG/M metagenome (GOLD analysis project Ga0272441, IMG submission 193582) | Marine sediment archaeal communities from Little Sippewissett salt marsh, Falmouth, MA, United States - SSM-Prop-6N | ecosystem: Environmental > Aquatic > Marine > Wetlands > Sediment ... | reverse complement strand
GGAAGAAGATACTCTATCGTCTCCTCTTCGGCATCGTATTCATCGTTAAGGTATTCCGCAAGTTCCGTCCACCAGTAATCCGAGAGTTCAAAATCCACCTGGTAATCCGCGATCCTTGCAAGGTTATAAATATACTCGGTGGGAATTTTGTTGTTCTCGCTGAAACGTGTCGCGTTGATCACGAACCGGTTCTTACCGGACCAGCGATCGTCGGACGACTCCTCCTCTACAAGTTCACCAACCAGTGTCTCAAGTCCGGGAACAAGCTCCGTATACTCATCGCTGAACCTCAGGTTAGCGAGTGAATACCTCGTGCCGTTCCACCTGTAGTAATCACGCCAGATGGGTATATACGCGCCTTCCGAAGTCTCCGAATACTGCTCTGCCCGAATGTAGTTGTCTCCCTCATTGGTGAATTCGGTGAAATCGGTCTCGATTCCCCACGAACTGAACGCCTCCAGGAAACCGAACTCGGTTGTAACGAGTACTGTGTAGTAGCTTGACGGGTTGAACTCGAAACCTTCTATGTCAAGAATGCAGTCCAGTATCCCGTCCCCCGTAAGATCGGTCCATTCCCACCTTGGTCTCGGGTATTCGAGCATATTTTCGCGCCATTCACCGATCGCGGAATCGGATGCATCAAAAACGGCATCGGTGAAATCAAACTGATCGTCGACATCCGTAATTTCAGGGGGCATGATCTGGCACGGAAGGTTAAGGCGGTCGATTATCTCCACCGGTGTCATCGGAATCTCGTCAAGCAGCGTGACATCATCGCCGTTCCGCGTAAGCAGAATGATGTAGTAACCGCCGACCGAGTAGAAATCATCTAGATCGTAAACATAATTGTCTGGTGGAGAAATCTGGAACGTAACAAGGTATGCGAAAACGGCGTTTTCACCGTCGACCGGATTCAGAACATGCACCGCCCTGACAAGGTAACGTCCATCCTCGTACGGCTGGACAAGCCTCTGCTGTAAAAACCTCACAGCGTCAAGCTGCTCCGACCTGTCGAGCGTGATCTCGTAATCGAATCCATACCCGGCATCCTGGGCGTGCAAAGGGACAGGATATCCTGTCAGACATATCAATGCAGCAATGGTGATAATCAGTATTCTGACCGTTCGTCCGATGCCCATATATCCCCTCCTTGTCCGGAAAGTGATGCTATCACGTGAGCGCATTCATCACAAGAGCATTGAATGAGTGTCCCGCGCGGGTTATTATCTCGCATGCCGATGTCGAACATGAAGGAAATTCTCGATAAGTACCCCGAGTTGAAACGTCCGGGGCCCCGTTACTGGATCATTCCGGCATTGATTGTCATTGTTGCGATTTTCATGTGGTCGGCGCATGACACCGAGATGGCGGAGATAGTGCGCGACTCATCGGGCAGGATTGGTTTCCGCGCCCCCGTTTACGAGTGGGACGCGGCCCTGAATATCCTGATCGGTGCGCCAAAGGTCGTTCAGAGAGAAGTCGACGGCGAAATGGTTAACGTCATGACCGAGGTAGACGGGGAGATGGTCCCCCTAAGGGAAAGGACCGGCGACGAAGGATTGCTCCGGCCCGATTTCTCGAATCGGACAATGGGCGTCCTTGTCCCGGTTATGATCGAGACTATCGAGATTGCGCTTCTCGGTACATTGATCGCGATAGTTTTCGCGTTCCCGCTTTCATTCCTCGCCGCCAGGAACATAGTCGGTACAAGTCCGGGCGGGCTCGCGATCTACGGAATAGTACGGTTCCTGTTCAATTTCCTTTCGGCGATTCCTGCGCTTGTTGTCGCGATGATATTCACCGTAATCGTTGGCGTCGGACCTGCCGCCGGAGTTCTCGCGCTCGGATTCCACTCTATCGGTATGCTCGGACGGCTGTTCGCCGAGGCACTCGAAAATGTCGACAAGGGCCCGATCGAGGCGCTCCAGGCGACAGGCGCGTCAGGCGTCCAGACCGTGCTCTACGGTGTCATACCTCAGATTGGTCCACTCTTCCTCGCCTATTCAATCTATCGCTGGGACATCAACGTCCGGATGAGCATGATCCTCGGTTTTGTCGGCGCAGGCGGCGTTGGCGTTTTCCTGAACCAGAACATCAGCCTCTTCCATTACGAAAAGGTCTCCACTTCTTTCATCCTGATACTAATCACAGTTACCCTGATCGATCTTGGCTCATCCTGGCTCCAGAGAAAAATCCTGTAAAACGCAGGCTTGAACCTGCGTTAATGTGAGAGGTACCCGCATTTTTAAAGGCGATGCCTGCGTTACGAATAATATTCTCCTGCTGTCAGCAATATTTCTTGAATGTCAGCGAAAACTTTCGGGTGGCGGTGACAAGCAGCAGGACGGCCGTAAGGCCGTACGTGCTTGTCGCCGGACGTTCAATTGACAAGCATGCACGACGCCAGACAGTTAGAAGGCACGATGGCCGGGAGGCCATCGATCCGGTGACGGCGAAGCCGCCATCACTCCAAAATAGGCCTTCACTCCAAAATAACACGTACTGGGTATCAAAACGGACCGGGGATCTAAGCGGGCTGGATAACTACTCGGACTGGAGGCTTCCAGCCTCCAGAGGACCGATGGCTTCAAGCCATCGTCTCCAAAACGCCGACAAATGGCGACTTTTTTCCCTATCCCTCACCCAGTGAATAATAGACTGGTGAGTGTGGACTGAAGGATGGTGAGTGAAGGTTGTCGTTCGGCGATAAGCTCCGCTTATCGCCGCCACCCGGACGTATAGCGTAATTTATACATATGGACCGTGTGAGCGGTGAGCACCTCACATCGCAGGTTCGAAGCCTGCGTTACGCCATTGCCCTTTATTATCAACGATAAAAAATCCACAAGCACATCGTGGCATCCTTTAAGTGCTGCTTCAGCACTTAGGGGTGATTACTACTACATGGAAACACCCCTAAGAGGCTAAGAAGCCTCTTAGGGGTGCCACAAGATTGAAAATCCCGAAATAATAATATCTGTACTATGAATTCCCTTGTAAATTCAGACCAGATTTACTCCAGGCCGAAATGCGACTTGATTACCGCGTGGATGTCTTCCTTCTCGCCAAGCTCCGCGGCGATCGCAATTCCATCGATGTTGACATACACTATATATGGTTTCGCGCGGGTGGGGTAGAGCCTCGCGATCATCCCCGTGTAGTCATGTACCGCGGGATACTGCGCGCCAGAATCGGTAAACCTCTCCCTGATATCCCCCGCGTTGTCGGCGCTGTCATCGGTTATCGCGATGATCTCAACCTCATCACCGTACTCCTCGTAGAACTCCTGCAGAACCGGAAGCTCCCGTATGCACGGTGCGCATGTCAGGCTCCAGAAATCGAGAATAACATGCTTCTCACCAATGTAGGACGCGAGATGAATCGGTTCACCATCTATTGTGAAGAACTCGAAATCCGGCGCTTTTTCATTCAGCGTCATGCGGGTCTCATCCGGAATCACCGGGACCTCGCTTAGGTAGTTTACATTACCCTCCGCTGGCGGGGGCGGCGCTTCGGGACGGTTGAAAATAATCAGAAGGTATCCGCCTATCAGAATGATCAATATTAATGCAAGGTAAATCCTGCGTACTGTCTGGTTCATTACTGTTCCTTTCGGTTAACGATATCTCTACTCGCGATATCCTTCCTCGTATTCAAGCGATCCGCTTTCCGAGCGGCCCTGGTTCGTCGTGATTACTCCACCGCCCGAACCGCGCGGCATGAACGTAAGGACTATCTCCTCCTGCGCGATGATATCGTCTATCTCACCCTGGATTATTTCCAGGTATTCATCGTTTTCAAGCTGTTCGAATTTCGCCCTGAGCATGATCGCCATGTTGATGTCCTGCTGCCATCCATCGTAGGCCGCGATATACGCATCGTTCGCTTCGCCCATGCGATCGAGCGCTTCGAGGTACTCACCCGTGTAATAGTTATAATACGGGGCAAGGCCGTCCGAAACTCTCGCAGTGTCCGCTGCGCGCGCCATGCTTTCCAGCGATTCATCGTGCCTGTCCAGACCCCACAGTGCCCGCGCCTTCAGGTAATGCGCCAGGTCGTCGTCATCGCTGCGATCGAGCGCTTCCTCCGCCATTGACAATGCAAGATCGAAATTACCGGCGTCCAGCGCGGTCCTCGAATTATACTTCGGGTCCAGAATCTCTATTGTGTGATCCTCCGCGGCCTCATCCAGAATTGCAGCCTCGGCCTCGGTCGGATCCGGTGCGAGGTGAATCATGCTTATGTAATAAAGTTTTCCGCTGAGAGGATCATCCTCAATCTCGTCAAGCCTGATAATCCGCCAGCCATCCCATGAATAGAACGGTTCGCTGATCTCGCCTGGTTCCATTTCGTACGCACGCACCTGGTAATCCTTCGGATCCTCAAGTTCCCCGAATGGATCGACATAGCCGCTCGCACGCGCCAGCGTGGTCGTCGAGTAATCCCTCGAGAGGGCGGCCATATCCTCACCCGCCATGATCCTGTCGTATAGATCGTACGCGAGATCCTGTACAAGCTCATCGGCTCGCTCGTCTACCTCGCGCGTGTCTATTGTCACACCCGGAAGCCTTCTGATCTCTTTCCTTATCTCTGTATCTATGGCTTGCTCGCGTACCGAAAGTATCTCGTTCGGCGAGAAACCGATGAAGTTCGTGATACGGTTTCGCCGCGATTCTTTGTAGTCGCCGACATACTGCGCGACGTTGGCCTCGTAAATGTACTCCGTGTCGACCTTCGCAACCCTTGCGGTCGATCCCTCCACCGGTTTCCTCATCATTCCGGTGCATCCGACTGCCATCACACAAAACACGGTGACCAGTATCGCCGGTACGATTACCCGGTTACTTTTTAGCTTTTCTTTCTTAAACATCATAATACCGTCTCCCGCTCGCGGGATTTACTGAATTTTACACTAATGTACCAGCGGGCGCATCCTTCCGGCCCTTACGTTAAGATCAGGATGGATTATATACGGTTCAGCGGCTTGAATCCCGAAGGCATCATAGTATAACCTGCTCCCAAATGACTAACGAATTTGCACACAGGATTTCCGGACGGTTGTCAGACTGCCAGGCGGATAACTCATTCCGCCTGACCGCAGAGGCGCGCGCACTCAAAGCATCCGGAGCCGACATTGCATGGATGATGCTCGGTGAGCCGGATTTCGATACTCCCTGGAACATTATCGACCGCGCGAAACTCGCGATGGACGACGGCTGGACTCATTACACGCATTCGGCGGGTATCGACAGCCTGAGGGAAAGATACGCTGAGTATGTGAATCGCGAGTATGGCGTCAGGCGCATCAAAAAGGAAAACATTGTAATCCAGCCCGGCGGATCGATGATCTCATACCTCGCGTGCGTCACGCTGATCGATCCCGGTGACGAGGCCATCATATTCGATCCCACCTTCCCCGTTTACGAGCAGGGGATTCGTATGATGGGCGGGGTGCCGGTGCATGTCCCGCTCGACGAAAAAATTGCATGGCGCTTCGACTACGACCGGCTCGAAAAAGCCGTCACCGACAAAACGAAGGCTATTTTTATTAACAGCCCCCAGAATCCGACAGGCGGCGTGTTTACAAAGGAAGATATCGCGTTTGTTGCGGAACTCGCGCGTATGCATGGCATCTACGTGTTTTCGGACGAGATCTACAACAGGTTTGTCTACGAGGGTCAGCACGCAAGTATCCTACACGTGCCGGATTTCCTGGAACAGACGATTTTACTCGACGGGCACTCGAAGACGTACGCGATGACCGGGTGGAGGCTCGCGTTTTCGGTTTCGAGCGTCGAGGTCGCGGAGAGATTCGCCGATCTCATGACACTGATCAACTGCAACACCGCACCATTCACCCAGTGGGCGGGAGATGAAGCCCTGCACGGCGACCAGTCGGAATCGGAGAAAATGATAGCTGAATTCGAATTAAGGCGGAATCATATTTACAGCGGGTTGAAGAAAATAGACGGCATCTCCCTTGTAAAACCCGCGGGAGCGTTTTACGCGTTTGTTAACGTGGAGAAATTCACTACCGGGAGTAACCGCACTGCGCGGGAGCTTCAGAGAATTCTCCTGCATGACTACCACGTCGCCGTCCTTCCGGGGCCGATATTCGGCAGGTACTGTGAGAACTATATAAGGCTGTCTTTTGCCGCTGACCGCGAGATGATAACAAAGGGCGTGGAAAGACTGTCCGAAGCATTTAGTGAACTTTGTTAAATCTACCTCTCAGTTACGGAATCAACCGATCATCAGGGAACCGGATAGTTCGACTCGTTGCCGTGAAGCCATTCATCGAACCAGAAGTACTGGCTTGGAAGAATATCGTAGTCCGAAACCGGGCATCCCAGGAATGAATAGTACATGAGCTGCTTCGGTATCTTCCCGAACGAGTTCGGCTCCTCCGGATAAAATCCATCCTCGTCGCAGAACAGCGGCGGGATATTAGTCGGCGGTGTGTTGCAGAATGTCTGGATATCCGCACAGACGGCGCCGTCATCGTTGACCATGTTGTGATTCAAATCGAGGAGATAGATATCAATGAACCTGCCTATTGAATGCCCGCACTCATGCGCAAGACATATATAGTTCACGTTATCACCGGAACCGTGGTTGTCCTCGCAGAGAACAATGAATATGTTCTCTGTCGTATTGAAACTTCCCGGACACATCGTCCGCGCGTACCCACGCGTTGTGCTTCCGTACGATGACTGAACATAATAGACATTCATCGTATCCGGCTCCTGGGCCTGACCGTATATGCCATGCATCGCCGTATCCTCACCACCGGTCAGGTTTCGATACTCTGCAGTGGTCATCCAGAAAAATCCACCGGAATTCTCCAACACGAACTCAAGACCGTATGCAATCCAGAACTCGTTACAGCTGTTGAAATCCGCAAGGCCCGTAGTCGTCCAGTCGACAACCGCGTTTGTTCCACTTGAGTCATCGGCGGCGCACCACATCGACATCGCGATCTTTCTCGTTTTCGGATAACCCGTATCCGTCGACCATTCGGGCGACGTTCCGTTTGCGTTCCGTGCACGTATCCTGTACTCAATTGGATTCGCGGAACCGCAGTACCGTGCATCTGTATCGATGTAAGCGGACGTTATGGAATCAACGGTTATCAAATCCACCCAGTGCCACCCGTCCGCCTCGGACCACTCAGCTTTCTGGATGTCGTAATAATCGACACACTGCTCGATCAGCGTCCATTCCAGCCTGACCTCGCGGTTACTCAGAATTCCGTCCGCATCAGTCGCTGTGAAGCCCATAACATTCACCGGTGGCTGCGAGCACGATGTGTCCACAGTGAACTCGCACGAATCGCATGTCGAGGGAGCCGTTTCGCATGTAAGTTCGGGATTTCCCGTATCCTTCACCCTGATATAAAAAGTATGAGTGCTGTCGGAAAGCCCGGTCAGTTCAACCGAAAGCTGTCCGAGGGTCCACGCCGACCATGACCCGGAATCCAGCTTCCACGAGTAGCTCATTTCCGCTTCGGAACTCAGGTCATCCGTTCCGGTCCAGTTGAACGTGTAATGGTCAACCACAATTGTTGTATCCGGGCAGTTGTCGATCGACACCGAGGGCTTGAAGTTCGCGTTGAATATGCATGTATCCTGGTCCGTAAGCTGCGGATCGCCCAGGTCCCGGACCTGCACGATCAGAGTATGCGGTCCGCTTGAGATTGACTGCCACGTGTATTCAGACAGTCCTGTCGCCCATCCCTGCCATATTCCATCCTTCGATACGTTGTACTGCATCGATGACGGATCGTCCACGTCATCCGATGCCGTCCACTCGAAATCATATGAGGACGTGTTGACATCGACCGACGGGCAGTTCGTGATCGAAATTTCCGGCGCCTGGTTGACAACAGTGACCGCGAGGGGTGTATCGAGAAGGTCGGTCCCGCCCTCGTTGTCGGTCACGCGAAGCTGCACGCTGTAATCGCCGGGTGTCGAATAAGAGTGGCTTACGATTGACCCGGTGTCATCCGCGCTGAAAACACCTGAGTATTCGAAGTCCCACTCCCAGAGGACGATCGAATCACCCGAACAGTCGTTGTCGGTTGAACCCGTGCCGTTGAACGTGACAGACTCGTCGACATATACCTCCGTATCGGACACGTTCGCGGACGCTGTTGGATCATTGTGCCCAATTACCATTATTAGTGGCGTTGCGAGTGTATCCGTCGAGCCTTCGTCATCGGTTACACGGAACTGCACGTAATACGTGCCGGGGGTGTCCCATGAATGGTTAAATACATCACCGGTGTCGTCATAAGTGCCGTCGTTGTTCCAGTCCCACTCGTATAGAGTAATGAGGCCGCCGTCGGGATCGTATGACCCGTCGTCAGCAAACGTGATGTCCTCGCAGACGATGTGAGGACCGGCTTCGACTGTCGCGTATGCGATCGGGTTGAAATATTCGGTGCCGACCGTGATTTCAAGCGGTACGTCGAGCATATCAGTCGCACCCTCATCGTCGGTGACCCTCAACTGCACGTTATATGAGCCCTCGGACGCCCATGAATGACCGACTATCATTCCCGTGTCATCCATATTAAACGCCCCGTCGAAATCAAAGTCCCACTCGTAGAGGACGATCGATTCACCCGAACAGTCGCCGTCCGTTGAATCGGATGCGTCGAACTGCACGAGTACATCGGTAAATGCGTACTCGGTATCCGATGTCGCAGACGCGATCGGGAGCGCGTTTTCAACCGTGATTTCGATCGGGGAATCCAGCGTATCGGTCGCACCCTCATCGTCCGTCACACGAAACTGCACAGGATGAATTCCAACGGTATCAAAAGAATGAGAGATTGTATCGCCAGTGTCATCATACGTTCCGTCGTTGTTCCAGTCCCACTCGTAGAGCGTGATAAGTCCACCGTCGGGATCATATGACCCGTCATCGCTGAACTGGACAGGTTCACACACCGTTTGGGTCAAAGGTCCTGCGGATGCTGTCGCTATCGGATCGATCGGTTCGTTCGTGATTGTTATCTCGATCGGTTCGTCAAGCTCGTTTGTGTAACCCTCGTCGTCCCTGACCCTGAGGTTTACATAGTATGTTCCGTTCTCATCCCACGAATGCGTGAGGACATCCCCTATTTCATCGACCGCACCGTTATTGTCCCAGTCCCACGCGTACTCGGTGATCGACTCGTTTCCGCAGTCGTTATCATGCGAACCGGCGCCGTCAAACTCGATCTCGGTTCCGGGAGTCGCCTCTGTCTGTGATACCTCAGCGACCGCTGTCGGCAGCGCGTTGACTATCGTTACTTCAATGGGAGTGTCCAGCATCGATGTGTTGCTCTCATCATCCGTCACGCGGAACTGGATTTCGTACGTGCCCGGCCAGTCCCACGAATGCGAAACTTCCGCCCCGGTTTCATCGAATGTGCCGTCGTTGTCCCAGTCCCACTCGTAAAGCTGGATGTCACCACCGTCGGGATCGTACGAGCCGTCATCGGCAAATACGATATCCTCGCAGACTGTCTGCTCGGTCGGTTCAGCCGATGCCATCGCGACCGGAAGGTCGTCGGTTTTTTCGGACACCGTGAGAATCGCAATCTGGTACGCGGTGAGGTCGAGCCATTCGGGTGATGACGAATTTTCATTGTCGACGACACTCACAAGACATCGATATTCACCCTCGCCCGCCAGTGTTTCATTGTTAACTGTTACCTCGAATGTCGATAAACCGTCCCCATCCGATACCCATTCGGATGCGAGAACTCCATCGAAAAGGTACTCGCACTCGACAACGGGTGCGGAGTACGATTCTTTTCCACCGTGGTCGTAAACATCGATCGTAAGAACTGTCGATCCGCCAATGCTTGTAAGGCCGTCGCCGACCGGAATATCTGTAACCTCGACCTTCCACGGTTCGGGGCAGTTCGCTTCAGCCGGGAAGTCGGTCATCGGGTCGGTTACCGGCTGGATCGACGCCGGCACCCATGACGCGTCGACCGCGTAGCCGAAAATAAACGCGCTGTCGGGCATGTCGATTTCAAATGTCTCGGTTACAGACTGCCCTGCGTAGAAAGCGTTGCGCGTGTTCGCGACGTCATCTGAAATAAATCTTTTGTAGGCGTTTAGGGTGGCGGATGGAAGCGTGGGGGTGGCCAGTTTACCGTCCATGTAACCCTGGAGTCCTGCCGGACCTGAACCTTCTGTCGTCCAGTTGTATAGGGTTGTGTATCCATCCGCGTTGACGACTTCGCCATCACCCGATGCCCTGTTCGATGCGATGAGTCCGGATACAGGAAACGTCTCGCTTCCCGCGAACATCGCGATCCCGCGTACGTCGAAACCGGTCAGTTTCGGATCGCTGAACGGGTGCAGTATCTCGATATCGCATAGAAGTGTTGAATCCGGCGTCGGTGTGATCCCCTTCAGCTTAAAGCAGTTCGTGCATGGGCCGTTTTCGAGCCATGTCAGGATGTTCCAGTGACCGGATGGCACACGCGTCGGGATAATTTCAAAATCCAGCGTGACTGGATCGACTAAAACTTCCTGGTAGAGCCAGAGATAGTGATACTGCGCGTTTTCAACAACGGAAGAATCCGATGCTGCCGTCAGTCCCGGAAGCACATCATCTGCTGCCGACTGGAGACCCTGTCCGGGAGAATTTGTGTCAGCCGGAATTACGGGGGGCTGCGTTCCGGCGCATCCCGATAAAATTATTAAACCTGCTGCAAGTAATAACGAGCGTAAACTGATTCCCACTTTTTGTAAAACCTCGTTCTTTATTACATACGAGTAATTGATCGACCGCCCTGACCCGGAGGTTGAGTCACGATCCAATGCAGGCTGATTTTCAGTTCCCCTGATAAACTCCTCTACCACAGTTAACTTTACAATAATAAACGGATTTTTTCCATATCAGCCCGATATATCCTCGTTGAGAACTTCCATCAGAAAACCAAGTGCCGCTGCAACCGATGCATCCTTCACAGCTCTCCGTTCACCATCGAAATGATAAAACCGGCTGGTTACCACACCCGTTTTATCAATCGCGATCCATGTGGTACCAACCGGCTTCTCATCTGAACCGCCTGACGGCCCGAGGATACCAGTTACCGAAATTCCAATGTCCGCGCATGATGCCCGCCGTATTCCGGATGCCATGCCTTCTGCTGCTTCCATGCTGACAGCACCATGCTCTTCAAGAATATTACCGGAAATTCCCGTCAGTCTTATTTTGGAGTCGTTTGAGTAGCAGATAATCCCCTCGACGAAAACATCCCCCGCACCCGGAACATCGGTAATCGCATCCGATAATGCTCCCCCTGTGGATGCCTCCGCTACTGCAATTTTCAAATTCTTTCCACGAAGAATGTCGATTATTTCTGTTGCTTTCATGGTTTCACATCCACACTGGTAAAATTTCGTATATTTTATGCAACCTTTCCGGAGAAATCCTGTCTTCTTGGGACAGGCTATTGCTAATGAGCATTAAATCTGATTTATTGTATCCTAATCAGGAACGGGAGTAACACATGGACTGGATGTGGCTGACATGGATTTTATACGCCGGACTTGTCCTTCTTGGACTTGCGACGGTGTTTTTTACCGTATGGATGGCGGTCGAATACTTCTCCTTAAAAGGCCATTTTAATCCGACGGATGAGCTTGTCGGTCAGCTTGGCACCGTGAAAAAGGAGTGCTCGCCCCATCAGAAGGGCAAGGTTTACGTCGCAGGTGCGTACTGGGACGCCGTAAGCCAGTTCGGAACGCTCCAAATAAACGACGATATCCGCATTGTCGAAGTGCGCGAGAAGTTTCTTGTTGTTAACAAGGCAGATTTGATTGTGGGGAATGTTCCCCCGGCATAATAAAGCATTCACTCAATGGTAAAAATAAAATTTTAAACATGAGGGACTAACCAAGGAGACAATCCAATGGAATCACTGCTAACCATTGTAATTATTATTTTGGCGGTATTTTTCGTCATAAGCTGGTTCATCAAACTTGCGTACCAGTTCGAGAGAATCGTTTTGTACACGCTTGGAAAATACCAGGGTATAAGGGGACCGGGAATCGTCTTCGTTGTCCCACTTTTCCAGACTGTCCGCAAGGTGGATATCCGTATCATCACCCTGGACGTGCCTTCGCAGGAGGTTATCACCCGCGATAACGTCACCGTCAGGGTCAACGCGGTTATTTATTACCAGGTCATGGACGCTAACAAGGCTGTAAACAACGTCAGGAACTACAACCTTGCAACCAGCCAGATCGCCCAGACAACGCTTCGAAGTGTGCTTGGCGAGCACGAGCTCGACGATCTCCTCGCCAACCGTGAGAAGATCAACCAGACGCTTCAGTCGATCATCGACGCGCAGACCGACCCGTGGGGAATCAAGGTCACCATGGTCGAGACCAAGGACGTCGAGCTTCCGGAAACCATGAAACGCGCGATGGCGAAACAGGCCGAGGCCGAGCGTGAAAGGCGCGCGAAGATCATCGCCGCCGAGGGTGAGTTCCAGGCCTCCAAGCGCCTTGCCGAAGCTGCCGACGTCATGAGCACCAACTCGATCACTCTGCAGCTGAGATACCTTCAGACACTCGTCGAGGTATCGGCGGAGAAGAACTCGACGACAATATTCCCGCTCCCGATCGATCTTATAAAACCGTTCATGGAGGCGTTCAACCAGCCGAAAAAGCCGGAGATCGGTCCGGGCGCATAAGCCAATCGTCGACACCTAATCATTGAAAAACTCATCGCGGGACATCCTCCCGCGATTTTTTTCATCAGATTTAAAATTCTAAACCTTAAATCCCGAAGTAGTCGCCATCAAAACTTACTGGAGTGATGTAACTTACAGGAGTGATGTAACTTACTGGAGTGGTGTAACTTACAGGAGTGATGTAACTTACAGGAGTGGTGGCCTCCGGCCACCACCGGAGTGAGGGTCTCCTGACCCTCGCAACGTATCCCGTAACATCGACGATGATGGCTCGAAGCCACCACTCCCCTGGAGGCTGGAAGCCTCCAGTCCGTGAAGAAAAGGACTCATTGAAATTCACATGCAACATATACCCCTGCTTTGTAAAAGCTACAGTACCTGCAAAAGTTACCTTAGTGGTTATACTTACATGAGTAGTGTAACTTACTGGAGTAGTGTAACTTACTGGAGTGATGTAACTTACAGGAGTGGTGGCCTCCGGCCACCACCGGAGTGAGGGTCTCCTGACCCTCGCAACGTATCCCGTAACATCGACGATGATGGCTCGAAGCCATCACTCCCCTGGT
>Ga0272441_10011312_pt1 | contig 13277 bp, 12 predicted proteins | sample SSMProp6N_FD_193582 | JGI IMG/M metagenome (GOLD analysis project Ga0272441, IMG submission 193582) | Marine sediment archaeal communities from Little Sippewissett salt marsh, Falmouth, MA, United States - SSM-Prop-6N | ecosystem: Environmental > Aquatic > Marine > Wetlands > Sediment ... | reverse complement strand
CGCCCCATGCCCCCGTCCCGCCGCCAGCGATCCCCGTCCCGCCCGCGCCGCATTTTCAAACCGACCGATTCACCCCATTTTCGCGCCGGCGCTGACACCCGCACCATACTGGCCAGTCCTGGCCGCCCCTTGACAGCGTACTGCTGCCATCAATACGGGCTGCAGCGGAACTGGCTCACTCTTCAAGCCGGCCGGGCACTCGGTGCTGAAACGGGTCGTACAAGGCGAAGTGCGGTGCGACGGCGGGCTTGCCCCAGTTCAGGAGCACCTTGACCGTCTCAAGGGCCAGGAGGACGCCGGACAACCAGACCATGGGCGCGAAAGACGAGATGTGGCCTTCCATGATCCGCTGGACGGCCTGGGGGGAGTAGAAAGCGGAGACGCCCTCGATCTTGCCCAAGCCCAGCAGGACGTCCAAGCCGAGCTTGCGGAACTCGTCGTCTGAGATGTCCGCGATGGGCCGTCCTGCCGTCGGCAGGCCATAGGCTTCCTCCAGTGTCGGCGTCTCGGCCGTGAAGACGCGGACGTTGCCGTACGGCAGCGCCCAGGCCTCCACGAGGGGTAGCCCCATCTCTCTGCATTCCCGCGACGCGATCACGCAGGGAGCCAGACTGTCGATCCCCATGACGGCAATGTCGGCGGCCTTTAGGATTTCGGCGATATTGTCCTCGCCGACGCGATCGAACTTCTCCACCTGGGCTTCTGGGTTAACGGAGCTGGCCCAGTCGGCTGCCACGTCGATCTTCCGCCGCCCGATCGTGTTGCGGTCGGCGAACACCTGCCGGTTCATGTTGCTCGCATCGAAGACGTCGCGGTCAACGATGCTGAATCGCCCGATGCCGCAGCGGACCAAGATGTGAAATGCCGTGCCACCGATACCGCCCATGCCGAACACGGCCGCCTTGCGACTTCGCAGGTGCTCCTGCTGCTCGTCCGAGAGCAATCCCAGGTTGCGGCCAATAAGCTCGCGGTACGCGCTGCTCCATGTTATCTGTTGGTCTGCCATCACCCGTTCTCCTCATTCCGTGCGACGTATTGGCACTTGTGCTGGAAGTCACGTGTGAACCCAAGGGGGAACTCTCGGTAGGGGAGCATTCGGACGGCCAATTCGCCATCTACATAGATGTGGAGTTGCTCCTCGAGCTTTGCCTGTGACTCGTCGGTGGGCCTTCTCCCTTCGCGAAGCTGCACCAGGAGCGCGGCGGTGTCTGCTTCCCGGCTGAGGTGGAAACTGCCCGTTACAGTCTGGGCCAGATCGTGGTCAGCATACAGGGCTTCCTTCACCTCCTCCGGGATGACGCGCTTGCCCTCCGCTGCCTGCAGTGCCTGGCCCCGCCCCCAGATGATGCCCATCGGGAGCCGAAAGCGCGGCAGCAGATCCTCCCGGCCGTGCGCCCGCAGCACGTCTGCCAGGTCCTCGTACGCCATCAGCTCGACGACGTCCCTGGTGTTGTAGCGGATCATGGGAATCTTCGCCTTGGGATCCAGGACGGTGACGATCAACTCGCTCCGGCCGTCTTCCCCGGGGAGTGTCTCGACGAAGAACTGCCCTGGGAAGTACTGCACTATGCTGGGGCTGATGCGTGTCTCCCGACCGTATAGCGATCGTCGGAAGTCGGCGTCTTCATGGGCCAGCCGACGGATCAGGAGGGTCTTCTGACTCTCTCTGAAGAGGCTGATAGACAGTTCGGACACGCCGAAATTGACGCCGATCAAGCCCGTCGCCGGGTCTTCCAGATCGATACCGAGGATCGACGCCAGGTAGCTGCGGTAGTTCTCGGCGATGTACTCTCCCCCGGTGATCAGGCTGACAGGCAGGTCCCTCCAGGGAACGCCTCTGTCTAGCCCTTCTTCGACGACGGTCTTGAGAAAGGGGCTTTCCCCGTTGATGATCAGTCTATCGAACTCCGGGGCCAGCCGCTCCACCAGCGCGAGGACCGTATCCGAGCGCACACTCGTCTCTGCCACGACGATGGTCCGCGTAGGAACACGCACGCCCATGGCATTGCAGTTGATATAGAGCGTTCTCCGATCGAGGACGCCAAGGAGAGTATCCAGCAGGAATTCGAGGCCGACCGCTGCCCGGTCCGTTCCGGCACGCGTGAGAACGCCATAGGAGAACGTTCCGGACTGGCCTGAACTCGCGTAGACGGAACCGATCCCGTCCAGATTGCCGTCAATGCACAGGTCTCGCAGGGGGCCGGCCGCAAAGAGAGTGTGCTTATCGAGTATGGGCACGTGCCGCCGGAACGCGTCGAGGGTCGTGATCCCCTCCGCCCGAACCCCTCGCTCTTTCAATAGCTTACGGTACGCGGGCACTTCCCTCGCGGCGCGCCGAAAGGCCCTGAGAACCTTGCGTGGATCGCTGTCGGCGAGTTCCTTTGGGTCCGCCGTTTCCATGAACCTGGCTGCGCGCCGGTACTGGCGGCGAATCAGCCGGTCACGCACGCCCTCAAGCAGTCTCATTGCTGCCTATCCTCTGGCCTGATCCTCGCCGGTCGGCTGTGCTCTGTCGCCTGGCAAGAAGCCCTGGAGCTTTGCCAACAGCGCGGCGGCATCCAGCGGGGGCGCCGTTTGAGGCCTTCCGTGCAGGAGCATCTGGACGTTCTCCGACATAATCCCGTCGAGGACATCCTCGGGGAAACGCAGCCCCTTGATACAGTCGACGAAGTCTTTCATCCGATGAAGACGACCGGCATATGGCGTCGGGTAATCGGTCCCGAAGATGAAGCGGTCGGCGCCCACTCGCTGGATCAGGTCCGGCGTGAGGACTTTCGGAATCTCTGACAGGTATGCAGACGTGTCGATGAAAACATTGGGGTTCTTCTCGGCCACCATGAACGCTTCGTTGTGCCAAAGGGTGCCCAGATGGGTGAGGAGAATCCGTAACTCGGGGAAACGGACCGCCACGTCGTCGAGATACAAGGGATTGGCGGGAGCCAACCGGCATGCGGCGCCGAAGGGCGTGCTGCCGATGTGGAAAACAACAGGGATATCAAGCTCAAGTGCCTTCTCATAGACCGGGAAGACGGCTTCATCGTTGGGGAAGAAGTCCTGCAGAGGCGGATGGAGCTTCAGGCCCTGCATGCCCATGTCCTGAACGGCGGCCTCCAGGGCTGCCGGAGCCTCGGGGTCGCGAGGGTCAACAGAGGCGAAGCCGATGAACCGCCTCGGAAACCGCTCGCAGAGGTTGTGGACGTACTGGTTCGATGCATAGACGAGAGGCGCTTCCACGGCGTACAGGATCGACTGGGAGATGCCCGCCTCATCCATCTGTGCGATTGCGGTTTCGGGCAGGACCATGGGCAGCGCCGCCTCGATGTCGGTGTAGACGGCGATCCCCTGCGCCAGGGAGAGGTTCGGATAGCGCCGAACCATGGCGGCCAATTCAATCAGATGCACGTGCGCATTGACGATCATGGGCTCTGCCTCCGAGAGAACGCAAACGATTCACGTAAGCTACCGGATGTATTATCGGATGGTTTGCACCGCGTCCTGACCTATTCTAGTCTCCGCGAGCTTGTCAGATGGTCCGGCCTTGGATTGCGAGCCAGGGCAAGTCTTCGGAAGAAGGCCTTGTGGCTCGGGCTTCCGGGGCCGATCCTAATGGTACGAGGCATTGCCTAGCGGCCGCGTGTTCCGAGAGCCGTCCCAGCAGCACGACCCGCTGGGAGACCCAATTCGCCGGGTCTGCCAGGCTGGGCGCAGGTGAGCATATGAGAGTGGCATTGATCACTGGCTCCAGCAGGGGAATCGGGGCGGCGTCCGCTGTCGCTCTGGCAAGACGGGGTTTCCATGTCTGCCTGACGGCGCGCTGCGAAGAGAGACTCGCAGAAGTGGCCGAGCAGATCAATCGCGCCGTGGGACCCGATCGGGTCCTGGTCGCGCCGGGCGACGTTGCCAAGCCTGACGACAGAGACAGGGCCTTGGCGAAGGTCCGCGAAACATGGGACCACGTGGATGTTCTTGTGAACAACGCGGGCAGCGCACGACCCGGTGTAGTGGAAGACCTCGACCTGTCAGGAGTCCAACAGCTTTTTGCCGTAAACACTTTTGGCTACTTGGCATGGATGAAGATGCTGCTGCCGGCGATGCGCAGGCGGGGCACGGGCAGGATTGTCAACATCAGCTCCGTCTCGGGCCTGATGTCGTTCCCGGGGCTGAGCGCGTATGCCGCAACCAAGTTCGCTGTGGAGGCCATAAGCGATGCTGCTCGGCGTGAATACGGGCCGTGGGGAGTGAAGGTGATCCTCGTTGAGCCGGGCCCCGTGACTACGGGGATATGGGAGGCGGCGGAAAGCCAAGTCGCCAGCAACCAAGAGGCCTGGATGAAGGGCCCATTTCGACGCCTCTACAAGCAGTTGATGGCCCACTCGCAACACCTGAGAGCCGGTCACGGAGCCTCGCCCGAGATTGTGGCCAGGGCCGTGTGTCGGGCCGCGACGGCGGCCCGCCCCAAAGCCAGGTATGCGCCAACCTGGGACGCCCGGATTACGAGCATTCTCCGGCACTTGCCGGACACCGTTCAGGACTGGCTCGTCTCATGGCTGACGCCTGTTCGGTAGCTTCGTTGGGCCTGGCGACGGACGAGCCGGCCGCGGATCGCCGCGGAGGCTCACTACGCGGGCCCGTGGTTCGTCGGTACACGATTTGCCCGCCGCCTCATGAATCGTACGTTTCCTCCGGCAAGCATTGGAGCGGTTCAAGTCCGGAGGAAGCATCATGTCGGTGCACGTTGCGAGGGATGGGGATCGAATTGGGCGGCGATCGGCTGCGGAACGGAAAAAAGGAAGCCGGCGTCTGGCGTTGCTGAGGAAGGCGGGGCTGTTCGGCGGGGATGCCGGCGGCGCCCAGGCCGTCCGGGCCACGAGCGTGGAGGACCTGCTGACGGCCTACCGCCTCGTCCACGACGCGTTCGTGGAGAAGGGCTATATCCATCGGCAGGCCTCGGGCCTGCGCATGCGGACGTTCGAGGCCCTGCCCACGACCGCGACGTTCGTCGCCAAGGCCGACGGCAAGGTCGTCGGCGTCCAGAGCCTGGCCATGGATGACCCCCAACTCGGCCTGCCCTCGGACCAGGCGTTCCAGGCCGACCTCGACGCGCTGCGAGGGAAGGGCCGGGTGCTCTGCGAGGCCACCAACGAGGCCGTGGACCCCGACTGGCGGCGGACCTCCGTGCCGACGGAGTTGATGCGCTGCTGCTTCGCCCACGCCCTGGCCAAAGGCTGCACGGACCTGATCACGACGGTCAGCCCGGGGCACGTCCGCTTCTACGAGTTGCTGGGCTTCGAGCAGGTCAGCGAGGTTCGCAGCTACTCGGCCAAGATCGAGGACCCCGTGGCCGTCGTCCGGTTCGACCTGTCCGCGCTCGGCCAGGTCCTTCAGGACATCGAGCAGGCCCAGGACGAGGTCGAGGTGTTCCTCAAGAAGTACTACGTGGACGAGAACCCGTACGGCCGGCATGTCGGGGCATGGGATGTCGTGGCGGAGAGGCTGTTTGGGGACGTCACACTGCTGCGTGTCCTGTTCGTCAACGAGAGCGGGCTGCTGCCGAATTGCACGGAGGCGGAGCTGGAGGCTATCCGCCGGCATTGGGGGGCGGAGACCATGGCGGCTGTGTTGCCGGCCGAGGAGACTGCTTGCGGGCAAGAGCACGCAACTCGCCCGACCGGGCCAATCCAGGGAACAGGCGTGGAGAACCGGTCCATGCGTCTCGTGCGGCAGATCGCGGAAGAGCTCGCCTTTGATTTCTCGAGCGAACAGGCGGTTGCCGCCGCCCATTTGATTTCCAGGGAGATCGACGAGGCAGTCACAGGGGAACGGGAAGCTTGCGCCCAGACCGTATCCAGACACCTACATGCCGCATCCTACCATCCCCGGGGTCTGGTGGGAGCGATCCGCGAGCGGAGCCATACCTCGCGGTCTTCACAACAGGTTACGTGGAAGGAACGCTGAACGGATCGCAAGCGTGTGTGGCGCTTGTCCAGACGAAGCTTGTCAGCCCCTCAGAACGGAAACGCCGGCGAAACCACTCCTCGCTCAGGCTGGATTCCTGGCGGCAACAGCCGAGGGACACGCGTTCGTTCCTCGGCCAGCGTGCCAACGGCGTTACGCGAGAACCGAGGCGCTCTTGAGTCTCAACTGGCGGTTCAGGCTGCTGGATGGCGCCTGCGACGGAGCAGAGAGAATCCCGCGACGCCAAGGAGCCAAGCTGCCGCAGGCTCAGGGACGTAGGCATCGCCGTCCATCGGGTCACTCAAGATGGCATCCCAGCCTCCCAATCCCCCCGCCGGCTCAACAGTGGACGCGACCTTGAGGTGCGCGACGGGCAAGTCCGTAGCGGCCGGCCCAGGGAATGTGACCAGCATGTCCGTGTCATTGGGCCCGTCTGTCAAGTTCCAGGGCGTCCCTGTGTCTAACAGCACGTGCGTGGCGAAATCCGTCGTGAACGCGTCGGGATCGAAGTCCGTGATCACAATCTCGGCGTCCTCATTGCAGGCCTGAATCGAGCCACCGGCCCAGACGAGTTCCGACTTCGTGCCTTCCAGGGAGGCCCCCGCCGCATCGTGGCCGATGCCTCTGTAATTGTCAGTACCTGAGATGCGGCCACTGGTAAGCGGGACGCCATCGGGGTAGACGTCACTGAAGACGTCGGCATCCTGGAAGTACACGTTGTACCGATCGCCCGCAGCCCAGATGTCCTGGTGATACTTCTCTGGCGCCGCATCCCCATCGGGATCGCTGAAAATGACCTGCGTGTCGGTTCGTCCGGCCACCGTGCCCCAGATCTCCTTGCCACCGTCGCCTGCCTGCCATATCTGCAAAGCCGTGACACCGATCGTGCACGGGCTGGACCTCGTGCCCCTCATCACCTCCGTGACCGTGAAAACGGCAAAAGCCACCTCATCGTTCTCCAGGACGCTGTTCTGGATGTAGTGCAGATTGCTCAGGTCGTAGGTCCCGCCGGGGGTGTATGCCACGCCAAGTGTCACGGGGATTGTGGGATTCCCGCCCTGATCGTACTCATACCCCGTGTACATCCGGCTCGCCTCCCAACCCGTCGCCTTCGCGACAAAAGTCCCGTTCCATGGCATCATGCTCGCAAAAGCCACATTGCCAACGGCAATCACAACACCCACCGCAAGACAAGCCCTCAGCGTTTTCATCTCATTTCCCTTCCTGCCGCGACGCCATACGCTGCGAACACGACTGATTGCCTCTCTGTCCAACGAAAGTGCTCTGCCAAGTCCGGCGCCACAGCAAGGCCAACGCTAGGCGCTTCAAGGCACTTCGACTTGGGCGGCTCTCTCTCGGGCTTGGGCGCCGATCTCGATGAATCGGCGTCCCATCCGCTCCTAAACCAGTTCACACGCGAGCACGGATAGTCCGTGAACGAACGGGGCGATGACACGCAGAGCCTCCGCGTCCGACGCACTGTCTTTCGCGTGGGGGCTTCGCTGCATTCCAGACGGAACAGACAGCGCAGCCTCACCCGCCTACGAAAGCACGGTCAGAACGCAGACAAACTCCTCAGGCATCGACACATACCCTCCGTCCGCACAGGCAATCCGGAGGCTCCTATCCAGATACGATGCAGACTAGAATAACGATAAGCATACCCCGGATTGTCATATCTGTCAAGCGCAAAATGATATACTCCCATCGGTAATGCCCCGCGGTGGAACCGGGCAGTGCGCTGGGTTTGCTCGGTCGGGCGACGGTCGGGGATGGCACGGCCGGATAGAGGGAACGCGCCGACCCGGGCGCCGGTGGGCGTCAATCGGCGGCCACCCTTGGGAAGGCCGAGCGTAGGGCTGCGGCTTGGACAGACCCCCGTTTGCCCGGCGTCGGCTGCCCAGGCCGGCTGGGCTACGGGATCTTGTACTCCTGGCGCTTGCGCCAGAGGGTCGTACGGTGAATCCGGAGGATGCGGGCGGCTTCCTTCAGGTTGCCGCCCGTCAGTTCCAGGGCCTTGCGGATGGCCCACTCCTCCAGGGCCTTCAGGTCCAGGTACTCGGGGGGCATCTCTCGCAGACCGCGCAGGTCGCGGGCCGGCTCGGCACGGTCCTGGACCAGCTCGGCCGTCAGCCGCTCCGGGGACAGGCGGGTGACGAACAGCCGCTCAACCCACGCGGCCAATTCGCGGACATTGCCGGGCCAGGAGTGATTGCACAGCGCCCGCACAACGGGCGGGGGCACGTGCACTGCCGGGCGGTTGTAGCGGCGCGAGCACCGGTCCAGGAAATGCCTCAGCAGCGGCTCGACGTCCTCGGGCCTCTCCCGAAGCGGGGGGATGTGAATCCGCACGATGTTCAGGCGGTAATACAGGTCCTTCCGGAACGTCCCTTCCTGGACGCACTGGCGGAGGTCGCAGTTGGTGGCGGCCACGAATCGCGTATTGACCCGCTCGGTTCGCGTGGCGCCCACCGGCAGGACCTCCCCTTCCTGAAGGACGCGAAGGAGCTTGGCCTGCATCTGGACGGGAATCTCGCCGACCTCGTCGAGGAACAGCGTGCCCCCGTTGGCGGCGCGAACCAGGCCCAGCATGCTCTGCTCGGCACCCGTGAACGCACCGCGCACGTGGCCGAAGAACTGGCTCTCAAACACCCCCTCGCCCACTCCCGCACAGTTGACGGGGATGAAGGGCTCGGCGTGCCGAGGAGAGCGGAGATGAAGCAGGCGTGCGACCAACTCCTTGCCCGTCCCGCTCTCCCCCTCGACCAGTGCGGGACAGTCGCTGTCGGCCACTTGGTCGATCAGTCGGTCGATATGGCCGACCGCGTCGGACTCACCGACAAGGAGCACCTTCGCCAACGAGCGGGAGGCGCCCCTCATGATGCACTCCTACCGGGCATCCGTGCCGCGAGACGCGGATCTACGACTTCGCTCACTCTCGACTCCTCGATCCGGCGATGCGTGTTCTCGAGCGCGCCGCAGGGCGCGCGCCGCCCCCCCCTTGCGGGCCCAGCCCGCAACACCGCGACCGCGCACTACAGGGCGCTCCCGCTTCCGTGCATAAGAACCGCTGGAGGACAACTCCGGCCACTCCTGACTCCGGGACAAGACGACCGCTGGAATCCTCGCCTTCTGGGCGCGCACAACCACATGTCACACGCACGGGGCACTCAGAACACAAACCGATCACTCTCACCCACCCGATCGTGCCACAAGACGTGCGCTTCAGGGCTGGCCGATCCTCCACCTCGACAGCACTCTGGCTACGAGGACTACCTTACCCCCGCCCCCTGGGATCGGTCAAGGGAAAAGGGCCGAGAAGCGCGGAGAAAACCAGATTTGTCGGACGGAAAGCCCAAACTGCCTGGGTTCTCGGGCGTGGCATGAGGTGGGCGCTGACGCAAGGCGGCACATGGTCTTCGGTGGTAGGCCAGGATCGCCCGTTCGCACAGCGGACCCATTGCACGTCCCAGTCCCGTTGCAGATGACTTCTTAAGTCTCAGAACGCTTCTCTGCAGGATGCAGGATGCAACCAAACGGGAGCTATTCTCTACGTAAGTCTTTTTTTTAAAACAGCTTGCACTTCGAGCCCTACCCGAAGCCGACTGTGACGTTCTTTGCGTAAGTGCTTTTCCAGAAAAGCGTTGCACCTCCCCACTTTCTATCCGATACCAACTGTAAGACCTTTTATAACAAGCCTTTACGAAACGGCATAGCGCTTGCTTTTAGGCTGGATGAAGTCGCCGAACCGGTTCGCACCTGAGGCCGGCGGGAGCGGCATCCGAAATCCAGAATAAGGCGTTCAATGATGGTCTTACTGGTAGAGGGATTACAGGACATCGTGGTATTCGCCGCCAGCAGGTCGCTTCTGACCCAGTTGACGGAGTGGAGCGAGAAGCACCCCGGCTTCGCGTTGCGACTGATCAGCGGATGCCCCGAGGGAGCGGAGCTGTCGCTCCATGGGGCCGTGTTCTGCGTCATCGACGCGACCACGGCCGATCCTCAGTCCATTGTGCCGGTCCTGGAGTACTGCACGGACCACTTCGGGGCCGATTGCGTGGCCGTCTATTCGGAGGTCAAGCACGGCTCGCTCGAGACACTGGTCCGGTCGTTCGGCGTGCTCTGGTGGCTGGGTCCGATGGGACTCCCCCAATGGGAGGCGGTCTTCCGTGGCCTGGGTCCCGTCGAGGCCCCCCGCCCCGCGCCGCGACGGCCGAAGTACCTTCCGTCGGGGGATCTCGGTGTTGATTTGCGGCCTACGCGTCCCTGGCGCGGAAAGGAGGCTTCGCGATGACATCCCCACAGGTAGCAGAGCTCGGCACAGAGGGCAGGACCTCGCAGTGGCAGCCCCAGCCGCCCCGGTTGCGTTTGATGCCGCGATCCTCGCACGAGACGACGGTGCGACAGGACGACACGCCGGCGGGTTTCAGCATCCACCGGGCCGTCACCCACGAGGACCTGTTGGCCGCCTTCCAGTTCCTGGGCCGATCGAGACGCCGCCTGGGCTACCCCCGGCCGGCGCTGACAGCCCTCTGGGCGGGGTCCGCGGATCCCCGGCGGGAATCGGCGGTCTTCGTCTGCAAGTCCTGGCCGGAGGTCGTGGGCGCCGCCGCCCTGGTTGTGGATTCGCCCGGCGAGTACCTCGCCGCGGAGAAGGCCTTCCCGGAAGTCCAGGCCCTTCGCGATCGCGGCCGGCTCGTTTGCGAAATCGCCCACCGGGCGATGGTCCCGGCCTACTACCGGACGCCCGCCCCGCACGACTTGCTTCGCTGTTGCGTTGCCCACGGGCTGTTCGTGGGGTGCACCGATCTTATCGTGGCGGCCCGCATGTGGGAGACGGAGCGGTTCCTTGGCCTGGGCTTTGAGCGGATCAGTCCGGTTCGCTGCAGTGGCGGGGCCGTGCCAGAGCCGAGGGTCCTGATCCGGTTGGACCTGGCCTCCCTTCACCAGGGGGGTCTGGCCCCCGGCCTGCCGACGGACACGGAACACGCGTTCCTTCGGTGGCACTTCGTGGGCGGCAACCCGTACGGGCAGTACGTGCGAAGCTGGGCGCGGCTGGCCGACGAGATGAAGGGCCAGGCCCTGTCCTTTCGCGCGGGGCACATCGGTCGCCCTTCCCCCGAAGCGTCCGGAGTTCCCGAAAACCGGTGTGCCTGACGTCCGCCCGCCTCCGGCGGGCCCTTCCCGAGATACCGTCGCCGAGGCACACGTCCTGCCTCGGATGAATCGAACGCCCTACATCAATCATACCAAGGAGAGTAGAGATGGTTGCGGCATGCAAGTCAACGGCACGGAAGGAAAGACGGGAACGTAGGAGAGAGGGACGTAGCGACGAACAGCGCCGGCTCGCGCTCCTGCGCCGGAGCGGGCTGTTCGGCGGGGACACGAAGGGGGCGCTCATCGCTCGGGCGGTCACCTTCAGAAAGCTAGGTATGGCCTACGGCCTCGTCCACGACGTCTTCGTCGAAGAAGGGTACATCCACTCTCAGCCGTCCGGCATGCGGGTCCGGCCGTTCGAGACGGACAGGCAGACGGCCACCTTCATCGCCGAGCATGGCGACCAGGTCGTGGGCGTCCAGAGCCTCGTGGTAGACTCCGAAGACCTGGGCTTGCCGTCGGACCTGGCGTTCTCCGACGAGATCAACACGCTGCGCGAGGGGGGCAAGATCGTCTGCGAGGCGACGAACGAGGCCGTGGACGCTGCCTTTCGGCGCAGTGCCGTTCCCACGGAGATGATGCGGGCCCTGTACGCCTACGCCGTCCAGATCGGCTGCAACGAGCTGATCACCACGGTCAGTCCCGGACACAAGGCGTTCTACGAGTACATGGGGTTCGAGCAGATCGGGGACGTGCGCAGCTACTCGGAAGAGATCGCCGATCCCGTGGTGCTGATGGCATGGCACTTGGACCAGGTCGAGGCCCTCTACGGCGCAGTGGACCCGAGCGAAGACACGTTGGCGGCGTTCATGAAGCGGTTCTACATCACAGAGAACCCCTACCTGGCGCCCATGCGTTCCTGGTCGCAGTTGGCGGAGGCGACGTTTGCCGACGCCGAGGAGGTGGGCCTGTTCTTCCGTGCCGTGCCGGAGTTGTTCGACACCGCCTCTTCCGATAGCCTCCGCGCGATGCAGTCGCGGCTGGGCTCGGTGGCCTTCGCCCTGGCGATGGCAGGCACGGAAGCCCCGGCCCTGAGTGCGTAGGCCGCAGTCCAGAGGCGCAACGGCACGCTCAGACAACGCCGAGGCCGACCCGCCCCGACGGGGAGGACCGGCAACCGGAACCATCGCCCCGCGACGGGGCGGGGAGAGACAGCCATGATCTTCCACACGGCAAACGACGTGGTGGTGCGATTCGAGCAGCCGTCCCCCGAGGCGATCGCGTGGGACCGGGCGCAGCAGTGGACCGCCTTCCAGGATATCCGCCAACAGCTCGTCACGCGGGGGGGCGACAAGCGCTTCGCGTTCCGTTCCGCCGAGGCCCGCCCAAGCCGGCAGGCGGCGTGAGATGCCGCGAACGGGCCACGGCGGAGCCGGTCGGCTACGGCGCGGGCGGCGCCTGCGTCAGCAGCCAGGCGACCACGCACACGCCGATGAACGACAAGGCCGACAGCAAGACCGCCGCCGCCAGCCAGCCCTTCTGACCCCGCAATGCCTTCCGGACGCGGCCCATCACCTCCGCCGGGCTGTTGCGGGCCTCCTGGCCGACTTCGGCAACGCTGACCGCGACGGACTGAAGAACCGTGGCGGCTTCCGTGATCTTGCTGTCCAGCGCATCGACGGAGACCGACATCTCGCCCACTTCCTGCTGGAGCTTCTTCATCGATTCCGACAGGACATTCAACCGCCCCCGCATCGTCTCGGCGAGGTGTTCGGTTTTCTGGACCATCGCCTTTGAGGCCGCCTGCGCCTGCCCCGACGCCTCGTGAAGCTGGGACAGGCCCGCCTGCATCTCCTTGTCGGCCCCGGCAAGGGAGGCCTTGGCCTCCGTCAGCGCGTCGGCCATGGCGCTGCGCGACGTCTCGCACAGTTCGGTGTGCGCCCGGGCGGCCTCGGCGAGGCTGTCCTTCGCGCCGGTCAGGGAGACCAGCGCCCCCTCGAGGCGGGCGCGGATTTCCTCGGCCGCGGCCGCGGCCGAGTGGGCTTCGCCCATCTCCTCGGCCAGCATCCGGACGGCCTCCTCGGCCTTGAGAATCTCGGTCTTTCTTGCTTCGTCATCCATGTCGGTGCCTTCGTGTGGACAGCGTCCGGGCCAGTTGCTGAGCGATGACGCGGATCGCCAGGTGATGAGCCTCGCTGCCGGTCGGCGCGAGTTCGTAGACCTCT
>Ga0272441_10011311_pt1 | contig 13277 bp, 6 predicted proteins | sample SSMProp6N_FD_193582 | JGI IMG/M metagenome (GOLD analysis project Ga0272441, IMG submission 193582) | Marine sediment archaeal communities from Little Sippewissett salt marsh, Falmouth, MA, United States - SSM-Prop-6N | ecosystem: Environmental > Aquatic > Marine > Wetlands > Sediment ... | reverse complement strand
TTTTATCAGCAAAATAAAGAAAAATTTAAACTTAAAAAGGCTTTGGTCGAAGGTAAAATATTTTTTGGGGATCAAATTGACAGGATTGCAAATTTACCTGCAAAAGAGGAATTATTATCTCAGCTGATAGGAAATATGAAATCTCCTATTACCTCTTTTGTATTTGTTTTAAAGGCCCCAATCTATGGACTAGTAAATGTAATCGATCAAATTAGAAAGCAAAAAGAAGATAGTGTTGCATAAAATGCAAGTTAAAGAAATATACTTATTTTAAGAATAAGATGAAAGGAGGTGAAACCATTGGCAGAAAAGCAAGAAGAAAAAAAATCTAACGTAAAAACTCAAAAAGAAGAACCCAAAACCGAATCCAAAGAAACTGTAGAAAAAGAAACTGATGCTAAGAGCAAAAAAGAAGAAAAATCATCCCCAAAAAGCACAGATAGTAAAACTATTACTGAAATTATGGAAAAAGTAGAAAAATTAACAGTATTAGAATTATCAGATTTGGTTAAAGCTTTAGAGGACAAATTTGGTGTAAGCGCAGCAGCTCCAGTAGCAGCTCAGTCAGCTGCTCCTGCTCAGGGCGGTAATGCTGCGCAAGAGGAAGAGCAGACTGAATTTGATGTTATACTAAAGGACATAGGTGCAAATAAAATTAAAGTAATAAAGGAAGTTAGAGCAGCAACCGGCCTAGGTTTGAAAGAATCTAAGGAGCTTGTTGAAGGGGCACCAAAACCAGTAAAAGAGAAAATTGAAAAGAAAGACGCTGATGCCCTGAAAGAAAAATTAGAAGCAGTTGGTGCAACTGTAGAAATAAAATAATATTATAAAAATGTAGTAGTAATTCTGTTTGTCATTATTTATGATAGATAGTCATTATTCGGAAAAAGTAAAGCAAAAATAAAGAAGATACCTATTAAGAAAAATATTATGGGTATCTTCTTGACTTTTTATTTTTATAATGTTAATATATTGATTTGCATATATATAAAAAAGGTTGGTGCTAAAAGTGCAGAATAAAAAATTAAAAATATTAGATTATTCTAAAATTAAAAGTTACATTGACCCACCCAACTTTCTTGATATTCAAAAGAATTCTTATCAAAAATTTCTACAAACTGATATTCCTGTTGAAAAAAAACAAAATATAGGCTTACATAAAGTTTTTAAAGATGTATTCCCTATCCAAGATTTTACCGGAAACCTTGTTCTGGATTATATTCATTATTCTATAAAGGAAAATAAATATTCACCACTTGAATGCTGGGAAAGAGGTAGTACTTATTCTGCACCATTGGAAGTAAGAATTAGTCTTGTGAACAAGAAGACCGGAGAAATTAAAGAACAGGATGTTTTTATGGGTGAGATCCCATTAATGACAGATAGTGGAAGTTTTATTATAAATGGAGCGGAAAGAGTTATTGTTAATCAGCTTATTCGATCTCCCGGAATTTATTTTGGAAGTGAAGAATATGGTGGAAACAAAACATTATTTAATTATCGTATTATACCAAATCGTGGTTCCTGGCTAGAGTTTGGATTTGATAATAACAATATGATTTATGTCCGTATTGATAAAAAAAGAAAAATTCCCGCTACAGCACTTTTAAGAGCACTGGGATATGAAAGAAATGAAAATATTATGGACTTATTTGATAATTGCGAGATTATCCAGGAAACATTAGCAAAGGACAGCACACATAACAAGAGAGAAGCTCTTATTGAAATATTTAGAAAATTAAGGCCAAGTGAACCTCCAACGGATAGGAATACACGGCAACTATTAGATAGATTATTATTTGATTCCAAGAGATATGATTTAGCAGATGTAGGCCGCCATAAGGTCAACCAGAAGTTGCACATACAAAATAGGATTTTGGATAAAACAACAGCTAAAGCTATTGTTGATCCGGAAAGTGGGCGACAGTTAGCCAAGAAGAATACAACTATTAATCAAAAAATAGCTGAATTAATAAGCCAGTCCAATGTTGAAAAAGTATACATATATAATGATAATGACGAGGAAATAGTAGTATTTAATGAAAAAGATGACACAGATATTTATCTGTTCGATCAAGAAGAAGGGATAATTGACGATAAAAATATCGGATTGCAATTAGTTGAAGATATTATCAATCGTCAATCTGGAGAAATTATAGCACAAAGTGGACAAATTCTTGAAAAAGAATTGCTTTATAAAATAAGTGAAATACAGCCAAAAGTCAGAGTAAAAAAAGGTAATGCTTTAACTAGGGATGACATAGTTGCCTCCTTAAGATATTTAGTAAATCTCTATTATGGGATTGGTTATATAGATGATATCGATCATTTAGGGAACCGAAGAGTAAAGACAGTTGGGGATTTATTGTTGGATCAGTTTTATATCGGTCTAGTTAGAATGGAAAGAGTGATTAAAGAAAGAATGACTATTCAACCGGACCTTTCAGCAGTTACACCGCAGGCATTAATCAATATTAGACCTTTAGTTGCTGCAATTAAGCAATTTTTTGGAAGTAGTCAACTCTCGCAATTCATGGATCAAACAAATCCTCTTTCGGAAATAACTCACAAGAGAAGATTGTCTGCACTTGGTCCGGGCGGATTAACTAGAGAAAGAGCTGGATTTGAAGTCCGAGATGTTCACTATAGTCACTATGGAAGAATTTGTCCTATAGAAACCCCGGAAGGTCCTAATATTGGATTAATCGGATCATTAAGTATTTATGGAAGAATCAATAACTTCGGATTTATTGAGACACCATATCGTAAAGTTGAAAACGGGAAATTAACTGATAAGATTGTCTATCTTACAGCAGACGAAGAGGATCAGTATAAAATTGCCCCAATAAATTTGAAAATTGATAAAAATAATAAAATTATTCAGGATGATATACCTTGTAGGTATCGTGACGACTACCTGACGGTATTATCAAAAGAAGTTGATTTTATAGATGTTGCACCAAATCAGATGACTAGCATTTCTGCTAGTTTGATACCTTTCTTAGAACATGATGATGCAAATAGAGCATTAATGGGTACTAATATGCAAAGACAATCCGTTCCTGTCACCAAAACAGAAATGCCTTTGGTTATGACTGGTATGGAACAAAGAGTAGCCCAGGATTCAGGCACTATTATTATTGCAGAGGAAGACGGTATTGTAGAAAAAGTAACAGGTGATAATATTATAATAAAAGCTGATAACGGTACTAAGAAAGAATACTTTTTAAAGAAATTTCACCGTTCTAATCAAGGTACTTGTATTAATCAGACAGTAATTGTTGAAGAAGGACAAAGAGTAACTAAGCACACACCCATTGCAGATGGACCAAATACGGATCAAGGAGCTCTTTCCTTAGGTAGAAATGTATTGGTAGCCTATATGGCATGGGAAGGATATAACTTTGAAGATGCAATAATTATTAGTGAAAAATTAGTGCAAAAAGATGTTTTTACATCAATACATATTAGCGAACATGAATGTGATGCACGAGATACTAAGTTAGGTCCTGAAGAAATTACTTCTGATATTCCTAACATTGGGGAAAACAATTTGGCCAATTTGGATGAAGATGGTGTTATTAGAATAGGAACTGAAGTAGAGCCTGGTGATATCTTGGTAGGAAAAGTAACACCAAAGGGAGAAACAGAATTAGGTCCCGAAGAAAGACTGTTAAGAGCTATATTCGGAGAGAAGGCTAGAGAAGTCAGAGATACTTCGCTTCGTGTTCCACATGGTGATAAAGGAAAAGTAATTGATGTTAAAGTTTTTTCACGTGAAAATGGTGATGAAATAGCACCTGGTGTAAATAAAATGGTAAGAGTATTTATTGCCCAAAAACGAAAAGTTTCTGAGGGTGATAAAATCTCTGGTAGGCATGGTAATAAAGGAGTAATCGCTAAAATACTACCTGTTAATGACATGCCTTTCCTGGCTGACGGAACCCCTATTGATATTATTCTTAATCCACTTGGTGTTCCTTCTAGAATGAATGTAGGACAAATATTAGAAGTTCATCTGGGCTGGGTTGCCAAAGTACTAGGCATAAATATTATTACGCCGGTATTTAATGGAGCGACAGAAGAAGATATCGAGAAAGCTCTTGTTGATGCTGGATTACCGAAAGACGGTAAAAGTGTTTTGCATGACGGAAGAACAGGGTTGCCATTTGACCAAAAAGTGACTATAGGATATAGTTATATTCTAAAACTTATACATTTGGTTGATGATAAAATACATGCCAGATCGACAGGACCTTATTCACTGGTAACCCAACAGCCATTAGGTGGTAAGGCACAATTTGGAGGCCAGCGATTTGGTGAGATGGAAGTATGGGCATTGGAAGGTTATGGGGCAGCTTACAATTTACAGGAAATGCTAACAGTTAAATCTGATGATGTTTCTGGAAGAATAAAAACATATGAGGCTATTGTAAAGGGTGAAAATATACCAGTGCCTGGTATCCCAGAATCATTCAAGGTTTTGATTAGAGAATTAAGAAGCCTATGCTTGAACGTAAAAGTTTTAGACAGAGATGGTAAAGAGATTGAAATTAAAGAAGATCTTGATGTAAAAGACAGAATTGATCAAGATTTTATTAATCATCTAACATAAAAGAAAATTTAGAATACTACAAATAAAGATTATTTACCGCATATAATCTTGTTTAACTTACACATAACTTAAATAACGGGGAGGTAATGTGGTTGGATATTCCAGAAAGAATTAATGCGATTGCTATAGGATTAGCTTCTAATGAAGAAATTCGAAGATGGTCTTATGGAGAAGTAAAAAAACCAGAAACTATCAATTATAGAACCCTTAAACCCGAAAAAGACGGATTATTCTGTGAACGCATTTTTGGACCGGTTAAAGATTGGGAATGTAGTTGTGGTAAATACAAAAGAATTAGATACAAAGGAGTTATCTGTGATCGCTGTGGTGTGGAAGTTACAAAGTCGATTACACGAAGAGAGAGAATGGGGCATATTGAATTAGCATGCCCTGTTTCTCATGTATGGTATTTTAAGGGAATTCCTAGTCCGCTGGCATTGTTGGTCAATATTTCTCCACGTAATCTTGAGAAAGTACTCTATTTTGCTCCTGACAGACGAAGGGAACAAATATATGGAGTAAATAATACAGAAGATGAAAATAACTATTTAGTAAGTGATGTCATTCTAGAAACAGAATATAAAATACATCAAACGTATCAACCTGACTTTAGTGCAGAACCAGTTTACCGGGTTAATCAACTTAAAAAGTTTCCACAAAAAGTTGGTGATATTATTAGTGAAGGTAGGTTACTCGAGCTACAGGAAAATTTTGGAAAAATATTTTTTACTGCTGAGCAGATTATTCCTGAGGGATTTAATGTTTCTGATGAAGAAATTGAAGAAGAAGACATAAATGAAGAAATTAATAAAGATGAAGCAAAAGAAGAAAAAAAAGAAATACAGGTTGAGAAAGAACAGGAAAAAATTTTAGAAAGCAAAGATGGTTCTAATGATAAGAAAGAGCCCCTAGAATATAAAATCGTAGAAATCGAAGGATTAATAACAGAGACTAAATTAAAGATATTACTAGAAAAAGATCAGGAACTATCAAAAAGAACTACAATGGCAAAACAAACCATAGAAGAATCTTGTTATGTAGTTATTCATCCTGGTAAAACAAATTTAAAAACTGGAGATATTATTTTAGAATCAGAGCATAGATTATATTCTCATTATGATCCACAATTTAGAGCTGGAATTGGGGCAGAAGCAATTAAAGACTTATTAAAAGAGATTAATCTAGATTCTCTTAATATGGAAATAAGAGAAGAACTAAAGCGCTCTACTGGACAAAAAGCAAAGAAAATGATTAAAAGATTGCAAATTATAGAGGCATTTAGAAAAAGCCACTGTAGACCAGAATGGATGATTATGGATGTTTTGCCAGTGATTCCCCCTGATTTAAGACCAATGGTTCAATTGGAAGGCGGAAGATTTGCAACTTCTGATCTTAATGATTTGTACCGCAGGGTGATTAATCGAAATAATAGATTAAAAAGATTGTTAGAACTAGGTGCGCCGGACATTATAATAAAAAATGAAAAGAGAATGCTTCAAGAAGCAGTTGATGCGCTTATTGACAACGGACGTAGGGGTCATGCAGTACTAGGTGCGGGAAATCGTCCTCTTAAATCTTTGAGTGATTTACTGGAAGGGAAAAAGGGCCGATTTAGACAAAATCTATTAGGTAAAAGAGTTGATTATTCTGGGCGTTCTGTTATCGTAGTAGGTCCTAAATTAAAGCTACACCAGTGTGGATTACCTAAAAAAATGGCATTGGAATTATTTAAGCCATTTGTTATGCATCACTTAGTTAAAAGAGAGTTAGCACATAATATTAAGACAGCAAAAAAATTAGTTGAACAAGAATCTCCGGAAGTATGGAACATTTTAGAGGAAATTATCGAAGAACATCCTGTATTGCTTAATCGAGCTCCTACACTGCATCGTTTGGGTATTCAGGTTTTTAAACCTGTTTTAGTAGAAGGCAATGCTATTCAGCTACATCCGTTATCATGCCCGGCATTTAATGCAGACTTTGACGGAGACCAAATGGCAGTTCATGTTCCATTGTCCACAGAAGCACAAACTGAGGCTGAAACCTTAATGCTTTCTTCGCATAATATTTTATCTCCTGCTAACGGAACACCAATTGCTTTACCTGCACAAGATATTGTTTTAGGATGCTACTACCTGACAATGAAAGAAAGAGGACAAAAAGGAGAAGGAAAAATATTTTCATGCCCTGAGGAGGCGATGCGCGCTCAGGAAGATGGCTATATAAATATTCATGCAAAGGTAAAGATTAGAATAAAGGGAAATATTGAAGAAACCACCGTAGGAAGAGTTATTTTCAACCAAATATTACCAGCAGATATGAAATTCGTTGATTTAACTATAACTAAAAAATCATTGGCAAAAATTATTTCCTATATCTTTCGACACTTTGGACAAGACGTAGCTGTAAAATGCCTGGATGATGTAAAGGAACTTGGCTTTCACTATGCTACTACATCTGGAATAACAATTGGAGTGGTTGATTTAGAAATTCCATCTGAAAAGGATAAGATAATTGATGAAACCGAGAAAACAGTTTCGAAAATAAAAGAACAATTTAATTATGGTTTAATTATGAAAGAGGAAAGAGAAGAAAAGATTATTACTGCCTGGACAGATGCAGCCAACAATGTTGTTAGTGCTATTTTGAATAACCTTAGAAGCGTTAATCCACTTTTTATGATGGCTGATTCAGGTGCACGTGGTAGTAGAAGACAGATAGGACAATTAGCAGGCATGAGAGGCTTGATGGCTGACCCATCTGGAAAGATTATCGAGTTTCCTATTCGATCAAATTTTAGAGAAGGATTATCATGTTTGGAGTACTTTATTTCTACCCATGGAGCTCGAAAAGGTTTGGCTGATACAGCTTTAAGGACTTCTAAGTCCGGTTATTTGACAAGAAGACTTGTTGATGTTGCCCAAGATGTCATCATTACAGAAACTGATTGCGGCACTACTGATGGAGTGGTTGTTTCTGATATTCAAGAAGACGGAAATATTATTGAGAAGCTAGAAGAAAGGATTGTAGGAAGAACAGCACAGGAAGACGTTATTGATCATAAAAAAGGTGTTGTGATAGTAGAAAGAGGAGAAACAATCGATGAAAAAATAGCTAAAAAAATTACCGATGCAGGAATTAAGGAAGTAAAGATACGTTCACCATTAACTTGCTCATCTAAACAGGGAATTTGTGCAAAATGTTATGGAAAGGATGTAGCAACAGGTAAAAAAGTAACCATTGGAGAAGCCGTTGGAACAATTGCTGCTCAATCTATTGGTGAACCAGGCACTCAGCTTACTCTAAGAACTTTTCATACCGGTGGAATTAAAATAACCGGAGAAGACATTACTCTTGGTTTGCCTAGAATCGAACAATTGTTCGAAGTTAGAAAACCTAAAAAACAGGCAGTAATTAGCGAAATTAATGGATTTATTGATCATGTTAAAAATGAACAACAGGAAATGAGAAAAGAAGTTATAGTTAAACCTGAACTTGATGAAAGTATAGGAAAAAATAAAGACAATAAGAAAAAAACCTATTTTATACCAAATGACCTTAGAATTATTGTAGAAGAAGGACAAAAAGTAAATGCCGGGCAAAGGTTGACTACTGGATTTGTTGATCCTAACGACATTTTAAGAATACAGGGAATTAAAGCAGTTCAAAAATATTTACTAGAACAAGTTCAAGAAGTATATCGTTCACAGGGTGTTACAATTGATGATAAACATATTGAGGTTATTGTTAGGCAGATTGCTAGATTGAATAAAATATATGTTAGGTCATCAAGAGATTCAGATTTACTTTCAGGAGAACTGGTATATGTTTCAGATTTTGAAAAGGCTAACAAGCAGGTTATGGAAGAAAATGAAGAAATACGTAATAGAAATAGGGAGTTATTATTAGAAAAGCAATTAGCTTCACCATTGTACGGAAATAAAAAGGAAATTGTGATTGACGAGAATACTGTGATTGATGAGAATACGATTAAAAAAATTGAGAATACAGACTACCAGGCTTTTGATATTATAAATGAACAGAGCAGAATAAATCATATAATACAGGGAGAAATGAATTTCATCGATAGAATAACAGGTCATATATTTATTGATGGAACACTTTCTCATAATAGCACAGAGATAGATAATCAAAGTAACCTTGAAGAGAATGATAAAATAGATACAAAAAAACTAATAGGTAAAAAAATAACAAGAGATATAGCTATTGATATGGTTAATCGTGGTTTAAACAGGCTCAGAATAGGGAAACCGGAAGAAGTGGAAAAATTAAAAGGTAATATGTTGGCCGAGGATATAAAAGGGACTGAAAGTAACGAAGTTATCATTCATGCTAACAAAATATTAGAAGAGGAAGACATTATAAAAATAGTAGAACATCAATGCGAAAAGATAAAAATATGGAATGATATAAAAGAGATTAATATCAAAGAAAACCTAATTAGTTTTATTAAAGAAGATGTAATAGGGAAAACCCTGGGTGAAGAACTTAGAGATCCCGAATCTGATAATATTATTGCAGATAAGGCTCAACCAGTGAGTAAAAATATTATCAGAAAGGCATATTCGGCTGGAATCAGTGATATTCCATTAGAAGATGGACGCTTCTTTTCCTTGGAAGGAAGGGCGCTTGAGCATATTTATAATAACCTGGTTGGTAAAATCATTGCACAGGACATTATTGATAAAAAAACTGAAAATGTAATCATTTCAGCAGGTGAAAAGATTACCAAGAAAAATGCAAATATTATATTTCAACAAAACGTAGAAATAATAAAATATCGCAGTGACAATAGTCAAGAAGAGACAGTATCTTTAATTGAAGATGTTGGGTATATGAGGAGAATTAAACTACCTGCAGTAGGTATGCCCATTATTCAGGGAATAACACAAGCTTCTCTTTCAACTGAGAGCTTTTTGTCAGCAGCTTCTTTCCAGAGAACAACACACGTATTGACAAATGCATCAATTAAAGGAAAAATTGATCATCTTTTTGGCTTAAAAGAGAATGTAATTATTGGAAATATTATTCCCTCCGGTACTGGTTTACCTCGTTATCGAGATGTAGAAGTCACTTCCCGATATGAAGAAGAACTTGAGAGAGAAAATAAAATGCATGAAGAAGAGGAAATTAAAAAGAATCAGGAATACAATAACAGTTTAGAAGAAGACAAAAGTACGACACAGCAAGATGATAATGATTAAAAAAGAAAAAACATAGAATCAAAATCATTTAAATTTTTAATATTAATATATATTGACATCACCAGGTGATGCTGATAGAATGTTTAAGTATTTTAAGTTACTTATCATTAAAAACTATTTTGAATTAAAAGGTAGAATGATTTTACTAAAAAAAGATATTAACAAATATAATTAAAATATATTTAGAATAGATGAGATTTTGAAAAAAAGAAAAGGTGGTCTTTAGATGCCAACAATTAACCAATTGGTAAAAAGAGGAAGAAAAAAAGCAACAAAAAAATCAGATACACCGGCCTTAAAGGGCTCACCTCTAAAGAGGGGTGTCTGTACACGTGTTTGGACTATAACACCTAAAAAACCTAATTCGGCTTTACGGAAAGTAGCAAGAGTAAGGTTGACAAACAATATGGAAGTTACCGCTTATATACCTGGAATTGGGCATAACTTACAGGAACATTCTATTGTTTTATTAAGAGGTGGAAGAGTAAAAGATTTACCAGGTGTAAGATATCATATAGTCAGAGGTGTTATGGATACTACTGGTGTAGATGGAAGAGTTCAAGGGCGATCTAAATATGGTGCAACAAAACCGAAAAAATAGGTTGTGTATCTGTTTGGAAAATAAGGAATAATTAAACTTAGTTGAGGTGGATTGTAAATGTCCAGAAAAAGAAAAGCAAGCAAAAATGAAATAACAGAGGATCCTATCTTTAAAGATAAGAGAGTTAATCAGTTTATTAATCATATTATGTTAGACGGTAAGAAAAGCATAGCCCGCCGCATATTCTATGATTCAATGAATATAATTAAAGAAAAGACCAAAAAAGATTCTCTGGATATTTTTAACCAGGCTATGGAAAATGTAATGCCAGTACTAGAAGTAAAATCGAGAAGAGTTGGTGGAGCAAGTTATCAGGTACCTGTTGAAGTTTCACCGGATAGAAGAGTCACTTTAGCAATGAGGTGGATTATTAATTTCAGTAGAAGCAAAACAGGAAAACCTTTTTCAGAGAAATTGGCAAGTGAATTACTCGATGCTGCCCAGGGAACTGGCGTTTCGGTCAAGAAAAAAGAAGATACTCATAGAATGGCTGAGGCAAATAAAGCTTTTGCACATTATCGCTGGTAGTAATATATTACCTAATATAATATATTTAAACATAAAATATAATTTAGATTACTAAAAAATGAAAGAATGATTAAGTATGACGAATAAAATTGACTTGCGAAAAGTAAGAAATATTGGAATTATGGCCCATATCGATGCTGGGAAGACAACGGTTACCGAAAGAATATTGTATTATTCCGGTAAATTGCACAAAATGGGTGAAGTGCATGAGGGCTCAGCAACGATGGATTGGATGCCTCAAGAAAAAGAAAGGGGTATAACTATTACTTCAGCTGTTACTACATCTTTTTGGAAAGGTCATCAAATTAACATTATTGATACACCAGGGCATGTAGACTTCACTGTTGAAGTTGAACGTTCATTGCGAGTCCTTGATGGTGCTATTGCCGTTTTTTGTGCTGTAGCAGGAGTAGAACCACAATCAGAAACTGTTTGGAATCAAGCTGACCGTTATCATGTTCCGAGAATGGCTCTTATTAATAAGATGGACCGAACAGGAGCAGATTTCCATGGCACTGTTAAAACGATTAGAGATAAATTTTCTATTATCCCATTAGTTATTCAAATACCTTGGGGAAGTGAAGAAAAATTTCAGGGGATTATTGATGTCATTAATATGAAAGCTTATTCTTATACTATTGATGAATTAGGTGTAAATTATTATACAGTAGAAATACCTGATGATTATTTAGGTGAAGCAAAAAAAGCTAGAAAAAAAATGCTTGAAATCCTTACCGAAGAAGATGAATCATTTTTAGAAGATTACCTATATGGTAAGGAAATTGATGTAGAAAGAATACATAAACTAATTAGACAAGGAACGATTAACAATCGCATTGTTCCTGTATTATGCGGAGCAGCCTTAAAGAACAAGGGCATTCAGTTACTTTTGGATGCTATAAATAGATATATGCCTTCTCCGTTAGATGTTTTGCCGGTAAAAGGAGAAAATCCCGATACAGGAGAAGAAATGATACGAAAAACGGATGTAAATGAACCATTATCTTCTTTGGTTTTTAAAGTACTAGCAGACCCTTTCTTTGGTAAATTAAGCTTTGTTAGAGTATATTCAGGAGTGTTAAAAAATGGTTCTTATATTTATAATTCAACACAAAATGTTAGAGAAAGAGTTAATAGGTTAGTTAAAATACATGCTGACCATAAAGAGCAGGTGGATGAAATAACAGCCGGAAATCTTGGAGCAATTATTGGTCTAAAGAAATCAGGAACAGGGGACACTCTTTGTGATGAAAAGAATCAGATTATTTTAGAAAAAATGGAATTTCCTGAGCCAGTTATTTCAATTGCAATTGAGCCAAAAAGTCAAGTGGACAAAGAAAAAATGGCCATTGCTCTTGATAAGATGGCAGAAGAAGATCCCACATTTCGACGTAATATTAATAAAGAAACAGGGCAGACAATTATTTCAGGAATGGGAGAACTCCACCTGGAAATAATTATTGATCGATTACTCCGGGAACACAAGGTTGAAGGTAACATAGGAGAACCTCAAGTAGCCTTCAAGGAGACTATTAGAAAAAATGCAAGGGCTCAGGGCAAATTTATTAGGCAGAGCGGAGGAAGAGGTCAATATGGGGATGTTATTATAGAAATTGAACCATATAAAGAAGAAGTATTTGAATTTATAGATCGGACAGTAGGCGGTAGCGTACCAAAAGATTATATACCCGCTGTAAAACAGGGAATACAGGAAGCAATGTTATCCGGTGTATTGGCTAGTTATCCAGTGACCAATATAAAGGTTTCTTTGGTAGATGGTTCTTTTCACCCGGTAGATTCATCAGAATTAGCCTTCAGGATTGCTGCTTCTAAAGCATTAAAAGAAGGTTTAAAAAAGGCGGATCCAGTATTGCTTGAGCCAATAGTGGAAATGGAAATAAGAACCCCGGAAGAATATGTAGGGCCAATTATTAGTGATCTTAATTCAAGACGAGCAAAGATTGAAGGTATTCATGACAAGAAAAAAATAAAAGGGAAAATAATTATTGCCCATGTACCGTTACAGGAAGTTTTTGGGTATGCAACTGGATTAAGGTCAATAACGCAGGGTCGGGCAAATTATGTTATGCAATTTGCCTATTACGAAAGTGTACCTGATAATATAGCAAAACAAGTTATTACGTAAAATATAATATAAATATAATAGTAAAAGAATAAAAATATCTTTTAAGGAGGAAAAAACAAAATGGCTAAAGAGAAGTTTGTTCGTACCAAGCCGCATGTTAATATCGGAACCATAGGTCATGTCGATCATGGCAAGACAACTCTGACTTCGGCAATTACTAAT
>Ga0272441_10011310_pt1 | contig 13280 bp, 12 predicted proteins | sample SSMProp6N_FD_193582 | JGI IMG/M metagenome (GOLD analysis project Ga0272441, IMG submission 193582) | Marine sediment archaeal communities from Little Sippewissett salt marsh, Falmouth, MA, United States - SSM-Prop-6N | ecosystem: Environmental > Aquatic > Marine > Wetlands > Sediment ... | reverse complement strand
CCCGCGACCGTAGTCCTCGAAGCCGGGCTCGATGCCGCCGGCGCGGAGATCGCCGAAGACCTGGCCGATCGACCAGCCGTACAGAAAGAACCGGCCGAACGCGACCACCATGTGCTCGTCCACGGGCCGGTCGCCCCACCACGCCGGCACGTCCTGCCGATGCGCCGCGTAGAAATCATTGATGCCCTCGACGTATGCCTGTATCTGCCACCGGATGTCCGGACGAATCTTGAGGAAGTTCCGCTTGCTGGTGCCGTAATGGTCCCAGAGATGCGAAACCAGGTCGGACTGCACGGCCCCCGGACCGTCGAACGTGGCGGCCTGGCCCATGGCCCGCATGAAGTTCTTCAGCATCTCCTCGGGCCGGTCCTGCGCCTGGGCCCAGCCCATGGCGTAGAGCCCTTCATCCACGGTAGGAGCGTAGATGTGCGGAACGCCCCAGGTGTCGCGGTACACGACGATCTTGTCCTTGTCCGGGCCCGTCCCGGGCCGCTGGGCCGCCACGGCCGTAAGGGCGCACGCCAACACAACGACGAAAACCGAAAGAACCCGCCATCTCGACAGCCTCATATCGTCCTCCCTTCTGACAAGAGCATCCATTCACGAACAACATCGCCGCCGGACGGCAGCGCCGGAAATCGCCAGGATTATTCCTCGTCGTCGAGATCGTCCGCCTCGCCCTCGGACGGTTTCCGCACATCGCTGATGACCTGCTGGGCCTCCTGGAGCCGGTCGGCCGGGACCAGGACGCGGGGGACCATGCCGTCGATGCAATAGGCGGCCGAGACGTTCTCGTTGGCGATCTGGACGGGGATCCCGGCATCCTCCAGCCGGGCCTTCATCAGATAGGCAAAGGTAATGTCGCTGGCGGCGTAGATTTCCACGAATTCGTCCATTGATCCACCTCCATTGCCCGGGTTAGTTTTGAGTTACTTACGCCAGAGGTGCACTCAAAACTCAGAACCGAAAACTCAAAACTGAGAACTCATAACTCAAAACTCCCTTCAGGCCCCATTTCTGCCCGGAGCCAGATTCATCCTGCCGTCATCCTATCATCGAGCCATCCCCCGTCAAGACCGAACGCCGGGCAGACCGCTCCGCCGCCGAGACGGTCCGATCCCCGTTGCCAGAGGGCTCGATACGCCGGAACCGCGACGATGTGCCGGATTTCCGGGCCCCACGGGCCTACGCGGCGAAATTTCCCGTCGCCCTTGACACCGCCGCACGGCAGTGCTATAATTAAGTTCATGTCACGGAAGGCTTTGCGCTATGGCGCCGACGGATGCATCAAGGGGCCACGCTGAAGGTGTCGCAAGAAGAGCAGGGTGATTCTGGTACATTTTGAAAAAGGGAAAACGATGAAAAGCGTAGCGGCTGTAGAAAACAGGAGAGAGCAACGGGGAAATTCTGCCTTGCGCGTCCTTGCACTTGCAGTGTTGCTGTGCCTGGTGGTCCTTTTCACGGGTTGTTCCTGGCAGCAGCCGGGTGAGACGGTCGCCGAGTCGCACCGAAGGCACAAGCGCATCATGCGTTTGAACAGCCAGGCGATGACCTCTGACGTCGATCGAATTCTGCAACTGGACCAGCCCAGCAAGCTGACGGACCTGCGAGTCCCGTAGCCGGCCATCCGCGTCCCGTGTAACCGAATCCAGGGAAGGGTTTGCCGTAGGTGGATGCACTGTTTGACTATTTCAGTCGAATTGCACGCTATGACTGGTGGATCGTTTTCGTAGAGTTGCTCCTGATCGGCCTGGTCGTCTGGTGGGTCGTCGATTTTCTGGAGGGCACGCGCGGCGAACGGCTTTTCCGCGGCGTCATTTTCATCCTGCTGGCCGGGGTCCTCATCCTCAACCTGGTCGTTGAACGTCTTCCCTTCGATCGCCTCCAATATCTGTACAAAGGCTTCCTGATCGCCGTCTTGATCGTGGCGGTCGCGGCGTTCCAGCCGGAGATTCGGCGCGTGCTGATACAGATCGGCCAGCCGCGCATCTGGACGAGCTCTTCCCATCAGCTTTCGCGCACGGTGGAGGAGCTGGTCTCGGCTGTGACGCAACTGTCGGCCGGCCGGATCGGGGCCATCGTCGTGATCGAACGCGAGGTGGCGCTGGGCGAGTTCATCGAAACCGGGGTCCGCCTGGATGCCCGCGTGACGGCCGATCTGCTCAAAAGTATCTTCTATCCCGGGGCGGCCCTGCATGACATGGCCGTCGTCATTCGCGGGGACCGCATCGTCGCGGCCCGCGTCCAACTGCCGCTGGCCGAGGCCGGCACCGTGGACGGCGTCGAGTTAGGCTCGCGCCACCGCGCGGCGCTCGGCATCACCGCCGGATCCGATGCGACCTGCCTGGTCGTCAGCGAAGAAACCGGGGCAATCTCAATCAGCCAGGAAGGCAAGCTGGTTCGCAACGTCACCGAATCCGAAGTGCGATCCTCCCTGGCCAACGCGATGACCGAAGACGTGCCGCTCATGGGACGGCTGCTCAAGCGCCATGCGTGACGGCGCATCCCGACGACGCACGATACCGGCGGCCGCACGAGGCGACGCCGCTGAGGCCCGCGCCCGCGAGGGCGCCGCTTGCAGACACAGATGAGTAAGAAAATCAAATTCAGCAAGATATCGATTGTGGTTTTCCTCACCGCCCTGATCTGGGTCTGGGCGGACCTGGCCCAGGACGAGCGGATGGAGATAGCCAACGTCGTGACCGTCACGGTGGCCCGGCCCGACGATCCCAACCTCTGGGTCTCGATCCAGACCGACGAATCGACCTTGCGCTCGTCTCTGCTGGTGGACACCGTGATCCTCAAGGGCCCCGCCTCGCGCGTGGCCGACGTCGAACGCATGAAGAACAAGGGCGCGCTCGACCTGGATATTTTCCTAGCGCCCGAGCCGATGGGCCTGACCGAGGAAGGCGTGCGCACGCTCGAGACGCTGAGCTTCCTCAAGCAAAGCGACGAGATTCGCCAGTTGGGCCTGACGGTCGAGAGCTGCGAGCCGCGGGCCCTGACGGTGCAGGTCCGCAAGCTGGCCGTGACGGACGTGGCCGTCGAGACCTTCGACGAGAAAGGCAGCCCGGTCCGGGTTGAGACCATCGAGCCGCAGCGCGTCAATGTGCGAGTCCCCACCGAGGGGATGTTCGTCGCCCGGGTCCGGCTCACCGCCGAAGAACGCCGCCAGGCGCGGGAAGCGCCCGTCGAGAAAACCGCCTTCATCGAGCTGCCCGACGGCCAGCGAAAGGACGCCCTGCAAACCGTCCGGATCAAGCTGGCCCCGGCCCAGGACGTCCTCAAGGGCTACAGCGTCTCGGCCACACTGGGCTTCTGCATGAGCCAGAACCTCCAGGGCAAATACCGCGTCGAGCTGCGCGAGGACCCGACCGGCAACCCGGTCCTGATCCAGGCCACCCCGCTGGCCTACCAGGCCTACGACACCGCTTCGTTTCACATGATCCTGTACATCAAGGATTCCGACCGCCAGGCCACCGATTTCATCACCCGCCCGGTGGTCTTCAGCTTCCCCGAAGAATACGTCCGGCGCAACGAAATCAAAGCCGACCAAAGCCCCCCGGAAATCCAGTTCCGCCTGGTCCCTACCCAGACCGAGACGGCGGGCGCGGGGATGTAGCAGCCGGCTCGGCCCGACGCGTCACGAACGCGATCGCCGTTTCCACCGTCATCCACAGCGCCAGCACGAAGAGCCCCGCCCCGATGCCGACCAGCAGCCAGTTCTTCTCCCCGATGAAAATCATCTCGTTCTGAATCATGGCCCAGTTCGTAATCAGCAGCATGATCAGGCACGGAATCGCGGCGACCAGGTACTTGCGTCCCCCCTTGTCCTTCAGGTAGAGCGTCACGACCAGCAGGGCCAGCGAGGCCAGAAGCTGGTTGGCGTTTCCGAACAGGGGCCAGAGAACCATCGCGCCTTTGCCGTCGGCCCCGGCGGCGAAGGCCAGTGCCGCCGCGGTCACGACCGCCACGGTCGTGGCCGTCCAGCGGTTGGCCAGGAAGCCGATCTTCAAATCGCCCGCCAGCTCGCCCACGACGTAGCGCTGGATGCGGACCGAGGTGTCCAGTGTCGTGCCCGCGAACGAGGCGATGAACACGCCCATCAGCGCCACGCCCACGGACTTGGGGACCCCGAGGCTGGCCATCATGTTGGCCGCACCGACCACCACGGCCGTGAGCTTGGCGCCCAGCCCCGCGGCCGTGGACCAGGACCCGTAATGCTCCTGCCAGGCCTCGAACCCCGTCAGGAGCTGGTGGTCCGCCGTCTCATAAGCCATCGCAATGCCGCCCCCCACGCAGATCAGCACGAGCACCGCCAGGGCCCCTTCGAGCAGCATCGAGCCGTAGCCGACGAACTGCGCGTCGGGCTCGCGCGACACCTGCTTGGGACTCGTTCCCGAGGCGACCAGCGAATGGAACCCGCTGACGGCGCCGCAGGCAACGGTAATGAACAGGAAAGGCCACAGCGGCGGCGCCCCGGCCGGTGACAAATCGACCGCCGGCGCGACCAGCGAAAGACCGCCCGAAAGGCTCGAGAAGACCACGCCCAAAGCCAGCAGCGACATCATGATGAACAACTGCCAGGCGTTGATGTAATCCCGCGGCTGCAACAGCGTCGTCACCGGCAGCGTCGAGGCGATCCAGGCGTAGATCAGCAGGAGAATCGTCCAACTGCCCGTCGGCGGCAGGCCGAACACCTCCGGCATGGTGAACGGGACCTGGCTGCCGATCCAGATCGTGACGTACATCGCCGCGACCGCCACCGCCGTCGAGACGGCAACGCTCGCCCCTTTCTTGTAGACCATGTACCCCAGGACCACGGCGATGGGGATCTGCAGCCACACCGCCAGAACCGAGCTGGGGAACCGTGCGAACACCACCGCGATCACCACGCCGAACACCGCGATCACCAGCAGCAGCGTGAGGAACACAATCGCAAAGAAGATGAAGCGCACCCGCGCGTTGATGTAGCGCTGCGCCGTTTCCGAGATGCTCTTGCCCTGGTTCCGCAGCGAGACCACCAGCGTGCCGAAATCGTGGGCCGCCCCGATGAAGACGCAGCCGAACGTAACCCAGAGCACCGCCGGCAGCCAGCCCCAGATGATGCCGATGGCCGGCCCGACAATCGGGCCCGTGCCGGCGATCGAGGTGAAATGGTGCCCGAAGATGATGCCTTTGCGGGTCGGGACGTAATCGACTCCGTCCTCCAGTTCCTGGCTGGGCACGACCGCGTCGCGCCGCAGCCGGAAGATCTTCCTCGCCAGAAAACGACCGTACGTGTGGTAGGCGATCAGGTAGCCCCCGCCGCAAATCAACAGTAATAACAACGCGTCCATTTGATATTCCCCTATGATTGACTATGGACCGGATTTCGCCCGCCATTATACGAAACGCCACGCCCCCCGGAAACAGGCAACTCAAAAGGAAGACTGGCTTGTGCCTATCGCCTTTTCCTTCTGCGTAGAGACTTGCGCGGGAGCGCGAAATTGGATATCATACAATCATGAGTGGATTAGCACGCAAGGACATCCTGAGCCTCAGCGTCGCCGAGCGAATCGAGCTTGTGGCGGATATCTGGGACAGTATTGCCGAGGTGCCCCGTGCGGTTGCCCTTACACAAGAGCAGAAGGCCGAACTCGACAAACGGCTCGACGCCTATCATCAGGACCCAACTGGCGGCTCTCCGTGGTCGGCCGTTCGCGACAGGATCGCCGGGCGCAAATGAGATATCGGCTGATTATCCGGCCCGAAGCCGAGCACGATCTTCAGGAGGCATTCGACTGGTCGATACGCTCGTCGTCGTTGCCGTCTCGCACGGTGCCCGCGACCCCAAACTCTGGCGGAATCGCACCTGACAAGGCCTCCTCAACCGCAGATAGACGGGGATAACTTTCTTTGGGACACAGATTTACGCGAGATTAACACGGATTCGACCCTGTCATTCCTGCGGGGGCAGGAATCCAGAGCGCCCAAATGCCCGACACCCCAGAAGCGATGTTAGGTTAATCAAGACAACGCCACGAAATATCACATGGGTGGGCTTTGACTCTTAGTTCGAGCGCAAGGAGATTCGTGCTTTGCCCTAACTTCTGCCGCGGAAGGGGATTGGCAAAAGGTCTGAGGATCGCAGATGTATCAGGGACTCTCTGCCGATATGAAATCATAAAGTCCTTTAACCGCAGTGTCATCTCCTCGTGCAAAGAACACACATCGTCCATCTACGCTGCGCCCACGCTCATCTTTATGGAGTGGCGCGATTTTGCGCGTCAAAGAGAATGTCTTGTTCGTATTGACAATCGGAACAATCTCCATGCGGGCAGGTATTGGGTCAGCCCTTAAGATAACAGTTTGGCCTCATTGCCAACGTCATCTATGGACAAGAGCGAATCGCAGAGCCGGCCCCTACTTCTATCTTCAGGGCTGGCCGTATGATTACTCCTCAGTCGTATGACAAGCGTACTTCTTCGTTTGTCAGAACGTGCTCAATGCGACGTTGCCATTTATCAGACTGCCACGTGCCCAGTCCCTGGTGAGTCAAATAGTAGTTTTGCGGAATGGGATGCGTACCAATGACCACCTCCAGACCGAACTTGGCGGGAATGAAATCGCAGAAGGCATCCAGGCGTGGACAGGGTGGATAGCCGACCACCAGACCCGTCGCCAGATGGATGACATCGACGCCATTTCTTTTCATCTCTCCCGGCGCGTACTCGACGTTTCCGCCGGGGCACCCTCCGCACGTGGTGAATCCTACAATTTGTATCTCCTCGTCCTTGTACAGGGAAAAAGCGCCTTCTCGATCGTGCAGCGCCCGCAGACACTTGCCGCCTGCACACGTGTGATAACGGTTACAGATGATGATTCCAACCTTCTTCACTTGTTCTGACCTTCCAATATTAAGTTCCGTTTCGGTCAAAGTTGGGTCCCTCTCACATACCCGGCCCCCAGACCACGAGCCACGGATCACGAGTCACGAGCCACGTTCTTCTTGCGGCCGCGTTTGTCGCTTCGGTGGGATCGGACGAAGAGCCGGATGGGGACCTCGGCGACCGGGAGCATGGCCTGGATGCGGCCGGCGACGTAGCGGAGGTAGTTCTCGTCGAAGAGCCTGGGGCTGTTGACGAACATGAGGATGGTGACGGGGTTGGTGGCAATCTGGGTGGCGTAGTAGATTCGCGGCCAGGTCGTGCCCTTTCGCCGCGCCCCGGTGCGCTCGGTCTTGATGATCTCGAAAGCCTTGTTGAGCCGGCCGGTCGAGATGCGGGTATTGGCCTGCTTGAACAGCTCGGCCGAGAGGTCCAGCGCCGTCTGGACGTTCCTGGCCTCGGTGGCGGTGGTAAAGGCGATCGGGGCGTACTTGAGCACGGGCAGATGGGCGGTGAGGTACTCCTCGTAGTCGCCCGTGGCGGCCACGTCCTTGGCCAGGTCCCACTTGTTGACCACGATGATGCAGGCCTTGTTCTCCTCGGCGATCAGGCGGGCGAGCCTCTTATCGACCTGGGAGACCGGCAGCGTCGCGTCGATCAGGAACCAGACGACGTCGGCCCGGCCGATCGAGCGCGTCGCGCGGACGTTGCTGTAGAACTCGATGCTGTCGGCCATCTTGCCCTTCTTGCGAACGCCGGCGGTATCGATCACGATCAGCGTCTTGCCGTCCTTTTCGATCCGCACGTCGACGGCGTCGCGCGTCGTGCCCGGGATCTCGCTGACGATCACCCGGTCGGACCCGGCGATGGCGTTGACCAGGCTGCTCTTGCCCGCGTTGCGCTTGCCGACGATAGCGATCTTCATCACCGGCTCCGGCGGGGCGCCCCCGGCCTCGTGGCCGGCGAGGCGCTCGAAGATCTCGTCCAGCAGGACCGCCTTGTTGAGATTGTTCTGGGCTGAGACGCAGAGGAACTCGCCGAACCCGAGCTGCGTAAACTCCCCGGCGGTCGGGAACATCCTGGCGCTGTCAGCCTTGTTCGCCACGCCGATCACGTCCAGATCGTTCTTGCGCAGCAACTGGGCGATGCGGTCGTCCAGCGGGGTCACGCCGTCGCGAATATCGACCATGAACAGCACGAGGTCCGCCGCTTCGATGGCCTGGACGATTTGCCCCTCGATGTGCCCGCTGAGGGCGTCGGAATCGACGATGCCGTAGCCGCCGGTGTCGATCAGCTCGAAGTAGCGGTCGTCGCGGCCGATGAACGTGCTGACGCGGTCGCGCGTCACGCCGGCGGTCGGCTCGACGATACTGATCATTTCCCCGGCCAGCGCGTTGAGCAAGCTGCTCTTGCCCACGTTCGGCCGACCCACAATGGCTACCGTTGGTAATCCCATAGACTTATGCCCATGCCGTTTTCTTAGCGGAGCAGACGGCGCTCCAACACCTCCTGGAGGGCCCGTCGCCCGTCCAGGACACAATGAACGAATACTCTTCTGCCGGCGATCTGATAGAAGATCCGGTACGGCTTGAAGTGGATCTCCAGGTAGCCGCGCACGCCGATGCGCTCGAGCTCGGGCGGAACGTGGCCGCGCCCGGACGTCTCGATCAGGCCCTCACAGGCCTCGCGGAGCTTGCCCAGAACGTGGTCGGCCCGGTCCCGGCCGTCGCCGCGCAGGACATACTTATAAATGTCAAAAATGTCCTCTTCAGCCTCGGCCACCAGGAGCACCTGATGCCTCATGGCAGTTCCTTCGTGCGGGCCGCGAGGTCGGCGAACGCCTTCTTGAGCGGTTTGGTCCGCCCGGCCTCCACGCTGCGCTGGCTCTGCGCCAACAGCTTGAGCAGCGCCAGAGATTCCTGCGTCTGCTCGTACGTCGTGATGTCCTGGACGACCGCCTTGGCCTGCCCGTTCTGCGTAATCACCATCGTGCCCCGACGCGTGCATAGATCCCGTACGATCTGGGCCGCGTGGGCCTTCAGGTAGCTGATCGGCGCAATGCGTTCACTGAGCTTCATTGCCACGGCTCCTTTCGGACCCAAATATAGCCCAAATTCAGACCGAACGCAAGCACTTCTCCCACGCCAGGGAATTCTCAGCAAGATCTCTGTTCCCGACGCGACCGGGACGAATGGATGGCTCCGTCAACATCTGAACGAAAAGATCACGAACGGCCCGTCAGGGACGTCTCATGGAGTGGCTGGTTCAGCGATCTTTTTGAGCACATAAGCGAAAATGGCAGACTTCCTGGACTGATGGATGTCTGCGATTTCAAAACCAGCCTGTGCCACTTCGGCTGCGAGAGTCTCCGCCGAGACGAATAGCCATTCCATCCACTGGGAAACATAGGTCTTGTACCAGATTCGGATCTCCATCTCCCTGTCTACATTGGGGCTGTCTCCAACAAGTAAGCCACCTGTTTCAAGATAACGATTCAACCTGGTAAGGAATCCGGGCAACTTGCTTAATCGACGAGCAAGGCCCATGTTGTTTCCGAACAAGAGCATGGAATTGTATTTGTGATCTGGAGTAAATGCCTCTATCGATGAAACACAGGCATCGGAAACCCCGCGCTCTCTACAGACCTCTATGGCCAGCCGCGATGGATCAATGGCGGTGACGGCAATTCCTTGATCTTGAAGATAGAGGCTGTGTCGACCTGCTCCACAGCCGATGTCGAGAGCGGGGCCTTTGACGTTCTGGATTGCCAATCGCTCGCTTTCATCCCACGCCTCAAAGCTGCGAAAATACAGCTCCGGACCCAGCGAGGGATAGCACGTGCCGTCTCTTCGCTCAATAACCTCAAAGCGTCCCTTCACCTTACCGCCAAGGTAATCCTTAAGGGAATGTCCAATCGGATCGTATTGATCTTGTACCATTGTTGTTCCGCCGAAGAACTGTTATATGGTCTTGCTGATAACACCGATCATGGTATTCTCACAATCAACGATTGAGAACAAAAATGCAGGAAAACAGGGAGGCAAAAAGGGGGCGGAATTGGATTGGTGCATTCTATGCTTGCGTACGGCTCCGGCGTGGGATAGTCTGGTCATGATGCGATACCGCCCCAGCGGCCCCTTTGTGAGTCTCACGACTCCCTGCCTCTACGCATCCTGCCCACCAGCGCCGTGCCTACCATGCAGAGGACAAAGGCGCCGGGCGTGGGAATAGGCTCGACGTCTCCAGACCAGGGAGCCACATCGGTTATGCCGATGACCATATCGGTGAAGTCCCAGTCGGAGTGGCCGGCCAACAGGTCTTCAAAGGCGACAACGATGTCCGGGTCGCCTGTAATCGCGCCCGTGATACCGCGCGTGTCGTAGATCAACCCGTGCTCCGTCGCGACCGTATCAGGATTGAGAAGCGCATCGCTGTAGAAGAACGGATTGCTGAGGTCGCCATACACATCGGGACTACCCAGGTAGAAGCCAAAGCTATCGCCCACCATCGCCGTTTCACCGGCATCCTTGATGCCATTGCTGTTGCGGTCGTACCACGCCAACCCCGTAGCAAGGTCGAACTGAACGCTGGCGGAAAAAGCCGCGCCCGCGCCGCCGGGGAACAGCTCCAGCATCTCCGACGCAGTGGGAGCAACGCCCGTGCCCTTACAGTTGTAGATGCCCAGAACATTTGATCCGGCGAAGCCGGCCGCCTCAAGCAGGATGGTCGCTACCGACGTCTCCGGCGGCGTCAGATCGGTCAGGTCCACATAACTCGCGTCAGAGGCCCCCAAGCCAGTGACCAGGCTCGGATTGATGAGGAAGGGGCTGCCCCCGTCATCGCTGAGAACGGTATCAAGGGTCGGGTACTCGGAAATGAATCTGGCCAGTTCTCTAACTTCAGCGTCAGCGAGAGCGCGATCATACATTCGGATTTCATCGAGTGATCCATCGAAGAAGCCCCCAAGATTATACGGTCCTGACAGTGTACTACTGCTCCACCTGGCCCCAATCGTAAGGTCTTGGTCACACATGGTCGTAGGTTCCGGCGAGGAAGCCCAGTTACCTATCACAGTCCCGTCCATGTATATCGTGACTTCTCCATCCGACGACCTCGTAGCAGCCAAGTGAGTCCACGTGTCATTCTGTGGGAAGATGTCCGTAGCGTACACGCGCTCAGTGTCTCCGTTGTCTTCGTACTCTGTGAGAATTCCACTACCCCACTTGTCATCCTTGGCACCGATTGACAGCCAGGCCCACGCCCGGTCCGTGGTGAAGTCCTCACCACGACCGGCGACAACGGTTCCACGTCCGCCAGTGATGTAATCTCTCTCTGAGCGAATCCAGGCTGAGAACGTAAAATCTGACGTTTGGAACGCATCCGAATACAGCACGTTGATGTAGTCATCGACGCCATCGAAGCTATAGGCGCTGTTGACGTTACCCAGACGGTCGCTGGTCAATGTAGGCCCATAAACAATGCCGTCATGACCGCTGCCCGATGCGTCGTTTGCGTTTCCACTGAAGGGATAGTAGGTCACCAGCCCATCGAGCAAATCAGCCCGCCCCACAGAACCCAAAGCAAGAACCAGAAGGAGAGCGTAACACGCTCGCCGCCGACAGCGCGCCTCTCGCAATACATACCCGAATGAATGGTTCATTATTTCGCTCATGATACGCCCTCCTCACACAAGAAAAAGGAACCTTTGATTTGCGGTTGCTACACCGCGTCCTGGGTCTGCCCTCCGTGCGTTCACTCGCTACACAACGATCGCGCGGACACCATATCTTGAGGGGCCAAACGAAATGACCTCTCGCCTCTAACACTCTCCATATAGCTTCTACCTCGCCCACACCAGAATTGCAAGAAAAACCGCATATTTTTTAGGGGCATGAAAAGCGTGGATATTTCGTGGGCAAGTTCATTCTGGGGCGAAGAGCGGCAAGTAATCGACCGTAGATGAGCAGATGGATCAGAAGGGCCGGAAGGGTACGAGGGTCTGAAGGGTGCAAAGGGTGAGAAGGGCAGGTAGGATGGGCTTTAGCCCATGCCGGTTGGTTCGAGAATGGCAGGCGCCGGGGGCGGGTGGAGAAAATTTTCGGTTTTTTCGAGAATACTATCAACATTTCGGGTGCGAGAAACGCCTTCTTGTATGATTTGTGCATCGAGTGCGGATTGCGATGTGTGGATCGGGTACAACAGGCGACAGGCTTTCAGCGGAAGATGGATAAGAAAGCCGGGCGCGGATTCGCCGGAGATCATGTGCAGACATCGGCGATAAGCGGCGATACCGCCCCAGCGGCTCCTTGCGAGGAAACAGGAGCGACTGCAATGAAAAGGGAGAAAAGAAGCGGGGGCAAACGAGGCCCAGGGCCGACCACGACGCCTGCGCAGGCCGCATGCAGGCGCTTCCGACGCCCCGAAATGCCAAATGCCAAATCGCAAATACCCAATCCCAAGGCCTTCACCCTGATCGAACTGCTCGTGGTGATCGCCGTGATTGCCTTGCTGATGGCGATCCTCCTGCCGGTGCTGGGCCGTGTGCGGAGCCAGGCCAGGGCGCTTCGCTGTCGCGCGAACCTCAAGCAATGGGGGCAGGTGATATCGATGTACATTGAGGGCAGTGAGGGACGTTTACCCATGGGGAGAACCGGCGGCATGTGGTTTCTCCGAGGCTCGGCGCCGAGCGAAGAAGACGACGAAAAGCCGTATATATGCAACCCGGTCGACACGACGGGCATCGCGTGCTGTCCCGTAGCCGTGAGAACTGCCCCGCGTAGGTGGCGCGTCGATATGACGGTGCACGAAACCCGGCAAAGCGTGTTCGGATCGTGGCGCGTATCGTTTATGTATGGCAGCACACTGGAGGCCTGGCAGATTGTCAGACCCGGCCCGCCGTTCCCCGGCAGCTATGGCTTCAACCAATGGATGATAGAGTCCGACTTTGACCCGCTGGATTCCATTTATCGCACCGGGATCGGCCTGGATGTCTTCGCCCTCCGAGGAAGAGCCCAAATCCCCCTGCTCCTGGGTTGTGTGATACCCTATGCACATCCGCAGCCGCAGCATGCACCGCCCCAGCAACCCTCGGCTGCTATCTTCAACGAAATGGGAAGGTTCTGCGTCAACCGTCACGATGGGGACGTCAGTGGTTTGTTTCTTGATTGGTCAGTGCGTGGGATTGGCTTGAAGGAACTTTGGACGCTCAAATGGCACGGCAGTTTCAACACCGCCGGCCCCTGGACCACCGCCGGCGGCGCCGAACCCTGCGACTGGCCGAAATGGATGCGGAGATTCAAGCCCATCTTCTACAGTAAGGGCAGTTATCCACCGCCAAAATCTTTGTTCTTGAGTCAGGAATGAGGATTTTGCGTTTTTGGCTGGTGAAATGTAGTGCCACAAAATGAGGGC
>Ga0272441_10011309_pt1 | contig 13281 bp, 11 predicted proteins | sample SSMProp6N_FD_193582 | JGI IMG/M metagenome (GOLD analysis project Ga0272441, IMG submission 193582) | Marine sediment archaeal communities from Little Sippewissett salt marsh, Falmouth, MA, United States - SSM-Prop-6N | ecosystem: Environmental > Aquatic > Marine > Wetlands > Sediment ... | reverse complement strand
TCCCGTGCCGTGGTCTATGAAGAAACGCCTGCCGATTTGAGCACCCGGATGAATATCTATTCCGGTCTCGCGATGTGCATATTCGGACATGATTCGTGGGATAAGGGGGATTTGCAGCTTACTCAGCTCATGCGCAATACGATGAATGGTGATGGCCATCATCCCTGGATAGCTGAACACGATCTCCTCAATCCCTTTTGCCGCCGGATCTCCATCGAAGGCAGCCTGGGCGTCCAGAGCAAGCTGTTTTCTTAGCTGTGGGATTGTTCTTAAGAAGGCCAGGCTGGCTTCCTCTGCTTTGACGTGACAGGCCTCTCTTTTCTTACTCTGCGTTTCCCCGCAACTTTGCCAAGCCTTGAAAGTCTCATCACTCAATACCTGGTGGATCTCGTAAAGGAGTTCTCCGACGTAGAAGGTCACATTGGGTACACTTACGTATTCCTTCCCGAAATAGCCGGGGAAAATCACCGCTCTCAGCTTGTCGAGGATCTCGACAATGCTTGATTCATTCGGGAGCGGGGTCTCCTCGAGGTGATGGAGACGAAAGCCCTTGTCGAGATAGGTTTCAGTGATGCTATCAACGATTCCCGGGAGTTCTCCTCGTTTGGACAATATTCTGACCATTACAAGCCTCCGTTACGTTTGCTTTTTAGTGAAGCGTGTTTATGATAGTCCCATATTCTACTGCAAAAGGAGTGATGGAGATGGTAACTGACATTGATGATCGACGGCCCCTGACTGATCTGACTGAAGAGGAGAAGCTCTTTCGTGACAGTGTAGCGGCTTTCGCTGATGAGCAGATTCGTCCTCATGTAGCAGAGATGGACGAGCAGGGGAAGTTTCGCCAGGATCTTATCGACCAGTTCTTCGAACTTGGCCTGATGGGGATTGAAGTTCCGGAGGAGTATGGGGGAGCGGGCTCTTCCTTTTTCATGGGGATACTGGCTGTGGAAGAGCTGAGCGCGGTTGACGCTTCGGCTGGTGTAATTGTCGATGTCCAGAACACGCTGGTTAACAATGCTTTGTTACGTTGGGCAACAACCGAACAGAAGGCAAAGTATCTTCCTAAACTGGCAACTGAGTGGGTCGGCGCGTATGCGCTGTCGGAGGCTTCAGCTGGGAGCGACGCTTTTAACTTGGCTGCACGGGCGGAGGAAAAGGATGGCGGATATATTCTGAACGGCCAGAAGCTTTGGATCACAAACGCGAACGAAGGGGAACTGTTCATCGTCTTTGCCACGATAGATCCGGAGCTCGGATACAAAGGCATCACTGCGTTTCTTGTCGAGAGAGGTTTCCCAGGCTTCTCGGTGGGCAAGAAAGAAGACAAGCTTGGGATTAGGGCCTCCTCTACGTGTGAACTGATTCTCGAGGATTGTGAGGTCCCGAGCGAAAACGTATTAGGTGAAGCAGGAAAGGGATATAAGATCGCTATCGAAACGCTCAATGAGGGGCGTATTGGAATCGGTGCACAGATGATTGGATTGTCCAAGGGCGCCCTTGGTGAAGCGATAGCATACTCGAAGGAGCGCATTTCATTCGGGCGACCGATCAGCACCTTTCAAGGCGTTCAGTTTCCATTGGCTGAAATGGCTTCGGAACTGGAAGCAGCTCGACTCATGGTTTATAACTCGGCTCGTTTGAAGGATGCGGGACAGGTTTTTGTTGGCGAAGCTGCGAAGACCAAGTATTTCACCTCGGTTGTGGCTGAGAGAGTGACATCTCGCGCTTTGGAGGTCTTTGGAGGCTACGGCTATTCAAAAGACTACCCGGTCGAGAAGTACTTCCGTGATGCCAAAATTGGGGCAATCTACGAGGGGACCTCAAACATGCAGTTGGCTACAATTGCCAAACTTCTGCTCAAGTAAAGATTGTGTTGAATTCTTGTGAATTGTGCGTCTCTTAGGCTTCCTGTCACGGTAGGTCTATTCTGCCGACGAGTTCTCAGCTGGTATGGTGAGCGAAAAAGAGATCTGCCTTGGAGAGGCAGTTCTGATCCTTATCGGATCTGGCTGTCTGAAGTGATGCTGCAGCAGACCCGAGTTAGCACGGTCATTCCCTACTACGAGAAGTTTCTCGAGGTCTATCCCACATTAGAGGATCTAGCTAGTGCAGAGGAGGATCAAGTGCTGGATCTCTGGTCCGGAATGGGCTATTATGGGCGGGCTCGAAACCTCCGCAAAGCTGCGCAGTTCATCAGAGACAATCATGACGGCAAGTTTCCCGAGAAGTACAGTGAGGCTGTTCGACTGCCTGGAATCGGGAGCTACTCTGCGGCTGCGGTTCTCTCAATCGCCTATGGCCAACCGTATGCCGTTTTGGACGGCAATGTTCGCCGCTTCTTGACCAGGTACCTGGCGATAGAAGAAGAGGTGAAGGGCCCCCTACTTAAGAGGCTGGAGTCACTTCTCGAAGGAATTGCCTCCTCGGAGTACCTTGCCGACAGTATCGGCGATTTCAATCAGGCTCTGATGGAGCTTGGGGCAGTTGTATGCGTTCCCAAGGATCCTAACTGTTTGGATTGCCCGTTCTCAGACAGTTGTCGAGCCTTCTCATTAGGTCTGCAGAGGAAACTGCCCAGGTCGCGGAAAAGATCAGCGTCTCAGGAGATTTCCTTTACCGTGACCGTGATCGGGCGGGAGGGACGTTTCTTGATGTGTCGTAACAGAGATGAAGCCTATCTGAAAGGATTCTGGGAGTTCCCAAAGGTGGAGGGGCAGCGTTACGGGGATGAACTAGTCGGGCTTCTTGAGAAAACTCACGGTCTCAGAGTCTCTCTCGACAGACAATTTGATCCCGTGATCCACCACGTGACCTTTCGTAGAATCAGTATTTATCCCGTTGTAGCTACTCTTCTTGATGGGTCTCACGATGTTCGTTACCGATGGGTCAAATTCGGAGAGAGACCTTACCCTATGTCTTCCTATATTCAGAAGGTTCTGGACAGAGTGGATCAGCACTGAATCCCAAGTACACCAGGAGTCTCTGGTGTGAAAGGCTTAGCGGTCTGTTTCACTGACCGCGAGACGGGCACTGTATAATCGTCCAATGATGAAACGCGCTACCCTCCTCTTCGTCGTTATTTTTATGAGCGTGGGTGTTCCTGTCTTGATCGGACAGAGGGATGGGTTGCCCAGGAAGATCGAGAACCCGCAGACGATGAAACTGTTCGGTGGTTCTCGCATTGAGTTCGGCAGTTTTTTCGCTCCCGCCCTTGGCCGGCAAGCCAACTTCAGTGTCTTTTTCCCTCCCTCTTATGATGACCTGAAAGCTGGCCAGGCTCTACCGGTTGTCTACTTCCTCCATGGCATGTGGAACGACCATACCAGTTGGGCGGTTGAGCGTTATGGGTCTGTTCCAGAGCGTCTGGAACAGCTGATGATGGCAGGTAAGATACCAGAGGTATTGGTTGTAAGTCCCGACGGAGAAAACAGCTTCTATACAGATTTCCTTGACGGGTCTCTGAACTTTGAGCGGTTGGTATACGAGGATCTGCTGTCAATGGTTGAGAGTAGATATAGGGTGCGGACTGAAAGGCGCGGTCGAGCGATTGCTGGAGTCTCAATGGGCGGATATGGTTCCCTGAAGATCGCCATGAAGTTCCCTGAGTTGTACGCCAGCGTTGTTGCGATCTCACCAATCGTATTCACCGGTGAAGATCCATCCGCACCCATAAGGAACTCTTCATCTAGAGGCGCCCGCTACTTCCAGTCGGCTCTGAAACCGGTGTTCGGAATGCCGTTCGAGCCTGATCATTGGAGGGCGAATAGTATTGAGGCCCTTGCGAGGACCGCCGATGTCAAAGACTTGAGAATCTACATCTCATACGGAACAGCTGATCGCTACGATCGGTCCTTTCCAATGCGAAGGGGTGTTGAGACATTGAGCAGCATCTTGAAGGAAAGACGCATCCCTCATCAATTCAATCTAATTCAGAATGGACCACATGGCTGGGAACTGGTCCAGGGCCAATTAGAAGAAGTTTTCGCTTTTGTGACACAAACCTTCTGAACGGTTGCACGTTGATCGTCACTCGTTACTGGTCAGTCGTGAGTCCTGAGTTTCGACTGACCTAGCGCTAGAAGGTAAACGGTAATAGGGTTTAGGCCTCCTCAATTGCCAAAGCGCTACTGGGGAGAAAACCGCGAGATTCATGTCGTCCCTAAAGGGACTCCGTGCCACTTTGGCTTCCAGATAGCTGATCTTTGTCGCGAACAAAGCGCCCTTTCAACTGCGAGTTAGAAAAGCTAAGGCTAAGTATGTAAAGTAGTCATGAGACTGAAAACAGAGGCTCTCACATGTGAAACCCTTTGAGAAAAGCGGGTGAGCTCCCTCAGAATGCCAGCACTATCCAACATCGTCTTCGGACGATGGACGAAAAACTCAGTTTTCCTGCAGCCTTTTGGTAAGTTCAGGGAGTATTTCGACCAGGTCTCCCACGATACCGTAGGTGGCAACATTGAAGATTGGCGCGTTTTGGTCGGAGTTGATAGCAACGATGCACCCCGAGTTCTTGATTCCGACCACGTGTTGAATAGCCCCCGAAATACCTGCCGCAAGATATAGTTTCGGTGAAACGTTTTGGCCGGAGCTGCCAATCTGCCGGTCTCGATCAAGCCATTCATTATCCACCACAGGACGACTGGCACCTATCTCGGCACCAAGTGCCTGGGCCAGCGCCTCAACAAGGGCCATATTCTCTTGCTGTTTCACTCCTCTGCCGATTCCAACGATCACTTCGGCTTGCGATAGATCCACCTTTTTTTTGGTCATTTCCAAAGTTTCGAGCGATTTTCGCTGGAATCGGACAGCACTCAGATCGAGGGTCCTTGGAACGATGGGCGAGGATCCCTTCCGAAGGTTTTCTGCCAGGTAAGCACCGGCCTGGACCATTGCGATCCACGGGCGATCGGACAGAATGGAAATGTCAGCATTGAGCTTGTTACGAAACATCTGGCGGGTGAACAGCAGTTCACCCGCCTCCAGTCTGATATCGATACAATCGGTGACAAGTCCCGTCTTCAGTCTTGCTGCCAACTTGGGTGCAAGGTCAATATTCTGGTAGACCTGTCCCATGAGGAGTAAATTGGGCTGATCTTCGTCCAGCAGCTGAAAAAGGGACTCAGAGTAACCTTCCGGGCTGTACTCCGCTAGTCTCTGGTCATCGACGACGATTACTCCCTCCAACGCGAGGCTGGTCAATTCCTTGCTTAAGGTCTGGAGCTCGTTACCCAGAACGACAGCAGACACCGAGGCTCCTGTTTCTTGACTGAGCTTCTGGGCTAAGGCAAGGCACTCGTAAGATATGGTTTGGACGCGCCGGCCGTCGTGATGAATGAGTACGTAGGTTTTTTCTGCCATAACTTCTCCCGCTTTGGTGATTCCTTCTCACGGACCACTTTCAGGCCTGCTTGTCAGAGTACCTTCGCTTCCTTCTTCAGTTTCTCCAGCAACTGGTCGACTACACTGGCCGTATCTCCTTGCAGGAGCTCCGCCTTTCGATCCTGGCGGGGAGCGTACAGATTGCGAAGCTCGAGTGCAGGCAACGCCGAAAGATCGAGGTCGAGACTGGCCAGTTCGACCTTCTTAATCTCCTTCCGTTTTGCTTGCATGATTCCCTTCAAGGATGGATAGCGGATTGCTGAAATGCCCGCCTGCACCGTAAGGAGCGCCGGGAGAGGCATCTCCAGCCACTGGGACCATCCGCTTTCCATTTCCCTCAAGACCTTCACGGTTCGTGATTCCTGATCCACCTCGATTTGCATGACGATGGTCGCATGCGGCAAGCCCAACAACTCAGCCAGCATTACTCCAGTCTGTGCATAGCCCAAGTCATCCGACTGAGTGCCCGTGAGGATCAAATCAAATTCCTCATTCTCCAGTGCTTTTGCCAGGGCAGAGGCAACCACAAAAGGACTGTTGATCTGGCTGTCTTCATCTAGAACGAGCAGTCCCTGATCTGCGCCCATCGCCAGTCCTTTTCGCATGATCTTCTCGGCACGCTCTCGCCCTAAAGTCAAGATCGTTACTTCACCTCCGTGCTTTTCCTTGAGTTTCAATCCTTCTTCAAGGGCGTACTCGTCACATTCGTTGATCTCGAAAGAGATGTTGCTCTCGTCGATCCACTTTCCCTCCGGATTGATCTCGTAACGGGTTTCACGGCTGGAGACCTCTTTGGCGCAGGTAATGATTCTCATCGATTCCTTCTCCCTCACTTCTTGAACAGATCTTCAAAAGCCGCCCGAGCATCAGTGGGGCTGCCCTGGCTGGAAGAGACATCCTTTTCGACTGTAGTCCGGATCTCAAAGAAATCACAGTCCGCACGTTTATCCTTGGGATTAATCCGTTTCTCGATATCCTGGGTGCATTCAAAGTGACTGCCAGGATCGAAATGGACACAGTGTTTGCACGAGTGAAGATCGGCTCCACAGCTGGAACACTGGCTGTCGAAAGATATTTCATCGAACGATAATGGAAGGTGGGTGCCACAGAGCGCGCACTTGAGTGCCTTCCTCAAACCCGGCATACGTGGAGACCTGGGTCCGTCTCGAAATGTACTGGATCTCTGTTGCCGAGGTCGATTCTCTTCCCTACCGCGATCCTGATAACCTTGTTGTCGATATTTCCTGCTCATTCCATCACCTGGTCGAAAAGCTTTCTCCCCATCCGATGGAAAGGAGAAAGCAAAGAAGGGTGCACTTGAGGAGAGCTGTCATACACTACGGAAACGGCGGAGATTGCTCCCTCAAAGTAATTCTAAGGCAGGTCGATGGACGAATCAATGGATGTGCCCTTCTCAGGCCTTCCAGCCCGCTACCTGACATGTTATCTTGCAACCAAGCGAGGGTTTCGAAGAATGCAAACGGAAGTGTGTGACGAGTGTCGGGGCATTGGGTGGCTCGTGGAGCTACAGGACGGAATCGAAAATGCGCTTCCCTGCCCCAAATGCCAAGCCGGCTTAAGGCAGCGGGAGCTCTTGCAGCGGTCGGCAATTCCTCCGCGCTATTTTGATCGCGGGTTCGATGTTTATTCTATCCACCACCCTTCGCAGGAGAGGGCCTTAAAGAAGGCAATCGATTTTGTGGAAGGGTTTCCAAACACACAAAGGGGGTTGCTGTTTCTGGGGCCTTGCGGGGTAGGAAAGACCCACCTTTCGGTGGCCTTGCTCAAGACAATGGTACAAGACAAGCAGGTTACCGGACAGTTTGTGGATGAAGCGGAATTTCTCAGAAGGCTGCAGTACTCCTATGGTCCGAATTCTCCGGATACTGAAAGAGACGTTCTTCTTCCTCTAATGGATGTAGATCTTCTGGTCTGGGACGACCTGGGGACGGGGCGGCCCACTGATTGGGTTAGAGAAACAATCCGGATGGTTATCAATCATCGCTATACCTACAGGAAGCAAACGATCATATCCTCAAACTGGCCTTTGAAAGCTGCTGCCGGTGGGCGTTTGGGATCCGGGCGATCTGTGGAGCAGACGCTTCCGGAGCGTATTGGCAAGCGCTTGTTCTCGCGAATTATGGAGATGTGCGAAATCGTGGAGATTGAGGGGCCCGACGCTCGAACAGAGATTCATAAGGCTGGGATGGATTTTCAGAGAAGATCTTCAGGCAAGAAAGCGGATCTGCATATACCTGAGGGTTTGCTCCATTGTCCACGTTGTGAGTCGGTGCAGGTCCGAATCCTGGATCAAGCAAACAGCAGGGGTTCAGGGTCACGAGGGTACTCCGAGATTTCCTGCCTGTGTCAACAGTGTGCAGAGCATTTCTTGGCTAGATTCTTTCCTCGAACCGCCAAGCTGGAATACCCTGCAGCGGCTGAAGAGGACTGACGACTCTGACAACCGACAACTGACCGCCAGATGGAGCAAGTTTGCACGGTTTTCTGGAAGTGCGCTCACGAGCGCACACTGTCAGGAGGGTGGAAGGGTCCGTAATGGATCTGGAGTGAAGGAGGGTAGTACGCAACGTTCAGAACCTGGCGAAGCGAGCGAGAACTGAGAACCGAACGTTTGGTCTCAGTCCATTACTGCCAATGGGGGACGCTTCAGATGCCAGTCTGTGGTTTTTTGAAAGTGAGCAGCAAGGCTGAAAAGCAGCCCTTCGTGATTTCGCCATGCGATCAACTGAAGTCCAATAGGGAGGGAATCTTTTGTGAGTCCACAGGGCAGGACCAGGGCTGGAATACCTGCCACGTTCTGGGGAGCATTGAGCCGAACAAACTCATCGACGATGCCTCTCTCCGTTTGTCCAGATCGGATCTTCTCGGTTCCCAGGGGTGGAGCCGCAACTGGTAGGGCTGGCGCAATTAGACAGTCCACCGTCGAGAGAACTTGCTGGAACGCCTCCACCGTTCTGAGCCGGATGCGTTCTGCTTTCACCAGATCAATAGCGGAGACCTGGTAGCCACTGGAGAGGCGTTCTCTGACCTTAGCTCCGTAGCATCCAGGCTTGTTGGTTAGATTGAAATCGTGAATAGTAACCGCCTCGGCTCGAGCAATGATATCGGAGGCGTGTAAGGCTTCATCCAATATATCGAGTTCCACCTGAACCACCTTGGCGCCACCGGCTTCGAAAACCTTGATTGCAGTTTCGACAGCTGTCCCGACTTCTGCCCCAAGATCGACAAAAAAATAGGGACAGACTCCTATTCTCAAGCCGTCAATATCTACTTTGAGAGCCTTCTGGTAGCGAAAGGGGGTGTTCCTCCGCTGCGAGATTACGTCCATTATGATGGCCACGTCCTGGACGCTGCAGGCTATCGGCCCCACGTGGTCGAGTGTCCAACTCAATGGCAGGACACCGTCCGTGGAAACAGCGTTGAGAGTGGGTTTCAAGCCGGTGGCCCCGCAACAAGCCGAAGGTATACGTATGGAGCCTCGCGTGTCCGTTCCGATCGAACCGAAGGAAAGACCTGAGACCACGGCTGCTGCCGATCCACCGCTGGAACCTCCGGCTACATGGTTTAGATTCCAGGGATTCTTCACAGGGCCAAAGTGTTCGTTCTCACTGGTTATCCCAAACGCGACTTCGTGCAGATTGGTTTTTCCCAGAATAATTGCGTCGGCTTGGCGCAGAAGTTCTACGACCTTGGCATCGTGTTCAGAGTAGATTCCCTCCCCAAATACTTTCGATCCAGCAGTGGTGGGTAAGGCCTTCGTCAAAATGATGTCTTTGATCGACAAAGGTATGCCGCAAAGAGGGCCTGCCTGACCACCTTCAATCAGCCGCTTCTCGATTGCTTCTGCTTCCTCTCGAGCTGTTGGATTGAGAGAAAGAAAAGAGTTGAGAAGACTGTCAATCTCACCGATTCTTGATGTGAGTAGATCAACGAGTTCCACGGGCGAAACATTGAGGGTCGATATAGCAGCAACAAGTTCCGAAATTGGCTTGAAAGCGAATGAATGATCCAGCATATCTGGGTGGATATTTTGTTGGAAGGGGATCCTATTGTCCATCAGTGCGTTAACACTTAAGTCTTGAGCTTCAGTTGCCGATACAAGAGGCCGAAGGTGTGGCGAAGTATCATTAGGAGCTGGATTTGAGTACACATTCGATGGTTTTGAGTTTTGGTGTTCTTTTTCTTTCCTTCTGTATCGGCGGTTTTGCGCAGGAAGAAGAGAGCGATATAGAGGAAGGACTCAGCTTACCTAGTGGGTTCTACTTCCCGTCGTGGGATCCCCAATCAAAGAACGATTATGTTGGCGTTTTCCCTGTCTCTCGTCGCACCGGCTACTATGTTTATCGGACAGGTCAACCAGCTCAGCTGGTGGAGGAGATTTCAAAATCTCCATTTGTTTTTCATTCCGGGCCCCAGTTTTGCGGATGGATTGGCCTTCCGAGTCCTGGTTGGTTTGGTTGCAGACTCAATCCATACGTTCCCGATTTTCCAGGCTTTCCAGAGACTGAACTATCGGGCCTGGACTCAAGATCGATTCACCTTGAAGAAGGTATGAGCAAGAGAGAGGTGCTGGACTCGGTGGGTTCTCCGTCCAGGAAGATTTTCCTGAGTGTGAAGGAGATCTGGGAATACCAGAGCTTCTCACTGCTCTTCGAGTCGGGTGCCCTCAAAGAGATACGTTAATGTGTGTGCGGTTCTGGTCCCGGCGAGGGTAGCTGAGATCCGAGTGCGCGAATCGCTTCTTCCACTTGCTTCGCAGCCAGTTTTGAATCCATTTTCCTGCTGAATCTCAATGCAGTCCCAATGCGCAGCGTACTCCGTCCCGAGCTTGGCCAGCTGTCATGTTTGGAGAGAACTTCAAACAGTCCGCTTATGTGGACAGGAACAACTGGGACATGCAGACCTGTGGCCAAGACGCCTATCCCAGCCTTGAACGTCCTTAGCCTTCCATCTTCACTTCTGGCACCCTCTGGGAAGATGAGCAGACAGTATCCCTGCTCGACGAGCTCACCCGCGTACTTCAGGGTTCGATGGATCCCTCCCATGTGCTGAGGAATGGGAAAGGTATTGAAGAGTATACAGGCAAGGTAGTACTCGAGAGATTTCCTCATTCGCTCCTTGAAGCTGAAGTCAATAGGACTGAAATGCGCTGCAAAGTACTCTTGCCTGATTGCTGGAGCCAGCCTATGTCGCCATTCGTAGGGCAGGGCACTCTGCAAGGCTATCGTATCGAGATTGCTACAGTGGTTGGCTGCGAAGATTACTGGTGGTTTAACGCAATCCAGGTGCCTCTCGCCTTCGACCGAAAATTCGATGTATCTCTTGAAAACAGGCACAATTAGAGCAGACTGTGCTGCGTCACGAAAAACTCTAATAGGGAACGTTCTTGTCCAACGCGGTCTGGTACTGCGTAAGGCGGAATCTAGGAAGTCTCCAGTTGCATGCCTTTGATTCTCAGCGCTATCTTCGAGCCAGCTTGATATTTCACCAACAGTGGACAATCTGGCAAATGTTTCTTCGTCCAATCGTTGAGAGTGGTACTCCTGAATTCGAGTCAGTAGCTCTATCCGGTCAAGTGAAGTCATGCCCAGGTCCACCTCTAGATTGTCATCTTTACTGTACTCAGAGCCTCCCTGGTTTGCAGACTTAGGGGGGAGGTAACTCATCCATTCAGGGTGCTGCTTTTCTTTACCAGAGCTAATCTCTGTCGTTGATTCCATCTGGTGGATCCTCTCCAGGATCTTTCTCCGGTCTATTTTCAATGTTGCTGTGGTCCTCGGAAAATCGCTATCAGGCCAAACGGTCCAGCCTCGGATCCTCTGGTGTGGTTCAAGGATTTGATTCGCTGTGCGGATCGCGTCTTGGGGAGCAGTCGCGTCTCGCTCTAGAATCAACACGGCATGCACCTCTTCATTGCCTTCACGGGCCAGGCCCAGAACTACGGACTGGGAGACCTCAGCAAGTTGGTTGAGCGCTTTCTCAACATCCTGTGGATAAACATTGAGGCCTTCGGAGGTGATGATGGTTTCCTTTTTTCGGCCCTTGAAGCGAAGGTAGCCAGCGCGGTCAAATTCACCCAAGTCACCGGTATATAGCCAGCCATTCTCTGAGACCCGCTGCCCCAGGTCAGAGGTGCCGAGATATTCAGAAACCACGTTGTCTCCGCGCACCAGAATCTCACCATCGCAAGCGATCTTCACTTCCTGGCCTTTGACTGGTTTGCCAATCGAACCGATTTTTGCACCAAAGGGGTGATTTAGAGAGACAATTGGGCTTGCTTCTGTGAGTCCATACCCTTGAATCACAAGTATGCCCAGTGAAGACCAGAATCTTTCCAGTCCTTCTGAGAGGGGAGCCCCACCCACAACTACTGACCAGAATTTGTAGCCGGCGTAGGAATGGAATTTCCTGTGCCTGATCCAACGTTCGAGGATACTCGGAATCCCTGATGTCCTCAGCTTGCTTTCAGGTGGTCCGAATGAGTTGATCAGGTGATTCTGGAGTTGTTCCACTATCCGAGGTACAGCAACGACAACTGAGATTCTTGCCCCGCGAACGGTCTCCATGATTTCAGGTGGACTCAAGCCATGCATGAAGACACAAGAACCTCCCAGCAGAGGAGGAATGAAGAGTCCCATTGACTGGCCAAACATGTGACTCAGAGGAAGAAGGTTCAAGAGGCGGATTGGCTGGAATGGAGCTGCCAAGAAACGGTAGCGATGGAATTCCTCAGCAAAAGGCCTTAGATTGGCACAAATATTCCGGTGTCTGTGTACAACCCCCTTAGGATCAGAGGTAGTGCCAGAAGTGTATACGATTTCGACTATATCGTTGGTCCCGACTGCGACCGGTTCCAGTTCGACTTCATCTAGTTCTTCGATTTCTTCGAAGGTAATTGCCGGACCTTCAATCCATGATGGATCCACCTCATCGCCGCAGACGACTAGCTTTGCGCCAGTTTCGTCTTGAATACGCTTGACGAAATTATGCGATGACTTGAAGTCGGCGGGAACGACCTGAACGCCTCTTGCGACAGCGGCCCAGAATACCTCCGCCCACTCTGGACGGTTCTCTCCCCAAAGGATGATACGGTCTCCCTTGGTGATTCCCTGAGATTCGAAATACTGGGCACACCCTCCACTTCTGCTGAGGATGTCGCTGTACGACACCTTCCACGAGCGGAAGCCATTGGAATACCTGAACGCTTCGCTGCTACCGAGTCTACGGAGCCGGGGCAACAAGTCAGGAAGAGTATTGATTACCAATACGATTGGTCAAGCTCGACACCATCTTCGAGATACCAGGTACTCCCACCGTAATCTCTGGAGACGAAGATATAGAGCTTCTCAAAGTTATCCGCTGCTTCCCTTGAGAGCTTGACTCGGAACGTCAACTGTTGTCCCGGACTGGGAAGATCGGATGCTTCGAGCGAAACGCCTCTCGATTTCAGCTCATCCACCCCCCACCAGTGACTCGTAAAACCTTGAGTGAAGTCGGTGGCTGACTTAGAGAGTGCAGTGTCACCCAATTCCAATTCAATCGTCGCATCCGGCGCACTGCTTCCAACTCCGCCGATACCGATCCGATACTTGTTGCCAGACACAAAGTCCTGGAGATGAGTTGTAAAGACAACCTGGCCTTCTGCAGTCCGCACCACAGGGGCGCTCATCGTTGCACTGCCCTGTGCCACTAGCAGTCCAGCCGGGGTCAGAAACAACAGAGTTCCAACGACGACGCAGAGGAACTTATATTGCATCTCTGTTATCTCCCTTCCTTAAGCCTCGAATCACAGTTTCTCTTCGCTCCCTATCTTTGTGTCCGTAGGAGTATTACCAAATTCAGATAGACACAGCAAATAACTTACAACAGATTACATCA
>Ga0272441_10011307_pt1 | contig 13282 bp, 11 predicted proteins | sample SSMProp6N_FD_193582 | JGI IMG/M metagenome (GOLD analysis project Ga0272441, IMG submission 193582) | Marine sediment archaeal communities from Little Sippewissett salt marsh, Falmouth, MA, United States - SSM-Prop-6N | ecosystem: Environmental > Aquatic > Marine > Wetlands > Sediment ... | reverse complement strand
CCGTTTTTTCTATTACGGGCTGCAGGGAGGCACTGCTCTTAGGCGTTGGCACGGCGGAAAACGGCATATTCCGGGGATGGTCGATGGTGCGGTTATACTCCTGCAGATCCCGGGAGAGTTGTTCTACATGGGCAATAAAGTCATCCAGAATTTGGTGTGTAAAGGAAATGGTGCTGAAAATACCGCTGATTTCATCGAACAAGACCGCTATGCGCTGGTGGTTCTTCCACGATCCTGTGGGCAGATGCTGCAGCAGCAAGGGTTTGAGTTTTTTATACAATGCCTTTATGCGCGCCACCTGGTCTTTGAACGTCCGGGCCGCATGTTCCTGGGTGGAGATATAGTCTTCGGCGTGATCTTCCATCCCGGCGGTGCAGCTGTCGCTCTGCTCGTCCTGGTCATCGTCGTCGTCATACTCCGCCGGCATCTTGATAACGTCCAGGGTCTTGAGTTGTTCGTTGCTAACCAGCTTGGCAATGTGCAGCAGCCATTCGATGATCAGGGGGCATTTGCCCAGGGCTTTCTGCATGTTCAGGCGGGCCTCCTCGATGCGTTTGGCCAATTCGACTTCCCCCGTTCTGGTTAGCAGCGGTATTTTACCCATCTCTTTCATATACAGGGACAGGGGCTCTTTTTCGTGAAACCTGCGGGCTTTATTCTTGGTGCTTAGCAGGGCGTCCTTTTCTTCTTCCACATACATCTGCTTGGGCAATCCCGCCTGGGAGTGGGTAACAAACTGGATACCATTATCCTCAAGGGTTTTTGTTATCTGAATGCGTTGCTCCTGATCTTCCAAAATATCCGGCAACAGGTTTTTTGCCTGATCAAAGGTTACATAGCCCTGTTCTTTGCCAAGACTGAGCAATTGCTTAAATGTCTTACCGATAAGGGTGTCTACCATTACAACCTCCCTGGTACAGCTAATGCATAAACCGCTTGATCATCTCTTCATCCATGGCGCGCGGCCCATGATATGGGACAGCCATGACCATCTAAAGTTCCCTGCCCGTATGATCTGGATAAAAATAATAATATTTAATAGTTTGTCAACTCAAATCACCTGCGCGACGCTTTAAGCACTTCTGTAGTAGTCTATAAAAAAGGAAAACTATTGCCCAGGGTTTAGGAAAAGTTAAGATGGAAAGCAAAAAGGAAGCCAACTATGACACAACGTGATACTTTCGTCCCTACCCCTATAACAGAGATTCAGGACAATCCCTTCCAACTCATAGGCCGGGAGTGGATGCTTGTTACAGCCGGTGAACCAAGCGCGCTCAACACCATGACCGCCGCCTGGGGGGGCTTGGGCTATCTCTGGAACCGGGATGTCTGTTTTTGTTTTGTCCGGCCCAACCGCTATACCTACGAATTTACGGAAAAGCATGCTTATTTTTCTTTGTGTTTTTTTCCTGAGGACCGGCGTGAAACCTTGAAGATTTGCGGCAGCCGGTCCGGCCGTGACGTAGACAAGCTGAAGCTTACCGGGCTTGAGCCATTGTGGGACAGAGAAGCGCCTTATTTCGCCCAGGCGCGTTTGGCCATGGTATGCAAAAAAATATATTACGCGGACATCAATCCCAACCGCTTTATTGATGCCAACCTTACAGGCTTGTATCCGGAAAAGCAGTACCACCGCTTGTATGTAGGGGAAATCCTGCACTGCCTGGTCAAAAAAAAGGACCTGTAATAATGAAATATGCCAAAATTTTACGTCACCTGGCGGATCTCCAGGGTTTGGACCGGTCCTTTTTGACCATCTATCTAGATCATCCCATTGACAGGCATTGGCTGGAGCATGAATTAAACACCCTACACAATGTGCTCGATCACAGCGCGGACGAATACCAGCATTTCCAGGAAAATCGCCGTATGGCCGTGAACTTTCTGGAATCCACCGGAAAACGCAGCCATGGCTTATGTCTGGTCTGCTGCTGGGCCCTGGATTTGCGCGAAGTGTATGAACTGCCCAGGAATGTAGGCAACCTCCTATGGCTGGATTCTTCGCCCTATATCCGCCCGTTGGCGGAGGTGTCCGAAGAGTATCAAAACGTGGCCCTGGTCGTGGCGGACAACAATTTGGCCCGCATTTACCTGGTATCTGCTGAGATTAAGCAAATGGGTAAGATCGCCGGACACATCAAAAATCACGTGCGCGTGGGCGGCTGGTCCCAGCAGCGTTACGAGCGCAGGCGGGACAAAGCACTCAAACACTATGGCCGGGATATCGTGAATGCCCTGGTCAGGCTGAAAGGGGAGTCTGCTTATGAACGCCTGCTGCTGGCGGGCAGCCAGGAAGCCATACAGACGGTTAAGCATGAACTGCCCCAGCAGCTTGTCCACATGCTGGTGGGGGAAAAAGCCCTGGACCTGCGCCACGCGGACCTGTCCGAGGAAATCTATCCATTGGTCCATGCTGCGGAACGGCAAGCCGAGATGGCCCTGTGGCATGCGATTAAACAGCAGTACATGCGGCACGGTCTGGCTGCCATGGGCGTCGCGTCCGTACTGCATGCCGCCGTAGACGGCAGGGTGGAGAAACTGCTTATACAACGGGACGCGGAAATCAAAGGGCTGCGCTGCAAGGAATGCGGGCAACTCCTGGCCGGCGCCGCCGCGGTCTGCAGTGCGTGCGGAAAAAGCAACCTGCTGGCCGTTGACATGGTCAACGAGCTCAGCGAAGTGGTCATTTCCCATGGGGGCACCGTGGACTATTGTCCGGCCTTTGGCGCACTGCAAGCGGTTGGACATGTGGCAGCCCTGCTGCGCTATTAAATAAGGAGGAAACGGCCATGCGAATTAAAACCATGCGTTGCGCCATGCTTGTGCTACTGCTTTTTCTTTGTGGCTGCTCCGAACCGCCGGTGGCGGAGTATGACGACAGTCCTATCGATGCGCTGCAGGATCCCAAACAGGGTGAAATCGTCAAAATGGATCCTATGGAAGTGCGCAAAAAAGATCATGTAGTCACGATCGAACCATTGGCTCCTTATAGCGTAGCCGCCATGGTGGTGCACAAAAGGTATTACTCAGATGGGATACGCGGTGAGTTTTCACCCCTCGACCTGGCCCTGGCATGGGGTAAAATGATCACTCCCGAATATGACAAACATATGAAATACAGCCAGCGCAACCGCTGGTACTACTATCGCTATGACGCCACCACGCCTTTCAGCAAAGCCTATATCATCAGCCACTCCTCGAACCATCACATTATTCCAGCTAATGATAATATCGCCCGTGCGCTGAAACGGGTAAAAGAAGGGGACATCGTGCGCCTTACCGGGTATTTGGCGGCCATGACCATCCGTAAGGGCGCGCGCACGGTTTTTGCCTACAGGAGCAGCTTACGCCGCAGCGATTCCGGCGCCAACTCCTGTGAATTGATGTACGTTAAAACCGTGCAAAAAGGGAATGAGTTATTCCGCTGACGCGGTATGCGGGCATGACCCTTGACAGGGATGGGAAACTATCGGTATAGTTCCAGGTAAGGCCCCCGGCTACGGGGGCTGACGGTTTGTCGTGACTGAAACGAGGCGGGTGCTTGTGACGGAATTCCTTCAGGCTGTTGTACACCATAGGAGGCTTGTGACCCGATGGCGGGCTTGGTAACGTTGCGTTCCCGCGACGTGCTACATGCTTATTTCAGCGCGCATGCCGCCTTTCACGTGTATGCCCTGGGCGACCTGGACGATTTCTATTGGCCGCATTGCGCCTGGTACGGCTGGGAGCAGAAGGGAGTTCTGCAGGCGGTTGCTTTGCTTTACCAGGGCTTTTCCTGCCCCGTGTTATTGGCAGTGTCCCCGCATCCCAGGCCGGATTTGAAAGACCTTGTCACCGCGTTGAGACCCACTCTCGCGCGGACCCTTTATGCCCATCTCAACCCAGGCCTTATCCACACCCTGGAAGAAACCTATCAGGCAAGGGCCCATGGCCGCCATTACAAGATGGCTTTGCGGCGGCCCAAGCTGCCGGTCGTCGCGCCGATAAGAGAATACACCCTCTGCCGGCCCGGCAAAGCGGAATTGGCCGCCTTTTACCAGGAAGTTTATCCAGCCTGCTGGTATGATCCGGACAGCGCCCGGGATCCCTACCTTGGCGTGCGGCAGGGAAAGGAGTTGCTGGCTGTGGCGGGGGTGCACGTAGTTTCCAGGCGTTTTCGCGTGGCGGCACTGGGTAACGTGGCCACCCATCCGAATTTCCGTGGTCTGGGCTTGGCAACTGTGCTGGTGGGTCACCTGTGCCGGGAGCTCTTTGGCTATGTGGACGTTATCGGCCTGAATGTGGCATGCAGCAACGAACCGGCTATCGCCTGTTACCGGAAACTGGGCTTTGAAGTTCAGGGTGTGTATGAGGAGTACATGCTGGAGCGAAATCATGAATCCCGCGCTGCCGGCAAGCAGGTTAAATATGCGTGAAGGAGGTGCGCCATGACGTGGTGGGCAAGTATCGGCCTGTTGGAGCGTGGTTTCTGGATAATCGCGCTGGCATTCAGCCCGTTATTTCTGTTTCAACTGATTCAGACATTGCTTGGGTTCGCTGACCTGGGATTTGACGGGGAAGACGCAGCAGGGGATGACGGCGACGATGGTGGCGATTTTCACTTATTTACATTGCGTAATATTGTTATCTTTTTTACGGTTTTCGGCTGGGCCGGCATTGCCTTCATACACGCGGATTGGCAGGCCTGGCGCGTTGTGGCCGGGGCGTTCGCTCTGGCCCTTGGCGTTATGCTGCTGGTTGCGCGCCTGTTTGTGCTCACGTCCCGCTTGAGCGAGTCCGGCAACCTGGACATTGAAAACGCCGTTGGCCTGACAGCCAGGGTCTACCTCACCATACCGGAACAAAACACGGGCGCCGGCAAGGTGCACATCCTGCTGCAGGGCGGGCTGCGGGAGCTTCCAGCCGCCAGTAGCGGAGCTGCTATCGCCACCGGAGCCATGGTGCGGGTCATGGATGTGCAGGATGACCTGCTGATCGTAGAACCATGCCAAAAGGAGGCAAACCATGCTTGAGAATGAATTCTTCCTTATACTCGTTGTTGTAGTTGTCGCAGCGATATTCAGTACGCTGCTGTTTATTATCTCCCGCTACCGGCGCTGCCCGTCTGATAAAATTTTGGTGGTGTACGGAAAAATCGGCAGGGAGAAGGACGGCACCATGCGCTCCGCCCATTGCATGCACGGGGGGGGCGCCTTTATCTGGCCCATTATCCAGAGTTATCAGTTCCTGGACTTGACGCCTATTTCCATAGAAGTCAACCTCACCAAAGCGTTAAGCCGGCAGAACATACGCGTGGACGTTCCTTCGCGTTTTACGGTGGGCATTTCCACGGAAAAAGGCGTGATGAATAATGCCGCGGAACGCCTGCTCGGGTTAGACTTAACGCAAATACAGGACCTGGCCAAGGACATCATTTTCGGTCAGTTGCGCCTGGTGATTGCCACCATGGACATCGAGGAGATTAACGCGGACAGGGACAAATTCCTGATGAACGTGTCCCAGAATGTGGAGGCGGAACTGAATAAGATCGGTTTGAAACTGATAAATGTGAATGTCACGGACATTAACGACGATTCCGGCTATATTGAGGCACTGGGCAAGGAAGCCGCGGCCAAGGCCATCAATGACGCCAAGAAGAGTGTGGCTGAGAAGAACCGTGACGGTTCCATCGGCGAAGCCAATGCCAAGCGGGACGAGCGCATCCAGGTGGCCGGCGCCAATGCCGTGGCTGTTGAAGGTGAGAACAAGGCACAGATTCAGATTGCCAACTCCGAGTCCCTGCGCAGGGAAAAGGAAGCCGAAGCAGACTCCCGGGCCACGGCAGCGGAAAAAATTCAGACAGCCAAGGCCCTGCAAGCCGGCTACGTGGCGGAACAGAATTCCGAAACCAGCCGCGCGGAGCGCGAACGGGCCACCAAGACGGCGGATATCGTCGTGTCCGCTGAAATCGATTCCCAGCGCGTGGCCATTAATGCCGAAGCCCAGGCGGAGGAGATGCGGCGCAAAGCCAAGGGCGAAGCGGACGCCATCCTCGCCAGGCGTAAGGCGGAGGCCCAGGGGCTGTTTGAAATGCTCAGCAAGCAGGCGCAGGGATTCTCACAGATCGTGCAGGCCGCGGGCAACAACAGCCGCGAAGCCGTGCTGCTCATGATTGCCGACAAGCTGCCCGACATCGTCAAGACCCAGGTAGAGGCGGTCAGCAAACTCAAGATAGACAAGGTCACGGTGTGGGACTCACCAGGCAAGGGCGGATCGTCTACCGCCAATTTCATGTCCGGACTGATTAAATCCATTCCCCCGCTGCAAGATTTGTTTGCCATGGCCGGTATGGAGCTGCCGGAGTACCTGGCCCAAAAAGCCAAAGACGCTGGTGGCGCACCGGCTGAAGTAACAGTCGCCCAAACCAGCGCCAAAGGGCCAAAACCGGCCAAAAAAACCGGAGAAAGTTCATGATAATCACGGATGTACGCTGGCATACCCTGACAATTCCACTGAAAAAACCCTTTGTGATCGCCTTGGGCGCTATGACTGAATACGTGTGCGTGCAGGTGGAGATAACCACAAAAAACGGGCTCACCGGCAGAGGTGAGGCCCCGGTTTCTCCGCGCATTACCGGCGACACGGCGGATAGCGTCCAAGGAGCGCTGGCACGCTACAAACCCCTGTTAATTGGAAAAGACGCCCGCCGGATAGGCCCCCTGCTATCCAACCTCAGCCGGTCCCTGCTGCACAACAGCGCGGCCCGCAAGGCAGTGGATAACGCGTTGTATGACCTGTTCGCCCAATACTGCCGCATGCCCTTGGCCACCCTGCTGGGCGGGGTTCAGCAGCAAACGGCCACCTCCCTGACCATCGGTATTTGTGACACCTCCACAGCCGTGCAGGAAGCAAAACAGCTCATCTCCCAGGGCGTTAAGGTGATTAAGGTCAAGATCGGCGGCCATCCGGACCAGGACATTGAGCGGGTCCGCGCCCTGACACGCGCATGCAGCGTTCCCCTGCGTCTGGACGCCAACCAGGGCTACACCTACACGCAGGCCTTGCGCGTGCTCCGGGCCCTGGAAGGGGAAAACGTGCAGTTTATGGAGCAGCCGGTAAAACATCACCTAAAAGCGGACATGGCCAGGCTGCGCGGCCTGACAACCATCCCCATCATGGCAGACGAAGGCGTGCACGATCTAAAGGACCTGCTGGCCTATCGGGATTGCTGCGACATGGTAAACATCAAGCTGGCCAAGTGCGGCGGCATACACGAGGCGTTGCACATGGCCGCCGTGCTGCGCGCGTGGAACAAGCCCTTTATGGTGGGCTGCATGATCGAAACCCGGCTGTCCATCTACTCGTCCCTGGCCTTTGCACTGGGCGTGGGCGCGGACTACGCGGACTTAGACGGTTTCGTGGACTTAGAGGAAGAGGGCGCGGACACACGGGTTGCGCTACGGGACGGCTGCTTGTTTAGCGAAGAATAACTTAGAGGGAGCAAATGCTCCCTCCTATGCTTATTCCGCGCTGAATTCCATCAATTCCACGGGTACGCTATCGCCGGTCACTTCTGCGGCAATGGCGGCCGCGAACAGGGTGGTGTAAGCTGTCTGCCCCCATGTGAAGGCTGTCCAGCCGGTGGTGGCCGCGGATGTAGTCGGGCCGGTTATGATCTGGAACGGTTCTTTGGGCGGCGCCGTCCAGCCGGTGGCCGTGCCGATCAAGCCGTGATCGCCCACGGTGGCGGTGGTCCCGGAGTTCCACATGCCGGCGTAGAAGTTGCCGGTTAAAATAGTCGGCGGGGTGCCTAAGGTAAGGGTGTTCCATGTGTATACCGTGGCAGGTACGTTTGCGAATTGGTACACCGTGTCCACAGCGCCTTTTGAGCCTCCAGGAACCCACACGCGTATGCGGTTGATGATGCCCTGCCCGGAAGTGACGCCATCCAGGTAATAGGGTAGAATATACAACTTGGTGACTTGGAAGGGGTACCAGCCGGGTTCTGGTTTGAACACATTGGACAGGTAAAAATCATCGGTAAAGAAGAAGCGGACGTTGTAGAAATAATCAATGATGGCGCTGCCTTTGTCCGCAGGCTTCAATGGCTTGATTTTTCCAGTTCCCGGATTCACCGGTTTGGGCGTCAATGTGGCCGCAACCAGGGTGAAAGACAGCAGCAGAACAGAAACGATCAGGACCGTTTTTTTCATAGCAACCTCCTGTTCGCGAAGCATAAATATAGTTCATTATAGCATATCTTTTTGCTAAAATCAAACCGTACGACACCATGTTCTTGTGGTTGAAGCGGGAGGAGGCCTGATCAGCCGACAGGGAATGGGTGGGTAAAAAAAAGGCGGAGGCATAAGCCTCCGCCCGGATGGTCTAAGATGTGCTTATTCAGCGGAAAAGTTCATTAGTTCCACGGGTACGGTGTCGCCGTCGCAGAGAACGGCAATGCTGGCTGCGGAAGTGGTTATGTAACCGGGGGTATCGGTGGTCCAGCCCGTGGTTTGCGCGGACGAATAAGTGGTGTTGGTGTTTTGGATCAGCACAAAGGGTTCGATCGGCGGTGGCGTCCAGTTGTATACTGAACCCTGCCACAGTCCTTCACTTGCTGTATCATTGACTGTGGTCATATTCCACATGCCGGCATAGAAGTTCCCGGTCAGGATGTCTACCGGGGAGCCCAGGGCAATGGTGTTCCAGGTGCCGACATAGCCGGGGATGTTGGTCTCTTCACCGGCGATGGTCACGGAACCTTTCTTGCTACCGGGCAGGAACACGCGCACGCGGTTGATGGTGCCGGCGGCGCTGGTGGTGGTCAGATCGTCGATGCGGGCGGGCAGCACGAACAGGTGGGTGACCTGGAAGGGGTACCAGCCGGGTTCGGGTTTGAACAGGTTGGACATGTAGAAGGACGGGCCTCCCCATGTATAGATATAGGCGCTGGCGGGGTCAAAATAATCGAGAATCGCCGTACCCTTAGGGGCTTTCAGCGCTTTGAGATTGTCATTTCCCAGCGTGGCGGACTGGCGGCTCTGTTTGGCTGCCAACAGCGTCAGGGACAGCAGCAGAACGCAAAAGAGTAAAAAACCTTTTTTCATGGAAACCTCCTTTTATTCAATTATGAGTAGATCCATTATAGCGCAAATATGTATAAAGCAAAAATAAATTTTTCCGCTGATTAGATTTGGCTGCCAGGAAAAGCTATCAGCTCTGGTCACTGGGCTGTAAAGGAAATGAGCTCCACTGGCACCGTGTCGCCGGCGCAGACTGCCGCGATGCCGGCAGCCGATACGGTGGCATATCCCGGTGTAGTGGTCGTCCAGCCCGACGTGACGGCGGATGTGGTATACCAGGTATTGACAATTAGTACATAGGGTTCCACCGGCGGCGGGATCCAGTTATATGCAGAGCCTTGCCACAAACCTTCCCCGGTAGGGGAGGTGCCTGAATTCCACATGCCCGCATAGAAATTGCCGGCCAGCATGTATACGGGCGAGCCCAGGGTAATGGTGTTCCAGGTGCCCACAATCCCGGGTATACTGGTTTCCTGGGCCTGCATGTAAGCCCCGCCCTTGGCCCCGGGAACGAACACGCGCACGCAGTTGATGGTGCCCGCCGCTCCAGTGGTTGTCTGGCTGTCCAGACGCTGGGGCAGGACCGCCAGCTTGGTGACCTGGAAGGGATACCACGCGGATTGGGGTTTGAACAGGTTGGACATATAAAATCCACCGCTCCATGACCAGAACGCGGAACTGCCGGGGTCAAAGTAGTCCAGCAGGGCCTCTCCCTTGACGGGACGCGCGGTTGGTGTATCTTGCTGAGGTCTTCCTGGCTGGCGCGTATGTGTTGCAGCCAGCAGCAATGTACACAAACACAATGCTAACGGGAACGAAATCCGCTTTTTCATTTTCTCCCCCTCATATGTCCTTACCTACAGCATGCTGCTGAGAAGAAAAAAAAGCAAAGGGAAATACAAGGAACGGAGGCGGAACGCTTCCCCCATGGTGTGGCGTCGCGTGATACGCGGTTACTCTGCCGGCAGGGTAGCGAGCATCTGCCGGGCGCGCATCAGTTCTTCGGCGTTCTGTGTTTCCACGATGATTTGATCCAGATAATGCCGCGCGTTGGCTGTTTGGTTCTGGGCCGCGTAATAGCGGGCCAGGGCGAAATTGGCAGGCGCGTACAGGCGGTTGTCCCCGTAAATGCTGGATTTCTCCAAATGGGAGATACCCTCCCGGCTACCCTGGCGCAGGAGGAAAACACCCAGGGAATAGTTGCTGTATGCGTGAAACGGATACAGGCTAACGGCGCGGGCCAGAAGTGCGTGGGCTTTGTCGGTATCACCCGCGCGGTCGCAGAAGATACCGTAGAGCACGAGGGAGTTCAACGCCTTGGGGTTCAGCGCCAGGGCCGCTTCATAATATTCCCGCGCCTGACCGGGATGCTCCATCTTTTCATGCACCTGGGCAAGCAGGGTCAGGGCTTCATAGTCCTTGGGATTTTTTCGCAGGGCCATGTCCAGACACTGCGCGGCTTTTTCGGGTTTGTCGCGAAAGAGGAAATAGTATCTGGCCGCGCTGAGCAGTACCTCGCTGTCTTGGAACGTGGCGATCAGCTCACCGTACAGGCGGTCTGAGAGCTCAAAGTTGCGCATACGCGCTTCGGTGTCGGCCAGCAGCATCTTAGCGTCCTTGTTGGTGGGGCTCTGGTCCAGGACCCGCCTGATCTGCCGCCTGGCCTCAGGGTAGTTGCGGCCATGGTACGCGTTGCGCGCGTTGTTAAAGTGGCTGAAGAGGTGCATGTTCTCCCGTGGATTGGGCAGACCCTTGCTATGGGGGACCTGGTCGTAAATACCCTCTTGGGCATGGCCGATGTAGCCCAACGCGGCCAGTTTCTTTTGCGCGTCCCGGTCCATCTCCGCGGTCGCTCCTGCCGGGGCTCCCTGGGACAGGCGGGTAATCAGGCTCTCCAGTTCCCGGCCCAGGGCCTGGGTACGTTCAGCGTCCTTCAAGGGGTGTTGCTCGCTGAAATCCTGCTGCAGATCGAAGAGCTCCTCATCTACGCCCTGGATGAGCTTATAGCGTCCCTTTACTATGCCTTTTAACGCGGCCCAGTGAAAGTGGTAGAAGGGGAAGAAGGTCTCGAAGTAAATCACCCGGTCGTTGGGGATGTTTCCGCGCTCGCGCATGGCCGGGTAGAGGGAGATTCCCTGGATGCGCGATCCAGGGGGATTAAAGGGAACATCCAAGCTTTCCAGCAGTGTGGGCAGAATGTCTACCTGGGATACGTTCTCGCTGATCACGGGTGTTTGTTCTATCCAGGGAAAAGACATGATCAGGGGGACATGCAGAGTCGCGTTGTAGGCCAGAATGGCATGGGTCAACTCATTGTGTTCGTCTAAGCCTTCGCCGTGATCCCCCACGATGATGATTCCCGTACGCTCCGCTAAGCCCGCTTCCGCGATACCGGCCATCACCTGGCCAATACAGTCGTCCACATAGGCAATTTCTGCCTGGTAATGATCGTGGGCATAGAGATCAAAATAGGGTTTCACCGGGTCATACGGCCTGTGGGGATCAAAAAAGTGCAGCCACACGAAAAACGGGCGATCTGTGTGTTCCTTGAGCCACAATTTGAATTCACCGGCAATCTTGCCGCCGGAGCGCCGTTCCATACCCATGGAGATGATGTTGGTGACGATGATGCTGCCCTGGGAAGCGTCAAAGGTGTCGGAAAAATAATCAAACCCCTGGTTGAAGCCGAACACGCCCTTTACCGGGTAAGCGGACACCATAGCGGCGGTCGTGTAACCCGCCTGTTGCAATATTTCCCCTGCTAAGGGAATCTCGTCCGGAATGACAAAAGAGCCGTTGTCGTGTACGCCATGATACAATGGATAGGTGCCGGTCAGGATCGACGCGTGGCTCGGCGCGGTAATGGGCGCTACGGCAAAGGCCCGTTCAAAACGCGTGCCCGCCTGGGCCAGTTCGTCCATGTTTGGGGTGCGAATGCCTGGATGGCCGTAACAGGCCAGGTGATCGGCCCGGGTGGTGTCTAAGGTGATGAGCACCAGGTTGTGTTTGGGATCCGGTGACGCACAAGCGGCGCATAGGGCCAGCAGGACCAGCAGCCGGCATAGCCTGGCGGGCATTATTCCAGAACCTCGAAATGTGCGCTGTCCAAAATAAGGGCTTTGTGCTGTTTTAAGTAATCCTCCTGGCTGAGCTGCAGGTAGCGCTGTTTGATGGCGGAAAAGTCATCTTCAGGCGTAAGGGGCCGCAGGTCGGAACTTTTGCGCAGAAAGATGACGTACAAGCCGTTTACGGTTTTGATGGGGTCTGAGATTTCTCCTGGTTTTAAGCTGCGCAATGACTTTTGAAACACAGGCCCGAAAAAAGCGGTCCTGCTGTTTTCCATTTCACCCAAATCATGGTAAAAGCCACGGCATTCCGTGATTAAAGCGGTTAGTTCCTTATCCATGCGTTTTTTCTGCAGCCACAAGGCGCGCACTTTCTCGGCGTTTTTATGTACCGCAAAGGGCGGCAACTCGCCAAAAGGGAAATAAACGAAAGCCAAGTCAAAGGTGCGGGCATGAAAAAACCGGCCTTCGTGTTCCTTGTAATAGTCAAGCACCTGCTGTTTGGCCAGCTCCTGACCCCACTGTTGCAACGCCTGCTTTTTGGCGATTGTGGAGCGCATATTCAGTTTCTGCCACGCCCACATGTCCTGAAAAGCCTTGTCCTCCTGCAGACCTTGAGCCTCGGCGTAGAGGAAGAGCAGGTGATCATGAAGCTGGGTAAGCAAAAAGCCCTTGAGCTGGTCTTTTTGCTGCATAATGACCTGCTGGCGCTTGGGCAGCGTGGCGATAAACGCGCGAATGTCTTCACTGGAGATGACGTCGTCACCTACCTGGATAACGGGCTCCTGGTCGGATTGCATATTCTCGAGGTGAAAGCGAACGTTAAAGCGGTCGTACAATTCGGCGAAGAACTTGATCCGCTCCTCTTTGTCCCGTTCCGCCATGATGGCGCTTACGATTTGGTTGCGTACTTCATCCAACGGGATGGTTCGCTTTTCCCGGTAATCCAGGATCTGTACGATGTGGTCTCCCGTTACGGTGCGGACCTGGAAAGGCGCGCGCAGGTCTTTGTGGGAAAACAACTGGTCTTCAAAACTCTTTTCCAGCTTCCCTCTGAATATGGGACCCACTTTACCGTCTTGCGCCTTGCTGCCTGAATCAGAATAGCGCTTTGCCAGATCGGCGAAATCCCGGCCGTCTCTCAGTGCTTGCAGA
>Ga0272441_10011306_pt1 | contig 13283 bp, 5 predicted proteins | sample SSMProp6N_FD_193582 | JGI IMG/M metagenome (GOLD analysis project Ga0272441, IMG submission 193582) | Marine sediment archaeal communities from Little Sippewissett salt marsh, Falmouth, MA, United States - SSM-Prop-6N | ecosystem: Environmental > Aquatic > Marine > Wetlands > Sediment ... | reverse complement strand
TGGCGCCCTCCCCACGGACGTCACGTTCATCATGGACGGCGGCAATGGCGTGGACATAGCGGGCGATTTCACGGTCGAATCCATCCCCCCGGGCCTCCTCACTCCGGAGGGCGCGGGATGGTGCGTCATGGTGCCCGCGAGTTCGTCCGTCGACATAGAGCTGCAGCCCATCCAGGACGGGTCACCGGAGCCCGAGGAGGTAGCGACTCTCTCGCTCACGTCCGCGTCTGTCGGCGCCATCGGCTCGCCCGCGACCGCGGCGGTCACCATCCACGACGGCGACCCGACGCTGAGGGCCTGGTGGCAGCTGGACGACGGCGAGGGCCTCGTCGCCCGCGACCGCTCCGGCTACGGGAACGACGCGACGCTCGTCAACATGACCGGCGACGAGTGGCGGATCCACGAGGGCCACACCGCGCTCGACTTCGACCACATCGACGACTGCATCGAAGGGCCCGTGAACTTCAGCTCGGCGAACTGGACTCTCTCCTGGTGGATCTACAGCGAGAAGGCCACCGGGGCCGGCACGGTCAACCGAATCGACGGAGGGAGTTTCTGGCATCATACCGATATCTACACATTCGCAGCGGGCGGCTACGATTGGCATGACGGAGGAAAGCTTCGGCACAAGGACTGGCAGCACATCGTCTACATGGTCAACGACGGAGCGAGCGCCAGATACATCGACGGCGTCCTGCAGGCGGCCGGCGGGAATATCGGCGGCAACTTTACCGACCTCAGGTTCGGCGCGGACAACAAGACATCGGTGAAGAGCTTCTCTGCCCCCAGTACGATCACGCTCGCGGACGGCATCAACGTTACGGGCGAATACCCCGATAGCAGAGCTTTCTACATCAGCGGGGCCGCGAACCCGGAGAACAACGGCTGGTTCTGGGTGTACCCGTCCAGCACGACGTGGGACGGCCTGAACACGAGGATCGTAGTACGATCGACGGCGCTCGTTGACGAGGCCCCCCTTCCTGGCACGGCATTCTCCAGTGACTGCTCGACGATACATGGCATGGTCTCCGACGTGCGCATCTGGGACCGCGCGCTCTCGACGAACGAAATCGCCGACCTTCAGTATCTCACGGGGACGCCTAATGCTCCGCCTGCCGTGGTGTGGGACTCGCCGGCTGGGGGGGAGTATCCTGCCCCGCACGACTTCATCAATTCCGACATCCTCAGCGTCACCGTCTCCGACGCCGACGGCGCTGTGACGGGGGTCCTCTTCGAGGCAAACGGCGTCCGCATCGGCAGCGGCGTCAACGCGGGTGCGGGCGTCTGGGAGTGCGAGTGGCCCGGCGTCCCCGAGGGGATGTATTCCCTCACGGCTGTCGTGACCGACGACGACGGCGCGACTACACGATCGGCGCCTGTGGATGTCTTCGTCGGCGCCGGCGGCGCGACGGGCGTGGCCATCACATCGGTCGACGACGCCGCCGCGGCCGAAGAGGGGCCCGACACTGCGAGCTTCACGATCACCCGCTTCGGCGACCTTACCGGCACCGTCGACGTCGCGCTCGCCCTCGGCGGCGACGCCGTCTCGGGCTCCGACTACACGCTGAGCCAGAACCCCGTGACGGTGGGGGGGACTCCCGTCCAAGTCACGCTGACGCCCGTCGACGACGGCGAACTCGAGGGCATCGAAACCGCGACGATCTCGCTCGTGGCTGGCGCTTACTACGTCGCGGGTGGCAGCGCGGATATCACCATCACCGACAACGACGCCGGGCCCGCGCTCGATCTGGTCATACTCACCGGAGACCCGTATTGGACCGGACCCGCTGCCGACCCGATACTGCCCAACGCGACTCAGGACGTTCCGTACTCACTCACTCTCGAGGCGGCGACCGGGACGGCCCCCTACACGTGGGTCTGGGTCGACCCGGGCACGGGGCCGCTTCCGCCAGGCCTCACGCTCGACCCCAGCGGCATCATCGTCGGCACTCCGACGGCGGCGGGCACGTATCACTTCACGCTGCGGGTGACCGACTCCAGGCCATGCGGCCAGCTTTCCGGGCAGAAGGACTTCGTTCTCGTCGTCGACCCCCCGGGCGGGGTCTTCCTCTCCGGCAATCTCCCGCCGGCGACGATAGGCAAGTTCTACGACACTCAGATCGAGATCGCGGGTCTCGACCCGGCCACGACGACCTTCTCGGTCACGGCGGGCACGCTCCCGTCCGGTCTGCATATGAACGCGCTCTACGTGCCGGTTTTCGGCCATATGGACATCTTGGGCCAGGATGTCGGCGACGAGCTATGGGGCTACACGTACCTAGCCGGCCCGAGGATCGTCATGGTCACGCCGGGCGTGGGGCCGGTGTCGGGCGGCACGACGGTCACGATCACGGGCCTCAACTTCGTCGACAAGCCGGAGGTGTGGTTCGGCGGCGTGCAGGCGAGCGACCTGGACGTCACGTGGCTGTCCGCTGCGAAGCTGGCCGCTGTCACGCCGGCGCAGGCGTCCTGCGGGCCCGTGGACGTGAGGGTCGTGAACCCCGACGGCGCCGAGGACACGCTCGCCGCCGGCTTCACGTACTCGGGGGGGGCGGGCGACCTGAACGGCGACGGGACAGTTGACTCGCTGGACCTCGGGATTATCATCTTTAACGTGGGTCTGGACTCTACGCACGGTTCCTGGGACCCGAGGTGCGACCCGGACGCCAACGGCGTCTGCAACCTCGACGACCTGATGGCGGTCTTCCGCAACTGGGGCAGCGCATACTAGTCTCTGTCTGGTGATTGGGAAGGCGGAGCCAGCCCGGCTGTATTCGGAGAGGGGGTGAAGTGTCTCCCGCGCCGTGAATAGAGTGTCCTAGCCGGCTGGCCAGCATGATGATGTGGGGTTGGCGATACCCAGGAGGCAGACTTGCGAAAACACGCGGGCGTGATGAAGCGGATGAGCGCTGTCTGCATGGGGATTTTCCTCTTGGCGGCCAGCGTCAGTGCGGCAAGCATCCCGACAGGGCTGCCGATAGACCGCGTGAACGTGGATGACGGCGAGACTGAGGCGACCGGCGGGGGCTCCTTTCTTCCCTCGATCTCCGCCGACGGGCGGTACGTGGCGTTCGAGTCGGCCGCCACACACCTGGTGGCGGGGGACACGAACGGCTGCGAGGATATCTTCGTCCGCGACCGCCACGATGGGACGACCGAGAGGGTGAGCGTCCTCACAGGCGGGGCGCAGGCGACCGGCGGGGGCTCCTTTCTCCCCTCTATCTCCGCCGACGGGCGGTACGTTGCGTTCGAGTCGGACGCCACAGACCTCGTGGCGGGGGACACGAACGGATTGTGCGATGTCTTCATCCACGACCGGTCTACGGGGACGACCGAGAGGGTGAGCGTCGACTCGGCCGGGGCGCAGGCGACAGGCTGGAGCGACCGCGCCTCAATCTCAGCCGACGGGCGGTACGTGGTGTTCCAATCTGACGCCGCGGATCTGGTGGCCAGCGACACGAACGGCTCGGACGACATCTTCCTCCACGACCGGTCTACGGGGACGACCGAGCGGGTGAGCGTTGACTCGAACGAGGCACAGGCGACCGGTGCGAGCTACTGGCCATCGATCTCCGCCGACGGGCTGTACGTGGCGTTCTCCTCGACGGCAGCGGACTTGGTGGCGGGGGACACGAACGCTCTCTCCGACATCTTCGTCCGCGACCGGTCCGCCGGGACGACCGAGAGGGTAAGCGTTGATTCGAGCGAGATGCAGGCGACCGGCGGCGACTCCTACGACCCCATGGTCTCCGCCGACGGATGGCACGTGGCATTCTACTCGGCTGCCGTGGACCTGGTAGCCGGGGACACCAACGGAACGGATGACATCTTCGTCCGCGACCGGTCTGCCGGTACGACCGAGAGGGTGAGTGTCGACTCGGGCGGGGCGCAGGCGACTGGCACGAGCGGCGCCCCCTGGATCTCCGCCGACGGGCGGTACGTGGCGTTTGACTCGGACGCCACGGATCTTGTGGCCGGAGACACGAACGCTTCGTATGACATCTTCGTCCACGACCGGTCTACCGGTGCGACCGAGAGGGTGAGCGTCGACTCGGGCGGGGCGCAGGCAACCGGCGCGAGCAGGTCCCCATCGATCTCCGCCGACGGGCGGTATGTGGCATTCAATTCAGACGCTGCGGACTTGGTCACGGGGGATACCAATTTATTGGAGGACGCCTTCTCTGCGCCCAACCCGCTCTACGCCCTGTTCGATCTCTTGATCGTCGCGAGCGACGAGTCGCCGACGGTCAACGACTACATCACCGTCACCTTCCAGGTCACGAGCTGCCCCGCCTTCGAGGGCATGCAGGTCTTTCTCGAATTCGACGACATGTATTTCAACGTGGAGGACCAACAGCCGGGGAGCCTGAACCCAGAACCCAGCAATACGTTCCTGGCCGACAACGATGTGAGCGACGGGGACGTCGTCGCGGTGTCGGGGAGGACCGGCCTGAACACTGGCGGGGACGGAACGCTCGCGGTCATCACGTTCAGGGCCATCAAGTCCGGATCGACGACGATCACGACATACAACTATGGGGATCCTCCAGCAAGCTTTTTCGGCAACAAGGTGACCGATGGGACAAGCGACTACGAGCCGACGCTCGTTGTCTCCGAAATCACGTTCACGATCTCCGATTACACTCCCGTCGCGGTCTCGTCGGCCTCCGCGCGGTCCGTGGGGGTGGCGGCGCTCGTGGAGTGGACGACGCAGAGCGAGCTCGACAACGTCGGCTTCGATATCCTGCGCAGGCCTGCGCGAGCGCATGGCGCGAAGTCCCGGCAGCCGGACAGGTGGCGAACGGTGACGCCGCGGCCTATTGAGGGCAGACTGACGGCCGTGGGGCCTCACGCATACCGCTGGCTCGACCTCGTCAGGCCCGGCCGCTACGAGTACCGCGTCGAGAGCATCTCGGCGACGGGCGCCCGCGAGCGGCACGGGACGCGCGGCGCCATGACGGTCAGCGTCCGGCCCGCCGACCTCGCCCAGGCGCTCGACGAGATCGGCGACCTAGCCGGCCTCTTGGGCCAGCGGGTGTCGGGATACTCAAGGAGGATGCGCGCCAGTTTCGCGACGGTGCTCAGGCGGCGGCAGCTCAGGAGACGCGCAAGATGCTCGCCACGGGAGGGCCGAGGCCCGCTGCATCCTGCGGGGAACCGCCCCCCCCAGGCCACGGTCAGGCTCCTCTCGTCGACCGCCCAGAGCACTTGCGCGAAGGCGGCGGGCCCCGGGTCCGGGCGGCCGTCCGAGGGCGACGTCAAGATTCTCACGCGCGCGGACGGCGTATTCTTCGTGCCCGCCGCTTCTCTCCCCGTCGCGCCGCGCAGGGCAGTGCTATTGAGGAACGGCCGCTACTTCCGCCCGCTCAAAGCCGATGCGAGCGGGATTTGGTTCTTCGCTCCCGATCACCGAGGCCCCTACACCGACCTCAACGCCACGTTTGTGACGGCGTCGCTCGGGCCGGTCGCCGGTCCGAGGCCCTCGCCCGCGCGGCGGCCCGCGGCAGGGACGCGCGTCCTCGCGACTGCCCGCGCCGAAGAGGACGCGATGTACGCAATGGGCGCCACGGGATCGCCCGACCCGTGGCTCTACCGCTGCTATCTCAGCGACCACTCGGGTGAGCAGACGGTAACGCTCGACGTTTGCGACGTCGAGGCGTGCGCGCCCGCGCTTCGCGTGGCGCTCTACAGCTGCACCGAAGACGAACGCGTCGATCCCGACCACGAGCTCATCGTCTCGGTGAACGGCCGCGCGCAGGCGCACCTCGCATGGGACGGTCGCGGATACCGGGAGTTCGAGATCAAGCTTCCCGAGGGGGCCATTCGGGAAGGCGCGAACACCGTCTCGCTCCTCGCGCCGACGAGCCCCGCCATCCCTCGCGGGCACACCGTTGTCCTGGACTACGTCGAAGCGGAATACGAAAGCCGCGTGTCCCTCGGGGGCGGCCCCGTCGCCCTGGAGGTGGACGCCCCCTGCCTCGTGGATGTGGGCGGGCTCGAGTCGAGGCACGCCGCGAGAGACGTCTGGGCGGTCGAGGTCGACTCCTCCGGGAGGGCACGGCGCATCCCGGCCCGCCCCGGCCCGAGCTCGGTGCGCCTGGCCGCGCGGCCCGGATTCGCATACCATGTCGCCGGCTCCGCGCATTTCCGCACGCCCGAGGCCGTGCGATCCGCGCAGGTCGTCGGCATTCCGGCGGGGACGGAGTACCTCGCTGTGGGGCCGGAGGAGTTTTGCGAGACCGCGCGGCCGCTTGTCGGCTTCAGGCGCTCGCGCAACCTGTCGGCCGAATACGTATCACTTGAGCAAGCGATCGACACGTACGGCCACGGGCGCTACGGCGCGGCGGCGATCATCAACATGGTACGCGCTGTCAATCCGAAGTACGTCCTCCTCGTCGGCGACAACGGCTACGACTACCTGGGCCGCACGGGCACGGGCCTCGATCCGATGGTGCCCTCGGTGCTGGTCCCCTCTAGCAGGCTCTGCGAGACGAACGCCGACGCGCTCTTTGGCGACCTCGACGGCGACGGCGTCCCGGAGGTGCCCGTGGGGCGCCTTCCGGTGCGGACCCCGGACGAACTCGCGCGGCTCGTGGACAAGATCGTGGGGCATGATGTTCCGGGCTCCGTCCCCGCCGGTGTCCTCGTCGCGGACGACGCGGACTCGAAGTGCGACTTCCCCGCCGCCCAGCGGCGAGTCGCCGGAGCGTTCCCGGAGGTCGCGTGGACCGAGCTCTATCTCGGCATGCACGGAGACAGCGCCTCCATACGGAACAGCCTGACGGAGACCGTGAACGCCGGCACCGACCTCGTCGTCTACCAGGGCCACGGGACGAGGTCGTGGCTCGCCTCGCGGCCGGGCTCGGCGGGCGGCCCGGCCATACTCGACATGGAAGAGGCCGCCCTCTGGGAGTCGTCTCCCCTGGTATACCTCTCCACATGCTGGAGCGCGCTCATCCAGAATGGCGTTGACAGGGCGGGCTCGATTGCGGAGGTTCTACTCCTCGGGGACACTGGCGCCTGCGCGGTCGTGGGCTCGACGACGCCTTGCACGCAGTCTAGCCAGGAGGCGCTGCTTCACGATTTCCTCAAAGGGGCGCTCCGGGGCGGGGAGACCATAGGCGGGGCAATGGTCGCCGCGCAGAGGGGTGCGGCTTCGCGGGCGGCGGACGCTGCCGGGGACGAGGGGCGAGACGGCCTCCTCGACACGGTGCGATGCTACTCGCTCTTGGGGGATCCGGCGATGCCGCTCCTGGACCCGCCGATTCTCGACGCGCCGGCCGGCGCGACTTGCGACGAGTGACGACCCCGCGGCATGGACGCCCATGCCCTTGGCATCGTATCCGGGAGGGAATGGCGATGGACGGCTACTATGGCAGGCGCACGGACGTGGCCGGGCGCGTCGTAGACGGCGAGGCGGTCCTCGTCAGGATGTCGGACGGCATGCTCCATGTCCTGAACCCGTCCGCCTCTCGTATATGGATGAGGGCCGACGGCGCACGCTCTGGGGCGGACCTCGCCGAGGGCAATGACCCGGCGACGGTCGCGTGTTTCCTGAAGGAGATGGTGGATCTCGATCTCATGAAGCGCGCGTCGTCCCCCGGGCCTGAGCCCGAGATCTTCCCGCAGGAGACGGACGTCCCGTGCTCGGCGGAGCCGCCCCGCATCCGCATCTCGGAGCCGGTGGAGACCCTGGCGGGGCCATCGGCGTGCAATGCGATGGGCGATCCCTGCGCTCCAATTCAATATTTGTAGGTGGTATGGCTTGCGATAAGCCCGGCCCGCCTTCGCTGGAGAAGCCAAGCCTGAGCGCCAGTCGGACTATTGTGCCCTCGAGGACCCGCACAATGCCGCGCAATCCAGCAGAACAGGGCCGCCGGCGCAGCGCCGTCTCATCGGACAGGCGCCCCGCATTCGACGCGCTCAGGCGCAGTGCGCTGAAGCTCGGCGTCCCGATCTTCGCCGCATGGGAGGCGACCTACCGCTGCCCGTTGAGCTGCCGGCACTGCTATCTCGGGCGCGAGCCCGCCCGGAACGTGCGTGAGCTGACGCTCGCCGAGTCCGGGGAGATGCTCCGGCAGATGGCGCGCATGGGCGTGCTCTTCCTTACAATTACAGGCGGGGAGCCGCTGCTTCGCGACGACTTCTTCGAGATCGTCGACGAGGCGAGAAGGCTGCGGTTCTCGTGGCGCCTCTACACGTCGGCGACGCTCATTGATGGAGAGCGTGCGCGCCTCATCGCAAAGCGCAAACCCCTTGCGGTCGACGTCTCGCTCCACGGCCTCGAGGACACGCACGACTGGATGACGCGCGTGCCCGGCTCGTTCCGCAAGGCGACCGCCGCGATACGCGTGCTCGCGAGTCTCGGCGTCACCGTGAACGTCAAGATGAACCTGACCCCGCGCGGGATGGCAGACCTCTCCGGACTCCGCCGGCTCTGCGAGGATCTGGGCGCGACGCAGAAGACGTGGACCGCGCTCTACCCGGAAAGGGACGGCCGCCCCGTCGCGCGGGAACTGGTCCTCTCCGAAGACCAGCTCAGGGAATGCTATGCGGAGCTCGACCGGGACCGGCCCGGCTGCTACGGGCGCGCCGGGGCACCGGGCCCCGAAGACGCGCTATGCGGCGCCGGGCGAAACTCCCTCGCCGTGTCTCCGGGCGGCGACGTCCGCGCTTGCATGGGCCTGGGGGAAAGCTGCGGCAATGTGCGCGAGTCGTCGCTCGAGGACATCTGGCTCTCCCCCGAGATGGCCGCCTACAGGAAGATCACCGCCGGCGACAGACCCGGCTGTCGCGATTGCGAGGACGCCGAGTTCTGCTTCTTCTGCATGCAGCTCGCCGAAAAGGAAACCGCCGATCCCTTGGGCGCCCCGCCCACCGCATGCCGCGAGGCAACAATAAGGCGCGAGCTCTTCGGCGGCGCGGCCGGGCCCTGACTTGCACGGCTCTACCCCAACGCATCTTCAATCAGCCTCGGCAGGTCGTCCCTGTCTTCGGCAAGCGACCACCTGAAGCGCGCCACCTTCGCCGAGCGCGCGAGGCGCTCGGCGCGTTCGATCGATCCGGCCACCCCCGCGGGCCCGCCTCCCGACATCGCCGGCGACAGGACGTGGACGCATGCCGCCACGGCCTCCGCCCCGTCGATGAAGCGGAGGTCGAAGGCGTTTCCCGCCCCGGGGAGGAGAACAGCCCTGACCGGTATTCCGGCCGCCGGCCCGGGCGCGAAGTTGCGCGGCTTGTACTCGTCGAAGTGGTCCAGCCGGACCCAGCTGCCGCCTCTCTCGACGAGAAGAACGATATCGGGGTCGAGCCGCCGCTCGACCGGGAAGGTGAGCGCGGCGGTGGTCTTCCCCGCGCCGCTCGGTCCCGCGAAGACCAGGAGCCCTCGCTCGGTCTTCACGGACGTCGAGTGGAGGACGATCCCGCCGCCCGCGAACACGCGCCTCATCACGAGAAGCCGGAACGCCGCCCGCGCTGCGCTGCGCTCGCTCCCTTTCACGTATTCAACTGTCGCGCGTTCCATGCCTTCACTCGTCCCGAAGGATATCCCGTAGTAATCGGAGAATGCAGCCAGCCCTTCGGCCGTCGGTATCAGGGCCGGGTGGACGGGCGGATTCCGGGAGGGCCCGGCCGGGGCCGGGGGGGGGATCCGCTCTTTCGGAACGGCGGCCATGGTGACAACGCCCGCGCATCCCTCGCCTCTTGCGAGTGCGGCCAGGTCATCCCCGTCCGGAGAAGGGCGCGGGGAGGCCGCCCAGGGGCCAAGCCACCGGGCGAGCGCCTTGCGGTCGTCGTCCTGCTCGACCTGCAGTAGCCACGCCTGCCCGGCTGTCCGGACCGTCATCAGCTTCGTGAACCCCATGCGATTCCGACCCCTGTAGTGATCTCCTGAAGGAATTGTGTCGCTGAGCCATCCTCAACGCCGATATGCTAGGCAAGGCGCACCTGCCCTGCAAGCCCAGCGCATGCTCTGCTAAGGCGTCGATAAGCAGTGGACGCCTACGTACGCATAATCTTCGGCTCATGTCTCCGGCGAGCACGTTTGCGCCGCCCGCAACGCTCCAGTCTGTAGTGCGGTGCTGAGTGAAACGCTTCAAACAGGACCATGCCGTAGAGATTGGCTCTCTCCGCAGCAGCCGCTGTCGCTCCTATTCCGAGGCCACAGTGCACCGCAGTCACTTTCTTGGCAAAGGGACCGTCGGGTCTTTCGAGCCATCGCCGCGCCCTCCTGTTTCCTGTCTTCCTTCGCTCGCGTCATTGTCACTCAACGATTCCGCTGGACGTTGGCGTTGGCTGGCTCTGCGTGTGGCCGACTCAACCTTCCCGTTGACTGCTACTCGGAGCCCAATGCAGATGGGCCTCGGCATCTTGCGCGAATCCTGCAGCAACGAGAACATCTCGCCAATCGGTCTGGGCCTCACTTACCGCGCTCTTCAATTCTTCAAGGCTTCCTCGGCTGAGTTTGAGCACAGCGAATCGGATTCGCTCAAGCCCCTCTGGCGTGACTGGCTTCCAGAGCGGCAGACTGTCTCCGCATTGCTCCTGCAATATGGCGGCGGCCTCAGCGCGGTCAGCTGCGCCGAAGACTTCATCGACTCTGATGGTTGTCTGGGGCGTCAAATCGATCATTGCTACTGCCAGCCAACGGGTTGCGCATCAGCGGCTACGCACATCCCAGCCGGCCGATGCTCGCCTATTCTCCTTCGTCGCCGCCGTCAACTTTGACGGTCGCGTCCGTTTCCATGCGCGGGTTATGTTTCCTCATCCGCCTTGTCTTCGCGAGCGTTGAGTCGCTGCGACTTTCTGTTTCGCAATTCAGTCAGGACGAACGCAATGGCGATAACGCCGAAAACCGCCGTCCCCACAATCCTGGAGTCCGATGGTCTATCTGTACCAAAAAGCGCCTGCCAAGCAACATAGCCGAAATTGAGAATCAGCAAGGAACCTGCCAGAGTCAACCGCCACTTGTACCAAGGAGTGTTGCGCCGCCTATCCATTGGACTCTCCGAGCGGAACGTAGCCTAGGATTCTGCGGGCCGGCAAATGTTGCGAAGTCGCCATCCCAAGCTTGGCGATCTCAGGCCCGCGACCACAATCTCCGTTCCTAAACAGACTAACGCATGGGAAGCGCGGGTTCAAGTTGCGTAGGCGGACCCGCAAATGTTGCGAGGCCGGGGCGCCCGGGCCTCGGGGGCTTCACCGTCTCTACTCCACCGGCCTCACTCGTGCGCCATCGCGCTCCCTGAGACGCGCGTCGGACCTGTACGGTCTTTCTGTTCCCGAGTCGTCGCTGGACGTGTCCAGGTGGATCCCCGGACGTGTCGACCGGGCCGGGCCTCTGTGCCATATTCGTGCCATGTGCCGCGTCCGTGCCATATTCGTGCCATCCTGACTAGAATATTGGCGGTTCGTGGCGGAAACTGGCGGGACGGTAGGGCGGTCGTAACCAAAGAAAAAGCCCCGGATAGCGTCTCCGGGGCGAATTCTCATGGTCGGGGCGACTGGATTTGAACCAGCGACCTCTTGCTCCCAAAGCAAGCGCTCTAGCCAAGCTGAGCTACGCCCCGACCGGGGTCGCCCGCCCCTCGCAGTCGTGACAAGGGAGAGAGGCGGGCGCGTTGGGGGGAATCTACCCCTTGCCCGCCCGCATGGCAAGGTGAATCGGGCCAGAGTCCTAACAGGCTGCTGAAATAGTGGTGCCTACAGCAGGTCAGTCGCCCTGGAAGGCCGCGATTGGCTTGATGGCATATGAGGTCTGGCGGGATTCTGGGGTTCTTCAGCAACCTGCTAGGTCAGGGATCGCGGCCTGAGGTGAATTTTGTGTGATTTCCGCTTGCCCGTCAGAACGGGCGTCGTTGCCCTGCCTCAGCCGCTTGGCGAAGAATCTTCCGCTTGCCAGGCGCCAAGTCGTAGGGTAGATTCTGCTATCCTATCCGTTCCAAAGGAAAGCCGACACAATGTGATTACGCCGTCAGAGAATAGCTTCTGGGGAGCCTGGTCGAAATACAGAAGGAGACGATGATGAACGCGCTGAGGAAGTCGCTGGTCGTCGCCGGTGTCGTGGCCCTGTTCGCGGGATGTGGTGACAGGGACGGCGGGCCCGCCCCGGACACCACGCCACCTACGATCATGGACGTCACCGCGACCCCGGCGCTGGCCCTGCTGGGCGCCGGCGAATCGGTCGACGTAGAGGTGAACTTCTCTGAGGCGGTCACGGTGGACGTCGCCGGCGGCACCCCTTCCATCACGATGGACCTCGATGTAACCGACGCGGTCGTCGACTACAGCTCGGGCTCGGGCTCCGCGACGCTCGTCTTCACCTATGCGGTCTCCGCAGGCGAAAGCGTCCTGTCGATCGAGTACGTCGCGGCTTCACTTGTCCTCAACGGCGGCACAATGAAGGACGCCGCAGGCAACGACGCGACCCTCACGCTCCCGACGATAGGCGGCGGCGATTCGCTCGGCGACAACACCGATATCCAGGTGGACGGAATAGCGCCCGCCGCGCCGGCGATCACGTCGCCTACGGACGGCGCGCTGACCAACGACACGACGCCGACGGTGTCGGGTACCGCCGAGGCCGGAAGCACCGTCACGCTGATTAGCGATGTCGACGCTACGGTCGGGACCGCCACCGCGACGGGTGGCGTCTGGTCGCTCGACACGTCCGCTCTTTCCGAAGACACGCACTCCCTCACCGCGACGGCGACGGACTCAGCCGGGAACACTGGTCCCGCGTCGACGGCGGTGGCAATCACGGTGGACGAAACCGCGCCCACGGGAAACGAGGCGCCCGCGAGCCCGACCACAATCGGTGGCGACACGGCGATCGTCATTACTTTCAGCGAGTCGATGGACACCGCGTCGCTCTCTCTGGGCGGCTTGATGGCCGGGGAGGCCCCCGCCGCCGCGTGGACAACGGACACGTTCGCGAACGACACGCTCACCGTGAGCCCTTCGGGTACTTGGACGGGCGGGGCGGGCAGGACGCTCACCGTCGACGCCGACGACCTTTACGGCAACTCCCTCACGCAGATCAGCCTGACCTACACCGTCGACGTCACGCCGCCAACGGGAAGCGAGTCGCCTGCAAGCGCTTCCACGATCTCAAATTCCACGGCCATCGTCATTACTTTCAGCGAGTCGATGGACACCGCGTCGCTCTCTCTGTGCGGCTTGATGGCCGGGGAGGCCCCCGCCGCCGCGTGGACAACGGACACGTTCGCGAACGACACGCTCACCGTGACTCCCTCCGGTACCTGGACGGGCGGGGCGGGCAGGAC
>Ga0272441_10011305_pt1 | contig 13283 bp, 16 predicted proteins | sample SSMProp6N_FD_193582 | JGI IMG/M metagenome (GOLD analysis project Ga0272441, IMG submission 193582) | Marine sediment archaeal communities from Little Sippewissett salt marsh, Falmouth, MA, United States - SSM-Prop-6N | ecosystem: Environmental > Aquatic > Marine > Wetlands > Sediment ... | reverse complement strand
ACAGAGGATGGTGCCATCACCCAGCATATCGGTGCCACAATGGTTCCTGAGGACTCTATTCGGCGCATGAATCCTGCCCTGGATACGGATGCCCTAGCACTACCGGGGCTTCTCTTTATAGATACTCCGGGTCACCATGCATTCACCACACTGAGGGCGATGGGCGGGGCACTTGCTGATCTCGCAATTGTCGTTGTGGATATAAATGAGGGATTTCAGCCCCAGACAATAGAATCCTTACAGATACTTAGGCGTGCGAAAACGCCGTTTGTGATTGCCGCAAACAAAATCGACAGAATCCATGGCTGGATTGTGAACCGGAACCAGCCTTTCATGAAGACTTTTAATGCCCAGAATGAACGGGTAAGGCAGGTAGTCGAAACCCGTACGTATGAAATTGTCGGAAAATTATCAGAACTGGGATTCAACTCGGAAAGATACGACAGGATTGGTGATTTTCAGAGGAACGTCGGTATTGTTCCCGTGAGTGCGATTACGGGCGAGGGGATACCTGATCTGTTGATGGTATTGATCGGTCTTGCCCAGAAATACATGACTGAGAATCTCGCACTGACTGCCGAGGGGCCGGGTTTGGGTACTGTGCTTGAAGTGAAGGAGGAGAAAGGCCTCGGCACCACTCTTGATGTGATACTGTATGACGGGACGATCTCGGTAGGGGATGAGTTTGCAGTTGGCGGGCATAACCAGGTAATAGAGAGCAGGGTACGATCATTGTTGAAACCGCGGGACATGAGTGAGATTCTTGTGGAGGACCGGTTTGAAAGGGTGAAGTCTGTTACTGCCGCCGCCGGGATCAAGGTTGCTGCTCCAAAGCTCGATCTTGCCATAGCGGGTTCGCCCCTGAAGGTCATCACCGGGGGTGCTGCAAAAGAAGAGATTTTGGAAGGCATTAGAAGAGAGATGGAGGATATTAACGTCACTTTGTCAGAGGAAGGAGTGATCATAAAGGCTGATACGATCGGAGCCCTTGAGGCCCTGAGCAAGGAGCTTGAGGCAAATGAAATCCCGATCATGAAGGCGGAAGTAGGAAAGATTTCCAGGCATGATATTATTGAGGCGGGGCTGATCAAGGACCCTCTCCTTTGCGTGTTGATGGCCTTCAACACTCCTGCACTACCCGATGCACTTGACACCCTGATGGGGCCTCAGGCATCCCATGTTCAGCTCTTTGAAGGGTCGGTAATATACAGGATAATCGATGATTATCTTGAATGGCGGCAGGATAAAAAGAGTGAAATGGAGAAGAAACAATATGAGGCTCTGATCATGCCTGCGAAGATCACACTGCTTCCTGACTGTGTATTCAGGCAGAGTAATCCTGCGGTGGTGGGTGTACGTGTACTTGATGGTAAACTACAGACCGGGGCATATCTCATCCTGCCTTCTGGTAAGAGGGTAGGACAGATCAAACAGCTGCAACTAAGGGGTGAGAACATTCATGAGGCCGATGCTGGCGCGGAACTGGCGATATCGATAGATGGTGCAACCGTCGGCCGACAGATAGATGTTGGTGATATACTGTATGTTGATGTTCCCGAACGCCACGTAAAAGTTATTGAAGCTGAACTGTATAATGACTTTAACACTGCAATGCAGGCGGTACTTGATGAATTTACTTCACTCAAAAGGAAAGGGAATCCTTTCTGGGGGAAGTAGGCTTTAATATAGTCTTCGTCCAATGTATACGATACGTTTTAGAGGAGTAAAATAATGGTTGAATTCAAAGTAATTCTTTCGGACCCGCAGAGTGGAAGATCGTACAAGATTGATGCGACGGGAAACGTAGCGGGAGCATTTATTGGAAAAGCAGTTGGTGAAGCGATCGATGGGGCGCCTCTAGGTCTTGGCGGTTACAAGGTAGAGGTTACGGGGGGTTCTGACCGTACTGGCACTCCTGCGAGAAAAGATCTGCCCGGTCCGGTCAGGAGGAGAATTCTTCTTTCAAAAGGTGTGGGATTCAGGCCTGTGAGAAGAGGCCAGCGTATGAGGAAATCTCTCCGTGGTAATGAGATCACATCCGAATTTGTTCAGGTCAACGCCAAGGTCGTTGAATACGGAAGCAAAACACTTGAAGAAGTATTCAATCCCCCGGTTGTGGAATCAACAGAAGATAAGGCTGAAGATCAGGTATAATATTACAATTAGAGGATTACTAAATCCCCTTTAATAACCCTCTATTACTATTATACAACCTATAACTCAGACTGTGACCTTCCTTATTCAGATGTATTTCTTTTTCAGATAGCTATTGCTCTGGAATTTTATGGGTATTTGGACGAATGCCCTTATCGTTCATATTGAATATTGGTATTTGAGTATACTGCAAACAGCCCCAGGTTCTCCCGGTTGATCATTTAATTCGAAAATAAGTATTGTTGGTTTTTAATTACAAAAATAGAAGATTATATGGATTAATGATCAATCCATGAGATTAAAGCCCTCCTGGTTAAAAGGGGTCCTGTCCAGATTTCTCTATCCGAAGGCCTGCCGGTATAAGGAATCGGACAGATCCCCTGCCATGATATTATATCTTTTTGCGAGAATAAATGCAGCTGATTCCCTGAACAGGTTGCCGTGAAATTCTTCACTTGCAATCCTGTCTATCTCCTCAATAACCTGGTGATATTCAAGACCCGAGGCTTCAGTAATTCTTTCTACCAGTATTGCAAACGGCTCTTCATTGTTTCTTTCTAATATTTCAGGCCCGGGTTTGAATCCCAATGGAATTTCTATATCATCGGGATTGAAGAGCAGGGATACATCGTCTCCCTGTAGTTTTACCAGACCGTTTTTCTCTGCGACTTCCAGTATTTTTTCTGCCTGCTTCTTATTCATCCATTTTTTTTCAAGCACCAGATAATAGATTAGCGCTGAACGCTTCAGTGAACCTGTCTTCTGGTACCTGAAGGGGGCGGCCATTATTATATTCAGGCTCACCTGCATACATCCTGGATCAGTCTTTTGATCGTCATCGCGTCCGGACTTCCTCTGCCACCAACCTTTACAACTGCAAATTCAGTCTTCTCACCCTTATCCTCGGCTCTTAACAGGAAAGTGTCAAGGGAGAGTGGACTCCTTCCTTCGGGTTTGAGAATAGCCGAATGAAGCACAATCCTGAAATCCGCTGCTTCGGTAATATCCAGATATGAACCGAATTCGTCCAGTGCCATGAACTGTGTACGTTTGTCTGCAACTGCGATCTCATAAGTGGTCTTTATAAGGGAATCCTCTTCTTTTTCGGTTCGGTGAGTGCCGTTCATATCCCACAGGCATTTTAGGACAACAAATAACGGGCATTCAATATCAAAATCAAGATCAATTTTCGGGGGGAATTTATGGTATATTCGCCGCATGATTAGTTGATTGATTCGATACCAAAAAAGTATAACTCACACAATTTGAAAAAATGAAGGCGTAATGCCTTGGATAATCTTTTTTATTCTTCTATCAGGACCGCATTAATGATTCCATGCTGTCCCGGGCGGCTCATAATCCTGGCCTTTCCGATTTCAGTTCTGATAATCGCACCTTTTGTAAGAAGATTTCTCCTCACGTAGTTGGGATTGGCCGTATTCTCCTCTACAGTATCAATAAGTACGCGCTTTGTAACACCTTCTGATGGAATCGACACCGAGGCGTAGTTTGCCCTGAGTGCGCGGTTTTTTGTGTTGCCGCCATGAGTCCTGATGATCCTGTTTCTGGTCTCTCCTACATGAGTATCTGCAGAAGATCTGCCGATCTCACTTCTTCTCTTGCCTCTGAGAGGGCGGTATCGTCCTCCACTGGCTTTTCTGACGGATCTGCCTTGCCATTGCATCTTTTTTCACCTTGTAAAATTATTTGTGGTCACGGGTTGTCGGACCGGGAGCAATTCCTCAAAGTGCTATATATGTTCATGCCCCAGGTATTTAACCATGCCGAGGTTTTTAGCTTAGAATCTCTTCAATGAGGGGTTCAAGTCCTTCCCCTGTTTTCATGACTGTCCTGAATATCTTTATCTCCGGATTATAATGAAGCATGTCATTCTCCATTCTTTTGATGTCTGCTCCGACTGCACCGGCGAGGTCGACCTTGTTGATTACACCTATGGAGCACTCACGAAACATCATCTTGTGCTTGTTGACAACGTCGTCCCCTTCGGTCGTACTGACAACAACGATCCTCTTCTCCGCTCCGAGCGTGAAATCAGTGGGGCAGAGCATGTTTCCAACATTTTCGATGAACAGCACATCGATGTCGTTGAGCGGCAGATCGTGTATGGCGTGATGTACAAGATGTGCATCAAGATGGCATTCTTTCCCGGTATTTGCATTTACTGCCGGTATGCCCAGTGCAATGATCCTGTTGTAATCGTCATCCCCGTATGCATCTCCTGCTATTGCTCCCGGTCGGATTCCCCTGTTTATGAGCATTGGTGTGATTCTTTCGATTAGCGCCGTCTTGCCCGATCCAATCGCGCCAAGTAGATCGAAAGCCCTTATGCCGTGATTTTTCAGGATTTCAAAATTTTTTTGGGCGAGTTTTGTATTTTTCCCGAGAATATCGGCTTCCATATGTACGTCAATATGGTGCATGTCAGTACAGTTCTACTATGAACTGTTTATAAGTTGACCTGCCAAATAGTACATCCATGGTTGATGGGCGCATTCTATATCCCTGTTATTTTGATATTGGCCTGAAGAGGCGTGAGGGGAGGCGGGCTGCAAGGAAACACTCTGTCAAGAATCCATCTGTTCAGGATCTGGTCAGGGCGGCAAAGGCAACCGGAATTTCAGCCCGCACGGAAACTGCAACTCATCCGAAGTGGTGGATTGGAGGGGGCGGCAGGGTTGTTGTTGAGTGGGACGGAAGCAAGGAGGAACTTATCCGGCTAATCGGGGTAAACCTGCGTAAGATGCCCGGGAAGTGAGACGATGTACGATCTGCATACACATACCATTTTTTCTGACGGTGAACTCCTGCCTGTTGAGCTGATCAGGCGTTTTTCGGTTCTTGGCTATACTACCGTGGGCATCACAGATCATGTCGATGCATCAAACATCTCTTCTGTGCTTGGTTGTCTGGAGGAGATAAGGGGATCTGCATTGAAATACGGTGTTAAAATGCTCACTGGTGTGGAGATCACCCATGTACCACCGGATGAGATCGCATCACTGGCTGGAAGGGCAAAGAATTCCGGGGCGGAAATTGTTATTGTTCATGGGGAGACGGTCGTCGAGCCGGTTGCAGAGGGCACAAACCGTGCCGCCTGTTCGTGTGGTGATGTCGATATTCTGGCTCATCCCGGTCTGATCTCACATGAAGATGCCCAGGTGGCAAGGGATAACGGTGTCGTGCTTGAGGTTACTTCACGTTCCGGTCACAACCGCACCAATGGACATGTGGTACAGGTTGCGCGGGAGGTCGGGTGCAGAATCGCGATAAACTCGGATACGCACTCGCCTTCAGATATAATGACAAAAGAGATGCGATATTATGTCGCGCGTGGCGCTGGCATGTCTGAAACGGAATCCAGAACAGCACTCTCGGAATTTTCCGGAGGCACGATCAAATAGCTCTTCTGACATATATATTTTCCCAGAAAGGTTATATACGATAATCGAAATACTTATATAGAAGCTTAAATCTTCTGGGACAGCGCACAAAATCTGGCATATGTTAAAACTGGCAGGAAATTTTACAGAAAGAATTGGGGATAGAAGGATAATCCTTCGTTGTGAAGCTGGTCAGCTTCCTAAGCTTTACAGTGATGTGAAGGATCGCCGGTTCAAAAAAATCGGGAAGATTGTTGAGATATTTGGTAATGTGGAGTCTCCATATGCGCTTGTGGTCTGTCCGGAAAGATGTCCGTCTGTTAAGATCGGTGAGAAGCTGTATATCAAATAGGTGTAGGCATGTCTGAAATTGAAAAACTAAAACAGCTGCAGATGCAGCGTGAGACGCTGAAAAAGCGTGCCGAGATTAAACAAAAAGAAAAGGAAAAAGCCACTACCGAACAGTCTACACAGACGGTATGTCCTGAGTGCGGTAGTCATCAGCTTGTTCATGACTACGAGAGGGCGGAACTGGTCTGCCAGAACTGTGGACTTGTTCTTGATGAGGAGTTTATCGACCGTGGTCCCGAATGGCGTGCGTTCGATCACGACCAGCGGATGAAGCGCTCCCGGGTGGGTGCACCGATGACCTTTACGATTCACGACAAGGGTCTTTCGACGATGATCGACTGGAGGAACCGTGATTCATATGGCCGGGCGATATCGAGCAAGAACCGTGCACAGCTCTACCGTCTAAGGAAATGGCAGAGGCGTATCCGTGTTTCTAATGCAACGGAGAGGAATCTTGCGTTTGCATTGTCGGAACTTGACCGGATGGCTTCGGCACTGGGTCTTCCGAGGAACGTGCGTGAGACTGCGGCTGTCGTATACCGTGACGCTGTCGATAAGAACCTGATCAGGGGACGAAGTATTGAGGGTGTTGCAGCCGCCGCTCTCTATGCGGCATGCAGGCAGTGCAGCGTACCGCGTACTCTCGACGAGATCGCGGAGGTTTCGCGTGTCTCCAGGAAGGAGATCGGAAGGACATACCGGTTCATATCACGTGAACTTGGGCTTCGGCTTCTCCCGACTTCTCCGATCGACTATGTTCCACGTTTCTGTTCAGGACTTCGCCTCCAGGGAGAGGTCCAGAGCCGGGCCGTGGAGATTCTCAGGCAGGCCGGCGAGAGGGAGCTCACGAGCGGAAGGGGCCCGACCGGTGTTGCGGCAGCGGCGATCTACATCTCATCCATTCTTGGCGGAGAACGCCGAACCCAGCGTGAAGTTGCCGAGGTCGCAGGCGTGACCGAAGTGACGATCCGGAACCGGTACAAGGAACTGGCAGAGAAACTCGATATCGAGATTATTCTCTGATATTTTTTTGACATATATAGGAACATCTATATTCCATCGATTGAGAAATCGTATACCGTATCAGGGCTCGTAGATCAGGGGAAGATCGCTACGTTCGCAACGTAGAGGCCGCGGGTTCAAATCCCGCCGGGTCCATCTTATTTTTGTATTGGGGTGAAGAATCTGGGCTTAATCCCGGAACTAACCGAGGAAATCAAATAATCCACGAATCGGGAAGTATTATCAGTGTTTTCTTTTAAGAATTTGTGAGACTCTTCTGACAGAGTTAGGTTGATTCGCTTCCGATTCGGCTATTTATCGGTTGTTTTCTCCATTTCAGTTTTCTCCTTCGAGATTTATTTTATGCGCATAAAACTGGGTTTATGCGTATGTTCTAATCTTTAAATGAAATTCGGGAGTGCGGCAAGATAAATGAGTGGTAGCGGGAAAATAGAGCTTCAATCCTTCATATTTTTTGCAATAATTTCTCTAATGTTTCAACAACACTATTAGACTCTTCCATAAATTTATTATAATTTTCATAAAAATTCATTTTACAGGCATTTTCTCTATATCCTTCATATATATCTTTAAATTTAATTGAATTAAGATCGGCAACGTGTTTGTCTTTAATGGAATTTTCATAATTTTGAATTAAGCAATTAAAAGCTGTATATACGCCAAATATTTTAGCAATACTTCCTTTTGTACCACCTTCTATCTCTTTACTAATTCTCTCATTCAAAAAGCCCTGTTGGATGAAATAGTAATAATTTGTTGTAGGGAGATATTTTAGATAAAAGTTACCAAAGCTATTACTCCAATCCGTAAATGAAGGCTCTTTATCAAATCCAACCCATTGATTCCCTATTTTTTCTTGAATTTTACATATTTGGTCATTGAATTTTTTATTGGCTAATTTCTCGTTATTGCTTCTCATTTCAGTTATCAAACCCTCTAAAGCATGGAAATATCTAAGTTCGTTTGTCCGATGATAGGTATAACTAACAAAACAGATCGCTACAATTGCTGAGGTTATTATTGCTGTTAATGAGGCCACATAACTAAGCCCATCATACCATTTGATATATACTATCCCTAGAATTACTGCGTTGAATATTGATAGACCGATTATTTGAATTACTAATTTAAAAATTGGATTTTTTCCTCTCCATTTTTGCATAATACAAACAATATAATTTTTAGTGCAGCACTCTGACATAAAGAGAGATTATTTTAGCATAAATTAAATTACCCTCATATCTCCACCAAACCTATTATTTCCCCAAAAACCTATTTTCAAACATGAGAAAGCCAGTTTACCTTCTCATTATCGTTGCATTCATGGCTTTCATCTGCATATCCGGATGAACTGATCAGACGTCTACAACTTACATAAACTCTATCGCTACAATGACAAATTCGTCAAAATAATAGATTTCAACTGTATAAGGAAAATTTTAATCCAACAACTTTTCCCCCACATCAACGCCCTCCTCTCTCTTCACAAAAATAGATAAATCCCCCTATCCAAGCTATCCCCGTATTGTTTTTCTTAAAATTGTGTCGTATTATGCCGTTTTCATTCTTTTTGACATCCTCCTTGCGACACGGGATACACGGGATAGATCCCTATTATTGACCTAAAAAAAGATGAAAAAAATTACAGGCTTTTTACTTTTATCCCGTGTATCCCGTGTCAGGTGATTCATAATGTAAGCTGATCATGATTCTCACCTGAAACCACTCTCCGTCAAACCGATTATTTCCCAAAAAAAGGCTTCTCTTGTGATACTCCCTCCAATATTTACACAATCAATAACCCATCTCATCATATTTTGGTTCTTTTGGTCTTCTCATTATGACAATCATAAGCAGTAAAAAGGCGATTACGGCAATTGCAGCGGTGACCTCCCATGTCACAAAAAAGTACGATATCGCCGCGACAATGAACAGGATGATCGGGATGAGAAAAGCAATAGAGCCTCCCCCTGCTTCTTTCGGGGCCTTCTGTTTTTTTACCTTTTCCGGCCTCCTGTTCACATTACGCGATTTTTCCTCCTTGTAATACCCGGTCATGTCCGGGGGCTGGGCTGATCGGTCGACAGGTCTTTGATCATAGTCCGGCTGGACATCGCTCCCAAAAGTATGATCGTGAAACAGGCCATCCCCGACAGGCTCCTGACGATGAAGCTGAGGAGCGGATTCGCCTGTCAGATTGCCGCACTCATTACAGAATTTTACACCTTCTGCCAGAGGAGTTCCACAGTTCGGACAAACATTTTGGTTATAGGTTTTTGGAGCTATCTCGCCTCCACAAAAAACACAAAATTTTGACCCTGGAGGATTTTCTTTTCCACAATTATTGCAGATATCTCTCCCTTCCATAAGTCGTCCACGATTGCCTTTTTGTGTTTTATATTGATATAGTTGACGAAAGGAAAAATTGCTATTTAAAATGAGATGAATTTAGCTGTATTGTCAACACATAAAAGTATAAATTTTAATCAAATGATAAAAATGTCAAATAAAATCATAAAATTGCAAATTTATGATCTATAGAATTTGGTCATATGTTTAGTTTTTATACAGGATTGGTATTGATAATAGGAATGAGTGTAACAGCAATCTCCGGGACTGTTTTTAGCGTATCCTTACATGCAAATGTTAAAAAGGGGATTGATTATAGTGGAAAATTTGTCGTTGTAGGTTTTTTAATAACCATAACCGGATTATATTGTTTATTTGTAGATTAACAGTCATTTCATCATTTTTCGCAGATCGAAGATAATTAACGAAAGATTATTTTTATCACCGCGTTTGAACTGTTCTCCATTCCTCGGGAGGGATCTCCATCTTAAAGCAGACACCTTCACTGGGTGTGCCTTCCTCGGTGATCTCGATATCTGTAATGCTCAGGATCTCTCTGGTGAGGAATTATCCAAGCCCCGTATTTTTTCCATAACGATGATCGAATATCTTCTCTTTTATGTCGCTCTCCACTCCTGCCCCATCATCTTCATACAGAAGATATCCCATATTTTCTTCCTCATGGAAAGAGAGTCGTATGAATGTTGCCTTTTCTGAGTGCCTGACCGTATTCTCCATCAGATTGTAGATTACCCTTTCAAACATTGAGTCAGTATATATCTCAACATCATTTTCGGGCGGTATTGCCCTGTAATGCTGAAACTGGAAATGATCCTCATAGTTTTTCAAAAAGATTTCCCTGATATTAATCCAGACAGGCTCCTTGATTCCTATGTTCTGGTAGTCCCTGGTATACAGAATGATCCTGTTCAGATTTCTTGCAGATGAATCGATTCTGTCGAGATAATCATATTGTTCCGTATCTTTTTTGATCACCTCAGAAATCTTGATCAGTTCGACATAGGAAACGATTACCGTTAGCAGGTTCATGATGTCATGTCTTGTAATGCTGGAGAGCATGTTGAGCTTATTATTTGCTTTTAGTATTGCTTTCTCCATTTTTTCCTTTTCTTTCCTTTCCTTCTCAAGATTTTGCAGAAGTGCCTCTGTCTTTAAAAGAGGTATTGAAGAGATAAAAACAGCCAATATCGAAGTCACGATGATGGTGATCATATGGGATTCCCATATCGAGATATCAGGATTAAGAACCTGTTTTACTACCTCATAACAGGTCATGAAAATGAAAGTAAGGATAAATATGATTGAAATATTTTTTAAAAATCTCTTTTATATGTCAATTTCTTCATGAAAAAATCCTGAAATGGCTTTTTTCTGAACATCATTTGTATTTTCAGGATTGTCATTTTTCCCGGTCATCCGAATTAGAATTAATTTCAAAATATATAATTGATGAGTTATTGCCAACCGAATTAATCCACTGCTTTCATCTTTAATTAAATCCCTCTGAATCATGTCATATGTCTGACTATTATGGATCGTTATAGTAAAAGCCAAATGCCTAAATAAATAATATAAATTATATATAATTATATATATTTAAATCGAAACCTATTTTTCTCCTCTGGTCAGATCATTGAAGAGATGATGTGTTGTGACCCGTGTTCTTCTGGTCGATGATGAGAATATTCTTCTTGAGACAATCTGCATATACCTAAAAGGAAAGGAAAAAATATACTCGGAAATGTGCCATTCAGCCATTGAGGCCCTTGAAATACTGAATGTTAAAAAATTCGACGTAATTGTCTCCGATTACGATATGCCGGAGATGGATGGCATAGAATTTCTTAAACAACTTAGAAATAATGGAAACGATACCCCTTTTATCCTGTTTACAGGCAGAGGCAGGGAAGAAGTTGCCATTAATGCACTGAATAACGGTGCCGATTATTATATCCAGAAGGGCGGCGATGTAAAGGTTCTTTTTACCGAACTCTCATCAAGCATAAAAAAATCCGCAGAAAGATATGAGGCGTACAAAAAAGTCAGGCACCTTAATGATATCATAGTAATCATCAGGCGGGTGAAGAGGCTCATAAACGAGGAAAAAGACTTCATCACTTTACTAAGATCAATGTGCGACACGGTTACACAAAACAGCATTTATGAAAATGCACGTATAGTTCTTTTCTCAAAACCGGGTGAGATCATTGCAGCAGAACAGAGCGGTTTTGGCGAAGAGTTCAATAAAGTTTTAGAATGGTTAGCCAAGGGAGAAATGACGGGGTGTGCTAAAAAGGCCATATCAAAACCTGGAATCATCGTATCGGAAAAATGCGGCGTCGAATGCGAGGGTTGCCCTTTTCAGTCGATTCATAATAATTTTGGAGCCATTACCTGTCGCCTGGAGAGGGACAACGAAATATATGGCATATTCTCGGTCACACTGCCCAGAGATCTGGTCAATGACAAGGACGAACACCTGCTTTTTGAAATTCTGGCGAAGGATATCAGCAAGGCAATCCACAGCTTCGCTCTTGAAGAAAAAAACCTTGATCAACAGGTCATCATAACTGCGAAGGACAAGAGACATTATATTGACAACATCGTGTACCACAGTGTCTTAAATCAAACACATAAGATATCAAAGATACTTGGGGATATTGGAAAGTTATCCAAAAAAAATCCGGATTTACTGGAATATATCGACCAGGCAAATATATCACTGAGTCATATTGATTTTGACCTTAAGTTCACCCGTGATTATCAGGAGATGGGCAAGGTTAAGCCAGAATGGCACAGTGTAAGGGATTTAACTAAGGATAATAACGATAATCTAAAAAAGAATGGATTTAATCTTGAAATTTTCAATGAAGATCTGCAAATCTTTGCCGATAACATGATCAGCAGGGCAATGGATGACATTGTCAATTTTTTTATCCTGAACAAGCAGGATTCCACTTATCTGAAGATCACATTCTGTGAAACCAAGGGAGGATGTTCGCTCGAATTTGAGGATGACGGGCAGGGCGTACCATACCTGATGAAGGATAAGATCTTTGAGAAAGATTACTACGAATCAAACAAAATAGGCCTCTATCTTTCAAGAGAGATCCTTGCCATCACCGGTATTTCAATCCGCGAGTATGGAGATCATGGATATGGAACTCTTATCAGGTTGGATATTCCAAAAGAATGCTTCAGGATAAAGGAAGATGTGGCATACCGGACGAGCCCCGGATCATTTCAGGATGATGAAAAAGAGACTTATGAAAAAGATGTAGCTGACAATAACATGAAATACTTGATCGTAGGCCAGAGCTCTATACAATGAATATCATCATTTTTATATGCCGGGAATTTGCGCCCCAAATATTGGATCAAAAAGAGTCCGCGGTGATGAGTTCACACAGAAGGCTCAAAGATTTGGTGCTGAATGCCATCTTACTGTGCATAATGGCCGGGTAGAAAACTGTCTGAAGGATGAGCTCTTCCTGAAACTTCATCAAGGGATAACGGACCTTGAAAAGAAGGTGCAGGGAATTGAAGTTTGGTCTGTAAAACCCGCACCTTCAACAGAGATAGAGACAGAATCAAAATCTGTTGCCTCAGATTTGATTCCATTCTCCAGAAGTGGTGCATATAACCTATAAACCAATGGGAGAATGTGCAACATGCGACCACAATTATAGTTGTATACTCAACAATTTCATAAAACCAGCAACTTTGTTATTTTAAAATGGAGTGATTTTCGATACCCTCCATGTATTGAGTGTTATGGATGAAGTTAATTTTTTGATTTTGTAAAAAACCTGTGATTTACAAGAAAAAAAGATCGCACATGAGCAAATGTCGTAATTAGTTTTCAGTTAATCGAGCGAACCCCTCAACTTTGCATTCAGGAGATCTACTAAATTAGTAATAATTAGTAATAATTAGTATATTTTAGTAGTTGAAAATAAACGGTTCAAGTAAAAAATCTTGAAT
>Ga0272441_10011304_pt1 | contig 13283 bp, 9 predicted proteins | sample SSMProp6N_FD_193582 | JGI IMG/M metagenome (GOLD analysis project Ga0272441, IMG submission 193582) | Marine sediment archaeal communities from Little Sippewissett salt marsh, Falmouth, MA, United States - SSM-Prop-6N | ecosystem: Environmental > Aquatic > Marine > Wetlands > Sediment ... | reverse complement strand
CTTCCATAGGCGTTGTGCATGCTCGTCCCCTATACTAGCCACCCCCAGTTACCCACAGGCGACGGCCGGCCTGGCCATGGCCAGGCCGACGCCTGTGGATAAGTGGGCTGCGATGCCACACGGTTGTCCACAAAGTGGAGATCATGGATAGTAGACGCGGCAGCGGAAGGGTCCCTCGTCCCTGTCCTGCGAGGACCCAGCACGGGCGACCCTCCGCCGCCGTTGTCGCACAGCACCGTCGCAATTAGATGCCGTGCTGCGAGCACCACTGTATAGGGACCGACGAACGCTGTGCATTGTACGAACCGGAGCCGGCGAGCGCAAGGAAAGGAGAACCGATGAGCAAGCCGAGCAACGGAGCAATGTGGGCGGGTGTGGACTGGAGCGATTGCAGTCACGATGTCTGCGTGGTCGATGCCGTGGGCGACCGCGTGGCGGCGTTCAAGATCCCACAAAGTGCCGAAGGCATTGCGGACCTGGTCAAGCGTCTTGGGCTCTTGGCGTCGCTCGGCGGCGTGGCCATCGAGCTCAAGCAGCACCTGCTGGTTCAGGGCCTCCTGGAGGCCGGCATCGTGGTGTTCCCGATCAACCCGAAGGTGTCTCGCCGGTGGGTGGAGTCGCTGTCGGTGGTGGGGGCCAAGAGTGACCCGGTCGAGGCGTATGCCCTGGCCGATGGGCTCCGCCACCACCACAAGCGCCTGCGCCCTCTGGAGCTCGATGACGACCTCACGCGCACCCTGGCGGCTCACTGCCGGGCAGAGTGCAGACTGATCGCGCATCGCACCTCCCTGGTCAACCGCCTACAGGCGACGCTCAAGACCTACTATCCGGTCGCTCTGGACTGGTTCAGCAGCTGGACCAAGCCCACGGCCTGGGACTTCGTGCTCACCTTCCCACGCCCCGCGGCTCTACACCAGGCGACTCGGCGCAAGCTCATCGGGTTCCTCCGTCGCCACAACATCGGGCTCTCGCCCATCTGGCAGGGCCGCCTCGAGCAACGTGCCGACGCCATGGCGTGGCCCTCGGACCCGGTGACGACGGAGGTCGAAGGCGAGATGGCCATCACGCTATCGAAGCTCCTGCGCACCCTCGAGGAGCGCCTCAAGCTCCATCGTGCCCAGATCGAGGCGTTGTTCGCGCGCCACGGCGACGCCGCACTCTTCCGCTCGCTGCCGGGTGCTGGCCGCAAGTTGGCGCCGCGCCTGCTCAGCCACTTCGGCAGCCGCAGGGACCGCTACGAGTCCGCACAGGCCCTCCAGCAGCTCAGCGGCTGCGTGCCGGTCACACACCAGAGCGGGAAGTCCAATCAGACCTACTTCCGCCAAGCGTGCCAGAAGGACTTCCGCACGACCATGCACTTGTTCGCCTCCCTGAGCATTCAGCACAGCATCTGGGCGCGCGCCTGCTACGAACGAGCTCGAGACAGGGGGATACCCTACGCCCAGGCCCTGCGCATTGTGGGGGCCAAGTGGCTCAAGATCATCTTCCGCATGTGGCAGACCCAAACTCCGTACGACGAACGCGCCTATCTCGCCTCACTCATCCGACACGGCAGCCCGTTGATCGAGCACATCAAGACCTCTAAGAAATGTGGAGAACTCACCGAAAAACTCTTGACCTGACAGATAAGATGCCCGTGCTCCCGCGCGGGGACGCATTCTTCGACGCTCCCGCGTCGTCCGACCTGTCGCGGGTAAGCCAGAGGACGCAGGAGCGTCCAAGATCCCGTCCCCGCGCAGGAGCACGGGGACGAGCGCAAACGGCGCGCTTCGAGCACCGCTCACCGAGCACCTGTCACCGCTCCAGACGCGCCTCCGCCCAGTTCCCGTGGTCGCCGCTGATGCCGTCGCCGCCGTCGAGGGTGCGAAGCTCCAGTGACTTGGCGCCGCTCACGTCCACCTCGACGGGCTTCGCGGCCACGGTCTTGGTCATCGGGCCGCTGTCGAACGCCTTCCTGCCGTCGAGCCACACATGGAACACGATGCGGCCATCGCCCGCGTGCTCGTCGCGGCCGACCTGGCAGCGGAAAGTCTTGAACCGCCCGCCGCTCAGGTCGTAGGCCAGCCGCCCGTTGGCGTGGGTGCCGAGCCCGCGGGCGAACTTGCGGCCCGCCACAATCATCGGCTTGCGCCACACGCTCTGGTTCCGCTGGAGCGTGCCCCACTGCTGCGTCGATTCGTCGGGCGTCGCCTCGTCCAGGTGCACCACCCGCCTGTCGTCCCTTGGCCAGCGGCTGCCCGCGCGGAACACCGTGGGCTTCTGGATCGTGATGATCTCGCGTTCGGTGTCCATCGCGATGGGCAGCGGCAGCGGCTCGGGCTTGGCCGGCGGCAGGGGCTTGTCGAACTCGAGGGTCAGCGTGTGCTTCGTGAGCGAATGCTCGGCCCACAGCCACCAGCCGACCTCGCCACGGAAGTAGCCCCAGCCCTTCGACGGCCTGATGGCGATAGCCACCTCGCTGCGGCCCGCGGGCACGGGGAACTCGAACCACGTCCACGCGTGCGACGAGTGCACCTGCCGTCGTTGCTTTGGCCGCGCCACCGCGCGCACCTTCACGGCCTTGCCGTTCACCTTCGCCTCGCACGCGAGCGCCCCCTCGAAGCCGCCGCTCGGGTCGCACAGCACGTGCATCGTCGCCGTCGCGCCCGGCGGCACGGTTGCAGCGCAGCTTCCTTCAATGCACCACGATCCCTCGGCCTGCTGAGCTTCCAACCGCGCGCGCTCGACTGCACAGGTCCCCTTCTGGCCTGGGAACGCGACCAACAGCACCGAGGAGCCAAGCTCGCTCTCGATGGGGAGGCCTGGCTGGCTGTCAAACTCGACCCTGGCGACGTGGAGAGACGCCGTCACCACGTAGCTTCTGCCCGGGCGGCCATGGACCGCGTAGTTCGCGCGGTTGCCCGCCCGCGCCGTCTCGCGGGCCCTGATGCCGCAGAGGCGCGGGAGGCCCGCCGACCATCGCTCGATGTGGGTGATCATCGTCTCGTAGGCTTCGAGCTTCAGTTCCAGCGTGTCGCCGTGTCGAAGGGGTCGGTCCAGCACCTCATCGCGAGGATAGACGATGCGCGCGGCGAAGGCGTCTTTCGCATCCGCGCGCGCCCAGCCGACCGATTCGTCGAGCTTGAGCTTCACCGTCTTGGGCTCGATGAAGGGGTTGCGCAGGCAGACGATGCCACGGTCGCCGGCGAAGTGGGCATAGCCGTAGACCTCGCGCTTGTAGGGGTCGCCGCCGATCAGCGTGGTGTGGCCGAGGGTGGCGGCGTGGTGGCGGGTCCACTTGAGCAGCGAGGCGAGGAACGCCCAGTCGCGGTCGCCGTTGCGGAAATGCTTGGGGTTGATGTAGAGGGTGAGGAGGCGGCAGCCGCGCCCGACGACGGCGATGGCGTTGTCCTCCCACTTCTCGGGCGTGATGACGATGATGCCCAGGTGCTCGATGGCAGCGGGCGTGAAGCCAGGGTGCTCGCGGCACCGCTGGCGGAAGATCGCGTCGCGGGTGGTCGTGGCGCTGTCGCGAACGATGGGCGCGGGCACGATGATGTCGGGGTAGTCGCCCGACACCGAGCCCCAGATCGCGTCGCAGTGCTTGAGCCACCAGGGGCTGAGCCACATGCCGCACGTCGGGTCGAGGAACACGCGCGGGTTGGTCTTCCGTGCGGCGTCGAGCAGGTCGATGAACGCATCGACGTTGGCCTCGCGGGCGTGGGCGCCGCGCGGGTGGCCCGGCGCCACGGCCTGGTTGGTGGAGCCAAAGCCGTCGAACTTGTAGAACGCCAGGTCGTAGTGCTTCGCGAGCCTGGTCACCACGTCGATGATGTCGCGGCGGTACTTCGGGTCGCTCTGCACGCAGGTCCCGTCGCTGGTGCCCTTGAGGTAACCGCCCTTGGTGGTGAGCCAGGGCGCGTGGTGGTAGCCCGACGAGGGCGAGAGCCAGAGGCCAAGGTTGGCCTTCATCGCCCGCAGCGGCGGCAGCAGCGGCGCGAAGCCGCGCGGGAAGCGGTCCTTGCGGATCGCCCACAGGCTGTTCTTGTCGTCCCACCCATCGTCGATGGTGAAGGTGTCGAACGACTCGCCGTGGGGGGCGAAGAGCTTGCGCTTGAACAGGCCGATCAGCTCCAGGCAGTTCTTCTCCGTCGGCGGCATGAGCGTCCACCACGTGTTGTAGTTCACGAACAGGCGCATGTCGTCCGACGTGGCCTTGAAGGTGGCGATGTACTGACGGAATCGGTCGGCCACGCGGCCCGGCTTGGCCACACCCACCACCGCCGTCTTGCTCACGAAACGTCTGGTGCTGCCCCACGGATGGTGCGTGAGCGTCACGGCACCGTCGGCGTAGCGATTGACCCCCGCGGGATGCTCGAGCCCCCAGAAGGTGTCTTCCAGGAACACCGGCTCGCCGAAGCCCTGGTGGGCGCACGCCCCCTCCACCTGCACCCGCCACACCGTCACCTGCGTTGGCTCGATGGGCTTCGGCGCCGTGAACACCAGACGACGGCGGATGAAGGGATCGTCGCGGCCAAGCTCGTACACGATGTCGAGCCTGATGCCGTTGCGCTTGCTCACAAACTCGAGGGTGCGGCGCTGGCCGCCAGGGATGCCCTCGTTGTGCAGTTGCCGGAACGCAAAGCTGTCGGGCGTCAGCTCGTGCGACCGCGGGCCGCCGCCAGACCCTGCCGCCTGCTTGAGGCTCACGGTGAAGCCGTCGGCCTGGATCGGGATGGTCCTGCCCAGCAACTTGTTCACAAGACTCGTGGCAGAGCACTTGCCGTCCGCGACGGTGAAGCCCAACTCGATGAAGCGGTTCGCGAGGACGAACGTCTCGGCGTCCCGCCCCTCCGCTGCGCCTGCGGCGGCGACAGCGGCGATGGCCAACACGGTAGCGATCTGTACGGCGAGCCTCTGCATGGCGGTGCCCCTTTTGCAGGCAGGGTGTGCAGTGTGACCGCCAGCATTCTACCACGCCGCCTCCCGCGCCTCCACCGAGTGAGGACAACGCCACTGCACGTCTCGCCCAGTCCGGCCCCACCCACCGGCTCACCCCGCCTATGCGGCGAGCGGGCCACGTCCCTGCCCCACGCTCGCTCCCCAACAGCCGGCTGGTTAGGGAAGGTGAAGGGCCTCTGCCCGCGATGGCTCGTTGTGGCCGAGGAATCTGCAAAGGGAATCTGGCGGGACGGACGCTACGACGCGGCGTTCTCGCTCCAAGGCATCGCGAGCGAGCGGCGAAGACGCCGCCTTCGCGTCCGTGCGGTCGCCCCCCCATGCGACCGCAGCTCCCGCTCAGCCAGAGTCAAGCCGATCCCCCCCTGGCCCCCCGTGGGGGAACAAGCAAGCAGGGGCCGACCCGGGATCGGTGACGATGCTGCCGCCCGCGTGTTGTGGGGTGCCGCACGGGCGAGGCACGGCGAGACCGGGTCCAGGGAGGGGGCGGCAGGGGCCCCCGCAGCAGGCGGGCACGGGGAGCGCAGGCGCTCGTGGCGAGGGGAGTGGCGGGGTGATGGTGCAGGCAGGCCTCACGACGCGCGGACGGGCCTGTGTGCCAGCCGGCGGGCGCGGCCTGCGAGCCAGCGGTGGAGGCGCTCGAGCAAGCCGTGGCGTGTGGCGGCGGCGGGGTTGCGGCCGATGATGCCCTCGCGGCGATTGTCGTAGCGGTAGGTGAGGCCGAGCTTCAGGTTCAGGCACGCGGGCAGCCACCCGAGCACGAACACGCTGCGAACGAACCGCAACAGGATGCGGTCGAGGCGGTAGAACTGGGCGTAGAGCCAGTCCGCCCCGTCCTGGAGTTGGCGGGCGGTCATCCGCGCGGGCTGGATCACGCAGTGGCGGAAGTCGTAGTGGCTCCAGTCGCCGTCCGTCACGCGGCCCTGGCGTTTCATATCATCATGGAGCGGCGTGCCGGGCAGAGGGGTGAGGATGTTGAGTTGGAGCGCGTCGATCCGCGCGTGGTCGAGGAAGCGGAGGGTGCGCTCGAACACCGTCACGTCGTCGCTGTCGAGCCCCACGATCATTCCCGCCACCACGCCAATGCCGTGGCGGCGGATGGCCGCGAGCCGCTCGGCATGGCGTTTGGTGTCGTTGAAGCCCTTGTCCATCGCGTCCAGGCTTTCCTGGCTCACGGTCTCGATGCCGATGAACAGCCCGCAGCAGCCGGCCTGGCGGGCGAGAGCCAGCAACTCGGGGTCGTCGGCGATCTTGAGCGAGCACTGGCTTACCCACCGCTTACGTAACGGAACCATCGCCGTGAACAGCTCTCGCGCGTAGTCGGGGTCGCCGATGATGTTGTCGTCCACGAACATGAAGTTGCGGCCCACCTGCCGCAGTTCCGCCAGCACGTGCTCGAGCGGGCGGCTGCGATGCGTCCGCCGGTGGAACGCCGTGATCGAGCAGTAGCGGCAGCCGTGGCGGCACCCGCGGCCGGTCTGGACGGCCTGCGTGGTGACGTAGTGCCGGGCCGTGCGCTCCGTCAAGTCGCGTCGCGGCACGGGTGCTTGGGCGAGGTCGCACGGCGTCTCGTTGCGGTAGACGCGCTCCAGGCTCCGCCCCGCCTCGATGTCGGCCAGTAGCCGCGGCCACGCCCCCTCGGCGTCGCCCGCCACGATCGCGTCGAAGTGCTCGGCCGCTTCGTCGGGGCACAGGGTCGGGTGGAAGCCGCCGCCCACCACGGTCTTGCCCCGCTGGCGGAACGCCGCGGCGATCTCGTAGGCACGCGGGGCGATGGCCGTCATGAAGCTCACGCCCACCACGTCCACGTCGGCGTCGAGGTCGAGCGGCTCCACGTTTTCGTCGCACAGGCTCACCTCGTGCTGTGGCGGGGTGAGTGCGGCGACGGTGGTGAGTGGCAGGATGCTGAATCGCAGCATCGCGCGGCTCGGCACGTGTGCGTTCTCGCGTGTCACCCTGAGGTGTTCTGCGGCCGGCAGGACGAGCAGGATCTTCATCGCCTTCTCCTCGCGAATGATGTGCAGGGACTGAATAGCATTCAGTTTCGGGCCAAAAGAAAATCGTGACGGCGGAACAAGGGCTCAGCCTCCAAAAAGGGAATAGATGATGAGTTGCTTGGCCCTGGCCGCGACGGCGGCGAAGGCATTGGGCTCGTCACGGTGAAAGTAGAGCACCACCCCCGCGAGCATGCTCCACACGGCATCTACCGTGAGGGCGAGCGCCGCGCCCTGTCCGGCGACGTGGGCATTCTCCAACGCGCGTGATGCCAGTTGCTTACAGCTATCCTGCCGTGTGGCGAGGCGCTGGCGCTGTTGAGGCGGAAGGTCGAGGCCCTCCACGCTGTGCCCTTCGCGTTGGACCACGAAAAAGATGATGTCGAAGTACTCGGGATACTCGCGGGCGAAGGCCATGAACACGTCGATGAGTGCCTCGACCTGCTGACGGGATGGGGTGTCGGCGTGGATGGCACCCTCGAGCCGGCCGACCAACAGGTCGTAGCCCTCGATGAGCAGTTCGGCGTAGAGGGCCTGCTTGCTGGGGAAGTAGAGGTAGAGCGTTCCGGCGGCAAGTTCAGCGGCCTGAGCTATTTGGGGCATCGTGGTGCCCTCGTAGCCGCTTGCCCAGAAGAGCTTTCGGGCGGCATCCAGGATGTCCTGTCGCCGCTGCTCCTTCTCTCTGGCTCTTCGCTCGCGTGTGCCCATTCGGGGTGCTCCAATCGGCGGCCAGGGACTGAACACCATTCAGTTTACGTTGGGTATGCCGGTGTGTCAAGGGTTTTTCCGGGAAAATCATCGGGGGCTTGGGGCGGAGGACAGTGGCCAGCGGGGAGGGGAGCGCTTGTGCGGTACGAATAGGACGAATAGGGCCTATAGGACATATGGGGGGCGGTGTGCTCCGTCTGGGGATTGGCCCGGTGAGACTTGTGAGAGCGCGACCGACGACCGGTCAATTGTGGTCGAGGAGGGTCGTGTATTGGTCCCATGCGTCCGATGGGTCCTATCCGACCTGGGCGAGGCGCGGCTGCCGGTGGGCTAGCCTAGGGCGTTGAGTTGGGTGAGCATGCGGGCGGCGAGGTCGGGGTGGGTGGTGCCGATGAACTCAATCTGCCCGCGCAGCGATTGGGCGAAGTGGGGGTGCCCCGTGAGGTTCTGGGCTTCGAGGCCGGTTTTCTGGGCGTTGTGGAGGATGGCGCGGAGCCGGCGGCGGGTGAGGCGGGGCACCGAGGGGCCTTGGTTGACGACGAGACCGGTGACTTTCTGGCGTGCGCCTTGGCGGGCGAAGTGCGTTTTCTTTGGGTTGATGCGGAACCCTTTGTCCTCGATGATGCGGCGGAGCAGGGGGACGGTGCGCTTGAGGGAGCAGGCGAAGGTCTCGTTTCCGCTGAGGGTGATGTCGTCGGCGTAGCGTGTGTAGGTGGCGTCGAGCTTCTGGGCGAGGGCTGTGAGGCGTGCGTCGAGGTTGCGGCAGGCGAGGTTGGCGAGTGCGGGGCTGGTGGGGGCGCCTTGAGGGAGCATGCGGTGGCGGATGTGACCGAGGAACTCGCGCACCTGGGGCGCGGGCTTGACGGTGCACAGCATCGCAAGGGGGATGGCGGTGGCTTCGCTGTAGCCAAACGACTGGAAGATGCCTCGCACGCGGCGGTAGGTGATGGAGGGGAAGAAATCCTGGAGGTCGAGGGTGACCACGAGTTCTTTGTTTGTGTGTTGGGCGGCGTTGGTGTGGATGGAGTGGCCGCGGTTGAAGCCGTGGGCGGTGGGCAGGGGGCGGACGTTGTCGAGGATGTTGCGGAGGACCCAGCGTTGGGCTTGCTTGAGGCGGGGCTTGGGGGCGTAGAGCACGCGGTAGCCGCCGCTGGCTTTGGGGATGGCGAAGGAAATGTAGTGGGGCGGCTCGTCGGTGGTGTCGGGGAAGGTGAGCCAGTCGAGCATGGGGCGCGGGATGCCCATGGCGTCGGCCAGTTCGTCGCGGTCGCGGAGATAGGGCAGGCCATAGGTGTTGAGCAGGTTGGCATCGAGCGCGGCGGTGGCGCGGAGCTTCATTCGCCGCATCGAGATCGACTGCGACTCCCCGCCGCTGAGTGCCTTGGCCAGCCAGTCCAGGAATCCCACTTCCAACTCCCGCTGCTCTCAGGGATCCGCCACTTGGCGTTTGCAGTTTGGTGCTTGCTGCTTGGGATTCCGCCCCCTCGTGTGAGAGGGGGCGGGATAGGGGCCGCTTTACAACGCTCTCCGACGCCGAACAATTTGGAGTTACGTGCTAACTCCTGATTGTTCGGCAGATGTGAAGGAGCCAATGACACGTCCACGGCGTAACGCCGTAGCGACACACGAGGTGCCGGCTAAAGCCTGGCCCCCATCCCGCCGCGAGCCGAGGCTCGCGAAAATCCCAAATGCCAAACAGCAGGGCTCAAACGTCACGAAACGGGCTAGACCTTGACCTTGGGCAGCTTGACTTTTTGACCGGTGTCGACGGACTTGACGATGGCGTCGAGCACGCGGATGGGTTCGAGCATCTGGGCGTAGCTGAGCGGCCGCTTGCGGCTGCGGAACATGCCGAGCATCTGCTCGATGCCCTTGAGATAGCAGTCCGACGTGTTCATCGGGCCGCCGGTGTAGCCGTCCTTGCAGAAGGCCGAGGCGAAGAAGCCGCCCTTGGCGTCCTTGTTGAGGTGCACGGCGGCGTTGCGGCCATCGGGGTACTCGATTGTGGCCAGAGTGTTGCTGCCGGTTTGCGTGGCGTAGACGGCCGAGACGCCGAGGCCCATGACCTCCTGCATCACCTCGACGGCGTGGATGCCGTAGAAGTGGATGCCACCATACTCGCTCTCGGGGTCGGACGGGCCGGCGAACACGGCACTGCGCGCTCCGCCGAGGTCGTTGCAGGCTTTCACCACGTCGGTGGTGCTTTGTGAGAAGCGGACGGTGGAGAAGGAGGTGAGGAGCACGCGCTTTTTCTTGGCCAGTGCGATCATCTTCTTGGCGTCGCTGGCCTTGCCGGCGAAGGGCTTGTCGACGAAGGCGGGGATGCGTGCTTCGAGGAAGGGTGTGACGTGTCGGGCGTGGAGGCCGCCGTGGCGGAACACCACGAACACCATATCCACATCGCCGATCATGTCGGTGTGCTTCTTCACGATCGTGGGGATCTTGCCCTTCTCGGCCACTTCCTCGTTGCGTTCGGGCACGCGGCCGTAGAGGGCGACCACGCGGGCGCCCTTCACCGCTTTCTGTGCATCGGTATCGTTCAGATTGCACAGTTGCGACAGCGCGATGGCGTGCGAGTTGTCCGAGCCGACGATGCCAATCCGAATCACGACCTTCTCCTGAAAAAGAGGGGGCTCACACCAGCGCGTCGCGGCTCCACCCGAGCTTCACGAGTTGGATGTCGGCGGGTTTGCTGGTGCCGAGATGGTATTTGGTGTCGGCCAGGGCGATGCTTCGGGGCGGCGGATTCACGGGCCAGGGCTCGCCCTTGAAGGCGTTGCGCTTGGCCTGGATGATCCGCAGGCACACGGCATCCACGGCCACGGGGTCGGTGCCCACCACCAGGCCGCGATAGGGCCAGCGGTACTTCGGCACCACTTGGGGGCCTTTGTCAAAGAGCGGCTGGAGGCCGTCGACCACGATGAGGCGGGTCTTCCCCTCGATGGCGGACGCTTTCCAGGCGGCACCGAGGTCGGCGCACGAGTGGGCGTGGAGCGACGCGGGCTTGCGGTGGTAGACGATGTAGTTCTTGATCGCGCAGCCGATGCCCGACATGTGGTGGGCCTTGAGGCTGGGCGTGTTGATCAGCGCTGTGACGGGCTTGCGCTTGCCCGGGGAGTTGCCGCGGTCGCCCGTCAGGATTTTGTCGTTGGGCACGCCGGCCTTTCGTGCGCCGGCCTGGACAGCGGCGGCGACCTCTTTGCTGGTGGAGATCATGTAGACCGTGGTCTTGATGCCCACCGTATCGTCGGGGCGAATATAGGTTTTCCACGCGGCGGCGGGATCGGTCTTGCCCGAGAGCGTGCACACGGCCTTGTCGAGCATGGCCTCCACCACGGCGGCATTGGCCTTCTTGTTCGCATCGAGCGCGGCCTCATCCCGGATAAGCACCACAGTGGCCTTGGACGGCCCTGCGGCAAAGGCTGCTTCGAGCCCCGACAGGCCGAGCGATGCTCCCAGCGCACCCGCGGCCGTGCCCCGCAAAAAATCTCGACGTGTAAGCGACACCATAGTCCCGGCCTCCTTATTGCAGGCGCGCCGCTGCATCGGAAAGCAGGCGATCGCACGCGGCAGGCGTCTTGGCATCGACGACGAGCGCGAGGAAGCTGTCCTGCACCAGCACCCCGACCTGACGGCCCTGCTCGATCGTCTCAACCCGGCGCAGCCCATGGGGCGGCGCCTTGTCCTTTAGATACACGCGGTTGAACTCCCCGTAGGCCGCTTTGGCCTGTTGGCTGTTCTTGTAGCGGACGACCAGCAGTTGCAGTTTCTCGCCCTTGGGACGATAGGCGCACATCACCGCGTCGGTGCGCGGCGAGAGGTCGAGAATATTGTCGTCGGCGAGGTAGTAGATCGAGTCGAGCGACACCTTGGTGTGGAAATAGCGGATGCTCGCGGCATCGCGGTTCTCGGCGGGCAGGCGGTCGAGGATGAGCGGCAGCGGCCCGTCGGCGATCGATTGTGTGAGGGTGCGGGCGATCTCCAGCACCGCGGCCTTGGCCTCAGGTGTCTCGCGTTCGGCCAGGATGCGGTAGAACCACGGCCCCTGCCACATGCGCAGCAGACCCGCTGCATAGGCATTGCCCTGGCCGATCCCCACGTTCTCACCCTCGGGGTCGTGCGAGAACACGCCGTAGGCATCCTGGCTGCTCGTCATCTCGTAGGCCTCGGCCACGATGCGGCCTTGCCCCTCGCGCGTATACTCGCGCACGTGCACCCGCTGGAAGTCGTAGGCCAGATACAACTCGCCCGCTCCATTCATGTATGTAAACACGTTCGAGCGGTCGAAACACTTCGTGTCGTCGCTCGACTGCCAGCCGTTGGCTTGCTGGGGAAACTGGGGGGACTTGCCCATGCCGAACCACCTCGGATTGCACCCGCTGCTGAGCGACAGCGAAACCATGGCACACAGGGAAACCGCGCGAATCCACATCACACACAACACTCCACACAGCGCAAAACGTCTCGGCTCCTAAGCTACGCCTCTGGTGCGCCTGTGTCAAGGCCGATTGACTGTTTCCTTTGACTTGAATCCCCGGCACGGTAAAATGCTGGAGGGACCACGGCGGCATCGGGGGATGCACAATGGGCACCGGCGAGACCAGCGACGCGGCGAAGATAAGGCTTGGCATCAGCAGTTGCCTGCTCGGCAACAACGTGCGGTGGAACGGGGGGCACACCCGCGACCGCTTCCTCACCGACACCTTGGGCAAGTATGTGGAATACGTGGGCGTGTGCCCCGAGGTGGAGTGTGGCCTGCCCATACCGCGTGAGCCGCTACGTCAGGTGGGCGACCCCGAGGCGCCGCGCCTGGTGACGCGCGAGTCGGGCACCGATCTTACCGACCAGATGGTCGTCTGGGCGCGCCAGCGCGTGGTCGAGTTGGAGACGGAACACCTCTGCGGCTTCATCTTCATGAGTCGGTCGCCCAGTAGCGGGATGGAACGGGTGAAGGTGTACAACGAGCACGGCGTGCCCGAGAAGAAGGGCGTGGGCGTGTTCGCCCGCATTTTCATGAACCACTTCCCGCTGCTGCCTGTCGAGGAGGACGGGCGGCTGCACGACCCGAAGCTGCGCGAGAACTTTGTCGAGCGCATCTTCGCGCTCAAACGATGGCGCGAGGCCCTGGCCGAGGGGCGCACGCGCGGCAACCTGGTGGCCTTCCACACCGCCCACAAGCTGCTCATCATGGCCCACAGTCCCAAGCACTACCGCGCCATGGGTCCCCTGGTCGCCCACGCCAAGGAGGCCGAGCCGAGCGCCTTGTTCGCCGATTACGAACGGCTGTTGCTCGAGGCCCTGAAGCTGCGGGCGACCCCCAGCAAACACGCCAACGTGTTGCACCACATGCTTGGGTACTTCAAAGCCCAGCTCTCGGCCGACGAAAAGCAGGAGGCGCTGGAACTCGTCGAGCAATATCGCCACGAGTTGGTGCCCCTCGTCGTGCCCGTCACCCTGTTCAGCCATTTCGTCCGCAAGTACGACCAGGCCTACCTCAAAGGCCAGGCCTACCTCCACCCCCACCCCCTGGAGCTTCAGTTGCGCAACCATGTTTGATCAAGCACACTGGTGTCGACTCGCGGTGATTGCGTGGCTGACGCTCGCAACCGCCCACGCCGCCACATCCCCCAGGAGACCCAAGAT
>Ga0272441_10011303_pt1 | contig 13284 bp, 7 predicted proteins | sample SSMProp6N_FD_193582 | JGI IMG/M metagenome (GOLD analysis project Ga0272441, IMG submission 193582) | Marine sediment archaeal communities from Little Sippewissett salt marsh, Falmouth, MA, United States - SSM-Prop-6N | ecosystem: Environmental > Aquatic > Marine > Wetlands > Sediment ... | reverse complement strand
GAAGGGGAAGGAGGCCCTCGAGCGACTGCGGGGGGCACTGGCAAAGACCTCCGGCGAGGATCGCAGGCGTCTGGCCCGCGAAGCCGGAGTCTTGGAGTTCCACCTGATCCAGACCCGGAGTGGGGCCAACGTGGTGGACTTCCTTCTGCGCAGGGACGAGTTCTACGCGGCCACTGAGCCCGGCGAGAGAGCTGACCGGCTGGATCGCATGGAGGCCATTTGTCTGGACGAGATGGAAAACGCGGCGCGCTCCATCCCGCTGATGCAGGCCGACCCGCGGCTCGGCTGGCACGGGGAGGCCTACGGCTATATGATCAGCCCGGAGTTGGTACAGGAGAAGCTGGAGGGCCTGCGGGACATCCTCGAACGCCGCATTCCCGAGGCGCGAGGGTAGGCCCGCGCCGACGAACTCGCCCATACACAATGGCCCCCGCCATCTACCGGTGGGACGTGCGCCCGTTGTCCCTCCGAGAGAGTCAGTCCGGGCCAAACCTGGCGCGTCCGCCTTGATGTGTCTGCTCGAATCAGTGGATGCGCGCGGGGGTCTAGACAGCTCACGATTGCAGCCTCGCCGGCATCAAGCCCGCGGCGCAGGTCTGTATGTATCTGCTCGGGCGAAGCCTGAGCCTAGGGGCGATCGTCCGACAGCGCGGCATTGTGACCGCCACGGTGAAGGACACGTTGCATCGGGCCAACCGGGAAGTCGGGGCGTTGAGCCTTCAGCAGGCCTGGGACGCCGCCCGCGACGATATCGAGGCCAACCTGCCCGTGCTGTCCCTCAAGGTGCGAGAGTATCGTCGTCACGCACCGGCCAGGCTGGCCCCAATTTTCACCCAGAGCCAATGCGAACTTTTGCGCAGGCTCGCGGATGGTCTGGATACTCGGGGTGTGGCCGGTGAGCTCGGCATCTCAACCAACAGCGCCTACGTACAACTGAAGAACCGCAGGGAACGGCTCGCGGTGGAAACCACCCAGCAGGCGATCAGGAAGGCACAGGAGCTTGGGTTGGCGGGAGCTACGACGGCGTAGCTCCCGCGCAGCCCCGCAAGCGCCCGCCAGGCCGAACTCATGCGTTGTCCCGCCGGCATGATGCAGCGGCCTGCTCAGAAGTACATGTTCTCCGCGACCATGTAGACGAACTCCGGCTCCCGCTCATTCGGCTTGGTGTGTTCGATTCTCCCCGCCCAGTCCTCCGAGTCACGGCGCAGCTTCCGCGAGAGCAGCATGTCTGCCGCTCCTGCCAAGGCCGCGTTACCGATCTTCACCGCCTTGGCTTCCGCACCGGGCAGCAGGCCGATGGCGACCGCGTTCCCCACGTCGATATAGTTCCCGAAGCCCCCCGCCAGGTAGATGCTCTCGATCTGATCCGGCCGCACCCCGTAATACTTCAGCAGCAGGTCCTGGTCGGTCCTGAGGCCCGCCTTGGCGGTGATGAGGTGGTAGACGTCCTGCTGGGTAAACCGGATCGAGTCGGTGACGAGGAACTCGCCGTCGAGCTTTGCCTTCGGGCTCATCATGCCGGTACGAAGTAGTTCGGCCAGCAGGTCGATGAGCCCCGACCCACAGATTCCGACGGGTGGTTTGCCTCCGATGGTCTCGTACTCGACCTTTCCGTTGTTGATGCTGACGTTGCTGATGGCGCCCTCAACCGCGCCAATTCCCCCTGTAACGGTAGCCCCCTCATACGCCGCCCCGGCGGCACACGAGGCCGTCATGATCCGGTCGGCATTGCCCAGGGCGACCTCCCCATTTGTCCCGATGTCGACAATCATGGACGGCGCCTGCGCCTCGTGCAGGCGTGCCGCGATGATGTCGGCCAGGCAGTCGGCGCCCGCGTGTCCGCCGATGAGCGCCGCACCGTAGACATTGGCCTGCGGATGGATGCCCAGATCCAGGGTCTGCGCCTGCACGTTCACGGGGTCCTTGCTGGGGGGCTCAAAGGGGATGACCCCGAGCGAGTGGACCTCCAGACCGAAGAGCAGGTTGCGCATGGTTGGGTTGCCGACAATGACCGCTTCGTACACTTGCTCGCGATTGATGCCCTCCCCCTCACACAGTTCCTCGGTGACCTCGTTCAAGGCGCGGATGACCATTGCCTGGAGTTCGGACAGGCCGTCGGGATTCCTCATCGTGTGGTCGATCCGGGCGATGACGTCGTCGCCGTAGGAGGCCTGGGGGTTCTTCCTAGCCGCCGTAGCCATCGCGTCGCCGGTCTCCAGGTCCACAAGCTGGACCACCAGAGTCGTCGTTCCCACATCGATCGCCAGCCCGCACATGCGCCCGGTGTAGGGCCCGAGCACACGCTCGCCCTCCGGCCCGTTCCAGACCACCCGGCCGTCCTCATGCTCCACGAATGGCTCCAAGACCACGTCCCGGCGGACCGTATCGCTGAGGATGGAGTACCGCCCGGCGCTCTTGATGAAGACATAAACATCGCCCGGCTGTGTGATCTTGGCCTGGCAGGCAAGGCGCTCTCCACTCTCCAGGTCGAGCTGCCTCTCAGCATCTGTGGGAGGGCTGAGTGCCTCCGCGCCTTTCTCAATCCGCACCACGCACGCGCCGCATGTTCCCTTGCCGCCACACTCGGCACTGATCTCGACGCCAAGCTTGCGCGCGTGGTCCAGGATCGTGCCCTCGAATGTCGGCAGGCCGCTCCTCCCTTTGCGGTACTGAGGGAAGTACATCGTGTGGCCCGCCAATCGGTCGTCCATATCAGTCACCTCGGTTGATGCGCTCATGGGCGCATAGGGTCAATCGGTCTTCGCCGTCCCCGGACTGGTTAACCGGGTCGGCCTGCTCATTGTGCGAACCTCGGTGTGAACGTGTGCGCCGTCTTGATGGCCGGCGCCGGCCATGCCCCCGGGCCCCAAGACGAACGGCGCCCATAGGACACTCGCCGACACATGCTCCGCAACCGGAGCACAGACTGACTTTCACCGTCGCTCTGTCTTGCTCGGCCAGCGCGATGGCTCCCGCAGGACATGCTTCTGCGTACTTCCCATACTTGCGATACAGCGCCCGGTCCACAACCGCCACCTGCCGGGTCTTGGTCGTGTCCGTGCCTGCTCGGGCAGGCGACACCTCGGCGCGACCAACATGAGGCCGCCGCCGATCAGCACCCTCATGGATCTGGCCCCATCCGCGGCGAGAAGCGCCGGCTCATCAGCCCGGGCTGCGGCGAGAACTCGCCCTCGATATCGAACTCGAGAGCCCATACAGCCCAGCCCGGTTTCGGGGCCTCGACCTTAGTATAGCCCAGTTGGTCAAAGTCTCGGAAGCTCTCCGTGCGTTCCATTCGGGTCAGCGACCTTGGCGTGATGCTAAAGCTCACGTTGCCTGAGAGGACACCCTCGGACTGGGCTGGGAGAAATACGTCGCCTGCTGATTCGGGCATGGGTGTAGCGGCGTGCCCCGGTGCATCGGGCGGCTGTCGCGTCTCCACGCCAGAGGCAGGTCGCACCACAGCCTGGGAGTCCGTGGCGCCTTCGGCTTTCCTATATGGAAGACCTGCGACGATCAGCACGACCGCAGAGAAGGTGAGAGCGAGGAGATCGGCGTGGAAGAGGGGGTTGCGGAGTCGCATGGTCGCTGCTGTCGCCTCCCGGATGCAAGTGGAATGCGGTGGCCACTGTTCGGTCACGCCGGCACTGTGGTCCAAGCCGCAGTCTTCGCTCACCGCATGGCGGAGACCTGCCAGGGTGTGGGCCGTGCGGGGGCGTGATCTAGGCTTGGCCCCCTCAACAACAGGCGGGGAGCGCCAATCTCAGCCCCGGCCTCGACGTGCGGGTGAGGTGGCGGCTGGCACTGCCAGGCTTCTCCATCGCAGCCAACATGGCGCACAGGGACCAATCACCGGGGGCAGGTAGGTCATCCGCGGCAAGATGCGACTCTCCATGCGTCTCAGCCCCGAGCCGCCTAAGCCGACAAGACTTCGCGCCGGATTCAGTGAGGGTAAACGCCGCTTCCCGCAGATGCGTCACTGGTCGGCACACGAGAAAGCAACCATCCGGCAAGGGGAGCATTCGCCCAGAGGCGGGTCCTCTCTCGACGGGGACTTTGTTGTGGGGCGAACCACCTCCCCGGTGGCGTCATCCCGTCATACCCGTCAGCGGGGCGTTCCCTCGGTGGCCGACGCCCTATTGCGAGGTGAAGTCGGCGGCGACGGAGAGAGTGTTGCTCACGGCGTTCCCCTTCGTCCTCTTCAGCCAAACCTGGGCGGTGCCCTTGCCAGGTAGTCGACTCCGAAGTTGCGCAGGGATTTCAGCCTGCGATGGAGGCTCCCCTCCGCCGAGAGCATCGCCGCGAGGTTGCCTCCCCCGCTCGATCATGCCCGCGTAGGGCTCCGAGTCCTTCTTTACGGCCTCCGAGTAAAGCCACGCCCGCCCATCGGTGGTCGTGTGAATCCCCACGTTCGCGTTGGGCAGCGCATCCGGTACCACTTCGTGGTGTACGTGTTGGGCCTGGGCTGGACAAGCACGAGGGGCAGTCGAGGCAGCCCCCCGCAAGTCGGGACACTCACACGAGAAGGCCTGCGGCAACACTTCTGGCCCGCGGCCCGACGCCGCCCGGGGCCAGCCCTCGGGCCTCCTGCCGTCAGCGCCACCCGGTGACTTCCGTTACCACGGCTTACAGGCGATATGGCACGCAACGTCATTTCGGCCTCATGGATGCTGTCGGCGCTGCTCTCGCGCTCATTTGGGGGTGTTGTCCGTCATGTGGCCCAGCGACCACAAGCACTCGGCGTGGCCCACCCGTAGGGTTGAGGCCACGCCGAGTCCTGCTGTGCTTCGTGCTGGTACGCCTTGCCTACTGAGCCAGCCGTACGGTGGTCACCGCCCGACTCGCGCTACCGTCCGCGCTTCCGCTCTTGATCTCCACGAGATACATCCCTGAGGGCACCTTGAGCCCGCTATCCGCGCAGGCGTTCCAGACCACAGAGTTCAGGCCCGCCGTGCCCGGGCGCTGCGTCGCGAGGTGTCGCACCGGTCGACCGGCTATGTTCAGGATCCGGATCGACACGTCGGCCTCCGCGCTCAGAGTGAACGTCACCTGGGCCCCGATGGGGGACTGCATCGCCGAGGCGCTTGTGATTATGGCGGCCCGCCCGTCCTCAGCGACGCTGGCGCTCACGACGTCCTCGAGGGCAGCGATGATGAGGTTGGCGCGGTCGATGATCGTCGCGGCCGTGACCGCATCGATCTTGCCGCCAGTCTGCGCTTGAACCTGGTTCACCAGCGCCTTCAGGTCATTCATCGCTACCTTTGCGCCCGGCTTGTCGCCGCGCTCGAGGGCGTCAATGGCGCTGTCGACCTTTGTGACCAGTGGCTGCTCGAGCTGCGGATCGATGTCGCCAGTGCCTACGTGGTACACAATCAGGTCTCTGAGGTGCAGCAGCTCTGCGGCTGAGTCGCCGAACACGCAGGCGGAGAACTCGGAAGTGTTGCCCAGACTGTCCGTTGCGGTGGTTGTGATGGGAAGCTCCGATGTCAGCACGCTGAAGGCCAGTGTACCATCGGGGGCTGCGGTGACGGTCTTCAGGTAGGTTTTCCCCTCGCCGTAGCCGCTCGGGTCGGGCTCCGCCGTGTACACCTCCACGGCTGAGTCGGGCGGCGCCACCCCCCGCAAGTGCGCGTAGCCTCCGCTCAACTCCACGCGGGTGAATTCAGGGAAATTCAGAAGGTCGTTGGGCCCAGTGTCCACATCGCCCACGTCATTCGGAGTGACACCATCACCGGCAAGGTCTATCCCAATGCCTGGTGGCAGGCCCCATCCATTGCCGTAGAAGGAGCACTGGCTGACCTCAACGTGGCAGTCGTACCGTACCTGTAGGCCGTTGCGGCAGTTGTCGTTGATTGTACAGTTGGCTACGGTCGCGATTAGTCGGTTTGCGAGTTCGACGCCGTTATACCCGTTGTGAGTGATTGTGCAGTCCCTGAGCGAGACCTCATAGACACCTATACCACCGTCGATCCTTACGCCGTCTTGGGCGTTCCCACTGACGGTGTTGCCTGAGAACGCGCCGTCACCGAGGGTGAAGTATATTCCGTGGCTTTGGTTCTCCGCGATGAGATTGCCGCTGACGGTGACGGTGCCTGTGGCCCAGAGGCCTTCCCCCCTGTTCCCGGTGATGGTATTGTCCTCGATTGCCAGATCGCCATAGTCGGCGCTCCCCAGAATGCCAGCGCCTCGGCCCCCATTGTCAGTGATGGTGTTCTGGCGCACAATCGCGGAGCGGTAGACGTGTGTGCTGATGCCTCCTCCGTTGTTGGTGGCCGAGTTGCGGGTGATCGTGTTGCCTACCACCGACAGGTCAGTGTACCCATCGGCCCAAAGCCCGCCAGCGTCGAATGCGGAGTTGCCGCTGATCGTGTTGCCGGTGAGGTCCACCACATTCGGCGAGGCAGCCGACCCGCCCCCGATGAACACGCCGCCGCCTTTCGCCTCGGTGGTGTTGTTCGAGATCGTGTTGTCGGTAAGGGTCGGGGATGACGAGTGGCTGCTGACGCCCCCGCCGTCGCCGGCCTGATTGCCCGATATCGTGTTGCCGATGAGCTCCGGAGACGACCCAATAATCTGGACTCCTCCCCCCTGGCGGCCGGAATTGCCCGTGATCGTGTTGGCGGAGAGTGTGGCGGGCGAGTAGTAGATGTATAGCCCGCCCCCGTCACCCGATACGGGACCGACGGAAGCCGTATTGCCAGCGATGGTATTGTCTGTCAAGACCGCCCCAGAGGCCTCGAGGACGATCCCGGCTCCATGCCCTTCCGTGGAATTCATAGACACCGTGTTCCCGGACAGCACGGCCGACGATTCGTACAGGGATACCCCGCCCCCGTAGTTGCTGGCCGAGTTGCCCGCTATGGTGCAGTGGGACACCGTGGGAGACGAGTACCACAGGTGTAGTCCGCCCCCCCGGATCTCGGTGTAGATGCCCCGCGGGTGAGGCCCACCCGTGCCTCCGGTGAAGGTGAAGCCCTCGACGCTGGCAGTGGCGGGCACGTTGCGCATCAAGAGGCAACTGCCCGCGCCGCCGCCATTCACGATTGTGACCTCAGCCCCTGCGCCCAACAGAGCGATTGACTTGTTCTCCCACACGAGGTTCTCGTAGTAGGTCCCGGGCGCCACCTGGATCGTGTCGCCGCTCGCGGCTGCTGCCTCTATCGCGGCTTGGATCGAGTCGAAATCGCCCGGCACGTTCCGGATCGTCTGCCCACTCGCGACGGAGACAGCAGCGGCAACGGTCAACACGGCGGACAACCTGATCAACGTTTTTCCTGCGCGTCTCATCGATCCGCCTCCTCGTATGCTTTCTCAGCAGGCCGCCGAGAGCACTCAACGGTGGCCGCTTTCCTACGCACGTGTGCCATGCTTCCTACGGCGTCCCCGGTCGAAGGCGCCCGGGACCGGATTACGCTTGGCGAGCCCCAAAGTCGCTACCGGCTGAGTGTGAGTGTGGTCAGCGCCCGACTCGCGCTACCATCCGCGCTGGCGACCTGTGACCCCAAGCTACCTGGAGCTCCGGGTGCCCGATGGTTGGGTCGACCCCTCATCCCGGCTCGGATGTCGAACCGTCTTCGTATGCGTCACCTCCTCGCTCCTGCGAGGGGGTCAGCAGGAACCCCCGCTTGCTGCCGCGCATCATTCCCTCTCCAACGATGGCCCCATGGCTGTTGAGGCTGTGTGCCGTGGTCAGCTCCCAATCGGGTGTGTCGGCCACCAACCCGTTGAGGTCGAAGATCGCCCCACCACACCACAGGACGGCCCGACGCTGTCCCTGACCGGGCGAGGCCGCCATCGCGATCCCGACCACGTGTCCGTGGTCGTTGATGTCAAGCGCCCTGGAATGTCGTGAGCCGGGAAGCGTACCCAGATCGGCGACGATGCCGTTCTCCCAGATGCAGGCGTGCACGGCCGCGTCGGGTGTCCGCGCGGCGCCGGCGACCTGCCCGTGGGCGTTGACACAGCTCGCGCCGGCGTCTGCGCCACCCAACGCCCCCAAGTCAACCGGCTGATGGTCTGTCCACGACACCGCACGGTCAATCCCGTTGGCATCCTGGGCCAATCCAACGACGAGACCATCATCATTGATGTCCCAGCCGTGACCCTCCTCGCCCCCCGCCAGAGGGGGCAGCCACGACGAACGTTTGATGTCCGTCCACAGCACCGCGTGGTATTGGGCGGCCCGTGGCCCCAAGGCGCTCCATGCGCCGCCCACGATCTGCCCGTTGTCGTTGATCCCGGTCGCGCCTGCCGGACTGCCTGGACCGCCTGGCCCCACGAGCTCATGCATCTTCCCGTCTTGCCACAGGAAGGCGCCGCCAGCCCGGCTACCGGCGGCGAAGCCCGTCCCGACGACGTCGCCTCGCTCGTTGATGTCCCACGCCTCAGTGTCCGTCACGCCCTCAAGCACCCCAAGGTCTGTCATGTCGCCCCCGTCCCACAGAACCGCATGCCACTTGCCGTCCTGAGTCTGAGCCTTGCCAACGGCCACCCCGCGGTCGTTGACCGCGTAGGCTGCACTCCAAGCCCCTCCCAGAGTGCCCAACTCCCTGATGGCGTAGGCGATCCCCATCGTGCCAGCACCGCATGCGGAACATGAGCGCGCACCCAGTGGCGCGTCGCCACAAGGCCGGGTTGCGCTGCACGCTTCAGGTCGAGATTCCCATGGGAGTAGTCTAGAAAGGGGGTCTCACAGAACTATCACAGGGGGCCTGTGTACACAACAAAGAACGATCATCTATATGCAAAGCACATGTCCGCGGGTGGTGCTTGACCGGCAGGTGGGGGCAATCAGTGCTCGAGGGGGGTGCTCTCGGGGTCGGCGTCCTGCAGGGCGTAGGCGACCGCTTCCTCCCAGGTCATCTCGCGGCCCTCCGCCCAGGCTGAGCTGAGTGTGGCTTCGTCCATAGCATCGCGCAATGAGGCGACGCTTGTGTCGTAGTCCTCGCGGTCGTCTCCAGGGACAGGACAGCCCTCTGCTTCCCGGAAGGCTTCTGCGGCCCCGTACAGGCGTGCCGCCCGCGAGGTGGCGCGCTGCTGCCCGGCGAAGGCGGCCAGCCTTTCCATGCAGGAGGCCAGGTCTGTGCTCTCGTACGGCTCGTGTTCGGCCGTCAGCCCTTGCCTGAAGAAGGCCAGCGCGGCCCCATGGTCTCCCTGCTGGGCCGCGACCAGAGCCAGGCGCACGAGAGACTCCACGATGCCCCGCGCCACACCGAGCTCACGACGGGCAGCCAGCGCCTGCTCGAAGTGCAGTCGCGCGCCTTCCAGGTCGCCATGTTCCCAGGCCAGGTTGCCAATGATCGACAGGCCATACATGACGTCAAAACTGGCCCCAAGCTGCTCATAGATCCGCTGGCCCTGCAGCATGAGGTCTCTGCCCTGGGGGTAGTCTCCATTGGCCGCGACCACTTGGCCGAGCTCTCGTAATGCGCGGGCCTCTACTCGCATAGCCTTCTGCTCACGCGCGCTGTCGAGGCACTGCCTGAGCAACACTTCTGCCTGCCGCAGCTCGCCGCTCTCTCGCAGGACGCCGGCGAGCCGACACTGGGCCTCGGCGATGCCCGGTAGGTGTCCCACCGCGCTGCGGATCGCCAGGATCTCCTCCCGCAGCTCCTGCGCGGCGCGATGGTCCCCTTGCCGCATTACCGTGCGCGCCAGGAACTCGAGGGCGTGGGCCAGCTCCGCCGGGTTGTCACGTTCTCGCTGGATCGCCACTGCCTCCGCAGCCAAAGACCGCGCACGGCCGAAGTCCTCAAGAGCATAGGCCGCCTGGGCCAGCCCTACCAGGGAGTGCGCGGTCCTGGGGCTGTCCCCAGACTCGCGGGCGACTCCCAAAGCCTCCCGGAAGCAGGGCTCCGCGCATTGGAGGCGCACCTCTTCAAGGTAGATGCCACCCAGCCACACGAGCATGGTGGCCACCCGTCGGCTGTCGGCGACTTCATGCGCGAGTGCAAGCGCCTGCTCGAAAAGCTCGCGAGCCTTTGTAAACTCCTGCTGCCGACTGGCCACCCATCCCAGGCCCGACAGGGCGTCGGCCAACTCGGCTCGATGCCTCCCACGCTCGCAGGTTGTGACGGCTTCCCCGTAGAGCCGTCGCGCGGCTTCGTGGTCCAACTGAAGGACGGCAAGGCGGCCGGCGGCGTATAGCGCCCGCGCCCGGGGCCCCGTGTGCTCCGTAGCGTCCTGGCGAGACAGTACGGCCGCCAGATGCGCGCGGCCTTCCCCGTACCGTCCGCGGGCCTCCCAGAGCGGCAAGAGGCTCTCCGCGAGGCGCATCGCAGCTTCGGCGCCGTTGGGGGCACAGGTGAACCAGTGCAGTGCTTCGAGCAGGTTATCCTGCTCGACCTCCAAGAGACGCACCGAGCGTGTCTCATGTCTGTCAGCCAGCTCATGCCCTACTTGCTGGGCGAAGGCGAGGTAATGCTCTGCGTGCCTGCGCTGCAACTCCCCGCGGGTGTTCTCTGGGAGCGTCTGCCGGCCATACTCGCGAAGCATCTCGAGCATTCTGAACCGGGGGCCCGGCCGGGAGCCCTCTCTCGGGTCCGCCAGAACGAGAGAGCAATCGCACAGCTCCTCGAGGAGCTCGAGGGCATGGGGTGCCTGACAGACGACCTGAGCCGCCTCGACGGTCCACCCGCCCCTGAACACCGACAGCCCGGCGAAGAGCCGCTGCAACTGGGGCGTCAGCAGCCCGTAGCTCCAGTCGCAGGCGGCCCGGAGGGTCCGGTGACGTTCGGTGACATCACGTCGCCGTGAGACGAGGAGGCCGAAGCGCTCGTCGATTTGCTCGAGCATCCGAGCGGGAGGAATGACCTGGACCCGAGCCGCCGCAAGCTCCAGGGCAAGCGGGATGCCCTCTAGATGGCCGCAGAGGGCCGCGACAGTGTCCGAGTTCCTGTCCGTGATCCCAAAGTCAGGACGGGCCGCCTGCGCGCGGTCCACGAAGAGCTGGGAACTCGGGCAACTGAGCAGATCGTCGAGAGTGCTGTCCGCCTCCGGAACCGGTAGTGGCGCCACTGGGAACGCCCCCTCGGCGCCCAGGTTGAGGCGCTGCCGAGAGGTCACGATGCACTGCAGGCACGATACGCGCTCCAACATCTGCTGAACAGCTCCCGCACCGCCCTCGATGAGGTGCTCGAAATTGTCAAGCACCAGCAGACACGGCTGACGGGCCAACGCATCACAAGCCTGGTCGAGCGGAGCCAGTTCGGGCAGATGATGAAGCCCCATGGCGGCGACGACGGCCTCCGGAATGGCCCCTGGGTCCCGCATGTCCTGCAGCGTCACAAACCACACCGCGTCCCGGAACGCTTCTGACAGTTCCTTTGCGGCCTCGATGGCCAGTCGCGTCTTGCCGCTGCCGCCCGGGCCGGTCAGCGTCACGAGGCGCTTGCCCTCGGTTAAAAGGAGCCCGCGAATTTGCGCCAGCTCGTCCTGGCGTCCGAAAAAGCGTGTGAACTCAGGCGGGAGGTTGCTGCGGTAGGCGAAAGCTGCGTTCGGCCGCGGAAGCGGCTCGGATGCTGTTTCCGGGCAGTCGACAGCGAAGATCCGCTCGGGCTCCTGCACCGTCCGCAGGCGGTAGTAGCCCAGGTCCCGCAGACCCACACCAGACGGAAGCTCAGTGCGCAGCACCGCCGCGGCCGCTTCCGAGGAGACAATCTGCCCGCCATGGGCCGCCAGCAAAAGCCCGTGGGCCCGGTCGACTACGGCACCGCGGTAGCGGCCAGCCGCGGCCATCACCTCGCCCGTGTCCAATGCCATGCGAACCCGCGGATCACTGTCTCCGATGGCGGGCCGATCGGCTCTGAACCCTTGCCGGCACGCCAGCCCACACGTCAGGGCCTGACTGGGCCGTGAGAACACAAGGGTCAACAGGCCGTCCGCGGCCTGTACCTGCTGCCCGCCGCACGTGGCCGCCTCGTCTCTTAGCAACCCATGAAGCGTCGCCACGGCGGTGTCCCACGCGCTATCGAGATCATCGGGGCTGGCCGGACCCACCAGGTCCGCCACCAGGAGCGCAACCGTGCCCACGGGCGCGGCTACGGCCTCCGGCGCGGGCGCTGATACTGAGGGGAGCAAGCACGCGCCGTCAAAGGCCTCCGGGTCATCCCGCAAGGCGCTGATCCGGTCGACCAGGGCGCGGGCCTGGCCGGAGGGCGCCTCCCCCAACTCATCGCCGAGGGTCCGCTCCAGCTCCTCGTACTGCCTGAGAGCCGCGTCGATCTGGCCGGATACCGCCAGAAGCCCCATGAGGTTCCGGTGGACGTCCTCTCGCAGCCGTTGTGTGACCACGGCTCTGCGAGCGTACTCCACCGCCCGCTCGAGGTCGTTGGACTGGGCCAGCCGCCCGGTGAGTGTGAGCACGGCGCCAGCGTACAGGTCGGCCAACCGGTCCTGCTCGGGCAGGATCCAGTCCTGGTAGTAGCCCGGCAGCAGGGGGCCGTGGTAGGCCTCCACCGCCTCCACAAGACTCTGGGTGCCCTCTGGATCGTCACGGGCGGTCTGGGCCGCTGCAAGCGCGGCCTCAAACTCGCCAACATCCGTGCCCACGGCATCAGAGTTCAGCCCAACGGATGTCCGATCGGCCTGGATGACCGCACCTGTAGGCACGCCTGGGGGCTCAAGCTGGCGCCGGAGCGCGGATAGCTCCACGCTTAGGCTGTGGCGGCCCGCAGCGGGACTGCTCCAAGGCCACAGAAGCTCGATGAGCACCTCGCGGGGGTGCGGGCGGTCGAGGTGATACGCCAGATACGCCAGCAGACCGCCGCCCTTCTGCGTCCGGAAGCGGGCGATCTCACGATCGCCCACCACCGCCCGCAGCCCACCCAGCATCTCCACGCGGCACACGGCCCCCATACCGCTCACGCCCCACCTGCCTATGAGATAGGGGCAACCACCCACACATAGCACTGCGCGTCCTGTGGTGGTACCTCCCATGCTCCGAAGAGCGCGCGTCATCGTCCCAGGCGTGCCCCATCATTCCACCCGGCGCGGCAACAATCACCAAAACATGCTTTTCGTCGATGATGGCTGTCGTACCTGCTTGCGGCCCCCGAGCTATCAGGTGCACACGCATGCACCCGAGATGACCAGCTATTGCCTGATGGCCGGCCACGCCAGTCGAGCGGTGGTCCTCTCACCGAATGACGATGCTTAACAAGGGCTGGTGCGGGTGCGTCCAGGACATGCTAGAGACCAGCAAGGGCAACATCGTGGTCCCAGGCCAGGAGCTACTGTATGAGGAGGGCCGACACGCCTCCATCCCGTAGGTCTCGGCCGATGATG
>Ga0272441_10011301_pt1 | contig 13285 bp, 9 predicted proteins | sample SSMProp6N_FD_193582 | JGI IMG/M metagenome (GOLD analysis project Ga0272441, IMG submission 193582) | Marine sediment archaeal communities from Little Sippewissett salt marsh, Falmouth, MA, United States - SSM-Prop-6N | ecosystem: Environmental > Aquatic > Marine > Wetlands > Sediment ... | reverse complement strand
CAGCGCCGACTCGCGTGCCGGCGCCGCCCCCCTCATCCCCGAAACCCATTTTTCAACCGTCTGAACCTAGGCTCGAATTATATCCCACCCGTAGCTGACCGTCAATTGAGGGCGCCTTTTGAGCCGGGGGGGAGTCCCTTGGGAGATGAGCACATTCCGGGGGGCAGTCGAGGGCGGCGCCGCGGCGATGGCGGCGTGTTGCCCGTCGCTGCCCGGTCGGGCCTCGAGCGGGCTACTGACCGCGCATGGGCACGGCGTCCCCCTGAGCCCAAGCTCTGGCGGTCCGCGATGCGGCCCTCCGCAGGGCCGTATCGCACATGTAAATTCTGTAACCGACTTGTTGCGCTACGGCAACCCGCAGGCTATAATACTCCGGCTCGTGCGGCACCACGAGTCCTTGTGGTGTGCCCACGAGCTTTTATTGTGCCTGAACGAAGAGGACCGCGAGAACCCGCGCAGGCTGGTGAACGGCGGGATTGAGCGATTGGCACTAGGCGCGTGGGGACAGGCCCCGCAATCGGTAACGGGTCGGGACCATCGCAAGCCTACGGCGCACCAATGCAAAAGGAGGAAGTACTTTGGAATTGCGCATTTTTGGCGGAGCCATTGCTTGTTGTGCACTGCTCGCGTCCTGTGCCACCGGCGCGTTTGCCTATAGCGTTGATGGCGATCTGGACGACTGGGGGACGTGGAGCCAAGACGCCGCCGGGAAGTGGAGTTTCGACATCACTGACACCACCGAGCGCTTGGCCTCCGACGTGGAGTTCGCCACGACGTGGGACCTGACCGACGGGGTCATCACGGACATGCTGCCGTCGCCCTACAGCGGCGGCGAGTGGTTTGACATTGAGGGTCTGTACATGGACATCTCAGCGGCCGACAGCAAGCTGTATCTTAACTGGGCGCTGATCACCAGCTACGCCGGCCTGGAGCCGTACTGTCGTTACTACACCAACTCGGAGTGGACTCCGAGGTTCGATGGGGTGACAGGGGGAGAGCCTGACCCGAGTGCCGACACGGGGTATTACAACCCAGGCCACGGCACATACGCTGCCGAGCGTGACGGCGATAACGACCTGGGCTGGAGCTACCGCAAGAACCCAGTGATCGGCATCAGCCTTGACAACGACACCGACTACGAGTGGGGCCTCATCCTTGACCCGGCCGACACGCAGACTCGAGGCGACATCACCAGCGGGGCGCAACTGTACAGCATCTCGAACCCTGCCGCCTGGCAGCAGTGGTACGCGGGGGCCGAGTACCCCCTGCAGGAGAGCTCCGTCGACTTCGACACATCGGCGGATGGGGTCATGCAGAGGGTCACCGGCGCTGCAGGGACGTCCGTCCGGCGGTTCGGCTACTTCGAGCCGAAGGCCACGCAGCTATACCCCGACCATATATGGCATCAGGCCTACAACTGGGTCTGGGAAGGCGCCCTCGATATCACGGCGCTGTCGAGCTTCATACCCCTGGGCGACCAGCAGTTCGTGCACTACTCGATGTGGTGTGGCAACGACGGCGCCCTGGCGGTTCACGAGGGAGCCTTCAAAGAACCGCCGTCACCGACCCCTGAACTGCCCTCCGGGGCGCTCCTTCTCCTGGGAGCGATGCCCCTGGCGTGGTCTTGGTGGCGGAAGAGCAGGTCCTAGACCGGGGTGGTGGGCCAGGGCTCGCCACGGCGCCTGTCTGATCCAGGGCGGCGCCGTGGCATCAATCCGGCCTCAGGCACGGCTCGGGGGAGAGTCTGCACGGCGAAGGCTTCAGACAACGGCGGTGTAACAATAGGGCTGCTTTAGGATACTTTGAGCCGCAATCTCGTGGAAACTGGTTATGCTAAACGTTACGAAGCGCCCGTGCGGCACCACGAGTGCGGCGTTTGATGTAGTCGGGGTTGTTTCTGCACCTACACTCAGGTGAGTCGGTGAGTGCCGACGCGGCAGAAGGGGATGTGTCGGTTCTCGCAGGCCAACGAGGGGCAGTGGGACACAATGCAGAGAACGCAAGTCATCTCGGTAGTCGTGCTACTCGGGCTTGTCGCGGTCGCTCCGGGCTTCGCCGAGGATACGTACACACAGGGCGTGTACTCGGGACTGTTCGTTGATTCCTTCGTCACCAACGGGGCGGGCTGGGACCTGACAGACCATCCGCAATCAGTGTTCGCCGCGGACGACTTCCTATGCTGGGAGCCTGAGGCGAATGTGCAGAATATCACCTGGTGGGGCACGCCGCAGTGGTACCAGGGAAAGAAGTGGAACAAGTCACAGGCCGAGTACTGGCAGCCGGACTACTTCGACATCACCTTCTACGCCGACGATGGCGGCAAGCCAGGTCTTCCAGCTCCCTTGAGCGGAGCCCAGTACCTGGAAGTACCAGTGGGGCAGGACCCAGTCAACCCCGGCAGCCCCTTCATTACCTGGGCGCCCCTGGACAGCACGAAGGTGACTTACCACTGGGACTGGGCGGAGTTCGACCAGGACGGCGACAGGTACTGGATCAGCATCGTTGGCGGCTACGAGGACGAGCGCTTCAACGACAAGGGTGAGGCCACGGAGGCGAAGTGGTCCTGGTGGATCAGTGATCCCGATAAGGAGCCGGCCGCCAGCTCCCTGCCTGCCCACGGCAACATAGATGACGCCGGCTGGGTCGCCCTTCCAGCCAATAAGTACGGCACCGCCAACCTGGCCTTCGAGCTCAATAAGGGCGAGATCACCCAGCCGCCTGTTAGGACGCCGGAACTGCCTGCCGGGGCTCTGTTGCTGCTCGGTGGAGTGCCGCTGGCGTTACGCCGGCGCCGCCGCACAAGCGGCTAGAAGCGCCGCGAAGCCACCGTAGACATTGCGCCGCTCGGGGTCCGTCCCGGGCGGCGTTTCTATGGTCCTAAGGCGCCGCTACCGGCGACTTGTACCTCTACGTCCGTCCGCTCCTCGGAGTTGCAGTGCATCCTGCGGTCCTTCGCGTCAGCCGAGCCAGGCCCTCCCGTCGCCGTCATGTGCGGCGGCTCCTTGCGCCGGGGCTGCTCCACAGCGCCATGCGACAATCCCGTGACAACAGACTCGAGTGTGGGGTGATTCTGCCGACAGAGTCACTGTGTCAACGGCGTGGCCGACGCAGTTGGCCGGCGCCTGCGAGCCGAAGCCCGGCCACGGTCCGAGGGGAGTTGCGAGACATGAGGCTTTGCCTGGCCGATGCAGTGCTGATGATCTCCATCGCCCTGACGATTGTGGGATTCCTGCTGGTACGCTGAGCCCCTCAGCCCTGAGCCGGTTCTTGCTTCGCTCGAGACGGCACCCCATTGGACGGTAGACGGCAGGCATGTGTCCGCGCGCGTCGAAACTGCACGAAAGTCAGGTCGAAGACACTGAGGCGCCCGGGCCCCCGCGGTATGACCTGCAACAGGATCAGTGCACGAGTTGACCCCAGCCGAAGCCCGGCGCCATCGACCCGGAGGGTGGGCTTAGGACCATGCAAAGCGCGCTGAAGGCGTTACTGCGGGCCGCCTTGTCGGCGTTGGTGTGCCTGTGCTGCCTATCCCGGGTGGTTGGCGACGACGCGGAGGCCTTCAAGGCCATCAACCTGGATTACCCGGGCCTCGAGGGTGTTCGGGCGGCCGTCGAGGCCAACGATTACGCGACGGCAAAGGGCGCGCTGTTGGACTACTACAAGGCGCGGCGCATGAAGCGCATCGACCACGCGGTGACGGTCAACTTCGGCTCATGCCGTCCTGACGAGTTGCTGGCGTATCTGGAGAAGGTTCAGGCCCGCGTCTCCGACCCCATGAAATGGATGGGGGAGGACAACTACCGTAGTGGCAGCAACTGGGCCTTCGGACAGCACAGGCTTGGTGAGCCCTTCATCATGGGCGCCTACCTGCCGGAGTTGCGGGCGGCCCAGCGCTGGCGGGAGCTATCGCTTGAGTGTATCCACGAGGAGCTGTCGGAGCAGTTCTACCCCGACGGCGGGCATGTCGAGGGATCCATCTCGTACCATGGCACGACGATGCGGCACCTGCTCGACATCCTCAGGCAGGCCAGGGCCAGCGACATCGAGCTGCCCCATGACCTGCGGGCCCGGGCCCTGGCTGCAACCCAGTGGCTGATGTACGTGGTACGTCCGGATTGGATCCTGCCAACCTTCGGCGATGGCGGCAACAAGGATCGATCGCGCGAGATCTTCGGCAAGCGCGCCAGGGCCCTGTGGCCCGATGTTGCGGGCTTTGAGCTCTTGGCTTCGAAGGGGGCATCGGGCGCCGCGCCGCCCCAGACATCCATCATCTTGCCTTACAGCGGCCACATTGTGATGCGCACCGAGTGGCAACCCGAGGCGTTGTGGCTGCTGATGAAGGCGGGCCCGGCGGGCTCGAGGAAGATCACCAGGGGGGCTCTGGCCAGCGGCCGCAGCTCGCATTCGCACCGCGACCAACTCTCCTTCATGCTCAGCGCTCTTGGCGAGAACTTCCTGATGGACTGGTCGCCCAAGAGCTACACCGCGAAGCTGGCCGATGGCACCAGCGCCAAACTGGCCAGCAAGCTCACCGAGTACCACAACACGATCACCGTGGATGGTGACCCCTCCTGTCAGGAGGAGCCACTGACCGGGCTCAGTGTCGATGCGCAGATCCACGAGTGGGCGTCGACGCCGGCCTTTGACTTTGTGCAGGCCTCGGTGCCCCTGCTGCGCGATGTCACCCATGAGCGCAGCGTGCTCTTCGTCAAGCCAAGCTTCTGGCTGGTACGCGACCGTGTGTTAGGCGACGGTACCCACAGGGCCGCGCAGCACTGGCTGTTCAACGAGGGGCAAAGCGTCACCCTGGAGCCCTCCTCACGCAGCTTCATAGCGCGGGGCAAGAAGGCCTGGCTGCGAGTGCTGTCATCGAGGGGGGCCGCCGAGCGGTCGCCGGCGCCCGCGGGGCTGGTCCGCGGGGAGCGGATCGTCGTCAGGCAATCGGGGTCGCTGCCGCTAGCGTACCTGTCGGTGCTCTGTCCCGGCACTGACGCCGGCCAGGACGTGGAGCTGCGGGTGCTTCAGGACCACGCCGGGGCAGCGGGGGTCGTGGTCAGTGTGGAGGAGGAGAGCACCCACGCATTCTTCGCCGCGGATGGCGGTGAGCACGTCTACGAGGGGGGGCAGTGGAGTTTCACCGGGGCCTGCGGCTTCGTCAGGTCGCGGGCGGGCCGGGTAGTCTCTATCGGGCTGGTCCGAGCGAGACTGCTCCGCGGCCCCGGGTTCAGCCTCGAGTTCCCGGCCCCAACAACCATGGCATGGGACAGACAGCCCGACGGCGCGTGGCAATTGCGTGCAGTGGCTCCCCACTTCGCCATGGCCATGGTCTCGGCTGAGGGTCTCGTTGGCCCAGATTGGCGGCTGTGGCGTCAGTCCCTCGAGGGCGGAACACCGCATGAGACCGCCGTCAGCGGTGACGAGCAGCTCTCCTTTACTCTCACGGCAGGCAAGACGTACCTGTACAGACCTGAGCAGTAGGCGTTGTGTTGCCGCTATTGAGGGTCTCTGGGCGTCGGCGTTGACCGTGGCGCCCCCATGCCCCATAATGTGGTATCCTTGGTGGGTGGGCTTGCGCCTGCACAGGCGCTACTGAGCCGGTGTTCCGGCGGTCGGCCGGGGAGCCGAGAAGGTCTTCTGGGCCTTGGCGGCGGACCGACCCGGAGCGTACGCCCCCGAGGCCTCTCTCGCCACCCAGTTGGCGCAAATCACGGGGTGCCGACAGCACTTGGGGGCCCGGGCTACATTCCGGGGCCGAGTCTACTGCTGCGTACTCGGAGGCGCCGCGTCCAGACCCATCCGAGCATTCTGATGAAAGGCCAGTCGCCGGGGAACCTCCCGGGGGGCTGCCACAATGACACACGAAGGCAACGAGCGCGTCGTGTCCATCATTCTCGCGGGCGGCAAAGGCACGCGCATGCGCAACGACACCACCCACAAGGTGTGCTTCCCCGTGGGGGGCGTGCCTGTGATCCTGCGCGCTTTGCGCACCTACAACCAGTGCGACGTGGCTCACAACATCATCGTTGTCGGTCAGCTTGGCGAGCAGGTGGTGCAGACCGTGGGCGGCCGCGTGCCCAACGTGAGCTTCGCCTACCAGCCTGAGCCCCTCGGCACCGGGAACGCCGCCAAGTGCGGGGCACGGTTGTTGCGCGACACGGGCTTCGAAGGTCTCGTGTTGGTGGCGGTTGGCGACCGGCTACTGGCGCCCCACATCATCCATCGCCTGGTCGGGCACCTGCATGAGACGCGTAGCGACGTGGTGTTCCTGGTGGGACACAAAGACGATAACCCGACCTCCGGCCGTGTGGTCTTCGACGGCGACGGCAACGCCGCAGCGATTGTGGAGACAAGCGAGATCGCCCTGGGCAAACTGTTGAGCGACCTGGCAGGGCTGTTGGAGCATGGGGAGGAAGAGCTGCCCTGCGCCCGCATTCTTGAGGCGATCAAAGCCAGGTTCCCCGTCGAGCGCAAAGCTCAGAAGGCCTGCGGAGAGCTCCTGACCCGCGCCACCAGCCGGGTTTCTATGTCACGCGAGGAGCTTGAGGAGCTGATCGCACCCCTGGCGGAGAAGACCACGCTGAGCGTCTGGATCGACGGCTCGCCTACGGCGATCAAGACCGCCGATGTCGAGGAGACCGCCGAACAGGCCAATATCTCGGCCTACTTGTTCCGCGCGCCGGTGCTGTATGGGGCTTTGGAGTCACTGAGCCGGGACAATGCTCAGGGCGAGGAGTTCATGACGGACTGCATCAGCAATCTCAATGCGATGCGCTATCGCAACGGCCGGCCCAGATACCGAGTGAGGACGGTCTGTGTCGAGCACCCGGACGACTCGATGGCCTTCAACACGCCTGAGGAGCTTGCGCAGATCGAGCGCAAGCTGCGCACCTCGCGCCCGATCGGCCTGGAAGCAGACCTCAGCGCAACCGCTCCGGCCGCCGGCGCACTGAGGCCCGCCGGGCAGTGGCGCCGCCTGTTCGAGGACTACACGCCACAGATCGCCGAATTCATGACGAGCGTCTATGGCCGGATGCCGGAACTACACCGTGACAAGCGGCAGGAGTTCCTCACGGCCCTGGACGCCTTCATCCAGATCCATGGCGCCGACTGCCAGGCTCTGATATCCCGCTCGCCGGGACGCGTAAACCTCGTGGGCAGCCACGTTGATCACCGGGGTGGCAACACGAACGTCATTGCCATCAGTGATGAGGTGCTGATGGTCGCCTCGCCAAGGGAGGATGACCACGTCCGGCTGAGCAACACAAGCGGCCAGGTGTTTGCCGCCTCGGAGTTCTCTATCGCCGAAGACATCGCGGATATCGATTGGTCCGACTGGTTGTCGTGCGTCAACAGCCCTAAGACTCTAGCTACCGTCAGTGACGGTGATTGGTCGAACTACGTCCGGGCCGCGGCGCTACGCCTGCAGGAGCGGTTCCGCAGGCACCCGTTGCGCGGCGCGGACATCGTGACCCACGGCACCATCCCCATCGGGTCGGGTCTGAGCTCCTCCTCGGCCGTTGTGGTGGGGGCTGCGGAGATCCTGGTGGCCGTGAACTCACTGCCCGTGCGACCGAACATCCTGGTGGACCTGTGTGGCGAGGGAGAGTGGTTTGTTGGCACACGCGGGGGCACGACAGACCACGCCGCCATCAAGTTCGGCAGGCGGGGGTACGTGGCCCACATCGGCTTCTTCCCCTTCGAGATCAAGGAGTTCCTGCCGTTCTTCGAGGATTACTGTGTCGTCGTGTGCAACTCGGGCGTTCAGGCGAAGAAGAGCGAAACGGCACGCGTCACCTACAACAAGAAAGTCCTCGGGTACGTGGCCGGCGAGATCATCATCAAGCAGTTGCTGCCGGAGTTCGCGCCCTCCATACATCACCTGCGGGACATCACCTGTGAGAACCTGGGTATCAGCCTGCCCGAGTTGTACGGCGTCATCCAGCGCCTTCCCCTGTGCCTGACGCGACAGCGCCTGCTGTCCGAGTACGGGCCCTTCGACCCCGTTGACGTGCCCAAGCTCAGCAGTCTGATGGCCGCGCTGCCCGACAACGACGATGAGTTCGATGTCCGCGGCGTTGTGCTGTACGGCCTGGCCGAAATGGAGCGATCAAAGCGCTGTGTCGAGCACCTGCGCGCCGGTGAAGTGGAGGGCTTCGGCGCACTATGGTACCTGTCACATGATGGCGACAGGGTTCTGGCGCACAATGAGCAACTCGAGCCGATCCCGTGGGAGTATGGAATCACAGACGCGTACCTGGGCGAGTTGGTTGCCGGCCTGCAGTCGGACGACGTGGACCGTGTCGAGCGCGCCCAGCTATACCGGCAACCCGGGGGGTATGGGTGCAGCACGCCTGAGCTGGACCTGATCGTTGACATCGCCAAGCGCCAGGATGGGGTGGTCGGGGCCCAGCTATCCGGCGCCGGTCTGGGCGGCTGCGCCATCGCTCTGGTACGCACCGAGGCCAGCGAGGGCCTCATCGAGACCCTGCGGGGGCACGGCTTTGAGGCCATGCAGTACCATGCAGTGGACGGCGCCGGCATAATCGCGGTCTAGGGAGGTAGAGGCCTGATGGTGCGGATCGGCTGTATCGGCTGCGGCGCCTGGGGGGCAAACCTGCTCCGAGTTTGGCAACAGACCGCCGGCGCCATCGTCGCCGGCGTGTGCAGGAAGGGCCCTTCGGGGCCGGATGAACTCATTGATCAATGCCCCGAAGCGCGATGGTACGATTCCGCGGAGGACCTGTTTGCCGACGACAACATCCAGGCTGTCTGCATCGCCACGCCACCGGCAACTCACCATGAACTGGCCAAGCAAGCGCTGCAGGCGCATAAGCACGTGTTCGTCGAAAAGCCCATGTGCCTGAACGTAGCCCACGCCGAGGAGCTCGCCGGGCTGGCCGACACCCGCAGCGCTGTGCTCATGGTGGGCCATCTGATGGAGCACCATGGGGCCGTCCGAGCGATCAAGCAGGCTCTGGATCGGGGGGCTATCGGTCAACTGCGCCACCTTCACTTGCAGCGCCTCAAGCTGGGAAGGGTCCGTAGCGAGGAGAACGTGTTGTGGAGCTTCGCGCCTCATGACATCTCGATCGCCGGGTACCTGTTGCAGCAGACGCCGTCCTGTGTCACTGCCGTGGGGCACTGCTATGTCCAGCCCGGGATTGAGGATATCGTGTTCGTGGATGCAGACTACGGCCATGGGCTTTCACTGCATCTGCATGTATCCTGGCTGCACCCCCGGACCGTGCGACAGGCCGTGCTCATTGGCAGCGAGGGCATGATCGTGTGGGATGACATGGCCCGGCAGGACAAGGTACAACTGGCGCGCAATACTATTGCGCCGGATCTCAGCAGCGTGGTGGGTGAGACCACGCCACTTGTGTACGACGACGAGCAACCGCTGCAGGCCGAATGCGCTCACTTCGTGGAGTGCATAGCTTCGGGTCGCCGGCCTGTCAACGACGGCTGGGACGGCGTCCGGGTCGTGAAGGTGCTCCAGGCGGCCACGGAAGCTCTCGCCCGCGACCACTGTCATCCCCCAAACACATCAGTGCATTGACCAAAAGTCCTTCAGGAGAACACCGCAAATGGCGACATACTTGGTAACCGGTGGCGGTGGATTCATCGGGTGTAACATCGTCCGTGAGCTGCTGGCTCGCGGCGAGAGTGTCAGGGTGCTGGACAATTTCTCGACGGGGCGGCGCGAGAACCTCGAGCAGGTCAGCGACCGCATCGAGCTGTGCGAAGCCGACATCCGGGACGCCGACGCAATCCGGCCGGCCTTCGAGGGCGTCGACTACGTGCTGCACCAGGCGGCCTTGCCCTCAGTGCCCAGGTCTGTGAGGGATCCCGTCGCCAGTACGCAAGCCAACGTCAACGGGACCCTGCACGTGCTCCTGGCGGCCCGGGACGCCGGGGTCAAACGTATCGCGATGGCCTCGTCATCATCCGTCTATGGGGCCAACCCGCAGTTGCCGAAGTGCGAGGCAATTAGGCCCATGCCCATCTCGCCCTACGCGGCTACAAAGCTGGCGAACGAGGCGTACGCGGCGTCCTTCACCCATGTATATGGGCTGGAGACGGTCTGCCTTCGGTACTTCAACGTATTTGGGCCCCGGCAGGACCCGTCGTCGCAATACGCCGCGGTGATTCCCCTTTTCGTCAACGCGATGCTGCGCGGCGACAGGCCGACGATCTTCGGGGATGGGGAGCAGTCTCGCGACTTCACCTTCGTGGACAATGTAATACATGCGAACCTGAGGGCCGTGGCGGCTTGCGGGGGGCCGACCGGCGCCTTCAACGTGGCCTGTGGAGAACGCGTCAGCCTCAACCAGCTCGTTGAATACCTCAATGAGATCATCGGCTGCGCTATCGAGCCGGTCTACACAGATGAGCGTGCGGGCGACGTGAAGCACTCTCTGGCCGACATCAGTGGTGCACAGCAGGCCTTCGGCTATGAGCCACAGGTGGGTTTCAGAGAGGGCCTTGAGCGGGTCGTGGAGTTCTACAGGGCCCAGGGTTGAGCCCCACGGGCCGCCCTGGGCTGGGTACGGAGACGCAAGCGGCTACGCATGGACCAAGAACAGCTAAGACGGGTACCCGAACATTGAGGATTCTACTGGGTCATAAGTACTTCTTCAGGGGTGGGGGCACCTCCACGTACCTGTTCGCGCTGATGGACTACCTGCGCGACCACGAGCATGTGGCCATCCCCTTCTCCGTGCTGTACGATCGCAATGAGCCCTCCGAGTACTCGGAGTACTTCATGAGCCCTCCGCTGGGGTCCGGGGCCTCGCACCTGAAGGATATGCGGGTGTCCCCCCTTGGGGCGCTGAAGCTGCTGGCCCGGGCCACGTACTCGACTGAGGGGCGCAGGAAGGTCCGGCGGTTGATCCGCGACACGCAACCGGACATCGCGTACCTGCATAACCTGTACAACTACATGTCTCCGAGCCCGATCGACGAGTGCAAGGCCCAGGGGCTGCCCACGGTGCTGCGCGTGCCGGACTATTACCTGCTGTGCGCCGAGCTGCATCTGTTGTCCCGGGGGCAGGTGTGCCGCGACTGCGTGGGGCGCTCGCCCTTCGGGGCCCTTCGACGCCGCTGCCTGAAGGGGTCTCTGGCGGCCACCGCCGCTCGCTGCTTCTCCATGTGGGTACACCGCCTGCTGCGGATCTACGAGAAGGTGGACCTGTTCATCACTCCTTCCGCCTTCATGCGTGGCATCCTGATCGAGGCCGGGTATTGTGAGGACCGGGTCATCCACCTGCCGAGCTTTTACACGGGCGCGATGCCCCAGGCCGCGCCGCGCCCCGAGCAGGACTTCATCCTGTACTTCGGGCGCATATCGCCGGAGAAGGGGATCGACACGCTGCTGAGGGCGTTCGCGTTGGCCGATCCGCCGGTGCGGCTGGTGCTGGCCGGCTCTGACGTTGACGGTCTCCGCCGAGAGCTCGAGCGCCTGTGCGGCGATCTGGGCATATCAGACCGCGTGCAGTTTGTGGGCTTCAAGGTACGCCACGAGTTGGACGAGCTCATCCGCGACTGCCTGTTTACGGTGGTGCCCTCTCGCTGGTACGACAACTGCCCCATGAGTGTTCTGGAGAGCTTCGCGTACGGCAAACCCGTCATTGGCAGCCGCATCGGGGGCATTCCCGAGCAAGTGACGGACGACTGTGGGATGCTCTTCGAGCCGGACGACGCCGAGGGGCTGGCACGGTGCATGACCCTGATGCTGGCCGACGACGCGCTCCGAGCTCGGATGGGTGAAGCCTGCCGCGACCGCCTGGCACGCGTGTACTCGGCCGACAGACATTGCGGGCGGTTGCTGCATGTGTTCCGGGAGCTTCTCGCGGGCACGCCACCTGAGCAGATCGGTCGTGAGGTCCGGGAGGATCGACGTACCGGTGACGAGACAGCCGCGGCCCCGGGGGAATAGGGAGTCTGTGGGCACCCCACCCGGGGTGTCCCCGCGGCGGGCCGGGAGTGCGTATATGGAGCCGGGTGAGGCGTCAGGCAAGCGCCGCTACAGGATCGCCAACTGCATCGACAACCTGAACCCCGCAGGCGCTCAGCAGGTGCTCAGGTTGCTCGTGCAGTATGGTGATGCCGGCCGGTTCGACCACCGCGTCTACACCTTTAAGGACGGTGTGCTGGCGCAGCAGATCAAGGCCCGGGGGATACCCGTCACTGTCCTGCGTCGGCGAGTTCCCAAGTTTGATCCATGGCTGGTCAGGCGCATCGCGAAGCAGTTGGCCCGCGACGGCATTGACCTGTTGAACACCCACCTGTTCGGGGCGACACTCCATGGCTGGCTGGCCGCCGGGCGTGTAGGCGGGATCCCGGTCGTGGCAACGGCTCACACCCTTGAGGGCCGACAGCCGTTGCTGAACCGCCTGGGCAACCGGTGGCTGTTGCCCGCCTGTGATGTAGTGATCGCGGTGTCACAAGCGGCCGACGAATCCCTGCGCCACCACGAGAGGGCGGGGGCCAGGATCATCACCATCCCCAACGGCATCGACATGCCGGCGATGGGCGGCGAGGAAGACCGAGAACGGGCACGCGAGCAGTTCGGTGTGCCCGCGGGCGCCCGCGTCATCGGGACGGTGGGACACCTGCGCCCCGCGAAAGACCATGGAATGCTCATACGCGCCTTGAATCACCTGCGGCAGGCACACGTGGATGCCTACGTAGTCATCGTCGGCGAAGACCTCGGCAGCCAGGCCGAACTGCAGGCCGAGGCCCGGCGTCTGGGCGTCGCCGACGCTCTCAGGCTGCTGGGTAAGCGCGAGGATGTGGCCCTGTTGCTGCATGGTTTCGATGTTTTTGCGCTAAGTTCTCGCTGGGAAGGCCTACCGATGGCCCTGCTGGAGGCGATGTCGGCGGGCCTACCGTGTGTGTGCACCAACGTGGGCGGAGTGCCGGACGCGATCCAGGAGGCCGAGAACGGGTTGCTGGTCAGCGCCGGCGATGCGGCGGCGATGGCCGAGGCGTTGGGCGCCCTGCTTGATGACGACGCACTGGCGCAGCGGCTGGGGCTGGCCGGGCGCCAAACGGTGGCGGACCGTTTCTCCGCCTCGCGGATGGCCGCGCAGTACGAGCGTGTCTACGTGGATCTGCTCGACCGGGAACGGGCCGAGTAGATCACCCAGAGAAGGGTACTGTATGGCCCCCAAACCCTCAGTATGCATCTATAGACCCTCCGAGAACGTGCCTCAGATGCTCATTAACCGAGGCGAGCGGCGCGTGGGCGCCGGGGCGGAGGTGCGCATGACCATCCTCGCGC
>Ga0272441_10011300_pt1 | contig 13285 bp, 15 predicted proteins | sample SSMProp6N_FD_193582 | JGI IMG/M metagenome (GOLD analysis project Ga0272441, IMG submission 193582) | Marine sediment archaeal communities from Little Sippewissett salt marsh, Falmouth, MA, United States - SSM-Prop-6N | ecosystem: Environmental > Aquatic > Marine > Wetlands > Sediment ... | reverse complement strand
TGAAGTTTGCGAGCCAGTTCGATGTCCAGTTGGAAGAGCTTCTGGGTAGCCTTCCGCTCCAGGTGGTCCACCTGGCCCTCGAGATGCTCAATGGCTCTGGTGTGCACGAGCGCTTCGTCAATCTTCTGGAAGAGGCTGGTCACGGCCGCCTTTACCTCGACGAACACACGGTCTGACAGTTCGCCGATCTCGGTGATCTCCGGCATGATCTCGTCGGGAACCTGAATTCGCTGGAGCAGAAGGACGTCGAGAATCTCCTCGGCCGCGTTGGCCAGGCGATCGACCTGCTCAATGATCTGAAGAATGTCCTTGCGCGATGTGGGAAGCAGCGACCCGGAGAGCATCTGTGCTTCGATGCGGCGCCGTGCATCATCGGCCTGGCCCTCAGCACGGTGTGTGTCGAGGGCGAACGCCTCGGCTGTCTCGGTGTCCGCTTGGCTCAAGTACGCCGTGAGCGCGCGCGAAAACGCCTGCAACGTCGCGTCGACGTATCCAAGATGCTCGAGGACGAGCGACTCGATCTCCTTCTGCTTCTTCCAGAACATTGGTTCCCTCCCATAGGCAATCTCCAGCGTATCGCCCTCCCAAGAAACCGGCAACCCCAAGAACATCGGCCTGCATCGCACGCAAAAGACCGGGATCAGTCAGATGATCCCTTGGCCAGCCACGCGTGCGCGTGCGCCAGGACCGTTTGACAGACCTGTGGTGCGAGGCCGACGTAATCTGCAGGGCGAAGCGCGGCCAAACGGGTTCGCGTGTCCTCCGGGATCGGAAGCGCCTTGACGAATTCGCGCAGCCCATCCAGGGTGAGTTCCGTGCCGCGTGAGAGCTTCTTGAGCGTTTCGTACGGTGCCTCGTGCCCCTCGGCGCGGAGAACCGTCTGTACTGCCTCCGTGAGCACCTGTGGCGTTGCCTCGACATGCGCAAAAGCTGCTTCCTCGTCGATCTCCACCTCCGCGAGGCCCCGGAGTGTCTCGCCAACGGCCAGGTATGCGTGTGCGAGCGCGACGCCGATGTTTCGCTTGAGGGTGGTGTCCGAGAGATCTCGCTGCATGCGAGAATGGGTCAATTCATCGGCGAGGGTGTGGAGCAACGTGTTGGAGATCGAGACGTTTCCCTCACTGTTCTCGAATCGGATCGGATTCACCTTGTGCGGCATCGTCGACGAGCCGACCTCTCCCTTTGCTGCCCGTTGCACCATCTCGCCGCGTGACAGGTACTCCCACAAGTCGCGGTCAAGGTCGAGGACGATGTTGTTGACTCTCGATGTGATCCCGAAGTACTCGGCGAGTCCGTCGTGATCCTCGATTTGCGTGGTGCACGAGTTCGGCTCCAGTCCGAGTGAGTCGACAAACGTCTCGGAGAAAACGATCCAATCGAAGTCGGGAAACGCAGCGCAGAACGATGCGTACGTACCGGTTGCTCCGTTTGCCTTGCCGCGGAAACGATGCTCTTCAAGCTGCTTCGCCTGCCTCAGCAGCCTTCCGGCGAATACGGCGATCTCTTTTCCCGCTGTCGTCGGCGACGCAGGCTGACCGTGCGTTCTCGCGGGGAACGGGATTTCCTTCCAGAGGTCGGCGAGGCCGATCAGCGTCTCCAGAAGCGCCCGCAACTGAGGGAGCTGAGCCTCGTCCCGATAGCGTGTCAGGATCAGACCGTAGGCGAGGTTGTTGACGTCAGCGGAGGTCAAGCCGAAGTGAATGCGCTCCGCGTTGAGGAGCGCCAGCCGCTCCCGCAGGAACAGCTCGCACGCCTTTACGTCATGACGGATCTCGCTCTCGATCTCCTTGACCCTGAGGAAGTCGGAGTTGCTGAAGGATGCTCTTGCCTCAGCGATCCGTCCCTTTTCTTCACTCGTGAGCGGGGGAAGCAAACCGGTTGCGTCGAGCGCATCGAGATAGCGAAGCTCGACCTCGCACCGAGCTTCGACCAAGGCAAACTCGGAGAAGAAGTCCCCCAGCTGGCCCAGCCGATCCCGATACCGTCCATCGAGCGGCGAGATCTCTCGGTTCACGACGACCTCCAAACCCAATACCTCATCAGAATAGATGGCCGTCCGCTCCGATGCAAGCGCGGACGGCCCACCCGCTTCCGGGTGTCAGAGCGAGATCTGAGTTCGATCGCTACGCTGTGCGTACCGACGCAGAGAGGCGGGCCTCGAACTCGGAACGGAAATGCTGTAACGCGCTCTGGATGGGCAGAATCAGTGACTGCCCGAGCGGACAGAGCGAGGTCGCCTGCATTGCGGCAGCGATCTCGATCATGCGATCGAGATCCCCAGGTTGGCCCTCACCCGCGCGAATTCGCCCCATGATCGTCTTGAGGGCGAGCGTCCCGGCCCGGCAAGGTGCACACTGGCCACAGGATTCGTGCTTGAAGAAACCGAGGATGCCGTCAAGTATCTCGACGATCGATGCATCCTCCCCCAGCACGAGGATCGCGCCCGATCCGAGGACGGCAGACAGCTCTTGCAGGCCATCGAAATCCATCGGCTTGTCAAGGCAATCCGCGCAGACGAAAGCCCCCGCGGCGCCGCCGATGAGGGCGCCCTTGAAGGCCCTGCCATCCTTCACGCCGCCGCCGAATGTATCGATGATCGTTCGCAGTGTCGTTCCCATCTCGACCTCTATCAACCCGGGATGGGCGATGTGGCCGAGAATCGTGTAGACCTTCGTGCCGGGACAGCTCTCGGTGCCGTAGCCGCGGAACCAGTCCGCGCCGTTCTTGAGAATCGGCGGAACGTTGGCCAGTGTCTCCACGTTGTTGACGACAGTCGGTTTCGACCAGAGGCCGACGGCTCCCGGATACGGCGGCTTCACGCGAGGGTAGCCGCGTTTGCCCTCGATTGACTCGATCAGCGACGTCTCCTCGCCGCAGATGTAGGCCCCGGCTCCCTTCTTGATTTCGACATCGAAGGAGAAGTCGGATCCGAAGATCTCCTCGCCGAGGAGGCCGGCCTCTCGAGCTGCGTCGATCGCGGTCTGCATTCGCTTGATCGACAGATGGTATTCACCACGGATGTAGATGTATCCTTTCGATGCGCCGACCGCGTAGCCAGTTAGCATCATCCCTTCGATCAGCCGGTGTGGATCCCCCTCGAGGATCAGGCGGTCCTTGAACGTGCCTGGCTCCCCTTCGTCGGCGTTGCAGACCACATACTTCTGCTCGCCCGGAGCGGTGAACGACCACTTGCGTCCGGTCGGGAAGCCTGCGCCCCCGCGGCCGCGCAAACCGGAGCGCTTCACCTCTTCAATGATCTCGACCGGCGTCGTTCCCGTCTCGATGATGTGCGCGATGGCCTCGTAGGCGCCGACGGCGACCGCCTCTTCGAGGCTTTCCGGGTCGATCATGCCGCAGTTCTCCAGCACGATGCGAGGTTGCTTGCCGGTCAATCCGGTCGGGGTTGTGGGCGTGGCCGGAAGGCGCAGCCTCTCGACTGGTCGCCCCTTGAGCAGGTGTTCGTAGACGATCTCCGCTACGTCGTCGACCACAACGCCGGCGTAAAGAACCCCGTCGGGGTAGACGCTCAGCACAACGCCTCGACCGGTGACGCCGAGATCGCCGGTGTCGATCACCTCGATCTCCTCCCGGAGTCCGCTGTCCTCGAGTGCGTCGCGAAGCGCAGCCTCGACGTCGCGTGCACCGGCCAGGAGGGCTTCTTCGTTGACTCCGATCAGCACGTGTCCTCTAGCCAGTCGCATCTTGCCTCCTCACGTTCTCGATCACGTCGACCACGCGGGCCGGAGTCAGATTCCCGTAGAGTTCCTCGCCGATCATCATCGCCGGGGCGACGCCGCAGACGCCGAGGCAGCTTGACGTCTCTAGCGTGAACAACCCATCCTCGCTTGTCTCGCCTACGGCGATTCCGAGATGGCTGCCAAGGAGATCGATCAGTGACTCGGCGCCGACGATCTGGCAAGGTGGGGATTCGCAGATGCGGATGATGTGGCGTCCGCGAGGCTTCAAGCTGTACATCGAGTAGAACGTCGCGGTACTCACGACATCGGACAGCGGCAGACCCAGGTAGTCGGCCGCGGCGCGGAGCGCGTCGCGCGTCAGGTAGTTGCGCGGCTCGGCCGCCTGCAGGTCGTGGAGCATGTCAAGCAGGTGCTCCGTCGACTGCGGATACTTCTCAAGCAGGCTTCTCACACTTCCTCCTCGTCAGGTTCTCACAGGAGCGGATCCGGCCTCGAGCCAGGCCCCGATGTGTCGTCGTGCCTCGGGAAGCCGAGCGATTGCCGCCGGACTGAGGGTTTCCCCAAACCGGAAGTCGCAACCCGGCACGGTCAGCAGCCACGCCGGCGGCGCGTTGCCGTAGAGTCTGTCGGCGAGATCGAGGAGTCCGGCGGGAGGCAACGCATGGCCGAGCCCCCGTGTCGCCTCGGCCGCCACGCGGTCGAGGTGCGGTTCGTTTCCATCGATCGCCGCGTCGACAAACAAGACGCGTTCCGCTTCACACAAGCCCTGCGCCAGATCGGGCGTCAGCTGCTGGACAACATAGCACTCGACCCCCGGTTGATCGCTCAAAGATTCCACCACCGTCGGGCCGATTCCGTCATCACGTCGCAGCCGGTTCCCGATGCCGATGATCAAGTCCACAGCTCACCTACTCCTGGGTCAATGTCTGCTGCAAGCAGCCATCTGCGTCGACGATCGAGACCTCGATCGGCATCTGACCGACGGCGTGAACTGAACAGGAGAGGCACGGATCGTAGGCTCGAATCCCGCCTTCGATCCGATTGAGGATCCCCTCGGTGACGTCGCCTTTACGGATGTACATCTTGGCGATCTCGGCCACGGCGCGGTTCATGCCCAGGTTGTTGTGTCCGGTCGAGACGATGAAGTTTGCCTTTTCGATCAGGCCGTTCTCGTCGACCCTGTAATGGTGAATCAGCGTACCGCGTGGTGCTTCGTGAATTCCAACGCCCTCGAGCTGATTGATGCCGGCTTCGGCCCGCACGCGCGGCGAGAGGATTCGCTCATCGTTGAGCAGAAGGCCAATTCGCTCAAGCGACGCGAGGATCTCGAGCAATCGAGTGTAGTGATAGTCGAACACCTTGCCCGAGCAGCGACTGGTCTCCTCGCGGAACGCCTCCAGCTCTGCGTCGGCTTCCGGCGTTCCGAAGGATTCGCAAACGTTGACGCGGCCGAGCGGCCCGACGCGGTACATGCCGTCGGGAAAGCCCATCGGCTTGTAGTGCGGGAACTTGAGATACGTCCACGGCTGGCTCGCTTCGACAATGATGTCGAAGTAGCGTGCTGGCTCGTGGCCCTCGACGACGATGGAGCCGTCCTGATTGACGATCCGGATCAGCCCGTCGTAGTGCTCCCATTTCCCGCCGGGTGCGACGAGGCCCATGTACATGCTGGTGAACTCCCCCAGCACGCCTCGTGTCTCGCAGTCGAACGACGTCTTGAACAGATCAATCGTCTCGCGAATCGTGTCTAGCGCCTCCGGTAGGTTATCGAGCATCCACTGCCGATTCTCCGGGGACAAAGACTGGTTGACGCCGCCTGGGACGGCCCACGCGGGGTGGACCCGCTTGCCGCCGAGCCGGTTGATGACTTCCTGGCCGTAGGCGCGGAGTCGGATTCCCTTGCGCGCCAGATCCGGGTTCGCTGCGACCAGTCCGACCACATTCCGGATCGCCGGATCGGTGTCCCAGCCGAGCAGAAAATCCGGTGCCGACAGGTAGTAGAAGCTCAGGGCGTGCGACTGAACCATCTGTCCGAGGTTCATCAGTCGGCGGAGCAGCACACCGCTCTCCGGCACCTTGACCGACAGGATCGCGTCACAGGCCTTGGCCGATGCCAGAATGTGACTCACCGGGCAGATTCCGCAGATGCGGGCGGTCAATCCCGGCATCTCCCAAAGGGTCCTGCCTTCGCAGAACTTCTCGAAGCCACGTAGCTCGGTCACATGAAACTGCGCGTCCCTAACATCCCCGGCATCGTCGAGGAAGACAGTGATCTTGGCGTGTCCTTCGATTCGCGTGACCGGCTCGATGTGTATCTGTCTCTCCATTGCCATCTCCTAACCGAACTTCAGATCGTCGCCGACGAGCTCGGGCGTCTTTCCGTCGAGCAACGCCAGGATCGCTTTGGCGATGACTCCGGCCGGCGGTGGGCATCCGTGCAGGTAGAAGTCCACCGGGATCACCTCGTGCAGCGGTCGGACCCGGTCCAGCAGGCGCGGGACGACCTCGTAGGGCAGCTCGCCGTTGGTTGTCGTATCGGGGCCGTAAATCGCCTCGATCATTCGGTCGGGCGACATCCCGTTGCGCAGCGCTGGGATGTTGCCGGTGACGGCGCAGTCGCCAAGGGCGATGATGATTCCCGACTTCTCTCGCGCTTTGAGTGCGATCGCGACGTGTTCCTCGTTTCCGACCGCGCCCTCGATGAGCGTGACATCGACGCCTTCCTCGGGGAAGGTCTTCAGATCGGTCAGCGGACTGTTGAAGAACTGAATCCGGTCGAGCAGATCGATCAGGGTCTCGTCGACGTCGAGCACCGACATGTGACAGCCAGCGCATCCGCTGAACCAGACTGTGGCGACGCGTACCTTATCCACGAGCCCTCCTTTCGGTCAGCTCGCCGACCAGTTCGGTCCGCTTGCGCATCTCAGCGTTGCTGGCTCCCTTTCGAACGATTGCTCCGGTGGGGCACGACTCGACGCACTTTCCGCAGCTCGTGCACGATTCGGCATCGCCCCAGTCAACGTCGAGGTCGGTGATCACGCGCGCGGTGCTTCCGCGCTCGGCGACTCCCCACGTGTGGGCGCCTTCCACCTCGGCGCAAACGCGGACGCAGCGACCGCAGAGGACGCAACGATCCCGGTCGATCAGGAATTGCGGATGCGTGGCATCGACCCGGTGACGGCGGTACGTATAGGGCACGCGCACGGAGTGCATATCCAGCTCGCAGGCCAGGTCTTGCAGTTCGCAGCCACCGTTTGACACGCAGAAGGAACAGATGTGGTTCCCTTCAGCGAACAGCAGTTCAAGGATCGTCCGTCGGTACTCCCTAACGGGCTCGGTCTGCGTCCGCACCTCCATGCCCTCGGCGACCTGCGTCGTGCAGGAGGTCACCAGCTGTCCGTGCACATCCACGATGCACAAGCGGCACGCCCCCACATCCTCCAGTCCGTCGAGATGACAGAGAGTTGGGATGCGAATCCCGTTCTCGGTTGCCACCTCGAGGATCGACTTGCCGGCCTCGGTCACGATGTCTCGGCCGTCAATCTTCAGCTTGATGGTTTCCACTGCAGCCCTCCAACTCCTAGATGTCCCTCTTCACAGGTCCGGTCTCGATGTGGATTGCGCCGAACGGACAGATCTCGGCACAACGTCCACAGCGAACGCAGAATTCGGCGTCGAGGCGATACGGCGGCGTCCCAGGCGTGCCGCTGATCGCGGTCACCGGACAGACGGGCCGACACTTGTCACACGCTTTGCACGTCTCAGCATCGATCACGAAGCGGATCAGCGCGGTACAGACCTTCGCCGGACACGAGTGCTCCTCGATGTGCGCCCGATACTCGTCGCCGAAGTGCTTCAGTGTCGACAGCACAGGGTTCGGCGCCGACCGCCCGAGACCACAGAGCGATGTCTCGACGACGGTTTCCGCAAGGGAGTGAAGCCGCTCGATATCGCTGGGGCGGCCTTCTCCTTTCGTGATTCGATCAAGGATGTTCAGCATCTGCCGGGTTCCGGCTCGGCAGGGGACACACTTGCCGCACGACTCATCGCAGGTGAACTCGAGGAAGTACTTGGCGATGTTCACCATGCAGTTGTCCTCGTCCATCACGATCACGCCTCCGGAGCCCATGATCGCGCCGAGTTCCTGGAGCGACTCGTAGTCGATGGGTGTGTCAAGATGCTCTGCGGGGATACAACCGCCGGACGGTCCGCCTGTCTGCACGGCCTTGAGCGCCTTGCCGTCAGGGATGCCGCCGCCGATGTCATAGATCAGCTCGCGCAGCGTCGTCCCCATCGGAACCTCGATCAACCCGGTGTTGCTGACCTTGCCAGAGAGCGCGAAGACCTTCGTTCCCGGGCTCTTTGACGTGCCAATTGACGAAAACCACTCAGCGCCGTTCAGGACAATGTGGCGAATGTTGCCCCACGTCTCGGCGTTGTTGATCAGCGTCGGTCGGCCGAACACGCCGGAAGACGACGGATACGGCGGCCGCGTGCGTGGGATGCCGCGCTCTCCCTCGATGGAAGCGATCAGCGCCGTCTCTTCGCCGCAGACAAAGGCTCCTGCGCCTATTCGAACCTCGATGTCGAACGAGAAGTCCGTCTCGAGGACGTTCGGCCCGAGAAGACCGGATGCCCGCGCCTGGGCGAGCGCATGCTTGAGTCGCTTGATCGCCAGCGGGTACTCGGCGCGCACGTAGACATATCCATGCGTTGCCCCGACCGCGTAGGCTGCGATTTGCATTCCCTCAATCACTGTGTGCGGGTCGCCCTCGAGGAGGCTTCGGTCCATGAAGGCCCCTGGATCACCCTCGTCCGCATTGCAGACGACGTACTTCACCGGGCTGCTTTCCTGGGCGACGAACCGCCACTTGACCCCGGTGGGGAATCCGGCGCCGCCCCGCCCACGAAGACCGGAGGCAATGATCGTTTCAATCAGCTTCTGCGGCCCCGATTCGGTCAGCGCCCGCCCGAGGGCTTCGTAGCCTCCGGCGGCGATGTACTCCTCGATGCTTTCGGGGTCGATCTCACCGCAATTCGAAAGGACCGTCTTGTGTTGCTTCTCGAAGAACGGAACCTGCTTCTTCCCCTCGGCGATCCGCCGTGCGTCCGGGCTCTCCCAGAGGAGACGCCGGACCGGACGACCCTTCAGGAAATGCTCCTCGACAATCTCCCCCGCGTCCTCGGGTGCGACGCGGATGTAGAACGCGCCGTCGGGATAGACGAGAAGGACCGGACCGAGCTCGCACGGTCCCATGCATCCGGTCTCGACCAGTCGGATCTCGTCATGGAGGTTGCGTGCGTCGATCTCGCGTTCCAGGGCGGCCCTCACGGCGGCGGATTGCGCCGAGACGCACGCAGCGCCGGAACACACGAGAACGTCAATCCGCCGACGCATTACTCCCTCACTTCGATGACGAGATCGGAGACGGCATTGCCGTTCACCAGGTGCTCGACCACCACTTGACGAGCCCGGTCGGCGGTCATTCGCCCATACACCACGGTATGCTCGCCCTCGACGTGAACTTCGACCACCGGTTCGGACGAAGCCAAACCGCGTCCGCCGGTCTGCGTTAAGACCACGTCGGTCAGGTTGCGTGTGCTGATCTCGTCGAGGAAAGCGGCCATTACATCTCGCGCGCCGGCTGCGATCCCGCTTGTTCCCATGCCAATGACTACCCTGACTCGCGCGTCACCCTTGCGCAGAGTCAGTTCCTTCGAGGCCCGCTCGCGAATCTGGCGAAGCTCTTCCAGTTTCATCCTGCCTCCTAGCGTCTAGCGAACACGTTCGTTGATGTACCCCCTCAGAAACCGGATCACCTCGGGATGCTGAAGCGGTAGGTCCCCGAGAAGATCCGACAGGGTCTCCGTGTCGATCTCCAGCACGCGCTCGTCACATCGATACGTAATGCTAACGCGCCGATCCTCCGCCGTCACGAGGATGTTGAGGAAGGTCGCTGCCAGATCTCCAAGCGGTGGCAGATCGACGTGGCTGCGGCGGAACTCGGCGACCACCTGCGTTCCTTCCTTCGGACGGCTCTCGATCTCGAAGTGGCCGTCGCACTGCTCGGCGGTCTGTCGAAGAAGAGGAATCCCCAATCCCACGCAAGCTTTGCACTTTGACGAGAAGAACCCCCGCTCGACGGCCTGCAGCGTCTCGTCATCCATTCCTCTTCCGTCGTCCTCCACGATCATCGTCAGGCGATCCGCCGCTTCGTCGCAAAGGATGCTGATCTCGATGCGCGTCGAATCGGCGGAGTAGGCGTTCTGCACCAGGTCGAGAAGGTGCATGTCCAGCGCTTCTATCATCAGTAGGATGTGACGATCTCCTCGATCCGTTTCCGATCAAGCCTTCCATGGACCTCTTCGTCAATCATCATCACCGGCGCAAGCCCGCATGCGCCAATGCATCGAACGCCCTGGATGGTGAAGCGCCCATCTTCGGTGGTTTCGCCGAGCCCAATGTCCAGGAGTTCATGAAGAATGTCGATCACGCGCTCGGCTCCCTTGACGTGGCATGCCGTCCCGATACAAACGCTGATTACATGCTCGCCTCCCGCTTCGGTGCGGAAGAAGTTGTAGAAGGTCACGACGCCGCGAACCGTGGATCGGGGGAGGCCGAGTCCCTCGGCGACCTCACGTTGTACGTCGGTCGACAGGTAGCCGAACAGGTTCTGCGCCTCATGAAGCACCTGAATCAGGGCGCCGTCAACCTCCCTGTATTTTTCAAGCAGCTTCCGTAGGGCTCCTCTTCGTTCGTCTGTCATCAGCGCGTTCACATCGTCCTCCGTTCTTCCATGACGCACACTACGGAGCGTCCTCCGATCCGCCGTGCCGCCAGGATCATCTCCTCTGTGGTTGTCTCTTCTATCTCGAACACGGTCCTCCGGCGACCGATCTGATCCGGCCGGTGTGCGTCGGACGAACAGATCGCGATTGCTTGACCGAATCCGCCCGGCAGCTCGCCGGAGATCGTCTCGACGAGATCGAACACAAGGCTCTCGGGTGGGAATCCGAGCTGGGCGATCAGGCTGAAGGTCTCCCGGTCGACGTGTGCCGGGACAGGGAGTCCCCCATGTTCCCTCACGAGCGCGACGGCCTCGTCGAATCCGAGATCCAGCGAGTTGAGCAACAGTTTCGGCTCGTGGCCGACGATCTCCTCGTCGACGCTCACTACCACCTGATCGCCGAAGTAGGCTGGTTGATTCGCCCGGTCGGGAAGAAGCGGATAGATTGTGGCTGTGAAGCGTTGGCAAGCGGCCGATTCGTCGAAGTAGGCGAGAAGATGGACCTCTTCTCGCGTCTGCAGCTCGATACCGTAGAGAAACTCAAGTTCTGCTTCAGCGGCCGCTTCGGCCACAGCGTCGACCATTGCTGTTGTGTTGTGATCCGTCACCGCAATCAGTTCGATCCCCTTTCGAACGGCCATCCGAACAATGGTTCGGGGCGACATCGACAGTTCGCCACAGGGAGAAAGGCAGGTGTGGATGTGCAGGTCCGCGGCAACGGATCTCACCGCTGCGCCGCCAAGAGCTCGCGCACACGTCCGGCGACCTCGAACGCGCTCTCGGTCGAGCCGAGCAGAGTCACGCCGGAGGACCTTGCCTGCTCGCGAACTCCATCGTTCGGTCGCTTGCCGTCCACAATCAGCACGGCGCTGAGGCCCGTCACTTGTGCGACCGCAACGACATTGGCGTGATGCTGAATCGTGATCCACAGGTTTCCGGGAAGTGCCGAGGAAAGAACGTGCGAGAGCAGGTCGCCGGAGTACCCGCCGGTGACTGCCGCACCAGGGTCGGATATCGGTGTGAACAGGTCGAGCGACAGCTGCCCGACGATCTCGGTCAGTTTCATGATCCTCCCTGATGATCGATTCTCGGATTCTCCCGGCGATCGAGCCGGCATCGAATCGTCGTGCCCTCCCCGATACGGGACTCAATCTCGAACCCGTCGGAGTTCTTCTTGATGTTGGCCAGCCCCATTCCTGCACCGAAGCCCAGGTCGGTCGCCCACTCGGGCGCCGTCGAGTATCCGGGCGTCATTGCCAGGTCGATGTCTTCGATGCCGGGACCCTTGTCCCTCGCCTCGACGACGACGGCGTCGGGCTCCACTCGCACGCTCAGTGTCCCCCCGGAATCGGAGTAGACGATGAGGTTCATCTCCGCTTCGAACGAGACGATCCCGGCCCGGCGAGCGGTGAACTCATCGATGCCTACTCGGGTCAGCTCGCTCTTGATTTTCGCCGAGGCGCTTCCTCCGTGTTCTATGTCTCCCGCTCGGATTCGGTATTTCACTGGTGATCTCGCATGTCGTGGACTGGCTTCGTCTGACAGGGGGACACGCCGTGGGCAAACATGAGTCCGCAGGTCTCGAACAGCGTCTTCCGAGTTGCCAGGAGGGGAATGCCGAGCTCCTGGGCGTACTCGACCATCGACTGGGGCGGGAGCTTCCCCCGGACAACGATCACGGCCGCGATGCTGAGGATCTCGGCCATCCGCATTACCTGCGGATTGATCATTCCGGTCACCAACGTGGTCCGATCCTCTCCCTCAGCAAGGGACAAGACGTCAGAGAGCAGGTCCGCGGCATACGCGTGTTCGATCTGCAGATCTGAGCGAGTTCCTCGGACAAGGGTTTCCCCTTCGATGGTCATGGCTAACTCATCCAGTCTCATGCTGTCCTCACGATCCGAACTTGGGTGCCCAATTGCAGTAGCCGAGCAGGATCGGCAGTGCGCGGCCACTGAAACGGCCCAGTCCGCCTCGGCCCGCCTCCCGCTCCCCGAAGGAGCTGCTCGCATCCTGGGCAACGTTGGGCCCGACGTAGAGGATGGGGACCGGTTCGACGGTGTGGTCTCCGAAATCGATCGGTGTCGTGTGATCACCGGCGAACGCGATGTGCGTGGCCGACGCGTCGACACGCGCCATGAGTTCGCCGAAGAACTCTTGATCGATTCGCTCGATGAACGATGTCTTCGCGGCGGCATCCTGATCATGGCCCGCGTTGTCCGTTCCCTTGATGTGGACGAAGACATAGTCGAAGGTCGCGATGGCGTCGGCCGCGGCCGTCGCCTTGGCGCGCAGATTCGTGTCGAGTCCCCCGGTCACTCCCGGTACGTCGAGTGCTGTCATTCCGCACGCAAGTGCGACGCCTCGGTAGAGCGCGCCGCCGGCGATGACGGCTCCACGTACGCCATAGAGCGATTCGATCGACGGGATGGCAGGGCAGTCGGCAGCGCCTCGCGCGAGGATAAAATTCGCCGGTGGCTTCCCGGCCTTGGTTCGTCTCACGTTCACCGGATGGTCTCGTAGGATGTTGTGTCCACGAGAGACGAGTTCGTTGAGTGCGGCGGCGGTTCGGGCGGCGGCTTCTTCCCGGCCGGCCTCGCCAGCGAACGGGACAGGCGGCCTGCCGACCTCATGGGGATCGTTCTCGCTGACATGGCGCGAGAGGTCAGGGCCGCGCAAACGAAGAGCCCCTCGATGTTGCGTGCTCGCCCTGAACTCAAACGAGACATCCGGCACCGATTCGAGTTCCATCTTGTTCAGCGCGTCGGCCAGATCCTGCTGGCCAGAATCGATCCGCCC